>VOFB01003619.1_pt1 | contig 86996 bp, 71 predicted proteins | sample 5384141 | NCBI WGS metagenome assembly VOFB01 (sample SAMN12384721, study PRJNA508395) | human gut metagenome | isolation source: healthy gut A | host: Homo sapiens | reverse complement strand
TTTATTTGACGGCTAATAAATCAGAAAGCCGTTGCATATTTTCTCTTTTTAAATCCATGGATGGGTGTACATAGCGATTCATTGTAATATTCACGCTGGCATGACCCAATATTTCGCTGAGACTTTTTACATCGAATCCAAGCTCTATGCACCTTGTAGCAAATGTATGACGTAACGAGTGATAATTTGCGGAGGTGATTCCGCTGTTTTTCAATACCTTCTTAAAATGATTTTGCATGGTTCTTGGTTCTAATGGATTCTGATCGCTATTGGTTAGGATGTAGCCAGTAGAAGAAGCTTTGTGTGCTGTAAGAATAGTCATTAAGCCATGGGGTACTGGAATAGTACGGATGGAGCAAGCACTTTTTGGTGTGGTAACAACAATCCTTGTCTTGTATTCACTGTTGGTTCTATCTTGGATTCTCTGGAGCGTTTGATGCACGTGGATTGTGTAATCTGAGAATGAAACATCTTCCCATCGTAACGCACAAATTTCACCTACTCTGAGACCAGTGAATAAACATACTAATATACCAATATTGCAGGAATCAAGATTAGAATACAAGTATTGGCATAATTTTTCCTGTTCAGCACGACTCAAAACTCTCATTTCCTTCGTTTGACGTTTTATCTGTATAGATCGTGCGTCACAAGAAATGGCTTTCCCGTTTCGGGTGGCAAATTGTAAGACATTTCGAATTAGAGATAAAATATCTGAAACAGTTTTAGAGGAAAGTCCATTCTCCTTTAATCCACCAGAAACAAGGAAAAAATTACACTGCGTTTCAATAAACTCGTGTGTTATATCACGCAATTGTTTGCTTCCGAACACAGGAAGTATATACGAGCTGAGAAGATTCCTATATTTGTTGCTTGTAGATTCCTTCACTTTAGGACATATAGCTTGAAACCATTCCATAGCAACCTGTTCAAATTGATCTGAGCTAATTTCTGGATCGACAGTGACAGAATTACTCGTGCACGAACTTTGACTGATAAGTTTTGCCTTGACTTCTCGATATGACTTTGCATAAACATAACCGTAATTGGCTTTGCCTGTAGAAGATCGGGACTTAATGTATCTTCCTTCCCATCTGCCGTCTTTCCTTTTGTAAATATTTTCTCCTTTTCGTGCCATAAGGTACACCTCCTTCAATATGACTATAATTCTGACGGCAAATTGTGACTTTGGAACTTTCTAAGATGGATTTTTGTGCAAAACCTCGTGTTTTATGTCCCTAACATATTGACAAACAGTGCGACAATTTGTAAAATAAAGATATAAACTAAAAAAAACAGAGAAGAATGCGATTCGTGGAGTAATGTACTCTACGAATTTTTTATTTTAAAGAACCTCAAGATAGCTCATATTGTCGTCTTGGGGTTCTTTTCATTCTATCATTTAATGCAATCTGCCTATAAAATTTTATCATATTGCATTTATAAATGCAACTTGCACCCGATGTTGGTTGTTGAGATTTTTGGTACATTTTATAATGTATAGCAGAATCATACACAGCATGGAGGTGATTGAAACGCAACCGGAAATTGATTACGTTAAGATTGGTCAGCGCATTAGAGCTGCCCGACTGGAAAAGGGTTATAGTCAGGCTGATTTGGGTGCGTTGGTTGGTTGCTCGAACAATCATATGAGCCATGTTGAAGTTGGACAGACGAAAGTTTCTTTGGCAATGCTTCTAAAACTGGCATTCGTCTTGGAAAAGAACTTTGACTATTTTTTACTGGATACCCCATATGCAAAATGCGACAGCATCATTGATAATGAGATTGCTGCAAAACTGAAAAAGTGTAATGTAACAACATTGATAACCGTAGGAAAGTTGATTGATGTCTTGATTGACCAGCAAGAGATGATAAAAAAAGCGGAGCTTGATTGATATAATGAAAAAGAAGCCCATTGACGGTACAGAGTGAACTGCTATGGGGTTCTTTTTTGCAGCACAATATACTGATTCTTTAAGAAGCAAAAAGTCCACCAGTCATGATGCACTACGCATCGTACTGGTGGACTTTTTCTGTAAAGATATAAAAATAGATATTCATATATCGCCATAACCAATGTCGTTATCGTAGGCATGAAGATCTTCTTTCAGGAAATCTGCTTTACGAATATACATCGAATTTACCAGCTCTCCTTTTTCGTGGAGCAGGCTGAATTTGTAGTCTAATAATGCTGCCGGTACATAGAGCATTTTAGCCGTTTCAAAAAATGTGTGTTCCGAAAGGCATTCCAGGACTTTCCCATCTTCTAACAGAAGCTCCGCCGCAAAGAAGTTTGCTTCATTTTCTTCGATTGATCTATCATCAAAAACTTCCATTTCTTGAAAGCCGTGCATCATAGCGATTTTTGTATGCAGGACAGCGTGTCCTAATTCATGTGCGACTAATATACGCTCCAGGATACCGTTCACATTGTGATCTATCACGATATTCTTTTGTCTGGACTGGTAATAGAAGAAGCCCTTCAATTTCTTCTGTAAATCGTAATAGTGGATTTTGATACCTAACAGCTGACATAGCTCGTAAGGGTCTCTGGTGTGATATTTTCGCACAAGCTTATCGACAGTTTCAATGATATGCTCTGCCGTTTTCATTTGCTTCACCTCCGAATCGCACACAGAAAACATATTCTGTGCTTGAGGATTTTACTCTTTATCTTTATGCTTTCTGTATTTCTTCGGAGTGTACTTTTCCCGTGCTGTTTTCTTAGAGTCCATATAAACTGACATAATCGCCTGGAAGAATACATCTTTTGCGTCCTCGTCCAATTCTCCACCGGCAAACAGAGAATTTACACGACCCAACACTTCCTGAGCTTCTTTTGCTCCTTTTGAACCGAAGTTTTCCTTTGCCTCTAAAATAAACATATCCTGATCTATATGGCTCTGGCTATCCGTTTCAGATTCGTCCAAAAGATAGGACACAGAGATATGCAGTGCTTCAGCAAGTTTTCTGATGTTGCTTTTTCTGGGGAGTGTTCCGAGCTGCTCATAGGTGTAAAGGGATCTTTCGGAAATGCCGGTCATCTGGGCAAGCTCCGTTTGAGATAGGTTCATAGCCAAACGAGCTTCTTTAATTTTTTCTCCAAATGTCATGGTAGTATCCTTCCTTTCAAAAAATATTTATTCGTAACTTCCGATTATTTGTTGACAAACTTCTGGAAAATGCTATAATAAGAATCATAACAGAAGTTTTAATTCCACTTAATTATATATCGGAACTTTTATAAAGTCAAGAACTTCCGATTTCACTTCTGTTATTTTAATCAAATATCGGAAGTTATAGTCATTCTTGTCCCATGGTATTTGTTTCCCTTTAGCCAAGTGACAGGAGTTAGAAAGGAATTCTTATTTTATGGATTAGGCTGAAAGGAGATTCTGAATGAGCAGATATAATACACAGGTATTAAGCAGTATTCGAATGCTTTGCCGGATGCAGAACATTGACGAGAAGGTTCTGTATGAAAGAGCAAAGCTGATTTTATCCATATATCGAGAGGTGTGCTGGTCTACCATTGATCGTGCGAATGATGTATGTGATACCCTTATTTGTACTTACGGTGACAGCTTAGATGGTGCATTGATTTATCTGGAGAACTTTGCTCCGGATGAAGCGAGAGAACGATTTGAAGAACGCATTCGCAGCTTATTTGAGACAAAGTGGATCATTGAACTGGTAGATATGGCTATGTTGAAAATCAGAGAATATCCAGATAAAGGCGCTCTGTACTGTGAGATTATCTCAAAGGCATATCTCAACCGCTTCAAGTACAGGGAATCAGAAATGCTGGAGGTTTTGAATATGGAACGCAGCACCTACTATGACCGAAAGAAAGAAGCGATACTGTTATTTGGTCTGTCACTTTGGGGAACAGCCATTCCTAAATTGAAAGATTTCCTGGAAAGTGCCCGGGAGGAAGAAGCATTGTGTTATTGTGAATGCTAAGACAGGATTTTAGTCCGACTAAAATCCGATGAAAATACGACGGTTCCCCTACTGAAAGTCCGACTTGTCCAGTGTTAAAATGGCTATGCTGGGAGATAGCGGCATAAAATTGAATAGAGAGAGTTACGCCTCGTGCCTGTAATGGGTACGGGGCTTTTTTTATACCTGCCTATTTTCCCCCATAATTAACACAAAGGCATGAACGAGAGCTTGGAGTAATTTACTCCGGCTCTTTTTTTATGCCTGCAAGGAGGACAGGCAGATGGCAAAGGGTATTGAGAATCGGGCACGATCTCCTCCCGCTGTTTTTGATTTTGCAACTTCACAAATTCAAAAACACGGAGGAACGAAAATGTATTACGACTTGGTTGAAAGCGGAAAAAGAATTAAAGCCTTGAGAAAGGAACATGGGCTTACACAGGAACAGCTTGCGGAGCAGTTAGGTGTTGCCGCAAACACCATTGCACGAATTGAAACCGGCAACAGAGGTATCTCTATTGATTTGGCAATCGAACTGGTTGTGCGCTTTGAGACAACCCTTGATTACATATTTTTAGGTCGTGAATAACCTCAAAACTATACCTACGAGGCAATAAAAACTTGCATGAGGAACAGGTACAATTTAGATACAGCCAAAGAAAATCGGCTGCTTGATCCTTGAAAACTGAATACACAGTCATCGAATACGTTCCTGTTGCCGGTGCGAGAGCATCAGCCACATCAGCGGTACGCCGAGACGTATCGGATAGAGAAACAGAACGACTTTCTTCTATAAATTAAGCGCTTGTCTCTCTCCCGATGCCAGCGATCAATACTGGCTTGTAAATATTGGGTTGCTCCCAATACGGCCATGAAAGCAACAGGATTAAAGATACTTCTCTACGGAGCTGGCGGAGAACCCGGCAGAGGTTAGATTCCTATGGAACTGATTCGCAATCAGTCGTTCGGTGATTCCCTGAGGGCGTAAGCCCTCTTTCCCAGGGGTGCGTGGCAAATATGGGACACATAGACTTTTGGACTGACTGCCTGATTCCTTTCTGGCAGTCAGTTATTACATAGCCAACGAAAGGAGGTCATGGCACATGATGAAAGAAAATTGGGTATATTGCCGTGGTGATATTTATTGCGCCAAGCTGGACCCGGTAGTTGGGTCGGAACAAGGCGGCATCCGTCCGGTTATCGTCATTCAGAACGATACCGGTAATAAACACGCTCCCACATTGATTGTGGCAACGGTCACCACCAGAATCCATAAGAAAGCGAATATGCCGACGCACTTTGTTATTTACGACAATCCTGCATTCAAAGAAGCGTCCGTTGTTCAGCTGGAACAGATTCGTACCATTGATAAAAGCAGGATTGATAATTACTTAGGTAAGGTAACGCCCCGTGAAATGGTAGCGATTGAGAAAGCCTTATCTGTCAGCCTGGCAATGGAACAGCTGAAAAAGCGTTCCCCAAAACATAAAGCAAAGAGAGCGAAGGAGTGAACATAAATGTTTGAAGAAAGAATCGCTGCCATGAATCAGCGCACCGAAGAAGCGATGGCTGCTAACGCAGTTCAGTTTGATAAGAGAACCTATACGGTTGATGAGATTCAGGATATTCTGGGCATCAGCAGAACCAGCGCATACAACCTTGTGAAAAAGAAAGTTTTCCATAGCGTCCGCATCGGTGGCAGTATCAGAATCTCCAAAAAGAGTTTTGATGAGTGGTTGGATCATCAAATGTAAGATTTGTCAAGGGCGTCGTACAACCCGGCGACAAACTTCAAAACATATTGAGAGTTCGATAAAATGTAGCCATGACAAGAAACACATGGCTACATTTTTTACATAGGAGGTTGTACGATGGCGGAAATGAGAAAACGCACGAGTATGTCTGTTCTGGAAATGGGCAGGATGCTCGGTCTTGGTAAAACGGAGTCATACTGGCTCATTAAGAAGAATTACTTCAAAACCATTCTTGTCGGCAACACCATGAGGGTGATGATCGACAGCTTTGAAGAATGGTATGCCAATCAGTTCAAATACCAGAAGGTCGATGGAACCCCTCCCGGCGAGGAATTGAAGAAAACTACATATTCAATGGAGGAGCTTGGACAGCGCCTTGGGCTGAAAGAAGCGACTGCTTACGAACTGGTTGCCAAAGGGCATTTTGATGTGGTCGATGTCCTGGGCAAGCGCAGAGTGACAAAGGAGAGCTTTGAAAGATGGTATGCTTCTCAAACCGATTACCGCACGGTAGAGGATCAGGAACTGGATGCAGATATTATGGCATCCACCTACGGTCTGCCGGAAATGGCAAGAATGCTTGGGGTACATCGTCAGACCATTTACTATATCGTTGCCAATGAAGATTTTGAGCTTATCAAGGTTGGCAGGTATAAGCGAGCTACCAAAGAGAGCTTTGAAAAATGGTATCACAATCAGACCCGCTACCAGTTAGCGGAAGATAGACAGGAAAGGAGCTGATTACATGGCATCTATCGTTAAGAGAAAAAAGAAGTATTCTGTGGTTTATACATACACCGATGAGAACGGCAACAAGCGTCAGAAGTGGGAAACCTTTGAAACGAATGCCGAAGCAAAGAAAAGGAAGTTGCAGGTTGAATATGAGCAGGAGTCCGGAACCTTTATTCCCCCTTCTGCTAAAACCGTCAATGATCTTTTGGATGAGTATATGTCAATCTATGGTGTGAACACCTGGGCGATGTCTACCTATGAAAGCAGAAAGAGCCTGATTGCAAACTATATTCGTCCCCTCATCGGTGATATGAAGCTGGAGGATGTCACGCCGAGAATCATGGACAAGTATTACCGAGATTTGCTTTCTGTCAAAGCGGTTTCTTCTAAGTATGTAAAAGCCCGTACAGAATATCTGACTCCGCATACTGTCCGAGAGGTTCACAAGACATTGCGAAATGCTTTCAATCAAGCGGTCAAGTGGGAATTGATGACCAGAAACCCTGTGGAGCACGCTACGCTGCCGAAAGAAGAACACAAGACCAGGGATATCTGGACAGCAGAAGTGCTCCAGAAGGCTCTGGAAGCCTGTGACGATGATATTCTTCGTCTGGCTATTAACCTTGCCTTCTCCTGTTCCCTGCGAATGGGCGAGCTTCTGGGGCTTACCTGGGACTGTATTGACATTTCCCCCACCAGTATTGAACTTGGTCAGGCAAGCATCTTCGTTGAAAAGGAGTTGCAGAGAGTAAATCGTGAAGCGATGGCAGATCTGGACGGTAAGGACATCATGTTCAAGTTCCCACCGACCTTCGCCAGTACGCATACCGCATTGGTTCTCAAAACTCCTAAGACCAAAACAAGTGTCCGCAAGGTGTTCTTACCGAAAACCGTAGCGGAAATGTTGGTACAGCGAAAGGCTGACATCGAAGAACTGAAAGACCTTTTCGGTGACGAGTTCGTAGACTTCAATCTGGTTTTCTGTTCTTCCAATGGCAAGCCGATTGAGGGGCAGGTTATCAACCGTGCTTTCAATAAGCTGATTGAGGAGAAGGGACTGCCGAAAGTGGTTTTCCATAGTCTCCGACATTCCAGTATCACTTACAAGCTGAAGCTGAACGGCGGCGATATGAAATCCGTTCAAGGCGATTCCGGTCATGCACAGGTCAAGATGGTAGCGGATGTTTACTCCCATATCATCGACGATGACCGCAGACTGAACGCTGAAAGAATGGAAGCTGCGTTCTACTCAGGCAGACAGGCAACGCCTGAGCCGGTTCAACCAGCCGCAACGGAAAGCTCCGCTGATGATAAAGAACTTCTTCTGAAGCTTCTGCAAAATCCGGAAATGGCAGCACTCCTGAAGTCGCTGGCAAAAACATTATAGTAACTGCAAGGGCAGATCCTTTTACATAGCTACAATAGCTGTAAAAGGGTCTGCCCTTATTTTTTTGTTATGGAGGTCAACGAGTATGGATAGAATCTTTATGGACGAGTATTACGAGCATCTGAGAGCTGACAATATCGAGGCATTTTCCAAGGAAAGGAACGACGAATATGTTGGCAGAGCTGAGGAATACAAAGCAGCAAAGTCGGCATTGCTTGAAGGATTGGGACTTGAGCATTTGTTTGACCATAGCCATGAACTGACTCCGAAAGAGAAAGAAATATGGATGCTGTTCGATAGGGTTGATGTAGCAGAGCTTCTTGCAAGGGATGCTTTTGCCAAGGGTGCTTATATGCTCGGCGCTGAGGATAGAGAGATTATGCTGAAATAAAAAAAGACCTGCTTCGGCGGGTCTAAATTACATAGAATCATTGAGTCTGAAAACCTTTGAAATTCTTAATAATTCTGGTTGAAAAATTCATTTTGAAATGATATATAAAACAGACTGAAATCTGTGTCTAAGGACACCCGCACCCTCACACGAGAATGAATAGGATTTCCTATCATTTCGCATCACGAGAAGTTACATAGTGACATTTACTTGCACTTGCAACGTCCACCAAAAATCGAAAGACTTGCTAATTTCGAGCCAATCGGACGGTGTAAAATCCCTCTGAATTAGCTATCACAGCGTAGTATCAGATGGGATTTGAAATGCTGAAAAACCTTGTATTTCCAAGCATTTTTAAGCATTAGATGCCACTTCCCGATGTCGTATCGGGTCTACTCCTAAGCGGTAGGCCACCAGTTAGAGTCTGGTCGGGGGTACCAGTGAGCCGCAGAACCGTCGAGTTTTGCGGCTCTTTGTCTATCAGGCCAACACCACAACGAGAAAGGAATCCGTTATGAAACATCCCCCCAAGCCGCCCCGTCATAGCCTCCGGGACCTGGGCCCCATCATCCGCCGTCAGCCGGCTGTGTTGGTGCTGTTCATGCTGCCGTTTTTCATCCAGCAGAACTTCGGCATTGAGCTGCCCTCCACCCTGGAGATCATCATCCTGCTGTTCATCTTCGCGGCGGAAATTCTGGGCGAGCTGGGCTGCTATTTCATCACCTACCCCCACTGGGACTCCATGCTCCACACCACCACCGGCTTTCTCTGCGCCGCCACAGGCTTTGCTCTGATCGATATCCTCAACCGCAACAGCCGCATCAAATTCCAGCTGTCGCCGGTATATGTGGCCCTGGCCGCCTTCTGCTTTTCCATGACCGTGGGCGTTCTGTGGGAGTTTTTCGAGTTTGGCATGGACCGGGTGTTCCACATGGACATGCAGAAGGACACCATTGTCCACTCCGTCACCTCCGTGATGCTGGACCCCACCAACAGCAACATCCCCGTCACCATCGACGATATCACCTCCGTGGCCGTCAACGGCCGGGACCTGGGCTTCGACGGGTATCTGGACATTGGCCTGTACGACACCATGGCGGACCTGTTCGTAAACTTCATCGGCGCCGTGGTGTTCAGCACCATCGGATACTTTTATATCAAGCACCGGGGCCGGGGAAAGATCGCCCGAGCCTTTATCCCCACCATCGCCGGGGAGGCTTCTCCGTCGCCGGAACCCCCGGAAGCGCCGGAGGCTCCCCGGGAATAAACCGCATAGCAAAGTGGGAGGGGCAGAGCTCCCCCCCAGCACAAAACCCCCTCCGCAGCAGCGGAGGGGGTTTTGTCATTATATTGCACTAAATACACATCATCTTGCGCTCACAGCATGGTCACCATGGGAATCACCATGGGGCTGCGCTTGGTATGCTTGAACAGATAGCTGCTGACGGCGGCGCGGACGGTCTTGCACACCTCGCCCTGGTCCTTCCGCCGCCGGGCAGACATGCCGTCCACGGCGTTCTCGGAGATGTCCCGCAGCTCCTGCAAAAGCTCCTCGGATTCCTTGACATATACAAAGCCCCGGGTGACGATCTCCGGCTGGCACAGCAGCCGATGGTCGTGGGAGGACATGGGCAGCACGATGACCACCATGCCGTCCTCGGCCAGGAGCTTCCGGTCGTTGAGGACCACGGCCCCCACATCGCCCACGCCGGAGCCGTCCACAAACACCTCTCCGGCGGGAACGGACGTCTCGCACTTCATGTGCTTGGTGGTCAGCTCGATAACGGAGCCGTTTTCCGCCACGCAGATGCTGTTGGGATCCATGCCCATGGACTCCGCCACCCGCTTGTGGATCTGCAGCATCCGCTGCTCGCCGTGCAGAGGGATGAAGAACCGGGGCTTGGTCAGGGCGTGGATGATCTTCAGCTCCTCCTGGCAGGCGTGGCCAGAGACATGCAGCATATCCGCCTTGTCATACACCACGTCGGCCCCCTTGCGGAACAGCTCGTTGATGACCCGGCCCACCGTCACCTCATTGCCGGGAATGGCGGAGGCGGAAATAATGACCTTGTCCTGGGGGCCGATGTCGATCTGCTTATGGGTGGAGAAGGCCATGCGGTACAGGGCGCTCATTTCCTCGCCCTGGCTGCCGGTGGTGATGATGACCTGCTGCTGGGACGGCAGGCCCTTGATGCGGTTGATGTCCATCACCGTGCCCTTGGGCAGCTTCATATACCCCAGCTCCGTGGACACCTTCATGATGTTCTCCATGCTGCGGCCGGTGACGGCCACCTTCCGCCCGCAGGAGGCGGCGGCGTCGATGACCTGCTGGATGCGGTGGACATTGCTGGCGAAGGTGGTGACGATAATGCGCTTTTTGCACCCGGTGAACTGCCGGATAAACGTCTTGCCCACGGCCCGCTCGCTCATGGTATAGCCCGGGCGCTCCACGTTGGTGGAGTCCGCCAGCAGGGCCAGGACACCCTCCTTGCCCAGGGCGCCGAACCGGGCCAGGTCGATGACCTCCCCGTCGATGGGAGTGGAGTCGATCTTGAAGTCTCCGGTGTGGACCACGGTGCCCATGCGGGTATGGATGGCAAAGGCCACGGAGTCGGCGATGGAGTGGTTCACATGGATGAACTCCACCTGGAACTTGCCGGCCTTCACGGTCTGGCCTGCCTCCACCGTCACCAGCTTGGTGCTGTCCAGCAGCCGGTGCTCCTGGAGCTTCAGCTTGATGAGTCCGGCGGTGAAGCGGGTGCAGTAAATGGGCATGTTGATCTGCTTGAGCACATAGGGGATGGCCCCGATGTGATCCTCGTGGCCGTGGGTGATGAACAGGCCCCGCAGCCGGGACTTGTTTTTCACCAGATACGACACATCGGGGATGACACAGTCGATGCCGTACATGTCGTCGCCGGGGAAGGCCATGCCGCAGTCCACCACGATGATCTCGCCGCCGTACTCATAGGCGGTCATGTTCTTGCCGATCTCATTCAGACCGCCCAGAGGGATGATTTTCAGTTTTTCTGCCATATTTTTTGCAAATTCTCCTTTATAGTGGGTTGTTCTCCCCACGGCACACGCCGCAAAATGGGCGCAGAAAAACCGGGACGCACCCGTCCGCCGGCCGGCCCTGCATCGCCGCCGGAGTCCGGGAATCGCGCCCGTCTGCCGTGTGGATCAAGAGGGAAGCACGGGGAGGGAGTGGACCTCCGGCGCGTCCCGGTTATACATGAACGCATGGGCCCATTGGCCCCGCGCAGCATACAAACAGTCCGTGGATACTCCACGGCTTATACATAGTATAGCACAGTACCGGCGGTTTGTACAGTCTTTCCCTTCCCTTTTTTCTCCGTTCTCTCGACAGAGAGCAAAAAAACATGCCCGGCAGTTCAGAAATTCGTTGACAGGCGGCACGGAGTGTGGTAGAATAAGTCCTGCATTTGAGTCTGTCATGCTTTTGCGCGCACGGAGAGATGGCTGAGTGGTTGAAAGCACCGGTCTTGAAAACCGGCGATGTGAAAGCATCCGTGGGTTCGAATCCCACTCTCTCCGCCAGTTTTTTCATACCGCATGCGGAAGTACCCAAGTGGCCGAAGGGGCTCCCCTGCTAAGGGAGTAGGCGTCTAAACCACGCGCGAGGGTTCAAATCCCTCCTTCCGCGCCATAATGTGGAGACAAAACAGATGTCTCCTGCGAAAAGCCCGAACATATCGGGCTTTTTTGCTGCCCAATCCCGGCGGCGGGAGCCGTCAATATCCTGCCCGAATTGGCAGAAGGGCCGACCCGTAAGGGCCGGCCCTTCTGCTATATGTTTTTTCTTTACCGGGTACGCTTTCTGCCCAGGACCCATGCGCTGCCGGTCAGGGTCAGCAGCATCAGGCCCGCATACAGCAGCACGCCGGCGTCTCCGGTCTTGACGCCGGGATTCGCAGGCCGGTAATCAGGGTCTGCCGCGCCGCAATTGACGCACTTGCCGTCCTGGAAGTCATGGCCCGTGGCGGGGATGACAGTCCCCTGCTTCACGGTCTCGCCGCAGGTGCGGCAGACCTCGTCTCCGGTATAGCCGTCCTCCGTGCAGGTAGCCGCCCTGGCGTTCTTCAGCTCCGTGTCATGGCCTGTGGCGGGGATCACAGTCCCCTGCCTGACGGTTTCGCCGCAGGTGCGGCAGACCTCGTCCCCGGTGTAGCCGTCCTCCGTGCAGGTAGCCGCCCTGGCGTTCTTCAGCGCCGTGTCATGCCCCGTGGCGGGAATCACAGTCCCCTGCTTCACGGTCTCGCCGCAGGTGCGGCAGACCTCGTCCCCGGTGTAGCCGTCCTCGGTGCAGGTAGCCGCCCTGGCGTTCTTCAGCGCCGTGTCATGCCCCGTGGCGGGGATGACAGTCCCCTGCTTCACGGTCTCGCCGCAGGTGCGGCAGACCTCGTCCCCGGTATAGCCGTCCTCCGTGCAGGTAGCCGCCCTGGCGTTCTTCAGCGCCGTGTCATGCCCCGCGGCGGGGATAGACTCCGTCTTGGTGTCCGTATAGGTCCGGCCCTCCAGCGTCACTGTGGCGGTATATGTCCGAACGCCGTCGGTGACACAGCCCGGAGCGGTGGTAACTTCGCTGGCAACATCGGCCGTCAGCGTCTCCACATGACCGGCATCCCTGGAGCAAGCAAAGACAGCCTGGGCAGCGAAGCCGGTCCACTGCCACCGGGGCTGACCCCAATCGTGGCCCAGAGCCGTTCCGACAGCGGTAAACACCTGGTTATCGTCGGTGCTGACCAGACCGCAGACGCAGCTGAGATAATATACTGCATCATGGGTGCAGTCGGCGGGAGTCTTCAGGGCCTGAGGCAGGATCAGCTGCTGGTCGAACACATGAACGTGCTGCTTGGCCCAGTGGGCGGTGTAGCTGCGGTCACCGGTGCTGCCGGCAGGGATGACCACGGTCAGGTTATCCGCCCCCGTCAGGCCCGTGCCGCTCCAGCCGGTGAAGTCATAGCCCTCCCGGGTGGGATTCACCAGGGTGATGGCAGCGGACTCCACGCTGTACCCGGTGGGATTGCCGTCGGCCGTTCCGCCATCCAGGTCATAGGTGATGGTGTACGGGATCAGCTGCCATGCGGCGGTAAGGGTAGCGCTGGCCACCGCATCGCTCTGGACCAGGCCGCTGTAGGTGTCGTTGTCTGCCACCGGCCTGCTGCCGTACATCCAGTTCAGAAAGGTATAGCCGGGCCGGGTGGGGTCGGACACGCCTGCCAGAACATAGTCGTTCCAGCCCAGGCTTCTGCTCTGAGGCGTGCTGCCGTCACCCGGGTCATAGTACACGGTGAAGGTCTTGGCCGTAAACACCGCCTTCACGGTGACGGCTCCGGCGGGCATAAGAAATCGGTTGTCGGTGATGGTCACATCGCCTTTGACCACCTCCCAGTGATCGAAGGCGTATCCCGGTGCGGGGACGGCGGTGAGGGTGATCTCGGTGCCCGCCGCCGCAGTTTCGGGGGACGCAGACGCCGTGCCGCCGCCTTCGGTCTCTACCGTAACGTCATAGGTCACCAGGGGTGCGTGCTGACCAGGTACAGCCTCTGGTCATCCTTATACTCCACGTAGGCATTGGCGTCATCCGCGAAAAAGTAATTCGCGTAGTCTTTTTTGTAACTATTAGAAAATGCCACGGGGTATCTGATATTCGCGGTGGTAACGCCGACGGACGCGCCTTTGGACATGTCGATCTCAATGGTCAGCGTCTTGCCGGAGGGCAGATACACATTGTTGGCCTTGCCGGAAACCGTGTTGTTCTGCACGAGGGGCTTGTTTCCGACCCTCAGCTGGCCGCTGTTGCTGGGGTTGATATAAATGCCGCCGCCATTGCCGCTGGCTTTGTTATTCTCGATCTTACCGCCATAGAGTTGGCAGACCGAGCCGGTGCGGTAAATATATACGCCGCCGCCGTTGCCGGTGGCCGTATTGCCGGAGATCTCGCCGCCTTGCATAATCAGCCACGACGGCTCCTGATTCAGATAGATGGCGCCGCCGTCGCCGCTGGTGTTTCCGGTGATCTTGCCGTCATAGAGGAAGAACTGGCAGTCCTTGTCAAACACATGAACCGCGCCGCCCTCTGAATTGGCCCTGTTGTCGCTGATCTCGCCGCCCCGCATGTAGAGCATTGTCGACTGATTAGAATCTTGGCGCAGGCAGATGGCGCCGCCCCAGCGGCTGGCGGTATTGCTGTTGATCTTCGCGCTGCCGGAAATGTTGATCTCGCCCCAACCCATCAGAATGGCGCCGCCGTCCAGACTGGAGGAATTGCCGGTGATCTGCGCGCTGCCGGAAATGTTGATCTTCCCGTTGCCGCGCATATAGATGGCGCCGCCGCCGGCATCGTTGCTGTTCATGGTCGCTGTATTGCCGGAGATGGTGCCGCCGGTCATATTGATGGTGCCGCCGGTGGTGGAGAAGAACGCGCCGCCGTTCTTGGCGGTGTTATTCTTGATGGTGCCGCCGTACATATTGAAAGCGCCGCCGGTGGTGTTCGGCATGTTTGCATTGAATTTCCGGAAAATGGCACCGCCGTAGTTCTTGCCGTTGTTGCCGGAGATCTCGCCGCCGTACATATTGAATATGCACTGCTGGTCATCCAGAGCGATGGCTCCGCCGCCGCCTTTGCCGGTGACTTTGCCGCCGGTGAGCTTGCCGCCGAACATATCCAGCGTGCTGGTATAAAGGTAAATGCAGGCACCGCCCCAGACACTCTGCGTCGCACCCTTGAAGGTGCCGCCGCCCCGACAGTCACAGAGGACAAGCCGGCCGCCGTTTTTGACCTGAATCTTGGCTGTGCCGTTGCTGGCAAGGGTCTTGCCGTTCAGGCACAGATATAGTGTTTTGCCATCCACCGTCAGATGGCCGCTGAGGGTAGCGTTCCCCGTCAGATAGACATAGGCGGCTCCGTTGGCATAGGTAATGCCGGAGGTGCCGTTCCACGGCTGATAGGTCACGTCCGTGTGGCCGGTATGATCGCCGGCGGTGACGTCTCCGCCGCAGATGCAGTGGCTGTGGCCGCCGTCGGCCAGGGCCGGAAGCGGCAGCAGCGTCAGCACTGCCACCAGGCAGAGCAGAAGGCTGAGCAGTCGTTTCTTCATTGAATTGTCTCCTTTCCTTTTGTCCTCATTTGTCCTCACGTTGTCCCGGCTTGTCCCGGGCTGTCCCCGCCCTGTCCCGGTGCGGTATCCGGCAGGGAGAACTCAAAATGCATGGCCAGAGCCCGGAACAGCTCCCCCATGACCCGCTCGGCAATGGCGCGGATGTTCAGCCCCTCGATGAACCGGATGGCTCCCTCCACCTCCACCTCCGGGACCCGGTACGCCCGCAGGCTCATGGTCAAAAACATCCGCAGCTTTTTCTCCAGGGTCAGCTCCCCATCACAGGGGTGGGCCATATAGCTGCGCATGATGCCCGCCGAGCCGATCTCCATGGCATAGAAATCCCGGGCCGTCAGCTCCGGCTGATAGGGCCCGAAGATCTGGTACAGCTCCTTGGCCGTCTCCTGAAAGATATAGTCCGAGGCCTCCTTCTGGGTATATGCCTCGATATAGATCTCCCGCAGGTTCTCATTGAGCTCCGTCAGGGTCATCTGGATGGCGGTCTCCACAGCGTAGACATACACCGGCGGCAGCTGGGCTCCCGCCGTGGTGCGGGCCATGGCGAACTGGTTGGAAAACATGAACTCCACCAGCTCCGTCAGGACCCCGTCCTTGGCCCGGAAAATGTTCTGGAAAATGCTGTTGGATACCGACGCCTTATGAACGATTTCGGAAACGGTGGTTTTCTTGTACCCCTGTTCCAGAAACAGCTTCACGCACACGGTGAGGATCCGCTTTTTAGCGGGCAGGCTGGCACTGGTAATGGTCGTGGGGATCACATCCTTTCTATGCATTATGGCATGCATGCCACAATTGTATCAGATGTTTCCGGAAAATGCAATAGGGGGCAGAAAATATACATTCCTATTGCGGCCGGCGGGAACCTTTTCCGCCGGCCGCCGTCTAAAGAAGTAAAACGGGGGCGGCAGCCCCGGAAAAGGAGGAACAACGCATGAAAAAGCTATTGCGCATGATCTGCCTGACCCTGGCCCTGTGTATGCTGGCCGGGTGCGGCACAGGAGGGGCGCAGCCCACGCCCTCCGGGGCTTTTCGCCAGACCGGCGAGACGGTGGAGCCCGCCACGGCTCAGGAACTGGCGGCCTGCCAGCTGGCGGCGGCAGACTATCCCGACTATCCCCAGCGGCCCGGCATGGAGGACTACACCGACAGCCAAGGGAGCATGGACATGGACGCATATGACGCGGCCATGAGAGCCTATCAAGAGGCCCTGGCCAAGCTGGGGAAGCTGTCCGCCAAGCCGGATATCCCGGCGGTGCGGGACTTTGCCGCCGATACATCCCTGCGGCTGCTGGCCGGAGAGACGGAGAACGCCGTGTATTCGCCGGTGAGCCTGTATCTGACCCTGGCCATGCTGGCGGACCTGAGCGGCGGCGACACATCCCAGCAGGTGCGGCAGCTGCTGAACCTCCAGGACCCGGAGGCCCTGCGCCAGCAGGTGCAGCAGCTGTGGATGGCCCTGTACTGCGACAACGGCATCACCACCTGCCGTCTGGCGGGGTCGGCATGGGTGGCCCAGGGCAGCACCGTCCACCAGGCGGCGCTGGACAGCCTGGCAGGGGTCCACCGGTGCGGCGTGTATCAGGCAGCCATGGGCACCCAGGAGGCAAACCGGGCCATTGCTGCCTGGCTGGACCAGCAGACCGGCGGCCTGCTCCAGGGAGATACCGGCTCCATCCGGACCAGTCCCATGGAGCTGCTGCGGCTGTACAGCACCGTGTACTTCAAGGACGGCTGGCTCCAGGAGTTCGCAAAGGAGGATACATATCCCCAGAAGTTCCGCCCGGCCTCCGGCAGCGCGGTGACGGCGGACTTCATGCACCGGGAGGATGATGCGGCCCGATATCTCCGGGGCCGGGGATATCAGGCGGCGTCCCTGCCCTTGCAGGGAAATCTGCAGATGTTCGTGGCCCTGCCGGATCAGGGCCGCAGCACGGCGGACCTGCTGAGCCGCCAGGGTCTGCTGGAGGAGCTGACAAGCATGGAGGACCGGCATTGCGTCCGGTGGTCCGTGCCCAAGTTCGACGTACACAGCTCCATGGACCTGGCAGAGCTGCTGCAGGACATGGGCGTTACCGACGCCTTTGACAAGAGCAAGGCCGACTTCTCTCCCCTCAGCGATGAGGCGGCGGTGCTGGCCGGGGTCATGCAGGCCGCCCGGGTGAAGGTGGACGAGGACGGCGTGGAGGGCGCCGCCTACACCGAGGCCATCGTGGATCTGAAATGCGCGGCGGCTCCCGGCGCAAAGCCGGTGGAGATGTGCCTGGACCGTCCCTTCGTGTTCGTGGTGGCCACCTCCGACGGCATCCCCCTGTTCGTGGGTACGGTGCAGTCGGTGTAAACGGTGTAATCAAAACCTCCGGCTAAGCCGGAGGTTTGCAGCCTGTCAAAAATCCTTTTTACAAGCGGAAGAGTTCCTGATTTCATCAGAAATCAGGAACTCTTTTCCCGTTGTATTACATTTTCTCCGGGGCGGTGCAGCCGATGAGGGTCATGGCATTTTTCAGCACGGACCGGGCGGTGTCCGCCAGCTTCAGCCGGGCCAGCAGCACCGGGCGCTCCTCGCCCTTGATGCGGCAGGCGGTATAGAACCGGTGGAAGTCCCCGGCCAGCTCCGTCAGATAGCGGTTGATGTGGCTGGGGTCGTAGTCCCGGGCAGCCAGACGCACCACCTGGCTATAGGAGGCGATCTTCTTGATGAGGGCCTGCTCCGTCTCGCCGGACAGCAGGGTGAAGTCCACATCCGCCGCGTCGGGGACGGTGTATCCCTCCGCCGCCAGGGCCTTCAGCAGGGTGCAGATCCGGGCGTAGGCATACTGTACATAATACACCGGGTTCTCGCTGTCCTCCCGGACGGCCAGTCCCAGGTCAAATTCCATCTGGGTCTCGGGCTTGGCATTGAAGAAGTAGCGGCAGGCGTCCACAGGGACCATATCCAGCAGATCCGTCAGGGACACGGCCTTGCCGGTGCGCTTGGACATGCGCACCACCTGGCCGTCCTGCACCAGCTTCACCAGCTGCATCAGCACGATGTCCAGCCGGTGCTCACCGTCCAGACCCAAAGCGTCCATGGCGCCCTTCAGCCGGGCCACATGGCCGTGATGGTCCGCGCCCCAGACGTTGATGACCTTGTCGAAGCCGCGAACGGCGAATTTGTTCCGGTGATAGGCGATGTCGGCGGCAAAATAGGTGTAAAACCCGTTGGCGCGGCGCAGCACATCATCCTTCAGACCCAGCTTCTCGATATCTGCATCGGACTTGCCGGCCTTTTTCAGATTTTCCGCCAGGATCCGGCTGGTGTGCAGCCACAGGGCCCCGTCCTTCTCGTAGGTGAAGCCCAGATCCGTCAGCGCCCGGACGGAGTCGGCCACATAGCCGCTCTCGTGAAGGCTGGACTCAAAAAACCACTGGTCGTACTGAATGCCGTACCGGGCCAGGTCCCGCTGCATCTTGGGGATGTTGTTGTCCAGGCCGAACCGGGCCAGCGCATCGTGGCGGGTCTTTTCGTCGCAGTCCAGGTACTTGTCCCCTTCCTTCTCATAGAAGGCGCGGGCCAGCTCCCGGATATCGTCACCGTGGTAGCCGTCCTCGGGGAATTCCACGGCGTCCTCGCCCTTGATGATCTGGAGATACCGGGCCTCCAGACTCTTGGCAAATTTCTCGATCTGGTTGCCGGCGTCGTTGACATAGAACTCCCGCCACACGTTGGCCCCGGACTTCTGCAGCACGGAGGCCAGGGTGTCGCCCAGGACGCCGCCCCGGGCATTGCCCATGTGCATGGGGCCCGTGGGGTTGGCGGATACGAACTCCACCATGATCTTCTGGCCCTTCAGGGTGTCGTTGCAGCCATAGTCCGCACCCTCGCGCTCCACGCAGGCCACGGTATCCCGGAACCACTTGTCCCCCAAGCGGAAATTCAGAAAGCCGGGACCGGCCATCTCCACGGAGGTGAAGTAGGACCCTGCCAGGTCCATGTGGTCCATCAGGATCTGGGCCACCTGGCGGGGATTCTTTTTCAGGGCCTTGGCGGCGGCCAGGCAGAAGGTGGTGGTATAGTCGCCGTTGGCGGTGTCCTTGGGGATCTCCACCGACGGGGTCACGGCCACGTCCTCCGGCAGCAGCCCCTGGGCCGCGGCCTTGCCATAGGCGGCAACGGTCAGGTCCAGCACCTGGTCCTTGGCGTTTTGGATCATATTCATGGTGATGCTCTCCTTATGTTTCTTTTGTGATTCGTATGGTCAGCTGCATCCGGCTCAGAGGCAGTCCCCGGTCCAGCAGCGTATAGGCAAGGTTGATGCAGCCCTCCGGTCCCTCCAGGGAAAAGTCCAGCATCTGGGTCCGGACAGTAACGGTAAGCCCCATGGGCAGACGCGCCTGCGTCTCGTGCGCCGGGTCCAGGGGCAGGCCGTAGCCGTCTGGCCCCAGGGTCCACAGGATGGCCCGCCGGGGCTCCTCCGTCAGGCGGATGCGGGAGGCAATGGCAGCGCCATTTTCCCGGCAGGCGGCGCTATAGGGCAGGTCCCACCCGGCGGCGGTCCGCCGCAGGGTCCCGCTGCCGTCATAGTGCAGCCTCTCGCTGCCGCCGTCAAACAGGCTGCGGCTGGTGACGGCAATGTGAACGGCTCCCTCCACGGCTCAGTACCGGTCGATATCCACCGGCCGCACCGGGTGGCTAAGTGTCTCCCGCAGGAAGTACGACGCCAGGGCGCCGAAATCCTCCGGCTGGTCGCTGGCGCACAGGGTAGCCTGACCGGTCTGCTTCCCCGGGGCCAGCAGGTCCATGGACCGCAGGGTCCGCTTCAGCTCCCAGGCTCCTTCCTCACTGGCATTGATGAGGGTGACGCCGGGACCCATGATATCCCCGATGATATCCGTCAGCAGGGGATAGTGGGTGCAGCCTAAGATCAGGGTATCCAGTCCCTCCTGCCGCAGGGGCTCCAGATACTCCCGGGCCACCGTTTCGATGACCGGATCGCCCCGGCGGAAGCGGCCGTTTTCCACCAGCGGCACAAACAGCGGGCACGCCCGGGCCGTGACGGCAACATCCGGGTCCAGCTCCTGCAAAATCCGCTGATACGCGCCGCTGCGGACGGAGGCGGCGGTGGCGATGAGGCCCACCCGCTTGTTCCGGGTCACGGCCGCCGCCCGGCGGCACGCAGGCTCCACAACGCCCAGGATGGGGATGTCGCTCTCCCTCCGCAGCTGGGGCAGCGCCGTAGTGGACACGGTGCCGCAAGCCACCAGAATGGCCTTGATGTCAAAGGTGCGCAGAAAGCGCACGTCCTGCCGGGCGTATTTCAGCAGGATTTCTGCCGAGCGCCCGCCGTAGGGCACACGGGACGTGTCGCCGAAGTATATAATGTTTTCAGAGGGCAGCAGACGCCGCAGCTCCCGCACCGCCGTCAGGCCCCCCAGGCCCGAGTCAAAAACCCCGATGGGGCGAGTATCCATACATCCACCTCCTGATTCTCATAACTAATCAATTATACTATGGAACGACCGGATACTCAAGTCAAAATTTGGGGAGTTTCCCCGGTATTTTCAGTGGTTTTTTCCGCCTGAGTCTGCTATACTGTGCATAAAGACGCAGCGCTCCGGCCAGATGGAGGTGTTTTTTATGGAGATCAAGCTGACAGAGAAACAATTCCGGCGGTTGCTGGACCTGGTGTATATCGGCAACTGGGTGCTTAACTCCACCCGGGGCGACGACCGCATCCGGCAGTATGACCAGGTGGAGAGCCTGATCTTTTCCTATTGCCTGAGCCACGGCATGGCAGGGCTGACGGAGCTGTATCAGGGGGAGCTGATCCCCTCCCGGGCCTTTGCCGAGGGCGGCATCCATGAGGCCATCATGGCCTATGAGGACAACACGTTCTTTGAAATTCTGGCCCAGGAGCTGGCCCTGCGGGACATGGACGATCCCCCTATTACCGAGGAGAACTATGACGAGGTCATGAGCCGGATGGACGAATATCTGGGAGAATTTGAGCGGCACGGCACCGACAACATCACCGTGGATATGGAATAATGATCTGAACAGGCTGATACTCCCTTGTGCTGCGGCACAAGGGAGTATTTTTTGCGGTCAGAACAGGTCCAGCCCATTGTCCAGATACAGGGCCTCCCGGACATGAATGTGGTATGGGGGCCGGGTCAGATAGTGCAGCAGAAACTCCAGCAGCAGAGCGCTGCCCAGGCTCCGGCCCTCGATCTTGAATTGGGAAAAGCCCTTGGGCAGATACGTGCTCCGGATGTCGTCCACCCCGATGAAGCCGGGATTCTCCATGGCCCGGGAAAAGCGATAGCCTCCGGCGGCGTCCGGGGATGCGCAGCGGTGGACCGGGCCGCCCTCTCCCAGATTTTCCCGGCTGACGGCCTCATAGCAGGCCCGCCGCTCCCGGCAGCCGAAATCACAGCACTCGTTGCACAGAAATTCTACCTTGTCCCGCAGCGTCTGGGGCAGGGTATCCAGCCGGTCAAAGGCCCGGTTCAGCCGAAAATCCGGTACCACGCAGCGAAACTCCGGCCGCTCCAGCTCCTGCCGCAGAGCGGCAAAATCTGTAAGCACCTTGGTGGTGGATGAAACAAGATACAGCTCCGGATACACGCTGCGCAGGTGCTCCAGCAGCAGCTCCGAGTGGACGATGACGCCGTTTTGCGGGCCTGCGCTTCCGGCAAACAGGCGGCACAGCCGGTTGCAGCCCCGATCCGCCAGGTGCTCCGGCCGCAGCAGGGAATTGCTGAAGGTCAGCCGGGCGGAAATGCCGTACTCCCGGGTCAAAGCCAGAACGTCCCGGGGATCGCAGTTCCCGGACCCGATCCGTCCGCCGCCCCAAAGGCAGCCCTCCGGCGCGCCATACAGAGATGCAATATCGCACCAATCGTAAAAATATTCCCGGTGCCGCCGGTACAGCGGCAAAAACGCCCGGTAAAAATCGTAAAACTCAAAAAGCCCCGGCAGGTGATAGTAGGCAACGGCGGCATCAGGCATGGCAGAGTGCTCTCCTTTCATCCGGTCACTCCGTCCTCATAGCGCAGCAGCCCGCGCTTTATGGACTCCGAAAGGATAAAGTGTTTTTCGCCCACCTTTGGAAAGCGTATGGTAACGACGGGGTCCTTGTAGGCCGTAATACGCCCCGGTCCAAAGACCGTGTGGACCACGCTCCGCCCCGCGATCGCTCCGGCAGCCGAGACCCCCTCTTTCCGGACGGCGGGCTTTTCCGGAAGCCTTTGCAGGAGCCTTCGCTGGTCGTACATCTCACCCACGGTCAGAAGCTGCATCTCCCCGCCGGAATATTCAACGAGGCACCGTCCCTGGCAGCAGGCCAGAACCGTTCCGCGGCCCTTCCGGGCGTGGTGATACGGCTTTCCGCAGGGGTCGATCTCCACGGAGCCGAACACGTCGTCAGCCTCCGATGTCTCCACAGGCAACTCCTTCTGCAATTCCCGGATAAAGGAGGATTCCCGGTCCAAGCAGGAGAACAGGAACAGATGATCCTTCGCCCGGGTCATAGCCACATAAAAGATCCTGCGTTCCTCCTGGTACAGCCTCTGATCCTCCGGTTCCTTGGGGTCGGCCGCAGGCAGAATGCCGTCCAGCACATCCAGCAGATATACGGTGTCGTATTCCAGCCCCTTGCTGGAATGCACGGTGGACAAAAGCACGCCGGCGTCGGGCGCCGCCGGGGGGCCGGGTCACCAGGTCCCGCAGGTACGCCAGGCGGTCCGTCAGCCCGTCCAGGCTGGACTCCTGCGCCGCCAGCAGGCGGAGGATCTCAAACCGGTTGCCGTCCAGCTGCTGCCGCTCCACATAGTCACGGTAGCGCAGCTCCTGCCAGATGCAGTCCAGGCCGCGCTGTGCCGGGTCCGTCAAAAGCCGGGGCAGCAGGCTGATCAGGCCGGTCACGCTGTCCCGCACGAATGTGGGCAGCTGCGGAAAGCGCAGCAGCTCCTGCAGAATGGGCTTTCCGGAGGCGGCGCTTTTTTCGCAGGCGTACTCCGCCTCTTTTTTGGAGATCCCGCCGCCCAGCTTATAATAGATACGCAGGAATACCTCCGTGTTTTGCCCGTCGTGGGCAAAGGCGATGATATCCAGAATGTCTGTGACGATCCGGTGGGTAAAGAATGTGTCGTCCGTCTGGCGGCAGCGATAGGGTATCCCGCGCCGGTCCAGCAGGTCGATCAGCGGCAGGACACTGTCGTTGTTGCGGTACAGGACGGCGATTTGTCCGTCGGAGTGCGCCGCCGCGTGAATGAGCCACGCGTATTGGGCGGCACGGTCCGCCGCCCGGACCAGGTGCACGCCTGCGCCGGAGGCCCTGGTGGGGCGGATGGTTTTGGGGCGGCGGTCGTGGTTCCGCCGGATAAATGCATCCGCTGTCCGGAGAATCTCCGGGGTGGAGCGATAATTTTCCTCCATCAGCAGCACCCGGGCTCCGGGATAGGTGCGCTCAAATTGCATCAGCGCATCCGGATAAGCGGCACGGAAGCCGTAAATGCTCTGATCCTCGTCGCCCACCAGAAAAATATTCCCGGATTTCCGGGCCAGGAGGTTGATGATGGCATGCTGGATCCGGGATGTGTCCTGGGACTCGTCCACGCAGATATAGGGAAAAGCCTCCTGAAAATGGGCCAGCACATCGGGATACCGCTCCAGAATGGTTTTGGCATATACCATCTGGTCGTCATAATCCATCCAGCGCTGCCTGCGCAGGGTTTGGTTATACCGGCTGTACAGCTCCGGGAATTTTTCGAACCCCGTGTCCAGTTGGCTGATTTCCTCCTGGTTCAGCATCATGTTCTTTGCGTATGCAATGTATCTGCGCAGCCCTTTCGTAACGCTCTGGGTGGCATATTCACCGCTGAGCTCCCGGTACAGGTCCGAAACCAGCCTGGCAAGAGCGCCCTCATCCTCTATCAGGGGGAAAGCCTGGCCCTTTCCGTGGTCCTGGGTATAGAAGGAGATGATCTTGGAGGAGACGCCGTTGATGGTGCGGAACTGCGGAATCTGCGGGCAGTCATCCCCGAACAGCCGGGAAAAGCGCTGCTTCATTTCGCGGGTGGCCGCCCGGGTATAGGTCATGGTCAGGATCTGATCCGGGGCGATGCCGCAGCAGCACAGCATGTAGCCCAGACGGGTCACCAGTACGGTGGTTTTCCCGCTGCCGGGCACCGCCAGCAGCAGCACCGCGCCGTCTACGGCATGGACAGCTTCCGTCTGCTGCGGGTTAAGGCGCCGGGTATATTTCCGGTCAAATGCTTCTCTGTCCACGTTGTCACTCCCTCCGAGTCTGCCCAAATATCCGAAACGCTGTTCAACCGATTCTACCACAAACTGCCGGGTATTACAATCGGCGCCGCGCAAAAACGAACCCTCCGGCCCGAAGCCGGAGGGTTCGTTTTAGACAATATTCAGCTGCCGCAAGGCATCCAGAAACGCCTGTGCGTCCTGCAGCGCCGTGGGCTCGTCCACATCGTACTCCGCCCGCAGCGCCGCCGCCAGATCCGCCGCATCCGCCGCCTGGGGCAGCCTGTCCCACAGCAGCTCACCGGTCTCGTTCAGGGTCACCAGGCCCTTGAGCTCCAGGGATGCATCGCCGATAGGCACCAGGATCACATCCCCGGCGATATTGCGCTTTACCAGCTGCTTACGAATTTCCATTTTCAGCCTCCTCGATGGTCCGTCGGACCGTCTCATGGGTCATTTCACAGACATATTCCGGCTTCGTGTTGAAATGTCCGGTCTCCGTCACGCACATGGCGGCGCAGGCATGGCAAATTTCCTTCAGCCGGCAGCCCGCGCAGGCCCCCGGCAGACGGATCCGCTCCGTGGCCGCCCTGGTCCGCTCCCATGCCTGGGCAAAGCCCAGCTCCGGCACGGAAAACAGCGGCTGCGTCATCATGCCGCAGGGAGTCATGCCGCCCTGCCAGTTGATCCAGAAGGCGCTGCGCCCGGCCCGGCAGGCCACACCCTCGCCGGGTGTACCGTCGCAGACATCATCCTCCGACGGCAGGGCGAGGCCCTGCTTCATGGCCTGGGCCCGCTGCCGGAACTGCTCCGGGGTCAGCCGCAGCCGATCCCATTGGACGCTGTATTCCGCCGCCTGGCAGGCGGTGAACCGGTCGTTGCTGCCTACCAGCGCCTCGTCCCGCCGGATAGGCGGGAACATGTAGGTAGCCAGCTGCATGGGGGTGCCCAGCTCCTGGGCGATGCGGTAAATTTCCGCCATATCCGCCACGTTGTACGGCGTCATGGACACGTTCAGCTTTACCCCCACATCCAGCTCCCGCAGGGCCCGGATATTCTCCGTGACCCGGGCAAACATGGGACGGCCGCACAGCCGCTCATAGGCGGCATCGCTGGCCCCGTAGAGGGTGATGTTGAAGCGGAACGGCGGCTCGTGCCGGAAAAAGTCCAGCCAGTCCCGGTCGATAAGGGACCCGTTGCTGTTCACCGACACCAACAGCCCCATTTTCTTCAGCTCCGTCAGCAAATAGCGGAAATCCTTGCGGATCAGCGGCTCGCCGCCGGTCAGCAGCAGGAACAGCATGCCCCGGCTGCGGGCCTCCTGGGCGATGGCCAGCCATTCGTCGGCAGTAAGCTCCCGGCCCCGGCGCTGCTGCTCCTCCGCAGTCAGGTGGACGTAGCACATTTTACAGTTGAAGTTGCACCGGGCCGTCAGCTCAAAATTCCCGGCCAGGGGCGTTCCGGACCGGCAGGCCCTGGCGTGCAGGTACGATGACAGCCGGGGCTCCGTGCTGCTGAATTCCATTTCAGGTCCTCCTTAATGCTTCTTCCAGCGCCCGGACGGCGCTCTCATCCGCCCGGCAGTCCAGCTGCCGGACGGGTACGTTGGTAACCAGCCGGGCCGCCAGCTCCGTCATCCGCGCGGCGGAGGCGGGGTCCCACTGGTGATAGGCGCACTGGCTCAGCACCCGGGCAAAGGCCTCCTGGGGCCGGATATCCGTCACCCGGCTCTCCGGGGCCTGATGCAGCAGCACCACCGCCCGCAGCGGCGCAGTGACGTTCCGGCAGATGCCGGAGGTACCGGCATACATGACGCCGCTGACGGTCCCGGTGTCGGGCCGGACCAGGGCCCGGTCGCCATTGACGGTCTGCGCGGCCCCATAGCGCTGCCACAGGGCGGCCTGGGTGCTTTTTCCGATGCCGCTGGGGCCGGAGAACAGGATGCCTTCCCCCTGGCGGGTGACGATATAGGCGCTGTGCAGCACCAGCATCCCGGCATCCGCCAGGATGTCGAACAGCCCCGCCGACTCCAGCACCACCCGGGCCGACGCACCGGTCCGGTAGCTCTCGGCGAACACCAGGTCCGTATGGCCGGGGCGGGTCTCGGCGTAGGTGAACTGCGGCGTTCTGCCGGGAGCGCTGTAGCGCTGCAGGGTGCAGCGGGCGCTGCCGGTGTACCAGCGGTATAGCGGCCCCTGGCGCAGGGCGTTCTGAGGCGGGTCGGGTACCCGGTCGCTGAAGGTCAGTCGGACGGTATGGTCCGCCGGTTCTCCCGCCCCTACCCGGAAGGGCTCGCACATAGGCGAGTCCGCGATGGGCGAATCCGCCTCCAGGACGAAGGTCATGCCGTCGAAGCGGTACAGCTTACGGGGCATAGGTCACGAAAAGCAGGCGGCTGGAGTCCTGGCTGTAGTGCCCGGCGTAGCAGGTCCGGGTCTCGCCGGGGCCCAGGTCCGTCAGCCCGGCGCGATAGGTAATGCCTCCCAGCAGCAGGTCGCCGCTGGCGTTTTTGTAGTAGACATAGACCTGGGACATGGCGACGTCGGAGCGGTTGGTAACGGTGATACCGTTCTGGGACGCGGCCACCTCCAGCACGTCGTCGTGCATGGAGGGCGTCTCGCTGAAGGGGGCATAGGTGGTCACGGCGGCGGTAAGCTCCGCCGGTTTCTCCGGCAGGGTCTGGCGGCTGAGCTCCAGGGCCTGGACCGTCTCCCCAGGCAGCAGGGTGGTGATGTCAAATTCGTAGCACTCCCCGCCCCGGGTGAGGGTGATGTGGGCGTACTGCACGCCGGTGGAGCCGGTGTTCTTCACGCGGATGCAGAACACGTCGGACACGGTCTCGTCGCTGCCGTCCTCCACAAACAGGCCGGCGTAGCGCCCGGTGCTGACGATCTCCAGGTCATTGCCGATGGCCACGCCGTCCAGCTTGGAGGGCTCCGGGGCCAGGCCGTACTGGTCGGGCTGGGCGGGCTGCTTTTTGCCGCACCCGGCGCACAGCAGCACCAGGGCCAGCAGCAGGGCGGCGCACTTGATGGTTCGTTTCATACATTGCTCCTTTGCAAAGAGCCCCGCCCCATGGGGGCAGGGCTCTTTCGGCGTATTAGGTTGGGTCAGGAATTGAAGAGACTATGCGCATCGTCCGGATTGTGATAGCAATATCCGTACTCTCCATCTTCAACGGGTTTTGTGCAAACATCCATGCCAGTGATAAATAGTATTTCACCACCACCCATGTCAATACCACACATGCCTCCCGCAGGGGTATGGGTTGGCTTTCCGCAGGAACTTGCCACATTTGTTCCCAATTCGAAGCTCTCGAAGCTGACGATAGGGGATACATAAGATTTCATGGTTTCGATTGCTCCTTTCTCAGAACCACCAGTTCCACCAGGTGGTGGGCTTCACCGTCAGGGTGGCGGTGACCGCTTCGCTGGCAGTCCCTTCCGCATTCACTGCGCAGACTGCGTAGTCCGTGGTCTGGGCGGGAGCGGTGATGGTGTAGGTGAATACATGATAGGTGACCTTGGGAGACCACCAGCCCCAGCCGGTGCGCTGGGTGCGGGTAGTATAGCTGGTGATAGACTGACCGTCCACCGTGATGCTTTCCACGTCCGCAGAGGTCTTCACCGTCAGGGTAGCCCGCTTACCGGCGCGGACCGCCCGGCCCCAGTCGGCCTCAAAGGTCTCCGGGCTGAAGGTGGCCACCGGCGCGGTGAACAGAGCCCGCACCAGGTTGACGGCGTTCTCCTGCTCCTGGGTGTCCAGGGCAGCGAGGGTGACCTTCTCATTTTCTGCCGGTTTGGTTTTATAGGTGATCTTCAGGTTGGTCAGGGACAGGATGCCAGTACCGTCCTTATTGGCAATTACCACCGTTTGGTCAGCCGTCGACACATCCACATCGATCTTGTAATACATCTCTGTGGCGGTGGAAAGTGCCTCCGTAGCCAGGACCGTATCTTTTGTGCCGGTCACGGTCATGGTTGTATTGCCATCAGGGGCCTTGGCGCCGATCTGGATGCTGTCAACATTGGCATTCTGGGGAATCTTGAAGGTGATGGCCTGGCCGTTCATCAGGTAGACCTCGTTGTTGGGGCCATAACTGGTGTACTCCGCAATCGTGGCATTTTCCTTGCCGTCGATGAACAGAGCATTCACATTGGGCGTCGCCTTCTCCTTCACCACTTCGTCATGGAGCTTGATGTACTGGGGATAGCCCTCATGGTCCTGGGTGTAGCCCGCATACTCATCCATGGGGTCATAGATGCGAACGGCGTCCAGCCAGAAGCTGTACTGGTTATTTTCGCTCTTCTCGTCATAATTCTCATCAAAGAAGGAGTTATAGAACACCTGAACGACAGCGGTATATTCGCCATAAGGCAGATCATTTACCTTCATGACAGGAATCTGGTAGATAGCATTTTCCTTGCCATCCTTGACAACTTCCCACTTTTTGGTTTCTTGGTTGTACGTGTAGCCATAATAATTGTTTACCAAATAGCTATGTACAGGCTTGCTGCCCTCGGTCTTAGAACCCTTATAGACATCAACAACAATCGCGCCGGAGGTGTTGTCCGTCAGGGAGATGATGTCGAAGCCGGTGCCCTTGAAGGTGAACTGGGCGGTGGGCCAAGCAAAGTTACCCGTATTACCGCCATTATAAGCCTCAAGCATGGCTGCGGTCACGGTGACCTTGTGGGCGGTGCCCATGGAGAGCTTGGAGGAGCTGTTGTAGGCATCGTCGTTGCCGTAGATTGCCTTGTCGCCCAGCTGCTGCAGAGCCTGGGTGGTAGTAGTATCCTCGGTGACATTCTCGTTGCCATTGCTATCCACAAGTTTCCAATCCGCGCCCGAAGCCGCGCCGCTGCCGTCCGTAAAGGTCGCCAGGCTGTCCTCATAGTACACATTGCTGGCGGGGATGATGGTGAGGGTGAAGCTGGCTTCGCCAATCTTGTCCGTACTGGCATTGGTACCAGTGTATCTGACGGTAATGTTATCCTCGCCGTCGATGGTTTTGGTCAAGCGATAGATAATATTCTTGTTCTCGTCAACTGAAAGGTCCGCATACTTCGTGCTGTGAGCAATCTGCACTGTCTTAATAGGAGCGACGCTCAGGTTGGCACTGACATTCGCAGGTGCAATTTTCAGCGGCAGACCGAAATCCACCACAAACGTCGCGGTGCTGGTAAATGTGTAATACAGCCAGACTTCCTTATTAACGTTATTAACCTTCTTCGTTTCGACCTTCTCACACGTATAGGTACTATAGCGATACTGGGCGTCAATGGGCAAATTCGTCAGATCCGCTGTGATGGTTAGCGTTCTGCCTTCGGCATTCACCACTTCGCTGTTGAGAAGCACACCCTTCCAGGGATTGTTCAGCTGAATGCCGTCCTTGAACGCCATGTCGTGTCCGGCTTCGTTATTAACATTAATAAAGTATTTATAGAACTCTTCACCAGTGTTTTGCACAACGTAGTGGACGCTAAGAGAATCCGTCTTTACCTTTGCGCGAATGTAGTAGGTGATCAGGGCGCCGTGTTTGTTATAAATCTCCACACCGCGAACATAGGGATCACCGCCGATCGTGCAGCCGGAATAATCGCTCTTGGCACCAGAAATTGACGTATACGCGTCCAGATTGCTGTTTGTCTTTGTCTTTTCGTCAATTGCCCAGACGATCTGCTCTGTTCCGCCATACGTATAGCCGCTCTGTGCCGTACTAGAAGTCAGCCTATTTGAGGCGTTATCGTCCGTCATGGTTACAGTGACCATGTAGATTTCATAGTCGCTGGTATTCACGCCGCGGAAATTATTCAGCTTGCGGTACTTCACGCCATTCTGGGTACCGACTGCTGAACTATCGCTGGCACAGTGGAACGCCATGGTCTCATCTACCGGGAACCCACTTGGTACCCGATTGCCATTCTCGTACTTCACAGCAAAGTCCAGAAGGACAAAGTCAGTACCCACCTGATCGTTGTACTTCGAACTATTCTTGGGTTCGCCCCAGTCCGCAATGTCCGTCGTGACCTCTTTGGTGATTTCCGTGCGGATCATGTAATAGGCCGCCAGCTGCTCTTTACAGCTGCTGTAAGTCCCGGTGGAGCCCTCGCCGGTTACCGGCTTCCACTCTTTCCGGTCATTGGAAACCGCCCATTTGCCGCCCCAGTAGCGGACGTAGTTGAACTCGGCTCCGGAATTGGAGTAGTCAGTCTGCCATACTTGCTGAATATTTCCGGAATTATGGATACGACCGCTCCAGAGCACCAGGTTCTGCTTAGGAGAATTATTTGTTTGCTTATCAATATACCGCGTGCCGCCATATTCGTAGCGGGCAAGGGGCTCGGTCAAGCCGATGGCTTCCTTCAGTGTGACGCCCTGTTCGCCATAGGCCTTCCCTGCGTCCACGCTGACATAGTTGACATACCCCGTCGAACCTTTCCAGCCAGAGCCGGTTTTCGTCGAACTGGTCTTGTCAACCTGGATGGTGTTGTTGGTGATCCACAGCTGAATGGGGAGCGCTTTCACGCCGTCCAAGTTCTCGGCGACGACCTTGATGGTATACCGGACGGTCCCCACGGTCACATATGTAGTGCCGACCTTTTTACCGGTGAAGGTCACCGTGGTGGATGCCGGGGTAGGATCACTGCTCTTGGTGTAGACAGTGACCTGCGTATCGTAATCCGTACTGCTATCAATCACCGTCACATTAGCTGCGGAATCTGTAGTAGAGTAGCCCCAGTAATAGGTAGTAGTTGCATACCACCCCCGACCCGTATTCTCATACTTGCCGTACACCGGATAATAATTAATATTATCATCCGTGTAGTAGTAGTCAGTTTTCGTCCAACCACTGTTTTAATTCGCCAAGTCCCCCGCCATGGCCTTTTCCGGGTTATACGATTCCTTCTGCTCGTCCGTGCCAGTGACCGTCACGGCGGCGATATCGGGATTCTCGGTGACATAGGTATCCCCGGCGTAGTTTGCGCCCGTGATGGTGTCGCTGTCGGTCTTGTCAACGGTGACGGTAACCGTGCGATTCTCCGTGACATCAGGGTCTGTCCTCTCCGCCGCCAGATACAGGCCCATCTCCGAGAAATGAGGGGCGGTGAAGGTAACCTTGTCATCTGCCACCGTAACCTCGGTCAGCGTTACGGTCTTGCCATCCGTGATGATATAAGCACCGATCCGGTCCTTGTGGGCAGTCCACTCCGCCGGAACCGGCAGGGTGACAGTTCCCTGGCCGCGATAGGGCTCACCATCCACAGAGGGGGCCACATCATAGGCGACGAATTCCACACCCTGGTCAAAAACGGCCTGGGAATTCTCCGCCTTGGAGACAGCCAGCGTCAGATTCTGGCCGGCCTTCAGATTCACCGTCACACTGACCTTCAGCTCCGCATCCGCTGCCGTCTTGGATTCGGTCGGTTCGACAGGGTCGGGGCCGGTGGGTGTCGTGGTCACTTCGGTGAAGAAGGACTTGTTGCATGTCTGCTGGGCCAGCGTCTTGATGTGCGTTTCGACATTGGTCATGTTCACGCTCGCACTGGGATCGTCGCACCAGATGGCGTTCATGCAGCCATAGTTTGTCTGATAATCGCCGTCCGTCACATTGCACTTGCTGTACTTGCCCGTCATATTGCTCTTGGACCACTCCGCGCCATACCAGCCGGTGGATTCGTTGCCAATCACATAGTACCACTTGTTGTGCGTATTGATAATGCGGAAGTTCTTCGACGCAAGCGTTTTCGCAGGAGCATACATGTCGGCGGTGGCATCCCAATAGCAAATAACGATATCCGTATCAAAATCCTCGGTCGTGGTCTTATTCTGATAATAGAAGCCATCGTTAAATGCCATGACAGTAAAGCCATAGCCCTTCACCATAGCAGCCAGGCTATTGACAAAGGTGGCGTATGCCGTGTACTGCTCCGTGGACATCTGAGCAAAGCCGCACTCGTCCGCCGCAATGTTAAAGTACTTGCTGGAGCCGTACTTTGCAAAGTACGCCACATACTTCTCCATCAGTGCCTTTACGAAGGCAAGGCTTGCCGTGTCCGTGGGATCGATTGCCCAGTTCACGCTGGTGCCGCTCATAGTCGGCGTAGTGTAAACAACATTCAGGCCCAGTGCCTGCATCCCACGAATCACCGCCTGAAGGTGACCCGGTGCGTCGAACATGGGGATGATCCCAATCTTTTTCTCCCGGGCATAGCCGATCAGCTGCTGCATCTCGGACTGGGTCAGCTCATTGGTCCCGGCATCATAAAATTCCTTGTTGCCCTGCTTAATGGCGCTGGTGACCTTGTCACTGGCATACGTCGTGCCATTCACTTCCACGGACATATCGTCCAGCAGGAAGCGCAGGCCGTCGTTGCCGAAGGCTAACTCCACATGGGTATAGTTGCTTTCGGCGGCGTAGTCGATCATCTGCTTGATCTGATCGACGGTAAAATACTTTCTGCCGCAGTCCAGGTGGAAAATGCGCAGGAACTCGCTGTCCTGGGTCGCGGCCTTGTCCTCGCCCGCCTGGGCGCTGGCCGAGGTGGCGAATGCGGAGATGGGCAGCAGCCCGATCATCAGAATCACCGCCAGAATCAGCGACAGCAATCTCTTCCGCGGAGATCGTGTTTGCGTTTGGTTCATTTTGTTCATTCCTTTCCTTTGTATGTGATTTTCCATTGCCCTGTACGAGGGGCTGCGGAGACCTCCCCCGCACGTTTTCAGGCGCTCTGATTCAGAATCTTTTTTAAGCCCTTCTTCGCGCTTTTGCAACAGCAAATTTGCCGATTCCGCAAGAAAATATAATCCTCCCTGCGTCATTTTCACGGCGGCGGAGCGAGAGGCGGCTTTTTTTGCATAGAGACGCGCCATCGGGCGCATAATAAGGCCGAACGCGGAAATTTTCCAACTATTTCTTGCAGGAGGAAACCATATGGTCAAGGATTTTATCGACACCAACGACTTTTCGGCGAAGGAGCTGCTGGACATGATCCAGCTGAGCCTGTCCATCAAGGACGCCATCCGGGGCGGCTATTACCCGCCGCTGATGGAAAACAGGAACCTGGGCATGATCTTTCAGCAGTCCTCCACCCGGACCCGGGTGTCCTTTGAGACGGCCATGAGCCAGCTGGGGGGCCACGCCCAGTATCTGGGCCCCGGGATGATCCAGCTGGGCGGACACGAGACCATCGGCGACACCGGACGGGTGCTGAGCTATCTGGTGGACGTGGTGATGGCCCGGGTCATCCAGCACCGCACCATCGTGGACCTGGCGGAGGCGTGCTCCATTCCGGTGCTCAACGGCATGTCCGACTATAACCACCCCACCCAGGAGATCGGCGACCTGTGCACCATGGCGGAGAACCTGCCCCGGGGGAAGAAGCTGTCGGACTGCAAGGTGGTGTTCGTAGGCGACGGCACCCAGGTGTGCGCGTCCCTGGGCTTCATCACCACCCATCTGGGCATGAAATTCGTCCACTACGGCCCCAAGGGCCACCAGCTGACCGACGGCCATCAGGCCATCATGGGCTGAAAAAATCCAGATTTCCCTTGATATTCCAACACTTTTGAGGATGTCGCAACTGGACTTAGCCCGTACATTAACAGAAAACATCGTTAAAAACGGGTATTTTCAAGACATTGCGACAGGCCGTAACGCAGCGTTTACGACAGGGAGAAGTTCTTGGGGCTTATTATACTTGATTTTTGCATAAATGTCCATAGTTGTTTTACTGTTTTTATGCCCGGCGAGATATTGCACGGTCTTGGGGTCCACCCCCATATATAAGAGGTTCGTAATGTATGTGTGGCGAAGCTGGTGCGGGGTCACATGGAAGTCCAGACTATACACATGGTTCGGGGAGCCTTTCCGATGGCTTCCGAGAACGGGGCAGGTCGTATAACGGATGTGTTCCCCATTCACATACTTGTAGCTGATTTTCTCTCCTGCGGTGTGGTTCTTAACATGGTACCAAACTCCCACAAATTCTCCCTCAGAAAGGGGGCCACCCTTACGATTTGAAATCACAAAGGCAGATTTGGAAGATCGCTTTGCCTCTCGCAGGCACTCCACCAAACACTTTGGAATGGGAATATCCCTTCTGGATGCCGGAGTTTTTAATACGGTAGAAATCTCCGGCTCTTTCCGATTGTTTCCTCGCCATGCCCTCCGGACAGAAATATATGGGGTCGGCACATCCAGAAACACACAGTCCCATTGCAAAGCAAGACTCTCCTCACGCCGCAGGCCCGCATATAAGCCAAGCATAACGAACACATACGGCGGCAGGCCCTTGACCGTATCTACCAGCGTCTTTACCTGCTCATCCGACAGAGCATCCATTGATTTCTCCGGAACACCGCCTTTAGCGCTGACCTTAGCGGCAGGATTGTAGTCGATGACCTCGCTGCGCTCTGCCGAGTAAAAGACGCTTTTGATGAGCATATTGACGGTGGCATAGGTATGCTTGGACATTTTGGACACGGGGACAAGCGCCAGCTTGATGTCGTCGGCCGTCACATCGGAAAGATACAGGCTCCCAAGCGGCTCGACAATATACTTATACATCTCCCTGCGATAATTCCGTAGCGTATCTTGTGTTACCGTGGCTGAACGCATGAGCAGCCACTTTTCACAGTAATCTTCTACGGTTGGATTTTGCCGCCGAAAGAGAATGTCCTGCACCTGCTGCCGAGCTTTCTGCTCTTTCCTATATAGTTCCTCACAGGTGGAAGCGTAAAGGGGGACCCGTTTGCCATCGGCGTCAGTGATCCTGGTACGGAAATAGGTGACACCGTTGATCTCGGCCGTGCCGTATGCCGGTATGTTCTGTTTCTTCTTCGCCATAAGTACCTTCCTTTCTTAGCCTTATGTATTGGCGTATTCGTTTTACCAGAAATCATCGGTGGGCGCAAAGGTGCAAACCGGACATAAAAACAGGGCGAGAAATTTCTTCCTCGCCCTTAGCGTGTATTATTCGATTTACAAAGTGTCCTATTTGGAGAAAGTATGCGTCCCCAGTCAGGCGGCAAAAATAAAGTTGGGAAAATCTTGTGAAGCAAGTTGATTTCCTCATGCAGTTCGGCTATAATAACACCAGATATTAAATCAGCCGAAAGGAGAGGCTTTATGGAGTATATCAAAAGGCACGCAGAGGCCACGGTCAATACCCTTTCCAAAATGTTTGGTGCGATCCTTGTTGCCGGTCCACGACAGGTTGGGAAAACCACCATGCTTCAGCGCATCACAGAGGGAATGAACTATGCAACACTCGACGATATGATCGTTCGTGCCACTGCACAGGAGCAAAGCGGTACTTTTTTCAAAGACAATCCGCCTCCGGTATTCATTGATGAGATTCAGAAAGCACCGGAACTGTTTTCCCGAATCAAGATGTATATTGACCGAGAGCATAAAAAAGGACAGTTTTTTATGTGTGGGTCCCAACAATTTCAAATGATGAAGGGTGTCAGCGAATCGCTATCCGGCAGAATCGGGTTGGTAACTTTGCTCGGCTTCTCCCTGCGTGAGCGGTATGGCGTATCGAACGACACACCATTCCTGCCGACAGATGCGTATTTTGATGAGCGCAAAAAGCAGCTTGCCAATATTCCATACGAGGATGTATGGAGTATGATCCACCGTGGGTCTATGCCGGAACTCTGCGAGAATCCGGATTTTGACTGGCAGATGTTTTATGGTGCATACGTGCGAACTTATATTGAGCGTGATGTCCGTGACTTATCTGAGATCGGTGACACGGTCAAATTCTCACGCTTTATGATCGCAGCTGCAGCATCCACCGGGCAGCTTGTCAATCTTACCTCTATGGCACGGGATGTCGGGATCAGTCAGCCAACAGCGGAACGATGGCTTTCGATTCTCGTAGCTTCTAATATCGTTTATCTGCTAAAGCCGTACTCTAACAACATTACCAAGCGTGCGGTCAAGACCCCCAAACTGTATTTTTTGGATACGGGACTGGCTGCCTATCTTACCAGATGGAACACGCCGGAGGTCTTGAAAAACGGAGCAATGGCCGGAGCTTTCTTTGAAAGTTTCGTGATTTCTGAAATCATCAAAAGCTACTATAACAAGGGAATCGTTGAACCGCCGTTGTATTTCTATCGTGACAAGGATATGAACGAGATTGATCTGGTGATTGAAGAAAACGGGACCTTATATCCCCTTGAAATGAAAAAGCACGCTGATCCGCAGAAGAAGGATATGGATGCGTTCGATTTGCTGGATACGATTCCCGGCATAAAGCGAGGACCCGGCGGCGTGATTTGCCTCTATGACAGGCTTATCACTCTGAAAGGCAATGATCGGGTCATACCAATCAACTATTTGTAATGCGACGGTGTACCTGTTTTAGCAAAATCAGGTGAGCCGTATCCGGGTGATAAAGCAAGGGCGGGGAATTACATCCCCGTCCTTGTCTTGTGTATCCTGATTTATAAAGCGTCCCATTCTGTGAAAGCGGCGGCCATAGTCTTTACGACATCATCCGGCCGATTGTATTTTACCTTGGCATAGATGTCCATAGTGATTCGACTGTTTTCATGACCCGCCAAATATTGCACCGTCTTGGGATCGACGGAGGCGTGGATCAAGTTGGTGATATAGGTGTGTCGAAGCAAATGCGGCGTTACATCAAAGTCCAGGCTATACACCACATGGCCATTATTCCGGGCCTTTTCTCCCAACTCCGGGTAAAGCATATACTTCACATATTTTCCGTCCACCAGCTTGCGGGCAATCCTTGGCTTTGCCGTCCGGGTCACAACATACTGCCAGAGCCGCTTAAACTGCGTATAGCTGAGCGGTCCGCCGTCCCGATTCGCCACAACATAATCCGAGGTCGAATTTTTCTTTGCTTCTCTCAGGCAAGCTGCCAGATGATCCGGCAGGGGGATATTTCTCTTTGCGGCAGCGGTTTTCAGCTCCGTTGAAACAACAGGCCGGTTGTGTTCCGTGTGCCACGCTCTGTGTACAGCCAAGTACGGCGCTTCATTATCCAAGTAGACCGAATCCCATTGCAGTCCGAGAATTTCTTCCCGCCGCAAACCGGCGTATAGCCCCAGCATGATAAAGACATAGGGCGGCAATCCACGGACCGCATCCAACAGCCGCTGTACTTGCTCGTCTGTCAAAGGCTGTTTTTCCGCCTGCGGTACGCCGCCTCCCTTTGGGGACAGATACACCGTTGGATTCTTTTTGATGATCCGGCTTTCCTCTGCTGCACGGAAATGCACTTATAGATCACGATGACTGACTTATACACCGAGGCGGATTTTTTTGGAGACCGGCACAAGGGCAAGCTGAATATCATCCAAAGTCACTTCTGCAATTTTCTTATCTCCGAGGTAAGGGATGATGTTTCGGCGCACCTTAGACTTATAATCTGTCAGCGTCGTTGTGCGTACCTGAGCGGACTGCATCACCAGCCACTTTTCGCAATAGTCCGCCAGCGTAGGCGATTTTTTCCGCTGGCGTTCATCATCCATCTCTGACAGTGCATCCATTTCCTTGTCGTAAAGCGCCTCCCGTGTCAGTGCGCAAAGAGAACGCTGCTTTCCGTCATCGTCGGTTATGAATGTTCGATAATAGATGCGCCCGTCAATTTTGACGGTGCCATACTCCGGAATTTTTCCTCTTTTTCTGGCCATGTTCCTACCTCCAAAAGAATTACGCAACTCTGCGCTGCTGTAGTTTTATCAGAAAAGCTGGGATTCTTCAAATGTGCAAATTCCACTTTCGTACATCTGCCTTCGATTCCGCCTAATTTGCCGGTTGGAAATTTTATATCAATATTTCAACATAAATCCGCAAAATCGGCCAGCAAATATTGACAAGTCGGTTTTTAACTTCCATGTCACAGGAAAAACGGCGTGCGTAGGAATTAACTTGGTCTTGGTATTTGGCATCGCCACGGGTGGTAATATCTCAGCCGTGATGCAATACGGCACTATTCGTGTCGAGCAGTGTAAGTTGACTTGAAATATTCGTGTAATTTAGTGTTAAAATAAGAATCTAAAGCATTGATTTTTACATGAATATCTGTTATACTATGGTCAGTACCTTGAAGGAGGGCTGCTTATGTATCGAAAAATCATGGGCTTCCTGGAAGTGTGGAAAGAAAGTGAACACCGCAAGCCCCTTATTTTACAGGGGGCCAGACAGGTCGGAAAGACCTATTCCATTCTGGAGTTCGGGCGCACCCACTACGAAAATGTGGCATACTTCAACTTTGAAACCAACCCAAAGCTGAACGAAACCTTTGCCGAAAACATCAGCCCCGATTATCTGATACCGATTTTGTCCCATATCGCAGGTCAGACTATCGTAAAGGAAAAAACGCTGATCGTCTTTGATGAGGTGCAGCTCTGCGAAAGGGCTTTGACCTCGCTCAAATACTTTTGCGAGAACGCTCCAGATTATCACATCATTGTCGCAGGCAGCTTGCTCGGCGTTGCGGTCAACAGAGCAAAATTCTCTTTCCCCGTGGGAAAGGTCGATATGAAAACGCTTTATCCTATGGATATGGAGGAATTTCTATTGGCACTCGGTGAGGACGATTTGGTAGAGCAGATTAAAAAATGCTTTCAAACCGATACGCCGCTTCCCGTTGCCTTGCACGATGCGGCCATGCAGCTCTACCGCCAGTATCTTGTGGTCGGCGGTATGCCGGAGTGCGTGATGCAGTTTGCCGAAACAAAGGATTATATCCTTGTCCGTCATACGCAGGACACGATACTTGCAAGCTATCTCAATGATATGAGCAAGTATAATAACTTGAATGAAATCAAGAAAACCAGACTTGCCTATGATAACATTACCGTTCAGCTTTCCAAGAAGAATACCCGTTTCCAATATAAGCTGATCAAGAAAGGCGGACGGGCTTCCGAATTTGAAAATGCGATTGAATGGCTTTGCTTATCTGGTATCGTGTCACAGGTCTACAAGGTCGAGCAAATCAAAAAGCCCCTTGAAAACTACCGTGATATTGATGCGTTCAAGATTTATGTGTCCGACTTAGGATTGCTTTGCGCCAAGAAAGACTTAGCCGCCAATGACATTCTCTATATGGTCGAGGAAATCAACGACTTCAAGGGCGGTATGGCGGAGAACTATGTCAATGTGCAGCTCTCCATTAACGGCTACCACACCTACTATTGGGAGTCCGAGCGTGGAGCTGAAATTGATTTTATCATTCAGCGTGACGGGCAGCTCATTCCCATTGAGGTCAAGTCTGCCGACAATACCAGAGCCAAGAGCTTAAAGGTCTATATGGACACCTACAAGCCCGCTTATGCAATCAAGCTCTCTGCCAAAAATTTCGGCTTTGAGGACAATAAAAAAATCGTTCCTCTCTATGCTGCATTTTGTATCTGAAATCAATATGGCAGCGATAACGCTCACAGAAAATGTGGGCGTTATTTTGTGCCAAAATAGGATACGGGACGGAAGGCATGGTGGTACAATCATTTTTGCTGAACTGGTTTTTCTTAAAATGCAGAAGATTGTAAAAGTAAAGCACCCTGGCTGTTTCCAGGGTGCTTTGTTCGACTAAGGGGTATTGCTATACGCTCTTGTTAGCAGCATGGCTTCCATGCATAGTTGAATCAGTCTTCGGTAGAAAGACGCTCATTAATACCGTCGATCCACTGTGGATTCTGGGATTCAAGATAGCCAAATAGGGACAATATATTGGTCGATGGAATGTCATCCGGGCAAGTGCTTAGCTGTGCAATCCTTTGCTTCATTTTCTCTTACGAGCGATAATAGATTTTACTGCAAATTGTTTTCAGTTGATCCTGATGAGCATCATAGTTTTCCACATCGGTAAGTCGCTGCACATCATCCCGTGCTGCTTTTTTTGCTTGGGTGGTCAACTGGACATCTCCAAAGTGGGACAGAATGACTTGCAATGTACATGGACACGTAAAAATCACAATTTCTTTCGCTTTGCCAGGTCCCAGAATATCATCCAGCTTTGAAATAATGTTCACATATTGCTCAGGATTTCTGTCCTTATCACATACAACAAAGACGATCTCATAAAAATTCTTAGCATACGCTGCTTGAAAAAAACTTGGTATGTTGCTCGCAGCTTTTGCATTGCGAATATCCACATTATATGTGCCATTAAAACAGGGGAACTCTAAAATACGCTTAAAATAATAGTATTCTTCAAAACCTTCCAGAATAAGACAAATGTTACGTAGCTTTTTCTCTTGCAAAGTCGGAGGAAGCGTCCCCATTGTTATTCCCCCTCTTCGCTGACGCTTAGCAATGCCTCTACTAAGGAAGGATCTGGCAATGCGCCAAAGGCCCCCTTGCTGTATTTGTCAATAATATCACTTTCGGAGCGAACGCCATCTTTTTCCGCTGTAAATTGGGCCAGGGAGTACAAATAAGCCTGATGAATATCTTTATCTGTAAACCATATTTGGTCTTTCCTGAACAGCGTTTTAATATCCAGCAAACTGACATCGTGAGTCGTGCAAATCAATTGTGCGGACGCATTAATATAGTTATTAAACAAAGAAATGATCTCTCTGGAGATCTTAAATTGCAATCCACTATCAAGCTCATCTATAATTAAGATTTTCCCTTTTTCAAGGGCCTCAACAATATAACTTGCCAACGCAACAATTTTCTTTGTTCCACTCGAATCAAATTTAATACTCGGCAGCGGTTTGCCTCGATGAACAGAAATAAGTCGCAACTGATCCATCAGTTGGTCTGCATTTTGAATTGCCTTTTTCAACCGCTCGTCCTTATCGTCATCAGATTTGAATTCAATTTCGATAGATTCGGCATACTGGAAATCGTCAATATCCAAATCTGCAGCTTTGATTAAGCTGACAACTTTTTTTGCTTCAATGGTATCCGGCTTTTTTAGGACCTCGATTGTTTTAAGTGGACTGATCTGGTTCATGTTCAGAAATACAATGCTATCTGCAAGTTTTCTAAGCACACGTTTTGCCTCGTCCAGTAAAGGAAAATCGCTTGTGTCAAAGGCATAAATTAGAATGCTGTCTTTTGAAGATAACCCAATGATATCTCTTAGCTTGGCATCAATGCTATAGGATGTTTTACTTTGGGTGTCACGTTCAAAGTACACGATCTCTTTTCTGTTGCCATATTCATCAATCTCAATACGCCCAAAATGTTCTCTTTGATATGCTTCTGCGTTTGTGTCGTAATCAAAGGAGTAGGTAAACCTTGTCCCATCTGATAGAAATTCAGCTCCAAGCCTCACTACGTTAGATCCTGAGAATACGTTGGCACTAAATCGGAATGGGCGGTTGAGCAGCACATCACGATAAGCTACAATAGCTTCAATTGTGCAGGTTTTACCTGTGTTATTCGGCCCATATATGGCCAATGCTTTTAGTGCGTTTCCTTGACTGCTCTGTATGACGTTAGAAAGAAACTTCCGAGTATGCAGATTTGCCTCCATACTCAATTCAACTGGCTTCTGAAAGACTTCGAAGTTTTCAATTGTGAATTTCAGGAGCATAGTCATCACCTCACCGTAATAATATCACATCATAATTTTTTATGCAATATATTGGTACAAAAAATTATAAAAATTTTTCGTCAAATTCACACTTTTGCTCCAGAAGATTTAAGAGAACATACTGTTTTCACCATTATATGAAGAAAAATAAAAAATATTTCTTGATACAGATATTCCCTTAATCAATCGCTCCGGTTTATCTCTACATCGAATTGGGATTGAACTTTACGGGGCAGAAGGAATAGTAGGCTTGCCTTATGGACTGACATCATCTTCCACTGAAAACTTTCCGAATTTAACGTGCTGCATTTCAATGGAGAAAACTATGGAAGGGCGGGCGCAGGTAATTGGGCATCAGTCGTGCCGATGGTCCTTCCGCACATTGCGGTAGGTCGTTTTCTTCTCCATAGGCTTTGCTCTGTGCGTACATTTGGCAACGTATTCCTGGAGACTGGCGCTGGTAAAGAAAACACAGCCATTGGGAACATACTGCACATAGGCGATGAGACCGTTGTTCCTTGCCGCATCCAGAGTTGTGATGCTGATTCCCAGCAGTTCGGCGGCTTCCTTCCGGGTAAACAATTTTTCCATTGCGGTTCACATTCCTTTCGCTGTATTCTGGCGGATGGCAAGGCTGACGCACAGCGCTCTGGTCACATCCTGCATTTTTTCTTCGGGAAGTTTGCCGATATAGTAACCGATGCGGCGCTTATCCAGGGTGCGCAGCTGCTCCAGCATGACCACCGAGGGATATTTCATACTGCCGATCATGCCGATGTAGCTGTGTGTGGGTATCTTTGATTTTGTATGGATGCGGCTGGTGATCGGTGCAACGATGACCGTCCTCGCAAAATGGTTTCCAACATTGTTTTGAAGGATAAGCACGGGACGTGTCCCCATTTGTTCTGATCCGACAACGGGGTCGAGGTCGGCGTAGTAGATCTCGCCCCGTAAATATTTGCGGCTCATGTAAAACCTCCTTCATTGCCGTTTGCTGCGGCTATGTAAAAAGTCCGATTGGGTTCTCCAACCGGACTTTGCTGTTATCGCTCTTTTTGTGCGTTCCGGAACTTCTGTGTATCCTCTCTGGCCCGGTCTGTGACAGTCTGCCAGATTTCCTCCATATAGCTTGTCTCCCGGTCCTCCCATGCTGCAAACACATCTGCAAGGGGACTGGGGGATTTCAGCAAAGCCCGCACCTGTGTGTTCGGCAGGCTGTTGTATTCCAGAGACATCAGAATATCTTCCCGCACGGTATATTCATAGGTGTGATTCAGGATTTCTTCCGGTGGTTGGGTAAGCAGCCACGCCCGGTAAGTCTCCTGTTCGGAAAACATCTTTTCATATAAGGCCGTGTTCAGTTCTTCGTTGGTCAAGGTGGTTCACCTCCGGTTTCACAAATGATGCCGTATTCGCTCCGGCTAAGTAAAGGCCGGGAGAAAGTAGCATTTCTCCCAGCCGGTTATACATCATTGCTGCAGGTCATTTGTCCTCGACACCCCACCTGCATAGGAAATCATCAAGCGGCCGATGGCTGTCGGCTCCACGGGAATTGCACCCCTCCGAGAATCGCTCCGAGCTGCCCCCACTTGTTACGACGGATCACGGCAGAAACCGCTTCAACGCTCGACTTTATGGCCGGACAGGAGTATCGCCCCCACAGGCGGTCATGGCCACACACGGAGCCGCCGTGTGATAATAGCTGCTGTTTCTCGCTCACTGTCGGCAGAAACAAAACGCAGACAGAAAATCAACATTAGGTGCAGTCTGGTTGTTTCATCCGGCAGGTCATGGCGCAGCTGCTAAGGTAGCTTTTGCTCATCGCATCGCCTATGGGAATGTACTTGATGAATGGGTATGGGATTGTCAAGGTACACTTGACCAACTCGCCGTATAAACGGAAAGAAGGAAGAGAGTTTCTGTCTCTCTACCTTCTTCCTCACTCAAAAGTCATTTTACAAGGCATGATTTGAAAAAATTTCTATCTGCAATGTGGTACACGCTGATAATCTTCGTAAACCGCAGCCCCAATATTGATTTTATTATTAGAATATGTATAATAGTAATTAACTATTGAATCTCACCGCTGTCAGTATTCAAAATCATCTGTGCAGCAGAAAATCCACCTGCAGAAGGGAGACACAGCATGAGCTTGTTTGAAGAACCGCATTTGGAACCACAGCCGGAACCGGAAAAGCCAAAGAAGAAAAAACTGCTGTCCATTGGAATCGGCGCTGCACTGATCGTTGCGGTGCTGGTCACGTCTGTGTTGGCCTTCTTGTTTGGCCAGAGTGGAAAACCATCTGATAATATCCCTGATGCACCGCAGCAGGAGAAAATTCAGACGCCTGCGGATACGGATATTCCGCCAGATGAATCCACAGATACAGAGAAACCGGAAGATACGACACCGTCCGACAGTACGCAGGAAACGCCTTCTACAAGCGGCAAGCAGAATATTGACCCATCAACGGGAAAGGATAAATACCAAACGGACCCGGTGCCGGATGGAAAGCCCGCACCTGCGGAGCCGGAAGATGCCGAAGTCGATACATCGACGAAATATACCTGCACGATCTCCATTACCTGCAAAACGATCCTTGACAACATGGACAAGGTGAAAGAATCTAAAAAGGGAATCGTTCCTTCCGATGGCATCATTCTTGACACGACCACGGTAACATTCTCCGAGGGCGAAAGCGTCTTCGACGTACTGCAGCGCACCTGCCGGGAGCGGGGCATACACATGGAATCAAGTTGGACACCGATTTACAACAGTGCCTATGTCGAAGGAATTGCGAATCTGTATGAGTTCGATGTTGGCAGCCAGTCCGGCTGGATGTACAAGGTCAATGGCTGGTTCCCCAACTACGGCTGCTCCCGCTATGCGCTGCAGCAGGGGGATGAGATTTGCTGGATGTATACCTGCGTAGGTTTGGGCGAAGACATTGGCGGCGGTTATGCTGCCGGTGGCTAAATAGCAATCAAATTTCGGTACACGAAAAGGGGCTGTCTCTAAGTGAGATAGCCCCTTCTTGGTTTTCGTTATGCAGGGATAGGGCGGCGGAAGATTTCTGCCGCCCCATAGTTAGGTTACTCACTCATGAAGTTTTTCAATTTCTGGATTGCGGACCGTACCGAATCCCGGACGGCCTGATACCGGCATCCTTCCGCTGCTGCAATCTGCTCATAGGTAAGCCCGTGGAAATAGTAGAGTGCCAATCTCCGCTGCTGCGTTTGTGTCAGCTGTGCAATTCCCTTATGTAATTCCTCGTAGAGGAGCACCCGGCCGATTTCTTCCTCCAGAGATTCCTTCGGGAAGGCTGCCCGATGCTCTATCTCGGCTTCGGTCAGATCAATGTGCTCATAGTGCCGGTCTACCTCATTCAGAAAGCGCTTGTCCTCCAGTTCAAATCGGTCAAACAGCTCGTAGATCGCCTGATCTATTTCAAGCCGCTGCCGCCGCTTTTGGCCGTCTGTAAATTCCAAAATGTACTTCGGATGGCCGGTATCGGAGCCGGTCGTGTAAATCGTGTAGGGATTGTCCTTTGCCTTTGCACGGCGTGGATGCGTGCTTTTGTTTTTCGGATGGTTTCCATCCATCGTCTTTTCCTCCGTTTCAATATGAATTTTGGGCTTCATATTGAGGGAGGAGGGCCACGGCACCTATTTGCCGCACAGTTTTCGGCTGCTATGGGACAAAATACAGAAAAATTAGATAATTTTCTGCATTTGCCGTGGCCTGTATGGAGCGACACAGACGGAAGGAATTCCTTGCGCCGAAAGGTGCGAGTGCGCACGCCCGTTCTAAACCGAGTGGGGAACCACCTCGGAGTTCCTGCAGCAAAGACAAAAACCGGCTCTGCCATGCCAAAGGCATAGCAGAGCCGATTCAAAGCGTAAGTGCAGAAACCGCACCATTCGGGCAGTTTGCGCTACATTCCAATATGGATTTCTATGATGGGTCTGAGGGATAGTTCACATTCTTCATTCGCATAGGCATTTCCTAAAATCCAGCACGTTGTTTGAAATTGCGCCGGGACGCATGAGTGCGCCCCGGCGCAAAGGCCCTAAATGGGATTACCGGACTTTCTTTTTCTTCTGAGCCAGCAGAAGGATCGCAGCACCGGAAATCAGCACAGAACCAAACCACAGCATGACCGGCTGATTATCCCCGGTCGCAGGCGTCCCGGGGGTCGTCGGGTCGGTGGGCTGGACAGGCTGCTCGTTTGCCTTGATCGTCACATCGCTCATATCATAGAGCCGGGTCTGGCCGTTGAGGAAGCGATAGTAGGCAGCCAAAGCGTAGTAGCCCTGCTCGGTGGCCATGCCGTCACGGTCGCCGCTGGCGATGTGGCGGAAGCCGCCGCCGTCCACATAGTAGCTGGCCAGCGCATCCAGAATCGTCAGGCCGTTCTTGATGAAGCGGCTGTCCTTGGCCGGGTCGATGCCCAGAGCGGTCAGCGCAACGATGACCTGAGCGCAGGACTCGCTGTTCTCGGTGCCCCAGCTGCCGAAGCCGCCGGTAGCCAGCTGCAGCTCGGACAGCACATCCAGTGCCTTGTCCACAGCGGCCTTCACGGCATCGTTCTCCTTGTAGTAGGGAGCCAGAGACTGAATGGCCATTGCGGTCATGTCAGGATCTGCGTCGTTGCCGCTGAGGTTCCAGCCGCCGCCCGGAAGCTGGGCATCCAGGATCACCTGAATCAGCTTCTCACGGGTCACATCACCGGAGGTCGGATAGTTGTGGCTGTCCAGAGCGATGAGCGCCCAGATGGGGCCGTTGATGCCCTGCGTCTGGATGTAATCCATGCTGTCCAGACCCTTCAGGAGGTTGTGGCCGCCAACATTGGTCACATCCTTGCCGATAGCGGTCAGGGCCAAAATGATACGGGAGTTGTCCGTGGACTTCGCACGATGCAGCCGCTCGTTCTCGTCGGCGTGCTTCTGCACATATTCCACGACCTTCTCATAGTAGCCGTCGGGGACCGTGCGGCCGGAGCGGGCCAGATCAATGACCATCCACTCGCCGCCGATGGAGCCCACATCCGGCGTACCAAGGCCGGAAATGTAGTCGCCGGTGGTGGTGTAGATGTTGTGGAGTTTCTTGCCCTGCTCGGCGGCCAGACGGGCATATTCCGCCTCGGCTTCCACCAGAACATCATAGTTCGTGACCAGAGCCTTTTCGGCGTCGGTCAGCTTGTCATAGGCGGACCGGGCGGCGCTGATGGCCCCGGCCTTGCTGAGGTCCACCGTGCCGATGGCATCGATCATGGCGATGACTTCCTCGGCGGTCTTGGTGCGGTTCTGTTCGGCCTCGTATTCCTTCAGGTAATCATCCGTGTAATGGAACACGATCACATCGCCCTCGTTGAGGTACTGCTGCGCCACGCCCAGATTGGGGTGTACGCCGTTGAGGGTGTACATCCAGCCGGAGAGATTGCCGTTGGTGAACTCGGCCAGCTCCGTGCCGTCCTTGGGGGTGATGGCCTGAATGTAGTTGCCGCTTTCGTTCTTGATGTCGAACTCGTCGCCACAAACAGCCAGGATCACATCCAGCACGGTGGCGTTGTTGCTGACCGTGACCTTCGTGGCGTCGATCCACGTTTCGAGGTTGTTGTCAGCCAGCGTGTGCTTGTCGCCGCTGTCGCCGTGGGCGGAGTCGCCCAGCAGAGCGAAGGACACGGTAATATCCTTGCCCGCAGGCAGCAGCACGGTGACGGTGATGGTCACCTTGGCAGCGCCGTAGGCCAGCGTCACGGTCTGCTCACCACGCTGGTTGGTGTCAAAGCCGGTGATCTCAATATCTTTGGTGTCCACAACCGTATCAGCCTTGTTCATCGTCCAATGCGCTGTGCAGACCATTCCACTGAGGTCAAGGGCTTCTCCAATCGTATACGTTGTCTTGTAATCACCGGAAATGTCCAGCTTATAGCAGATAGGCGTTGTTGCATCTTCAACTTCCATCGTCAAGTTGCTGGCATCTTTGCCCAAAGGATCATCTGTACGATTATGATTCTCTTTCGTCACGCCATAAATATCAGGGAGCGACTTCGATGTATCGAAGTATGTCGCACCGCTCGCTGTTTCGTGCGTTTCACAACTGGTATCTACATAATCAACAGCTCCGATTCCTTGTTCAGCCCCGCAGCCCTTCAGGTAAGCGTTTCCAGCAATGTTGTCAAACTTATTCAGGCTGCGATAGTATCCGATGATGCCGCCCACATTCTTTGCGCCGCTGACCTTGCCGGAAAATGTATTTCCGGTAATAGAGTAGCTATTCCACGCTTGATTGACCTTCATGTCGCCGCCGGTAATTCCGCCGACGTTCTCATTGCCATTGATAGAACCGGAAGCCACGCACGCCTCAATGGTTGTCTTAATGCCGTTCGGTGCTGCTGCACCGGTATACATTGTACCTGCAATACCACCGGCAAATTTGCCGCTGGCGATTACCGTGCCGTCAAAGCTGCATTTGCTGACTGTGCACTGTCCCATAGCATTGTCACGGGAACCAATGATGCCACCTACATAATCCACACCTTTGACAGTGGCATGGCTGACACAATTTTCGATGATGCCCTGGAATCGACCGGCAAATGCGCCAATCTCGCTTTGAGTGCCGTCATAACCGACAACGACATCTTTTTCAATGGTACAGTTACGGATGGTCGTAATAAAAGCGGCACTCGCCCCGGCAAAGCCGTTAACATCCATATCTACTTCTGCACCGATTAAGCCAGATTTCAGCGTCTTGGTGCCGGATTTAAGCGTCACATTTTCGATGATGATCGCAAAAGTGTCTTCACTTGTAAAGCCGACACCGTGAAGACCATCTACCAGACCGTAGCCGTTGATCTCTTCACCGTAGATGTTCAGATCCTTGACCGTGGCGTTCTTAACATAAGCCAGCAACGGTTTGCCACCTTTGGGGACAGTCAGGAGTTTACCGTTGCCGAGGATCGTGCCGGAGAAAGCACGGAGGTTATCCTTCTCATCGGGATTCCGAGGATCAAATTTGTTAGTTCCATCTACCGTGCATCCGATGGGAGTCCAGCCGTTCGGCAATGTAATATCGGAAACAAATTTAAAAAATACTCCATCAAAGGAAAGACCGGAATTGACAGAATCCCGTATGTATTCAATATCCGAAACAGTAGCAATCTCATAGGGGCTGTCAGCCGACCCATCACCGTTCATATCGGTTTTCCAAGGATTAACTGTGACCTGCGCACACTCCGTTGTTGCGGTCGGGCTTGTTTTTCCATCAAAGACCTTATATACGACGCAATAATACCATGTCGTGCCGACTGTATTAGTAGGAACTATAAGACTGCTTTTTGTCTCTCCCTGAAGCAACTGCCCGTTACTATTGTCGTTGACCGTATTACTATACCACTGATAGTGGAACTGTACGCCTAAGGCGGCATCTTTCAGCTCTACTTTCAGAGGAGTTGCTTCTTTTCCAAAATCACAGGTAATAATTTTGGGGGCTATGCTAACTTTGGGCGCATCCAAAGCTTCTGCACTTATTTTGATATTGTATCTATAAGATGTCGAATAAGAGAAGCCGTCTACAATGTTGGTAACCTTACAAGTATAAAAAACTGCTCCGGCCACAGCGTCGGTATTCACAAGGCAGGTTGCCTCGGTGCTTACTACAGCTTTTGTAGACAAAAGAGTCCATTCATATACAGTGTCCGCACTTATACTTTCAGCATCAATATACTCGCTTGAATCCAAATAAAAGTCTTTGGTTCCTTGCGCTACTGTAAGTTTGATACCGGCAGCCGAGGGCTTTGTTCCACCTACAAACGTGGGGAAATAATCCTTTTCTATACACTTTACGTTGAGAGTGTATTCTCTCGCTTCGACTCCCTCAACTTTGCTGCTGATACGAATATTGAGGGATTCATCACCACTGAATGTCTTGGTAACCGAAGAGCCTGCTCCATCTATGGCAGTTGTATCCACGTTTTGAATTCCACCGCCAGCCGTGATTTTCACGGAACTATTTGCCACAACAGTCGTGGTGTATGTCCCATCAGCCAGTAACTGCATAGGACGGGTGTTCTTTGCTCCTGCAGTTTCTGTAACAGATAGTTTAGTCACATCGCAAAAAGGAACTACAGTGTACTCAACCGATTCTCCATCGTAGGATAACTCGATAGTTTTTGTCCATTTGAGGTTATTAGCCGATATGTACCGGAAGAAACTATATTGTTCTCGGTAACTTCCATTGATGCTTACTGTTCCAGCATTGGATTCCTTTAGTGTAAGAGTTTCCTTTTCGTTTCCGTCTATATCAAACTCGCTATACGCAACAGAAAATTGTTCAGTACTATCTGATTTAATAGTGAAATCAAGAATAGCGGTCTTAGACATTAACGATACAGGAATATAGATCGTATTTTTACCATTGTCTTTAATGCTTGCTAATTTAACGCTTTGTGAACTGGTTGCAATATAGAATTCAAAGTTGCCTATGCTTTTGTTTTCTGAATCAGTTTCAGAATCATTTTGAACTGGATCTAAGCCGTTGTTTCCATCGGAAACTTCCTCTACGTTGTCAACGCTTTGCTCTGCTGTTTCGACGGAGGGTATCTCCTTGAGCTCAGAGTCCGTTGCGGCAAATGCCTGAGTGGGCAGCACACCTATCATTAGCACAAAAGCCAATGCGCAGGCAATAATCTTGCGCCCATTTCGTTTCTTCATTGGTACCTCCTACGCATTTAGACTTTCTCCTGTGTTCATGGAGATAATCTAATGACTTGTTGATAGAACTCTTTGACCAAACGCAAATAAATGCTATTCAAAATGCGGAGGGGCGGGCTATCCCGCCCCTCCGCATGAGAAATTTTTAGGTCAATTCACATCGTACAGAGTATAAGCGCTGAAGTCAAATACAATTACCATTCCATCAGTCAGGGAATAGTTGGTGCCATACAGGCTGAGGGCCTGAATGCTGTCACCCTGAGTGCAGGCGATGTTCCAACCAAAGCCACGGTAAACATTGTAGGTAGTTCCGGCAATGGTCTCCTGCGTAGTCGGCTGATAGGTGGGCTGCACGGGTGCTACGGTATGGATATAGCCACCATTCGGAGTGTTAATGGTATCCCAGCCGCCAGCGATATCCGTATAGCCATTCAGCATGAGCGCAACAATAATTGCATCCAGTACATTGGGGTTCGGATTTTCTTCGGTGTAGGAATCAGGAGCGCTGTACAGGCTGCGATCCATGAGTGCAGCGATGGTGTCGCTGTCCAAAACCATAGGCGTGAATTCTTCGTCGAACGGCAGCTGAGTCATCCAGTTGGAAGCATCAGGCTCCCCGTCCTTGATGTACGCTTGCTGACGAGGGGCCCCATTGGCAAAGCCTCCTTCGTCAAACAAGCCCTCTGTGATGTACACGGTCACCGTGGCGGGCTCATTCGTGTCCGTGGTGGCAGCTGCGGCCGGGACGACCAGCACAACGACCATCATGACAGCCATGATCAGGGACAAAAGTCTTTTCTTCATGTTGTTTTCCTCCTTAGAGCATTTTTATTATAAACTCGCTGCCGCTTTGGCAACGTGCTTACCGAAATTGCTTGCCGTTCAGAGAGCGGCCTCTGTCGGCTCGGCTTCGCAAGGATCGTCCGCCTGCTTGGCCGCCGCCCGTGCGGCGTTGACCCGCTGGCGCTCCAGATTTTTCTTTTCCCGTTCCGCCCGTTTTGCGTCCCGCTCCACCCGGTACAGTTCAATCTGGCGCTTCTTTTCCCGCTGATACCGGCCATTGGACCGGTTATGCGGGTGGCTGTACGCAGGATTCAGGTGCGCCGCCCGCAGAGCGTCCGACCAACTGCCGAACCGCTCGGCAATGTAGCTTCCGCCGACGATCTCACATGGGGCAGGGGACCGTCCCCAATGTTCGGCGCAGCGCCGCAGATAACAGGCCAATTCCGCCAGCGTATCCCCGGCATGACGCTCCGCAAAGGCCCGGTCCTGCTCGTCCAGAGCCGCCCGTGTCCGCTTTGCGATATGCTGTTCGTGCCAGTTCCTGCCGTCAAAATTCTGAGCGCCTGCGACCTTCCCCATAGGGGCACACCTCCTCCGTGTTCGTAAATGGTAAAAATAATACGCCGATAAACCCATAATGGGTCATCAGCGTACACTCCTGCCATATAGCACCACGGAGAGAGCGCCCGCTGCCTCTGAGTCCTAACTACACAATTCTACTGACTTGCGCCTTGAGGGTTTTCCTCTGCGTTTATGATCTACCTTCTCACGATTTTCTCGCAATGACGGGCTTTCGCCCCAGCGGTTTTCCGCCTCGATCATATCCTTGCGCTTACAGTGCCGACCGCATGGGGCATTGCACCCCTTTCCTTTTAGGCAATCACCTGACCGTTTCCGGCTCGGATGACCGCCGTGCAGCATCATCGGACTCGCATATTTTGTTTTCGAGAATCAACTTGGTCTTTGTTGGGGATGATAGAATAGGAATCCGGGACATAAGCCTTCGTAAATCTAACCCATTTGCGATACCGAAGTCCACCTAATCGCCTATATTATATCGACACTTCCCGCAAAAGTCAATGACCGTATTGCCGGAATTTAGCAAAATTTCATGCAAATTACAAATGCGTGTGATAGTGATACTCCGTTTCAGCACATTTGTGTTGAATTGTATCGGTCGAAACAGCAGATGCAAGTAAAATACGCCGTCAAAAACATCGTCAAGGAGGGGCCTATATGCCAAAACGTGGAGAAAATATTTACAAGCGCAAGGATGGGCGCTGGGAGGGACGGTATATCCGGGGCCACTCGCCCTCCGGCCGGGCCGAGTACGGCTATGTTTATGCCAGCAGCTATCGGGAGTGCCGCACAAAACGGCAGAAATGCCTGGATGCTTGTCAAAAAGCGCCGATGAAAGCTTCCTCACTCACGCTGGATCAAGCTGCGGAGCGGTTTCTTGCGGACAAGCAGGATAAGTTGAAGCAGTCCACGCTTGCCCGGTATGCCTACATGCTGGAACACTATATTTTGCCCGCTTTTGGGGCCATTCTTATCTGCCAACTGACGGCGAATCAGATTTCTGATTTTCTTCTCCGCCTGCAAAAAGGCGGTCTTTCCGGAAAAAGCGCCAGAGACGTGGGTGTACTTTTGAAGTCCATCCTGAGATATAGCGCCAAAAAGCTGGACTGCACCAGTCCGGGGTTGGCCGTGGAGCTGCCTGCATATCGACGAAAGCAGATCGACATCTTCTATCCGGATGAAATTCAGCGTTTGGCGCAGAAGATCATGGACAAGCCGACGACCGCCGGTATCGGCATTTTGCTGACGCTGAATACAGGATTACGTCTTGGGGAACTGTGCGCCTTACAATATAAAGATATTGACCTGCGAAATGGTGTGCTCCATGTCAGCAAAACCGTACAGCGTATTCGCAGCGGGGACCGTACTTGCTTGATGGTGCTGCCACCCAAAAGTGACAGCGCTCGGCGTACGATCCCCCTGCCAGGGGACATGGCGGCCCTCTTAAAAAAGATCATCCAGTCCCATCCTAACGGAGAAAACTATCTCCTGACCGGGAAAAGTGCGCCGATGGAGCCACGGACGATGCAGTATCAATATCGGGTCTGGCTGAAAGCCGCAGGTGTCCCATACCGAAATTTTCATGTGCTGCGGCACACATACGCCTCCCGCTGCGTGGAGCGTGGGGTAGATGTCAAGAGCCTGAGTGAGATGCTGGGCCATGCGGATGTCCGCACCACGCTTCAAGTCTATGTCCACTCGTCGCTTGAACACAAAATGCGGGTGATCCAGAGCATTTGCTTCCTTGTACCGGCGCTTGCCACAGAAGTTGCGCCGTCACCGTCTCCGTCAGTTTTTCCGGAAACGCCCCAATACCAACAGCTTTTGGCGGCTCTATCGCAAATGGGTTAGATTTACGAAATGTCCGTATCATTTCCGTCCCCAATAATTGATGTCAAGTCCATTATAGCGTTTGATGCGTTATCGTCAATTCGTTTGCTGCGTTGCTTTTGATAAAAATGGTGTCACCCAGTGGGGTGACACCATTTTCTTTTTTACGGTTACGGGCGCAGAACACCGTAGCCCATAATTTCATACTGTCCCACAGAATAGCGGTTCACCCGACAGAGATTTCCGGAATTACCCTCGACGGTGTAGATGATTCCGTTCTCCACCTTCTGGACGATACCCACATGGTCCGCCTCTCCGTCCTGGGGACCGGAGCCGCCCTTGTTGTCCCAATCGAAGAAGATAATCATGCCGGGAACAGGCTCGGCGGAGCCATCCAGCCATTGTCCACGCTCCTGAAACCACTGCACGCCATTTCCGCAACCGGCAAATTTCGGGCAGACACCCGTGTCGATATAGCCGCACTGGTCGGCGCACCAGCTGACAAAGCAGGCACACCATTCCACACGGCTTCCAAATCCATACCACGACCAGTACGGTTCCCCGCCTATATTTCCGACCTGCGATAGCGCCACGGTGACGATGGTATCGTCACCAGAATAGATGCCGTAGAGAACGGACGACCACAACTTACGGTTTTCTTCGTCAAGCAGTTCCGAGAGCTGCTGCCGCTGTTCGGCGGTGAAGTTGAAATGGTCTGCCATTTCCTCGGCGGTCTTATGACTGACCGTGATATAGAGATGGGTGCGTGTGACCGTCGTAGTGGTTTCCACGATGTTCCCGTGACCGTCATCAGTTTCGGTGATGACCTCCTCGGTTTTGCTCTCGGTGCTGGAAGATATTTCGTTCATCTGCCAGAAAATATCCTTGAGGATGGCCTTCTTGGCATCGTCCACCGTGGCGACCTCCTGCGGATCATCGGGGGCGGTGGTGGTTTTCACGGCATACACCGCCAGCACCTCCGGCCACACCGCACGGGAGCCGGACATTTCCAGTTCGTTGTAGTGGCTATCTGCCCTTGCGGTGTCGATCTGTGACTGATAATCGGTGTTGATCTCCTGCACCACCTGCCGCATAGTCTGCCCCGTGCCGCTGTCCTCGCCGGAGAAGAAAATACCGAAGCAGGAACTGGCGATCAGCCCAACCACGCAGAGAACGAGGATAATTGCCACCGCTGCCCATCCGCCTGCTGCGATAGCGGCAATGACAGCCTTTGTCCCGGCGATAGCCGCTTTTGCGGCAGAGAGTGTCGCCCGGGCAGTGTTCCGAACCGTCTGGGCAGCGGCCCTTGCCGCAGCCTTGACCGTCTGAACCGCCTTTGGCGTCGTCTTTGCGGCAGCTTTGACCGTCTGCGCCGCTCCGGAACCGACAGGTGGCTTTACGACGATGCGGCCGGTCCGCTGTATGGGGCGAGCACCTGTCCGCACTGTTTTTGCGGGCTTGGGCGCATGGGGAGCCTGCACCGCTTTCTTCGGCTTGTTTTCCCTCAGTACGTCCCTGCATTTTTGCATTTGCGCCCTTGCCTTGTCCGCATTTCGCCGTGCATCAGAAAAACCACGGCGGCCCCGCTTCCGGAATTGGACGCCCAACTCGGAGCCTGTCCCTTGCGCCGTGCGCTCCAGCTGCTGAGCGCCGTACTCCTGCGAAGAAGTCTCCGCAGGAGTGGCGCTGCGCTCGGCAGCATCCTTTGTGCGGACGGCGGCAGACTTCAGGCGCTCGGCGGCGACCGCCGCACGGTCAATGGTCTTAACGGTTCCCTTGACGGCCCTCCTTGTTTTCAGGTCTGCCATTGTGCCCCCTTACCGAGCCGGTTCAGCGGGAACGGGGAAATCCTCCCCGTACTTTTGCTCCGCTTGCAGGTCCCGAAGCGCTTCTTTGACGGAGTGGCGGGAATCCGGCGTTTTCCGCTCGGCGGTCAGCCGGTCCACCAGCTGCGCTGTCCGGGCAGCCATACTTGAAAGACTGTTACGCATCCGCCCTATAACGGTCTGAGCCTTGCCAAGCAGTCCTCTATTTTGCTCATACTCGGCATCTTCTGGCTCCGGCCTTCCGAGCAGCGTGCGGCCCGCCCGTTGTATATGCGCTCCGGCCTCCTGCAATTCCGATTGAATGCCGCCCAGCCGCTCGGCTGTTATTTGGGCGCTTGCAGCCTGTCGCTCCAACATATCTTGCAGCAGGGCTAGCGTGCTGGGAATCTTCATAGCAAAGACCGCACGGCGCAGGGCCGCCTTGCCTTTTGCCTTAAAAGTGTCTACGGAATTTCTCGCCATACAAAGGCAGTTATGCTTGACCGTCCTAATGGCTGTTGCTGCCTGCCGAAGCTGTTTTTCTGCACCGAAAATCAGTTTCTCGCACCGAACTTTCAGGGAACTGTCCCGGATGGTGCTGATTTCCCGGTGCAACTGCATCAGTTCCTCATTCATGGCGGATAACTGACCTTCCATCTCGTCAATATAGGCGGCAAGGCATTTCACCTCGTTCTGCTCTTTGTGAAGGCCGTTCTGTTCCAATACCGAAAGCAGCCCTGTAATCTCCGGATGCTGCGTCAGTTTCAACTCGCTCATTTCGTCTTACCTCCCACAATAATGCTCTCGTCCGGTTTCGTGGTCATCAGGCGGTACAGCTCTGTGTCCTTCGGAAACTGATTCTTGAAGGGCACCAGTGCGCCGCCGTAGCGCAGCAGGCCGCAGCCTGCCGGTGCGTTGGTGATATAGCTGGTCTGCTCCGGAGAGATGTTCAGAAGCGCCGCCAGCTTCTCCCGGTCGCTGGGTGCCTGATTCAGCAGAATCAGCATTTCGGAGTTGGAGAGCATGGTGCTGGCCTGCACGCTGTCCAGCAGATACTCCACATTCTGCGTAATGGCGGTGGGATAGGCCCCACGTTTGCGGAAGCGCCGCCATGCGGAATCAAAGAAATCCGCACTGTACGGATTCTGAAAGACCACATGGAACTCATCTATAAAAAGGTGTGTCCGCTTGCCCTTGCGCCAGTTCTCCGTCACACGGTTCAGCATGGCATCCGTGATGATCAGCAGCCCCATTGTTTTCAGCTGCCGCCCCAGGTCCATAATGTCATAGATAACGATGCGGTTTTGCGTGTCCACGTTCGTCTCATGGGCAAAGGCGTCCAGACTGCCGGTAGTGAACAGCTCCAGCGCCAACGCCAGATCACGGGCTTCCTCCTCCGGCTGCTCCAGCAGCTTCTCCCGCAGAACACACAGCGTCGGGACCAGGCCGCCCCGCTTATAGGCCGCATACACGGCGTCCACGCAACGGTCAATGATGCTCTTTTGCAGAGGGCCGATGCCACCCCGGTCCAGCTGCTCAAAGAGGGACAGAATAAACTCGGATTTGTCCACCACGGGATTGCCGCCGTCGCCGTAGCCCTCCACCATATCCATAGCGTTGATATGGTCGGGGCTTCCCGCCGCAATGCGGATGACCTCGCCGCCAAGCGCTTGCCCCAGCGCATAATACTCCCGCTCCGGGTCGCAGACGAGAATATCGTCCTGCGTGGCCAGCGCAAGGAACGTGATCAGCTCCTTGGCTGAAAAGGACTTGCCGCTGCCGGGAACGCCGGTAATAATGGTGGATTGGTTCAGCAGATTGGCCCGGTTGCACATCAGCAGATTTCCGGAGATTGCATTCTCTCCGTAATAGATGCCGCCCGGCTCCATGATCTCCTGCACCCGGAAGGGCATCAGCGCCGCCAGAGATTCCGAGGTGAAGGTACGCAGAATATCCAGCTTCTGCACACCGATGGGCAGCGCCGTATTCAGTCCATCCATCTGCTGGAAGCGCAGCGTTGCCATCTGGCACATTCGCCCGGTGGCGGCGTTCATTATATAATCGGTGTCGGCATCCAACTGCTCTTTGCTGTCCGCTGTATGCACCAGCGTCAGCATCCCCAGCATCATCCGCTGGTCACGGATGGTCAGGTCATCCAGAAATTCCTTCATCTCCGCTCTCTGCTTTTCCATGTCATAGGGAACCGTGCCGGAGAAATTGTTATTGGCCTGCTGCTTCCGAAGGAAATCCACAATGTTCCGCTCCACGCCCAGCAGGCGGCTCTCGCTGTCCCGGATGGCCTTGTCCATAGGAACGGGCACCACATCAATGGAGAGGATCATGGGCCTGTCGATACCGGAAAGCTCCGAGAGAATATCGTCCCGCAGATAGGCTGCGTAATCCTTCAAAAACAGCACCCGGCCATAGCGGTCGCCCGTGCGGAAGTGGTCCCGGTCAAATTCAAAGCTGTCCGGGCAGATATAGTCCTGAAAGCTGTGGCCCAGCTTCATGGACAGCGCCGGGTCAAAGTGGAAGTCCGCCTCCTCACCGTAGCGATAAAAGCCGTGCAGGACACGCAGGCGGTCCATCATATCCAGTTCTGTGCAGCGGGAGCCAAGACGGGAGAGCGCCAGCGTAAACTCCGCTCCGGCACGAACAAAATAGTTCTCTGCGTCTTTGTAGCTTTTGCGTGTAACCGTTACGGTAATATACAGGTCCCGGATCATCCCGCTTGCATGAGACGCTTTTTCCAGCAGCATGGCGTTGTATTCCCTGCGGTAGTGGTCGTGTCCGTCGTTTGCATAGGGAATCATGATATAGTCCTCGAAATCACGGCGATTGAGCCTCCGGGTGACAACGCTGAACTTTGTGGACGCATTGCTGTCGCAGAGATTCAGAAGGCCGCTGTACCCCAGCAGCATGGATTTCTGGTTCTCCTCACCGGCCAGCGCATAGTTGATGTCAGAGAACTGCCATGTGCGGCTGTACCGGTTCGGCCCCACAAGGAAGATACCGCTTTTCCAGGCTGTGCGGATGGGGATCACCTCCTGCACGCTGCGGGGAATACGGAACTGCTCCGGGTCCCTGCGAAGCAGCTCTTTCAACTTTTTCAGCATTTCTTGCTGCACCTCCTTTTTGCTCCATGTGCTGTTGTAAACTTCGGGACAAATGCGCCGAAGCTTACAGCGGAGCGCTTCTTTTCCTGCTTCCGCTGTTCCCGCATAGCTTCCCAATACAAATTGGTCGGTCGGAAGGTCAGCCGCTTAGGGACGAGAAATTCCGACCGCAGCCATACAGCAAAGAACTTTTCCGCTGTCATGCCGTGGTATTTCACAAAGCCCATAGCGGCAAAGGGCGCTGCGCCGAGGATGCACAGCCAGCTGACCGTTTCCGTCCCCAGCGCATCCCGCAGACCCAAATAGATGCCCACGGCCACGCCGCAGGCCAGCAGTGAAAAAATGAGCTGCCGCAGCGACAGCCCGAAGAAGATATTCTCCTTGTAGTCCCGTATCTCCCGGTTGATTTTGATCTCCATTGCCGTCATCCTCTCTCCGGTGCATTTTTCGCCGGTCGCTTGGGCTGGATGGCCGTGGGGCTTTCGCCGCTCTCCGGGCGCAGAAAGTCTATCCGTGCGGCGGCATAAATGGCATTGTCGTTGAGCTGGCGCTGCCATGCGCCTACGGACGGTGCCCACTTGAAGCCGTTGCATTTCAGTGTGCTCCGCTGCTCCTCCGAGGGCTTTTCATCAAAATACAGCCGCAGGCGGTTATCCTCCTTGTCTGCTTCGGCACGGCCGCCCGGAAAGTCCCAGCCCACATATTCTGTGCTTTGCGTCCGGGATACCTCCTCGATGCGCTGCCGGAGCCGCCGTATCTCCGCCGTATTGCCGCTGAGGATGTAGGACGGATACGGCTGCTTTTCCCACGAATATCCCTCCTGCACACGCCTGTCCAACTTGGCGGCATCCTCATCCGAAAGGCCGGGGCAGCCCAGCGCCGTGGCGTGCTTGCGGAAATAGGCGTTGATCTCCTTCATGCGGGCGTGCATTGCGGTCAGCTTGTCGAGCTTGGCCTGCAGTTTTTCCACTGCCTGGGGATCGTCGCTGTAAATCACATGGTTCTGCATCATTGCATTTTCTCCTATTCAAATTAAAGTCCCATCATCTCTCGTACTACACGGTCTGCCATTTTCACCGTCCCGACCAGCACCAGAAGATTGAAAATCAGTTCTCCTACATACGTCCACACCTGTGTGACTGCCGCCGCATTGGGGTCAACGGCGGGCGGGCTGGATGCAAACAGCGAGAAGATGATGCAGGCCAGCACGATAATGGCTCCCTCCAGACACACGGCGGCATAGGATTTCAAAAAGCTCCTGCCGATTTGCTGACTCGGTTCCCCCGCAAAGGTCGAAAGGGGGATCGGGGCGATGGCCGTGTAGATATACAGACGGAAAAAGCGGCCATATACCGTGAGGACCATGACAAAAGACAAGATCGTGATAAAAAGACCACCGATCAGCGCCACCGCCCAGAGGGGGATGCTCTCCCAAAAGCCGCAGCTTTCAATGGCGGTCACGATTTCGGCGGGAAGCACCGTCTCCTGCGCTGCACCCATCCCGGCTGCCGACATGATGGAGGAAATAACGCCCTGCACAATGGTGAACAGGGCCATCATCAGTTCCAGTCCGTAGGTCACAACGGCTTTGGCCAGCGCAAAGCGGATAAAGAGCTTCACCGCCGCCTCCGGACGCTTGATCTCTGCGAAGGAGCCGCAGGTTTTCACGACGCCCACCACAAAAAACAGCACCAGCAGCGCAAGGCCGATGGCCTGCATCGTGTCGTGGATAAGCAGAACCACGTTCCAGATGGTGCCGCCCTTGAATTGTTCCGGGGACTGCGTGATGAGCTGCCATATCTCCGCCAGCTTTTCGTTCCAAGTCGCAAGGGCGTTCTCCAGATTCTGAACGACCCAGTTGTCACTCATATTGCGTTCTCCTTTCCTGACAGCAGGAGACAGGCTTTGTGCCTGCCTCTTGCTGCCAATTTTATCGGGTACGGTCTGCCGGGGACTTGCGCACGATCCCGTACACATCGTCCACAAAGAACTTCCCGACAAACGGATTGAAAATCGCATGGCATCTCACGCCGTTGTATTCCGCCAGATAGTCGTTGTCGCCCAGGCGCTTGATAATCCGTGCTTCCCCCAGAACGTGCTTTTCGCCCTGCTTGAGAGAATGGATATAGCACTCGCACTTTCCCATGATGTTCCTCCTTTCCCTCAGCCCGTGATAAGCGACAGAATCTCTTTGGCGAAGGTCACGATCACACCACCGGCCAGCGTGAGAAAGCCGTTGCTGCGCTGGGACGGGTCGTGACTCTGGAAGGACAGACCGATCTGGACAATGCCCCAGCCAAGAAGGATCAGCCCCACCGCACGGATCACGCCGAAAATAAAGTCGGACAGGTTGTTGATGACCGTCAGCGGGTCGCCTGCGGCAGAAGCCGTCACAGGCATACAGCACACGCAGAGGACAGCGGCGGAATAGACCGCCAGAAATACCCGGCTCTTTTTCCCCATCGGCAGGGGCCGGGTTTGCAGACATTTTCTTTTATCAGGATGCTTCATCATAATTTCCCTCCATAATAATCGCTTCCAGTTCTTCACTGGACAGTAGTTCAAACTTTTGTTCGGATAGATCGGCCGCAGGAATTTCCTCGTCGGGACCCCACTGCCAGTCATCCACACGGATGGACGCAACGGCCTGCTCCGTTCCGCCGTGGACATAGGGCAGCCCGCCGCCGTCCGGGGTGCGGGACACCAGCGGGTGGGTCAGGATGTCGAATTTGTCATCGCAGACCGGCAATTCCCCACGGATGAACAGCAGCGCCTTGCGGTTATCCAGCATCCGCACCTCGTCCGGCGTCATCAGCTCCCGGCCCGTGATCTGATAATTTGTGCTGTAATTTCCATTGCGCCCGGACGATTTCCCGTAGGTGTTGGTGTCAATCGTGGCTTTGCCCAGCAGTTCCGAGATATACTTGTGGGACCCCTGTTCGTTGCCGCCGAGATACAGCAGTTCGTCGCAATTCCCCAGCACGCTCTCCCATTGCTTTTCAAACAGCGCCTTCAGCTGGGCTATATTCTGCAGGATGATGGACACAAACACATTGCGGGAGCGCATGGTGGAAAGCTTGATCTCGAAGTCGTTTGGCAGACTGATATTGGCAAACTCGTCCATCAGGAAATGGACCGGGACCGGCAGGCTGCCGCCATGCTTGTGGTCGGCGCTGTCAAACAGCTGCTGGAAAAGCTGCTGATACAGAATCGACACCAAAAAGTTGAAGCTGGTGTCGCTGTCGGGGATCAGCGCAAACAGCGCCACCCGTTTTTCACCCATGTCCTGCAAATGCAGTTCATCCGTGGCCGTCAGGGCAATGAGGGAATCCAGATTGAACTTCTCCATGTGGGACGCCAATGTGATTTGAATGCTTTTCAGCGTTTTGGCGCTGCCGGAGCGGTACTGCTTGTAATACTTCACGGCGATATGCTCCGAATCCCGCATTTCCAGCCGTTCAAAGAGCACATCCAGCGGAGAGAGATAGCTGTCGTCGTCCTCCCGGACCTCTCCGGCCCGAAGCATTTCCATGACCATCGGGAAATTCTGCTCCTCCGGCGGGGCCTCGTGATAGAGATAATAGACCAGCGCCGAGAGAAGGATGGATGCGGTGGAATCCCAGAAGGGGTCCTGCGGCTGTGCGCCCTTGGGCGTTGTCGCCTTAAAGAGATTCGTCACCAGCATCTGAACCTCGTTGTCATTGGTCAGATAGACGAAGGGGTTATAGCAGTGGCTTTTCTCCATGTGCAGCAGATCCAGCACCCGGACATCATAGCCCGATTCCCGCAGCAGTCCTCCGGAATCCCGCAGCAGCTCGCCCTTGGGGTCAAGACAGACAAAGGAAGGCCCCTTCGGAGATAGGCACGCCTCATACAGGCAGGGCTTTGCATAGCAGCGGGTCTTGCCTGCGCCGCTGCCGCCGACTACGACCGTGTTCAGGTTGCGCCGGTGCTTCCGTCCGTCCAGCCCCATGCGGATATGCTGGGTGAACACCTTGTTCGGCTCCGGTGGCTTGGCGCAGTATTTCCGGTTCAGCCGCTCCGGCTGCCCCATTTTGCGGAGCCGTGTTCCACGCCACGCCGGTAGCTGCGCCGGGTGGACAACATCGCTCCCACCAGCAGGCCATAGGCGGCGACAAAAAAGAGGACAGCCTTTCCGCTGTCCTCGCACCAGATAATATGAAACGGATGCTGCATCGCCGCAGGAAACTGCCGGATGATCTCGAAAAGTCCACCGGATGCGGCCGGGGCCACCAGCAGCCCCAGCCACGCCGCAGGAAGCAGGCCCATCAGATACCATACGCTCTTGGGTTTACCGTTCATCCCTGCATTTGCCCTTCCGGGACTTGCTCGGCGCATCAATGGTCTTGACAAGCACCTCATCCACAATATCCGTGGGACGCTGCTCGTGGATCAGGTCGTTTCGCAGTTCATTGAGCGCATGAATGACCACTCCATGCTGGTACGAATCGAGGGTCAGCACTCGCTTGCTCGGTTTCTCCATCGCTTACCGCTCCTTTCTGGCGTTTTTTCTGTGCGGCGGCACGGCTCTGCTCCAGCGCCCGCCCCATTCTGCCGGTCATGGCCTGGAGCGTATCTCGGATATCGGTCAGTTCACTGCGAATGGTCTGCGAATCGGCATCCCGCAGCGATTCCGGCAGGCGGCTGAAATCGTACCCACGGGCATCTACCCCATATTTGCGGCAGAGCATATAGGAGATGCAATAGCCCCGGAACGCATCCGCCTGCGGGTCAGCGTGCTCCGTCTGGTCCAGCTCCGCACGGGCCATCGCCAGCGACACGCAGCGAAACAGATCCTGTCCATCCATGCCACGCTGGACAACGACGGTTCTACGGGTGTAGTCATAAGTCGCACCGTTTGGGACATTCTCCGCCATTTCGATGGGCACCGGGCGCTTGGCAATCAAAGCCGAGAGCAGCAGGCGGTCATCATAATGCACCTGCGGCTGGCGTTTGGCATCCGTCTGTGCAATATCAAAGACCTTTTTTACATGATAATAATATCCCGTGCGGCCGTCCTCGGTCACATAGCTGTCCCCGGCCTCCAAAATGGAGATGCCCGTCTCATGCCTGCGGACATATACCCCCTGTTTCTTCCAGCCGTCAAAGTCCCGCAGGCGGGTGGCCTTGTCATTCTGTGCGTAGATCAGCAGGGCATTGGTGGGCGAGTAGCGGTCAAAGCGTGCCTGCACATCCAGAAAGCCCCGGAAGGCGTCTCCGTCCTGCATGATCTCATGCGCCATTTCATCCGCCAGCGCATACAGGTCGTCCCGCTCGGCCTTTTTCTTGGCGGCGTATTCCTCCTTTGTCAGCTGCGGCGGGGCGCTGGGCGACTCCGGGGCAGCGGGGGTAGTAAACAGATCGTCAAAATTTGCCATCGTTATCTCTCCTTACTTTTTCTGCTCCGCTTCTTCTGCGGAGGTTGCTTGTGCCGGATGGGCTGCTGCGGCCTTTTCTCCTGCTCCGGCTCATTCCGCTGGGTGGGGATGGTGCCGTCCTCCTGTCCACGCCGGATCTCCCGCAGCTCCTCCCGGACGGAAGGACGACCATCTTTAGACGCCCCTTCGGAGTTCTCTCTGGTTTTGGAAGAAGGCTCGGACGGACGGGAGCGCTCCGTGCGAGCCGCCGTAGGGTTTTCACGAAGCGTCTCCTGCCGGTCGGCGGGACCCGAAAGCATCTCATCCAGCAGCCGGTCATCCTCGCTTTGCTGGGGATGCGTCTGCTCCGGAACCGGCTGGCCAGAACCCTCTTTCTCCTTGCCGGACAAGTTCTCCCGGATGGCCTCCGGGTCGGATACCGTGGCGATTTTGATATTCTCCACGATTCGGTTGATTTTGGCGGCATCCTCGGCACGCACCATGATCTCGCTGATGCCCTGCGGGTTGCCCTTTGCCTCCCGCAGCACGCAGTAGACCACGCCGTAGCGCTTGGCGTCAGCCACAAAACGGGCCATGTCCTGATTTTTGACGGTAAAGATGGTCAATTCCTTGCCGCTGCGGAGCATGGCGGTCAGACGCTGCCGCCCCTTGACCTTGTTCTTGTCCCGGTTTTTCAGGGCGGCGATCAGCAGCGCCGATACCTCCTTGGCCGCACTGCCTGTAATCTTGGCTGCCACCTCCACGCCCTCCAGACTGAGCCGGACGACCTGTTCGGCGGCGTCACCGGATGTGTTCATGTTGCTGTTCCTCCTTCTGTTGATTTTTCTCGTCCTCCCGGACGGCTTTCAGTTTCTCCGCCATCACGTCGGAGCGCTCTGCAATGTCGTCGCACAGATGCACCTCCCGGCGCAGCGCTTTGAGCCGTTCAGACAACTCCCTGATCTGCGCCCTGTGTGCATTGGCCTGTTCCGGGCTATCCCGGACGGGCTTGGTACGCAGCGCCTTCTGCAGCGCCCGACGCTGGGCGGAAAGGGTCGTGATCTGCACCTCCTGTTCCTTTTGATATAAAGCAAGCTGCTCGGCGGTATCAATGTGATGCCGTGCGAGCAGCCGTACTTCCTGTGAGATATTATTCAGTTTTATCAGATCCTCCCGGAGAAGAAAATGGAGCCGTGCCCGGCTTTGCGGGCGGCGCTTTGGAAACACACCGAGTTTATAGCAGTAATACAGATACAGCGCCCGAAAGCCGGTTATCTTGCGTGTTTTCTGCCACTTTCCCTGCGCAGAATAGACTTTTTTCCGCTCTTTCGGAACTTCCGGATGGGGAACCTGCGGCAGGGGCTGGGACAAAATACGCCGCCGTATCCCATCTTCGGTGTATGCCGCCCCGAAGTTCCGGGAAAGGCGCACAAAGCGTTCCTTTCCGGGCGGGCGCACGGAAATGTCCTTACCGAACTTTATCGCATAGCCCTTCTGACGCAACAGGTAATAAAACTGCTTTTCGCTGACACTTTCCCGGATCAGCCCATCGATTTCACTGCGGATCAGGCCACGCCATGTGGGGCGCTGCTCCTGTTCGGCCCGCCATTCCCCGTAGTGCTTTGCCTTTCCCGGCTGGGGCTTCTCCACCACGGACAGGCCGTATTCCCGGCAGAGTTCGTCGGAGACTGTCCGCATTTCGTAGTAGTCTTTCCCGGTACGATGGTAGCGGATGCCATCCACAAAGGATACGCTGTTCACCACAAAATGACTATGCAGATGATTCTCCTTATCCAAATGGGTGGCAACCAGCACCTGATATTTCTCGCCCCACAGCTTCCGGACCAGCTTCACACCGATCTCATGGGCCATCTCCGGTGTAGCCTCACCGGGGGCAAAGGACTGATACCCATGATAGGCGACGACACCGTCCTCCTTGCCGAAGCGCTTCTTGACTGCCAGCATCTCATCCCGTGCCGTTGCGGGCAGACAGTTGATGCCGCTGACCAGCTGTCGCAGTACGGAGACGCTTTCGCTGTCCAGCGCCTCCGTCGTTTTATCCAGGCGGGCGGCGTAGTCAATGACATCCGATAAATTTTGCACCTGCACATCGGTCATATTCTTTTGCCGGTAGAACTGCGGATTTTCCGTCTTTTCCGGGTTCTCGATATAGAGCACCACTTTGCCCAGCCATCCCTTCACGGCCCAAATGGAAGTTGTTGCCATAGCGCTACTCCCGTTTTGCCGGAAGGATGACTGCCGCCGTGACCTCCCGGATAAAGGCTTCCCACTGCTTGCTGCCCTCATCGTACCGTTTGACATCTATGACATTCAGCACATGGGCCTTCTGTGCGATCTGGTTGAGAAGGTTGCCCACGTAATGCAGCTCCCGCATGAAGGCAAAGTATTCCGGCGGCGGGGCCTCACGGGGCACCACTCCGGCAATCAGGTGCCGCAGGTAGGCTTCACGGGGCAGGCGGCATTTCTCCACCTGACGGTTCAGGTGCTCCGCCTCCTTCTCATTCAGCCGCACCTTGATCTCTATCTCTCGCTTGGTCATTACCGTTCCTCCAAAGGTCAAAATTGCCGCATCTGGCGGCGGGGGGTTACAGGGGATGCCCCTGTCAAGCTGCCTTTTGTCCCCAAAAGGCGTTGCTTGCTGGTATAGTACATTCCTGCACGCCCTGCGGGCGGAAATCTTTCGTACCAACTGAAAATAAACGCATACTTCAGGCAGCAAAAAACAGCCTGTATTGCTACAGGCTGTTCATGCGGAACTGTTCTATTCAAATGGTCATATCGTTTCATTCGACTCGTCGCACAGGAGCAGATCATCCCGCATTTTCGCAAGCTGCTTCAGCTCCTCCGTAAAACCGGCTGCGCTGAACAGTACATACCACAGTCTGCGCTCCTGCTTCTTCCAGTTCACCCGTGCGGACTTTTCCTCCAGATCTCGCAAAACACTGACGCCCACCGGCTCCTGCCAGAACTTGCACTCTCCCAGAATGAGATTCTTGCCCTCCGGGTCGATGGCGGCAACGTCGATCTCATCATGTGCATCCCACCAGCGTCCGATTTTTGAAAAGTGGAACGGCCACCGATCCTCGGCATTCAGCTCCCACATCCGCTCCCGGCACACATCCTCGTACACATAGGCGGTGTGCCGTACAATCAGGCTCTTCCGTATTTTATCCATCACGATACCGCTGTTTCCGCTCTCAATGAAGCTGCGGTTCGGATACACGAAGGCAAACCAGAAGCGGATATAGTTATCCTCGATTTTGTAAAGTCCCTTTTTGCTTTTTGCCGGATTTTCCTCCGTGACCGGGACCTCACGCTCCAGAATATCGAGATCAATCAGCGTTTGCAGATATTTGCTCAGACTGGTCGCTTTCACTTCCAGCGCAGAAGCAATAGTGGACAGCTTGCTGTTTCCGGCGGCAATCGCTCTGATTACGGAGAAATAGCTCCCGACCTCCGATACCTCCTGTTGGAGCAGGAAATTGGGTTCGTCATAAAGGTACCCGGAGCGGTTCAGCACATTGCGGCCAATAGCGGTGTAAATGTCCTTGCTTTCTGAAAATAGCTCAATGTATTTGGGAACGCCGCCGGTGACGGCGTACATCTCAATACATTCACGGCGGCTTTTACGGGGAAAGAACTCCGCATAATACCGGAACGGAATCTGCGTGAGCCGGATCTGTGCTGTACGCCGTCCATACAACGGGCTGCTGTATGCCAGAGTCTGGGACTCCATCATAGAGATAAGAGAGCCGCACAGAATGACCATGACCTGACGATCCTTCAGGATCTCCTCCCATATCCGCTGAAAGATGGATGGAAAGGCCGGATTCGATTTGCCGATATACTGGAATTCGTCGATAACGATCACCGGCTTTTTATCAAAGGGTGTATCCATGATGGCCTTGAAGATTACATCCCAATTTTTCACTTCGGCTGCACGCAAGAGGTCGCTGTCGACAAACTCTGCCGCCTTATCCTTGAACGCCAGTCGGTTTTGCGCCTCGGATTCCTCACTGGCAAGGAAAAACAGAGCGTTTTTATCCTTGATAAACTCGGAGATCAGAGTGGTTTTTCCCACTCTGCGCCGTCCATACAGGATCACTAACGCACTGCCGTTGCGCTCATATTCGCTCTGCAGCGTATCCATTTCCATTTCCCGGTCGATAAACTTCTCCATATACCATGCGCCTCACTTTCTCTAATATTATACCCGAAATTATAATAATTTCAAGTATAATAATCCGACTGTTTTCTGCTGCCCTCGCTCATCGTGCTATGCTCCTCTCCGTTTTCGGTACTGTCCTGGTGATCGGAAGCCCCTTCCGCAGGCAGAGCCAGTCATTATAATCCTTGCCCTGGCAGGGAAAGCCGTCCCGCACGACATACTTGCCTGCCAGCTGCTGCCGAATCGCATCGGCGGCGCTGCGGCCCGCAAGATCGTTGTCGAGACACAGGTAAATGGTTTGGATTTCCCGGTGGTCCCGAAGATACTGAGACAGGGCCAGTGGCAGACGCCGTTCTGCCAAATTCTTCTTGGGCTGGTACACACCGGCCAGAGACAACAGGTGCTGCGACCTCCACGGCAGTCTGTCCTCCTGCGCCATCGTCGCAAAGGAAAGCAGGTCGATGGCCGATTCAAACAGATACAGCACCTGTGACGACTCCTTGGCGGGGATGGAAAAGGAAAATCGCTTATCGCTGCCCGTCGCTTCCCCTTTGAAGTCTGTTCCGATTCCCCGCAGGCAGGCATAGCGGGGCTGACCGTCTTTATCCTTGCCGACAAATACGGCATTGTGGTGGGGATAGCTCTCATAGAGCCGACCGGTTCGGATGCAGAAATCAATCAGTTCATAGTCGATTCCTCGGCTGTGCAAATACTCGACGGCATGGACGGCGCAGCGGCTGACCTGCGGCAAAAGCAGTGTCTTTGTCTGCTCCGGCTGCTGGCGGGTACAAGAAATGGGCGGCTGCCCAGCCGCCCGTCCCACGATCCGCTCCACCGCCTCGGTAAAGGGAATCTCTTTCACTTTGATCAGATAATCCAGTGCCGTCCTGCCGCCAATCCCACGGGAAAACCAGCACCACTTCCCGTTGGAAATTTTCAGACTGTCGTGCTCACGGGTGCAGTAGGTGCTGCCGCCGAAATGCACCAACTCCTGCGGCTCATAGGTCTGGAGATAGGTCAAGAGGTCCATTTCCTTCGCCCGGTCAATCATCTCCCTTGTCACATAGCCCATCGTTTCATCATCTCCTTGATATAAAAATAAGCCGGACGGTTTTCACATGAATGGAAGCCGTCCGGCTATAAGAGGGCGCATATTAAATACTTCTATGCAGACCTGTTTTGGTGTGTGGGAAAAATCATTGAAGAATGTGGTCCCCGTTAAAAAGAAGCAGGTCGGGACTGGTGTTGGCGGCATCCAATAGGCGCTGTGTAAAGCCGCTTTTGCTGAACACACCGAAAATCACGGTGTAGTTCGGACATGCTTTTCAGATGCCCTCATTATGATAAATTAATTTATGATAATCTCGTTTATATTATTAGTGGGGACGCAGAGCAGTCGATCCATTATCAGATATTTTCCCTATCAATTTTCCCACGGCTAAATTACATACACTGCTGCTTGAAATGATTTTATTGCTTTGTTTTGCATTATTTCTGCAAAATCAAGATGTAAATATTGACACAGGCGATTTTAACTGCTATAATATGGGCGAAGAATGGAGAGACTATACTGTGAATGGAGGTATCCGCTTATGCTTATTCAATTTTCGATTGAAAACCATCGCTCAATCAAAGATGGTGCAGTCATCAGTTTTGCAGCATCAAAGGATAAGTCCCTGGAGTCTTATCTGCTGCACCCAGATGAAAAAAGGGCGCTTTTACCTGCTATTGCTATTTACGGAGCGAACGCTGCCGGTAAAAGTAATGTGCTGCACGCACTGATGACGATGAAGGATATGGTTGTCGGAGAAGCAGCCAAAATATCCAAGGGACAAAAATTGCCGTGGGAACCGTTTGGAGGCACCACAACGCCTACATTTTTTGAGATCGTATTCATCTATCATGGCATTCGTTACGCTTACGGCTATTCTTTCGATGCTAAGAAGATCTATACGGAGTATTTGTACCACTGGCCCAATGGACGTGAGGCGCTGATTTTCTCAAGAGAAAACGGAGTATATGAATTCCGAGAGAATATCAATGAGCAAATCACACTCAGCAACCGCACACCGGATAATAAGCTGTATCTGGTTTCCTCAAACGACTGGAATCTGCTGCAAACGGAAAATGCCTACAAGTGGTTTTTGGAAAAACTGACATTTTTGATGGAGGAAGCACCGGCCGCCTCGGAAGCGGTCGCACAAATCGTCAGCGGCGATGAGAAGAAGGCTCGTATCCTGAAGGAATTGCTGCTTGCCGACCTCGGCATTTCTGATGTGACCATCAAGAACATTTCCGGCAAGGCCCCGATCATTACGACCACCCACCGTGTCATCGGTGCGGATGGCAGCGTGGAACACTTTCAGCTTCTTATGGATCAGGAGTCCTCCGGAACGCAACGGTTCTTCTCCCGTATCGGCGGCTGGCTGCAAGCGCTGGAGGACGGCGCACTGCTTGTCGTTGACGAGATCGAGGACAGTCTGCATCCGCTCCTGACAAAGCGGCTGATAGAGATGGTTCAGGATAATACGATTAACATAGAGGGAGCGCAGCTTCTGTTTACGACGCATGATGCGATGCTGCTTGATCTTACCTTCTTCCGCAGAGATCAGATCTGGTTTGCAGAAAAGGACGAGCGGTCCTGTGCAACTGAGCTGTATTCGCTGGCGTCCTTCTCTCCGAGAAAGGGAGAGAACATCCGCAAGGGGTATTTGCAAGGGCGCTTCGGTGCGATCCCGTTCATCGGAGGTGACGGCTTATGGCAGGAATGAGGAAAGAATACGACCCCCATAAAGCCAGTCGCCGTAAGCGCAGACCCATCATCTATACTATCGGCGAGTAACTTTTTTTGTTTGGTTGTGAACTGAATGTAGTCAGTCGGCATTTTTATTCCTTCCTGATATAGTGAACTCGTTAGCGACGTTGTTTTGAATAAGGCTGATGCATACCGCATATACTGACATTGAACATATTCCGGGGTAAAGGGCTTGACAAAAGCCCGTTTCCCGTGTAGAATGTGTTCAGTGATCGAGTTGCAGAAACCTGCGAGGCCTGCGACCGGGGGAGTTCCTGCGGGAACTCCCTTTACTTTTTTGGGAGGACAGTTATGGCGAAACCGTTTTTATCTTTTGAGGATCAACTCAATAAGTTGGAAAACGAAAAGGGACTTGTAATCAATAATCGTATATATGCCGAGAAAAAACTGCGTGAGATAGGTTATTTCGGCTTAATCGGCGGTTATAAAAGTCCCTTTAAAAATCCAACCACAAAAAAATACAGAGACGGCGTCGCCTTTGAAGATATCGTTGCACTGTATAAATTTGATGAAAACCTCCGGGAACTATTTTTGAAGTATATATTGCGGTTTGAGCGGCACATCCGTTCGCTGCTTTCCTATTACTTCACAGAGAAGCACGGAGAGCAACAATCCTGCTATCTTGATCCAGCAAACTATGTTCCGGACCATAAACGCCGAACTGATGTTGCAAAACTAATAGGCACGTTGAATAACCTCGCAACAAAAAGCAGTGACTATCCGTATATCAATCACCAACGAATTACTTATGGCAATGTACCGCTGTGGGTACTTGTGAACGGACTGACTTTCGGAACGCTGTCAAAGTTTTATGCGATCACAACCCCTGACTTGCGAGTCAAGATTTCCAAAAACTTCGACGGTGTAAATGAAAAACAACTCGGACAGTATTTGAAGGTCATTACCAAATTCCGCAATGTTTGCGCACACAACGAAAGACTTTTTTCCTATCAGACGAAGAATGATATTCCCGATACGGTACTGCACAGAAAACTCTCTATTCCCAAGAGAGGTACACAATATCTCTACGGTAAGCGCGATTTGTTTGCGTTGGTTATTGCTTTCCGTTATCTTTTGCCAAGTGAGGATTTTAAGAAATTCAAACAAGGTCTTTCAAAAATATTTGCCCATTATTTTGCAAGCACTGCATCGTTATCCGAGGTCACTGTGTATAATATGATGGGCTTTCCGCCAAATTGGAAAAAGGTCAGCACTTACAGAAAATAAAAGGTCGGTTTGGCATCCACGCAAGATACCGTGCAGGATACCACGCAGAATCGTGAGCAGATGCCGTTGGATTATTACGCTGTTCCTCGTTCCCGCAAAGAGATTCAAAGGTATATTGAAATTGCGAATCGAGAATATTTCCGTCAAAGTATTCTGAAGCCATTGCTTGATTCGGGCAAATTAAAAAGGGCTATTTCCGATAAGCCAAGCATCAAAAATATATCAAAGCATAACTAAAGCCTGCGGAAATCGCTCCGCAGGCTTATTTTTGAGGTTGCGCATAAAATGTATGCGCAACCTCCCGATCCAAAACCCCAAAGTGAAAACTTTTTCAAACGACTTTTTGCGACAAAGTGCAACTTTCGGGCACAACGGAAAGCGGGCAGCAGGCTGACACCTGCCGCCCGGTTCCTCCTCGACCGGTAAAAGCGGAAGGATGCAGATCACCGTTCCCGGTCTGCCGTTCTTGGCCGGATCCGGTCACCTTCATCCGGCTCATCCGCCATGACGGGGCGATCCTGCTCGTTAAGATTCAGCAGCACATTCAGCTCGTTCAGCCGCCGCGTCTTTTCGGCCAGTTCTGCCTCCTTCGGAAAGGGTGCGGTCATCTCTGTGCGGGCATTTTCGAGCTGCTCGGTGGTATGGGCAAGTTGCGACCTGGCGTTGGCCAAGTGCTCCGTGATCTTTTCCAGTGCGTTGTCGATACGGGTGACATTGCCGCCTGCATCCGCTCCCAGTACAGCCGTATGGGACAGCTTGCCTTTGAGTACCATGCGAAACTCGTTGGCAGCACCGTCGTAGGAAAGCAGCATGGAAAATCCGCGGTAGCTGCCGATAGAAACGGTCTCCGCGCCATTCATGTGCGTGCAGGCTTCAATGATCGCCTTACCGGCGTTCTCACGCTCGGCGTAGGTGACATCGTTTAATACCATCGGTGCAATGCCCTCAGCGGGCTTCGGATGCTCGGCCAGCCGTGCGCTGTCCTGCTCATATCCGGCGATGCGTTCGCTTAGTTCCTTGATCTCTGCCGGATACTTCCGCAGCACCAACTCCTCCAGCGCATACCGCTGGCTCAGATGGCTGGCACGGAGCATATTCAGCTTGCTGACCTCCATATCCAGATTACACTTTTCGATGATCTGCGGGTTTCCTGTGGCCAGTGCCTTGATCTCGGCATAGGACAGTGCCGTCTCGTCCACATCCTCCGCCGCACGGGCCGGTGCTTTGGAGGTCATGATCTGGGCAATAAACCGCTGCTTGGATTCCACCAGCTGATAGAGGTAGGCATCGAATGTGCCCTCGGTGACATAGCGGAAAATTTCCACCTCCGGATTCTGATTGCCCTGCCGCACGATGCGTCCAAGGCGCTGCTGGAGATCGCTGGGCCGCCAGGGACAATCGAGATCATGCAAGGCGATAAGCCGGTCCTGCACATTGGTGCCTGCGCCCATTTTGGCCGTGCTGCCCATGAGGATGCGCACCTCGCCTCCACGCACTTTGGCAAACAGCTCCTTTTTCTTTTGCTCAGTTTTGGCATCATGGATAAAGGCAATCTCCTCCTCCGGAATACCCTCTGCCATGAGCTTCCTTTTCAGGTCGTTATACACATCCGTAAACTGATCCGGTATCATTTCATAGACCCCTTCTGCATTTTTCTGCATTTCGATCGGCGCATTCTTGTTGGGCGTGGACAGGTCGCAGAATACCAGCTGCGTGCTGCGCTGATCTTTGGTCTGCGCCCAGATACGGGCGACATTGCGGGCGCAGGTTGCGACCTTGCCGTTGGGGTCATCAGCGGCCAGCGGGTTGATAAGGCGCATATCCAGCGCCAGCTTGCGTCCATCGTTGGTGATGCGGAGCATATTGTCCGTTCTGGGATCGACCGCACGGGCACGGACACGCTCGGCACGTTCAGCAAGTTCCGCTACCACCGCCCGCTGCAATTCGTTCGGCTGGATGACCTCGGTGTGAAAATTGGCTTTCGGGACCGGCAGGTTCAGCATATCCGCCGTCTGCACATCGGCCACCATTTTGAAGGTCGCCATCAGTTCCGGCAGATTGAAGAATTTTGCAAAGCGGGTTTTCGGGCGGTAGCCGCTGCCTTCGGGGGCCAGTTCAATGGCCGTCACCGTCTCGCCAAAGTCGCTGGCCCAATCGTCGAAGTGGACAAGGCCCATCTCCTGCAAAGTCTGATATTGCAAGTACCTCTGCACCGTATACAATTCCACCATACTGTTGGAAATGGGGGTGCCGGTGGCGAAGATAACGCCGTGGCTGTTGGTCAGCTCGTCCAGATACTGGCACTTGGCAAAGAGGTCTGAGGACTTCTGCGCCTCCGTCTGTGCGATGCCGCCGACATTGCGCATTTTGGTCATCAGGAAGAGGTTCTTGAAATTGTGGCTCTCGTCGATGAACAGTCGGTCGATGCCCAATTCTTCAAAAGTCACCGTGTCGTCTTTGGTGCTCTGGTCGTTGAGCTTTTCCAACCGTGTCTCCAGCGATTTACGGGTGCGCTCCATCTGCTTGATGGTGAAGTTTTCTGCCCTCTGCCGCTTGGCGTCGCTGATGGCCAGCAGTACCTCGTTGATCTGCCGCTGCAGAATCTCCCGCTGCCGCACACGGGATAGGGGAATCTTCATCAGCTGACTGTGGCCGATGATAACAGCGTCATAATCGCCGGTGGCGATGCGGGCGCACAGCCTGCGGCGGTTGTGCTTTTCAAAGTCCCGCTCGGTGGCCACCAGAATGTTGGCAGCCGGGTAGAGCTGGAGCCATTCTGCCGCCCACTGCTCCGTGATATGATTCGGCACCACGACCAGCGACTTGGTGCATAGCCCAAGCCGCTTCATCTCCATAGCGGCGGCAACAATTTCGTAAGATAGCGATAGGTAATCCTTTGGGCGGGATATGCAGCCGCAGGCTGCATATCCGTTCCTCCAGATTTTCCCCCGCTCCAAACCGTGCGTGACAGTTTCCCATCACACGGCTTTCCATCGTCAACAATTTTTATGACAATCTATACATCAAACAGATTTGCCCTTTAGAAAACGAGTTCCGGCATTTCTGCCAGCACACGGAGCTTATTGAGCTTTGCCAACTGCTTTTTATCCGGGTTCAGCACTTTCAGGTATTTTCGGATGGTGCGCTCATTACTGGAATGAATGAGAATGTGAACCACATCGGAGACAATAATCAGGTTTTGGTAACTGTCATTGCCCCCAAGCACTAACGGCTTTTTGTGGTGACAGTCCACTTGATTTGCTCCCAGTTCAGCACCGGAAACAGCACATTTTCCTTTCTGCGCAACATAGAGCGCAATGCGGTTGTCGTTGTACTCTACGCTCTGCTTACCGCATGGATTGTTCATCAGATGATAGAGTACTGCCATATTGATACCAGCAAGATTCTTATGAATCTCAACCCGTCCTTCTGGCGTGTACTTGTTTACCCGACTTTTCTTATCCATAGGTACTCTATGCTGAACATAGGCAATCGGGACGATGGCATGACCATTCAGATAACGCACCTCCCGGCTTGTGCCGTATTTCTCCTTGATATACCTGTTTGTGATTTGACCTTTCTTTTGCAGTCTGTGCTTCAATCTGTTGTAAAGGCTCTTTTTGACATCGAAAGCGATTTTGTGAAAGTCAATATTCACATGGGTTGCAATGCTGTAATAGTTATGAACGCCCATGACATAGGAGTTGTATTTCTGTATCAGACGATATTCCATTCCTGGGTCATAGGTCTGCCGTATCTGCCCAATAATTTCCTTGCTTTTCTCCCGGATTTTCTGCAATGCTTTATCCTTGATATGCGCTTCTACTACATACCTTGGTTGTCCATCTGGCTTCTTTCCTTTTGTTCGAACTTTCAGCTTAAAGCCAAGAAATTCAGAGTAATGGCGTTTCAGATTTACGATCTTTGATTTCTCTGGGCTGATTCCAGTCCCAGACGATCTAAAAGCCATTGTTTCGTAGCCTCGAACAGCTTGACTGCATCTGACCGCTTTTTACAGAAGATTTTGAAATCATCTGCATAGCGGACAACATAGCACTCTTTCAGATTCGTGTAGTTGCGCAGGGTTCGGATGGTACTGCTTTTGTCGGGAGTTCCATTCGCATAGATTCTGTGTACATAGTTCCTTTGGGTGGGCATTTCCTCCCACTGGCTGACAATCCACCAATCCAGTTCATTCAGGACGATGTTTGACAACAGTGGGGAAATGATACCGCCCTGTGGCGTACCCTTTTCGGGAAAACCGATTCCAGCCACTTCTGCCTTTAGCATGGCAGAAATGATAGACAGCAGCTTTTTATCCCTAATTCCGAGTGTCCACATCTGCTTCAGCAGTTTTCCGTGGTTCACATTGTCAAAGAAAGACTTGATATCTATATCAATGACATAGTGGCAACCGACGTTCTGTATCATTCTCTCCGCTTGGGCAATGGCATTTTCTGCACTGTGGTTTGGTCTGAAACCATTGCTTCGCTTGAAGAATTTTGCTTCACAGATAGGTTCTAATACTTGCAGAATACATTGCTGAATGAGCCTGTCCATAATCGTGGGTATTCCGAGGGGACGGGTTTTCCCGTTGTCCTTTGGTATCTCAACTCTGCGGACAGCATTAGGAACATACCAGTCCAGCTTGCGCTGAACATGGGCGACCAGAGCATTTTCGTTCCATTTGTTCAAATCGCTTATTGTCTTATTATCCACACCCGCCGTTCGACTGCCGCTGTTCTTTCGGATATTTCTGTAGGCCAGCTTGATGTTTTCGGGGCGTTTTATTAGTTCCACCAGATTGCAGAACCGTTGCCCCTTGACACTTGCGGCATACAATTCGTCAAGAGCGAGCTGCATATCGTAGTATTCGGAATTGCGGATTTTTTGTTTCTTCAAGGGTTTCTTCTTGTTTGCCAAAGTCAGGTACTTTCCTCCTTGTATGGGGGATTTCGCTTTTCTTAGTCATACTCGAACCTTTGTGTCTGTATAGTTTTCAATTTATTGATTGCTGACGACTAATGGCCATCCCTCCACCGTGTTTCCACGGCTTCAACGGTACTGTGCCATCTCTCTCAACTGGATAAAGGATTGTTATACGCAATACGCTTTCCAATCCAACACCTCATAGCCTGTAACCGGCTCCGTGTTCCAGCCTTTCCACGTTCCAATATTCCTATCTGTACATATCTGCCCTTAGGTGTCCCTCTGAGCCTGTATGCTGGGCGGTGCCTATAACACCGCAAGGACTTTCATAGTAAAAATTCTTACTCATCCTCACATACTTCCGTAATCGGAAAGGAACATTTCTGCTCCTGCGCCTTTTAGACCCGTACATTCGGGATTTCGTCAGTCATCCATGACATTCTGACCATAGGCAGTTTATAGACCTCCGGCGTATCATGCACATATTCCACCTCTGGGACACTTTCCACGGCATAACCCGTTTGGGTGCATTTCCGCCGACTTTAGCGAGCGTTATACCGAAATCCTTGTTACAGAGGACTGCCGCATATCGCAGTTTATAAGGTAGGCGTTTCAGGGCGTTACCCCATCATTCCACCTATCGGAATATTAGTTCTCCAAGTCTTTTCAGGGACTCCTTTCCAGTTCCCGATTCTATTGTTAGCTGACTTGTGCGTAACCTTTTCAGTTACGAACGTGTCGCACTTTTCCCTGCACCCACTTCGTGTGCCAACAGCGCATTGCCGCCGTACAACACATGGGCGATGGCGTTCACCTGATGCTTTCGCAGGCTGATCTCCGGGTTCATCCCCACAAAGCGAATGTGACTGCCGTCATATTCCCGCGGACGGATGGAATTGAAGGTGTCGTTATAGATACGGCACAGCCGTTCGCGTCGGTCGATGTCCTGCCACAGCCAATCGGCAAACTTGGACTTGATCAGCTCCTGCCGATCCTGGGCGATGGCAGTTTCCTTCACATTCAGCACCGGCCGCTCCTTGCCGTCCTCCACAACGGTATCGAACACCTTGACCACCCGCTGATTCAGTGTCTGCTCCAGGATGTGGTACGCCGTGATACGCTTGGTGCCGTAGGTGGTGACGGCTTTGATGTTGCCGCCGTCCATGCTTTTGTTGCTGATGTTCCATTCTCCGCTGTATTCGGAGCGAACGACCCGCATTCTCTGCCTGGCGTATACGCTGGTACCGAACAGCTCGAACATAAACTGCTGATAGACATCGGTAGGCACCCACGATGCACCGATCCGCACACCGATCTCCGCAGCGGTCAGCTCTGTCGGCTGCACAGCTTCCATGGCGGAGAGATACCCGGCAAGCGCATCTTTCTTTTCGGCCGGCAGCGCTGCTTGCAGCGCCTGCAACATACGCAGCTTTTTGCGCACATTGCCGGACAGAAATTCCTCAGCAGTGACATAGGGATATGCCGCCAGATCAAGCTGCACCGGACTGATCTCCTCTGGCGTAAGACCGCAACGGACATTCCGGTAAATGACCCCGGAAAGCTCCTGCACCAGCTCGTCCTCACTTTTACCGGACAGCTCCGACATAAAGCCGAGATCCACCTGCGCTTTTTCGGAGAGAGATACCGCCAGCGCCTCCGATGCCGTATCCACCTGCGTGACCGGCTCATGCGGGCGAATGGTGCGCTTGGTGAACATATCCGCCTTGCGGGCGAAATTGCCTTCGTTGTCCAGCACCTCCAACGAGCACAGCAGCGGATAGCTGCTGTCATCCGAAAAGGCAAGGTTGTTGCCGCGGGTGTAAAGCCGCCCGTATTTTTTGACATAGGCATCGTACAGCCCGTTCAGCTTCTCCTGCTCGCGCCGGATGATCTCATCGGGATGGTTCTCCGCCTGGTACTCGATGAGCTGACGGGTGCAGTCCCGCAGGGCGATCATGCCGCGCACTCGGTTCTCGGTGGTCAGCGGCAGTTCGACCGGCTCCATGCGGCTGTCAATGCGGAAATACAGCTTGCCGTCCACGCTGGTAAAGCTGTAATTACGCACATTCGGGTCGGCGGGAATGGATAAATCTTCCTCCTCCGGCCCGTCCTGCTCATAGGTGGGGATCTGTGCATGAAGCCCCCATACCGCTTCGCTCAGAAGATCGGCAAGATCGGCATTTTCATAGGGCTTGCACACGCTGTCCATGCCGTATTGAGTGCTCTCCATGGCCATCTCGCCCAGCACCATTTCCGGATGCCGGACGAAATAGCTGTTCATGCGGATGCCGTTTTCATCCGTGTCCAGATGCACCCAATCCGGCTCTATATCCACAATGCGGTCACGCTTCTGGAGGAAGAGAATGTCGCTGGTCACATCTGTTCCGGCGCTGGCCTTGAAGGCCGTATTGGGCAGGCGGATCGCCCCGATGAGGTCGGCCCGCTGGGCCAGATATTTCCGCACGGCAGGGCTTTCCTTGTCCATCGTGCCCTTTGAGGTGATGAAGGCGATCACGCCGCCCGGACGTATCTTGTCCAGCGTCTTTCCGAGAAAATAGTCGTGAATGAGCCAGTGATGCTTGTCGTAGCGCCGGTCAACGACCTTGATATTTCCAAACGGCACATTGCCCACAGCAGCGTCAAAGAAGCTGTCCGGTATCTCCGCCTTTTCATAGCCGGTAACAGCGATCCGGCTGTTCTGATAAAGCTGTCGGGCGATGCGGCCGGAAATACTGTCGAGTTCCACGCCGTAGACCTTGCAATCCCTCATGCTGTCCGGCAGCATTCCCATAAAGTTGCCAATGCCGCAGGCAGGCTCCAACAGGTTGCCGCTTTCCAAGCCCATCTGTGCCAGCGCCTGGTAGATGGCGTCGATGAGAACGGGCGGGGTATAAAAAGCGGTCAGGCTGCTGGCACGGGCGGCGGCATATTCCTCCTCGGTGAGCAGCGCTTTCAGCTCGGCATACCGGCTGTGCTTTTCATCGAAGCAATCGGCAAGGCCGCCCCAGCCCACATAGCAGGAAAGGGTTTCCTGTTCCTCCGGCGTCGCCAGCCGGTTTTCGCTTTCCACTGCTTGCAGAGTGCGGATCGCCGCCACATTGGACGCATACTTTTCCGCCTTGCTGCCCACGCCCAGCTCCCGATCCGTGATGTGAAAGTCGTGCCGCTGCCCGGCCGGTATTTCCGGATAGAGCGGTGCAAACCGCATACGCTCCCGTTTGGGCTGCGGCGCTGTGAGCACAGCTTTTTCTTCGGCAGGTAATGCCGGTTCTATCTCTGAGGTTTCCGCTTCCGCTATGGGCGGTTCCGGCTCCGATACCTCCGGTTCTGCTGCCGGCCGTTCGGAAACGGCCTCGGTCGTTGGCGCTTGCAGTGGTTTTTCAAGGCCAAACACGGAATAGGTGCCGTCCAGGTAGGACCGCATGGTTTCCAACCCCTGTTTCCGCAGGTCATAGTGCCGGTCATCCTCTTTTTTGTGGATCCCCACGCAGGGAGCATATTCTGATAAATTTCCTGCGCGGTCGGCGTCGGAGAGCTGAACGGTCACAGCCTTTACGCACTCCCAATAGTCCGCAATGGCGTTTTGCGAAAAAGGCCGCACCACATCGTCCGGTGTATCCATGAAAAAGTTGACGATCTTCCGGGCCAGCTGTTTCCGCTCATACTCCGGCATGGCCGCCCAGTCGGCATCTGAGAGAAATTTGTTCTGGGAGATCAGCTCCCCGATGCGTTTGGCCGCCTCCGGCCATTTCAGCGTGACCTTGGCATAGGGGGCCGTGATACTGCCGTGGCTGAACTCAATGCCCTTGCCACGGGTGTGGGTGAGATTGTCATTCCCGCCGCTATGACCGCTGTACTCGCCGTGATAATCCTTGAGGTATTTTTCACGCTCGGTCTTATCCTTGTGCGTGGCGTAAAAAGCGTACACGCCAAGGCGATAGTCGGTGCTGCCGTCCCATCCACGCAGCACCTTGTCGATCTCATCGGCGGAAATAAAAAATTGCCGGTCGGGAGCAAACCCGTCGGCAACGGTAAAATGAAGCGGCTCCCGTTGTAGATCACGGAGCCGCTCCAGTATCTCTTTCGGACGGTAAAAGCGAAAACGCAAAAGGTCTTGCCCTGCATCCATCGCGGCGTTGAACGCCGTCCATTCGTCCACGCACTTTTGCAGCGTATCCGGCGCACAGAGAAGCTCATAAATTTGCTTCTGCGTTTCCGGATAGCCGCCCTTGACGGATTGCGCCAGCATGGCCAGCGGCAGAAATCCCGCGTTTCTCGCTTCCGTTGTCATGTCCCGGCTGGTGTAGGCAATGCTGTCAGCAAGCCGCATCCGCTCGTAGTGATCGACCTCATCCAATTCACTTTGCGGCATATACCGCCCCAGCTCCAACAGCTCCCGGATACGCTTTGCCGCTTCCTCCCAGGAGATCAGTGTGGCATTGCTCCGCTGCGCCGTGCTGCCGCGGGCAATACGCATCCCCTCGGCGTCATACCAGAGCGAAATCTTTTCCCCGTCAAAATAGAAACCTGCGCCGTTTTCGCCGTAATGCCTTTGCAGAAATACGGCGTTGTCTGGCTTATCCTTCATAAAGTAGGCGCAGATGATGAGCCGACTGTGCTCGTCATTGGCCCCAACACACAGGGCTTCGTCAATGATCTGCTGGGGCAGCTTGGGATGGGAGAACAGCGGGGCATCCGCAGGCTGGGCAGGCAGGTCAAAGAAGGTGAGCTGCTGCGGGTCCTTCGGAACAAACGGCTTGATGCTGGTATTGATGAAATATTCCCGCTTGTCAATAAGCTGCGCCGTGAAGCCTGCCACCAGCTTCCATGAAAACACGCTCTCGCTGGTACGGGACAGGAAGGGACCCTCCCACATGAGCAGGCCGTCCTCCTGCGGATGATAGCCAAGCCGCACGCCGTCTGCGATGATCTCTGTCCAGCGATTCTGATAAGCAGAGCGAATATACTTCGCACGACCATCTTCATCCGGGTGGGTGTCGAAAAACAGTTCGATCTGCGCCTTCTTGTAGATCAGGTCATCATTGCGGTTTTCGATGATGGCGAAAATTTTCTTCTCATCCAAAAAAGCGGGCAGTTCAGAGGATGTTTCCTCCGCACTGTCCGCTTCTTCGGGTTCGGTGTTCAGTTGTAGATCAGCTCCGCCAGCACCGTCTCCTCGGCGGCGTTTCTCAGATTGTTCATCAGCCCCACCCATTTCATCGGGTCGGCGGCTTTCAGTTCCTCTGTCACACCCTCGGTCCGGGCCATCTCCGTCACCAACTGTTCCATGCGCTCCTTTGCCGTCCGGTCGATCTCCGCCAGATGCTCGTTCAGCTTGCCCGATGTCAGCAGATTCGTGAACAGCACCTTCCGGTGCGCTTTCAGATACTTCCGGCGCAGCAGGCCGTATTTCCCAAGGGCCGTCTCCGGCTCCTGCGGCGGCAGCAGATCCGGCAGCCGGCAGCCGTCCTTCATCGTGTAGGTCATGTCCATGTTTTTCGCTCCTTTCAGCCTGTGGGTTTGTTTGCTCGTGTATAGGATACGCAGTTTCTGCAGGCGGCGCAACTGTGCGAATTTGCTTTTGGCGGCTTCGGACCGTCCGGGCAATGGCACGCAGACCGCTTTCGGCAATATCCCGTGTGGCCACGCCCAAGGCGTTCATGGTCTCCGGCGTGTTGAAGTTGAACACCTCGGAGAAATCCTCCGGTTCAAAATACGCATCCGGTTCCAGACCGCAGCGGCATAGCAGCATATAGGCCGTGCTGTTTTCCAGCAGACGGCGGTAGAGCACCTTCACATTCAGCTCGTCCAGTTCCTCCAGAAAGCTGCCGTCCCGGCTCTGCTGCAGGTCTGCAAGATAATCCGCCATGTTATCCGTGACGGCATTTTCCATAGCGGATACGATGGCGTCCCCCAGCGTCTCCTTCCGGGGCAAAGCACCAAACCGATGCTCCAGCGCTTCCACGATCTCCGGCTCCTGCTCGGCGTACACCTGCCACAAGGGTACAGGGCGGTGAAACCGGCCCTCATGGGTGTCGGAAATGTCAAAATAGTATTTCAGCCGTGCCCGACCGGGGGTATCCCGGTCAAACACGGCGATGCCGGTGGAACCCGGATCGACCCAGCGGTCGAATCTGCGGTTCCAGTGCGCCATTTCCAGAACGGCCGTGGCATCCGGGCGCTGGGCGTGTACCAATACCTGCTCCTCGAAGTGCAGCTTATAGTTCCGGCAGGCGGAGCGCAGGAACGCCGTCCATTTGTCCCCACGGGCCAGTGCGGCCAGCTCCTGCCGGTAAACCTCGGTGATCTCCTGAAATCTGCGTGCCATAGGCCCTCCTATCGTTCTCTCGGCTTCTCCCGCTCCTTTTTCGGCAGGTAGTTGTCCATATATTCCCGTACCGTCCACGGCTCTCCGGTGTAGTTCCAATCCTTCTCCGGGTCGATGCTCCGGTAGGCGTTGTTGATATGGGGACTTGGTCCCAATGCAATGGGTACGGCGGACAGCAGCGTGCCCCAATGGTTGACCATGACCCAGCGGCCAATCTCCACGGGAAGTCCGCACTGGTCATCATCGTTCCGCACCTCGTAAAGATACAGCCCCTTGGGGACGGTGCTGCGGTCTACCCGAAGGCAGGTAAAGAGCATAGGGTGGCCCAACGCCTCCACCAGTTCAAAGCGTTCTTTTCTTGCGTCAACGGTCATAGCGTTCTCCTCCTATCGTTCCCGCATCGCTTCCCGGCTGGACGGAAACCACCAGCCATAGACCCGCCCGATCTCGTCGCCCAGGCGCTTGGTCACACGGGTCACGTCGCTGCGGGTGGCGGTGCCGCTGTATAGCTTTTCTTTCAGCCGGTCGATCTGTGCTTCGCTGGCATTCTCCTTATAGGCCCGGTAGAGATAGTGGTTCGTGCCGTCGTGGTGTACGGCGTCGCAGCGCAGGTCGCCCAGCCGGTCCACATACCATGTGGAATCGTCCATCTCGGAGTACAGGCAATCCCGGATGTTGCCGCTTTTGATCTCGGCATAACCGGGATAGCGCCCGTCCCAGCGGCCGATGTCTGCGATCAGCAGAATGGGACGGGAAAGCTGAATGTTCAGATTACACCGCTCGTCATCGAGATAGTCGTTGTTCTGCTCGACCATCAACTCCATCCGTTCCTGCTCGGAGAGGTCGGGGTACTGCTCCTCCAGATCCGCCCGCCAGTCCTCGTAGTCCACATCGCTGCTCCAGATAATGTGCTTCTGTTCGTTCATCTTGCGTCACCTCGATCTTTCTCCCTGCGCTTCAACGGTTGTCCCTGTGCATCGTAGTTGGCAGGATCGGCAATGGGCTTATCAAAACCGAACATGGAGCCGCCCTTCATGGCCTCCTCCTGCGCACGGGTCACGCCCAGCTTGCGGTTATATTCCTCCACGATGGCACGGGCTTCTTCCTTTGAGGTGTGAGGAATGTCCGTCTTGTAATAGCCGGTTTCGCCCCGTTTCAAAATCACCACATTTCCGGTGTCCAGCAGGAGAGAGTAGCACTGCTTTGGCAGGGAGGAGCGCAGCGGCACATAAGTGTTGCCGTTTCGCGCCATCCATTCGGCAAACTGCGCCATGTGATACAGGTTATCGACCCCGTAGCCGATCTCGGCCCGGTGGTCGTCGATATACCGGCAGATGTGGTCATGCTGCGTGCCATCCGGCCTGAGCACACGGATGCTGTCCCCATCCGGGATGTGGAACAGGGTCTTTCCCTGCGGGTCCACAAAGCAGATGCCACGCTCGGCGTTTTTCAAATGCCGGTCCAGTGCTTCCCGGCGATAGCAGTAGACATACAGGTTATAATCCCCCTGCATAGGGTTCAGCCGCAGGAGATAAGCGTGCTCCGGCGTATCCACCCGGAATCCATACTGCGGAATGAAATCCTCGGCAAACACACTTTCTTTATGTTCATAACAGTATCTGGAAAGGCTGCTGCGGTTTTTGAAAATGCCGCCATAGCGATCATCAAAACGCAGGGCATTGATAAAATCGTCAAATTCGTCCTTGAACGCCTGTGTTTTCAGTTCCGGGCAATGATCCCACCATGAGGTGAAAAAGCCGTTGCCGCTTCTGTCCATGTCCCCGCGCAAATGACCGATGCAGCCGGCCTGCTTGTCGAGTTGCTGGCTGCCGGTATAACAGTAGCTGCGCTCTGCCGGGGTCATGATCTTGATCTCAAAGTCCATTACCGTTCACGCTCCTTTGTCGCTTTTGCCGCCCGTACAGAGAGCCGTTCCTGCCGTGCACGCCAATAAGCCGGGTTCCAGCGCTGCAGGCTCCTGTCAATGCAGGCTTCATACTCGCCGGGGCGGAAGTAGTTATCCGTCCGGGGTGCGATAATGCCGCTGTCCACCAGTTCCCGCAGGACCACCGGCGCATCGCAGTCCTCTTCAAAATTCAGATACCTGCCTGCCTGAAAGCCGACGGCCTGGGCCTCCGGGGACAGCAACTGCCGAGCTGCGTCGGTTTGGACCATAATGCCGCCGTGGCCTGCCGTGGACACGCTATACACACCGGTGCAAAGGGTATCGCACCGCACAACAACGCCCCAAGGGGAATCACTTGGTTCTCGATACATCATCGTTCACGCTCCTTCTGTAAGGATGAAATAGAAAGCTGCTGTGTTTCCGCTGCAAATCGCTGCTCCAACCGCTCAACGGTCCAATCCTTTTTGAACTGTCCCAGCGGGCCGGAGCCGAACTGTGCCAACGCCCGTTTGTCCATTTCCTGCAGCCGCTCCCATAACTCTGGGTGATGCTGCCGGAGCTTTCGCAGCTCCCCAATGCCCTGCAAAGGGCAGCACCAGCAGGAGCAGCGGTGGTAGATCTGATACAGCCCACCGAAGTCATAGCCCCGGTCATAGCAAATTTGCAGGGCTTCCTTCTCTGTGATCCCCCAATCTGCCAGCGGATAACGCTCGTTTTTGATGCGCTTTGGCTCATCTGCGGCGATCCCCACATAACTCACGGCCTTGTATTGTCCTTTCAGCCGGTTGATCTCCTTATGGATGAGATGTGTTTTCAGCTGCCCCGTACACCAGCGCACACGGGGACCGGGCCAGCCGTTTCCGTACAGAGAAACGCCCAGCCGCTGCCGGTTTTCAATGCTGGCCGGTCGCTGCTTCTTTTCCTCAAACATCAGCCACTCAAAGCCCTTTGGGTGGCGCAGCCACGTCAGATGCAGCCCTCGCTCTGCAAACAGATAGTCGTCCAGCTTTTGCAGATGCTCATACATTTCCGGAAATTCCATGCCCGTATCTGCCGTCAGGACCGCATGGATCGGCAGCCCTCGCTCAACCATGAGCAACAGCATAGCGGTGCTGTCCTTACCGCCGGACAGGGATACCGCATGGAACAGCTCCTTTTCTTCCGTTTGATTGCTCATACCCATTCAGTCTCCTTTCACCTCGGTATGTAAAAAAAAGGACGGCCAATCCGGCCGCCCCTTTGGGATTCGTTCTTTGAAAATGCA
>VOFB01004679.1_pt1 | contig 87073 bp, 118 predicted proteins | sample 5384141 | NCBI WGS metagenome assembly VOFB01 (sample SAMN12384721, study PRJNA508395) | human gut metagenome | isolation source: healthy gut A | host: Homo sapiens | reverse complement strand
CCATGTTTACATATTTTCATTGTATGCATCAAATCCGACACCTACCTCAGATTCTCTTACTTTGTTGATGATTACGGAACCTTCAAGTCCTGCATTTGCAGCGATCTGATGCAGTGGAGCTTCCAGTGCTTTGAGGATCACGGATGCACCTGTCTTCTCGTCACCTTCCAGCGTATCAACCAGTTTTGCAACCTCTTTGGAAGCATGGATGTAAGCAGATCCGCCTCCTGCTACAATGCCTTCTTCTACGGCTGCTCTTGTTGCATTCAGAGCATCTTCCATACGCAGTTTTGCTTCTTTCATTTCTGTCTCAGTAGCTGCACCGACACGGATCACTGCTACGCCGCCTGCCAGTTTCGCAAGTCTCTCCTGCAGTTTTTCTTTATCAAACTCAGATGTTGTAACTTCGATCGTAGCTTTGATCTGTGCGATTCTGTTTTCGATTTCTTTCTTATCGCCCATTCCGTCAACGATAACGGTATTCTCTTTTTCACTTTGACAGATTTTGCACGTCCAAGCTGGCTGATCTGTGTATCTTTCAGTTCCAGTCCCAGTTCTTCGGAAATGACTTCACCGCCTGTCAGAATAGCGATATCCTGGAGCATTTCTTTTCTTCTGTCACCATAACCAGGTGCTTTTACAGCTGCTACAGGAAAGTTCCTCTCAGTTTGTTTACGAGCAGGGTTGTCAGAGCTTCACCTTCGATATCCTCTGCGATGATCAGCAGTTTGGAACCGGACTGTACAATCTGCTCTAACAGTGGCAGCAGTTCCTGAATATTGGAGATTTTTTATCTGTGATCAGGATGTACGGATCATCCAAGACAGCTTCCATTTTTTCCATATCTGTAGACATATATGCGGAAATATAGCCGCGGTCAAACTGCATACCTTCTACCAGATCAAGTTCTGTCTTCATGGTCTTGGACTCTTCAACTGTGATAACACCATCATTGGAAACTTTTTCCATTGCATCTGCTACCATATTTCCGACTTCATCATCACCTGCAGAGATTGCTGCTACTCTTGCCATCTGAGCTTTGCCGTTTACTTTGCTGCTCATAGCTGCGATAGCATCCACAGCTGCCTGTGTTGCTTTTTTCATACCTTTTACGCAGGATGATCGGGTTTGCACCTGCCAGATTTTTCATACCTGCCTGGATCATTGCCTGTGCCAGAACGGTTGCGGTTGTGGTACCATCACCTGCTACGTCGTTGGTCTTTGCAGCAACTTCTTTGATGAGCTGTGCGCCCATGTTTTCAAAGCCGTCTGCCAGCTCGATCTCTTTTGCAATCGTAACACCATCGTTTGTGATGAGCGGAGCACCGTACTGTTTATCCAGAACAACGTTTCTTCCTTTCGGTCCAAGTGTTACTTTTACTGTATTTGCCAGTTTATCAACACCTGCTGCCAGTGCTGTTCTTGCTTCTGAACCGTATTTAATTTCCTTTGCCATATCAATCAACCTCCAGTTAATTCTTGATTTAATCTATCCTGTTATTCAACAACTGCCAGAATATCATTCTGTTTTACGATGATATATTCTTCGTCTTCCAGTTTTACTTCTGTTCCTGCATATTTGGAGTAGATAACTTTATCTCCGACTTTCACCTGCATGGTTACTTCTTTGCCGTCTACATTCCGCCAGGTCCGACTGCAACAACTTCTGCTTCCTGTGGTTTTTCCTGAGATTTGCTTGCCAGAATAATACCGGACTTTGTTGTCTCTTCTGCTTCAAACTGTTTTAATACAACTCTGTCACCTAATGGTACTAACTTCATTTTATATTCCTCCTTAAATTATAATCGCCTTATTTATCATGTTATTAGCACTCACTTTTATCGAGTGCTAACTTTAGTACATATAATAGTGAACTTCCTCAAAATGTGCAAGCGGAATTATTTTCGTATATTTATTTATATTCTCTTCAATTCTTTTTATTCCTCGTATTTTCTCATGTTTTCTCATTTTTTGTATTTTATACTTTTTTTATAGATGATGTGGGTGTCAAAAGTAATTGTACAATCTCTTCTGACTTTAACATTATACTTAGAAAAAGAACCACTGCAAAAACTGAAAATCCCGTTTTTCTGCAATGGTTCTTTTCCTGTTTAAATCGTTTCAAGTCGAACGCACTGAGACTTGGTGCGTGATTCTGGTCAGCGAAAGCTGACATATTCTTCTCAGAATCACTGCACATTCTCGGGAGCGTTTATCTCAGTCGGAGATTGTACTCCCACTGAGAAAGACTTGTTATTACTCACCACTTACAGAAGTGGGAGTCTTCTCGACTGAGATAAAACAATTTTACGTGCTTATCCCTGGGCGTTCTCTTTTCGTTTCTTTTTAATATCATCCAGTTCCTGAAATACCACATCATTCAGGACTTTAATGTAGGTTCCCTTCATACCGGAGGAACGGGACTCAATCACACCTGCACTTTCAAATTTCCGAAGTGCATTTACAATAACCGAACGTGTGATTCCGACACGGTCTGCGATCTTGCTGGCTACCAGAATGCCTTCTGTTCCGTCCAGTTCATCGAAAATATGGATGATCGCCTCAAGTTCTGAGAAAGAAAGTGTACTGATAGCTGATTTTACGATTTGAACTTTACGATTCTCCTCCGCATTCTCTTCATGCACAGAACGCATCATTTCCAGACCGACCACGGTCGTACCATACTCGCTGAGGATGATATCATCAATATCATATCCTTCTCCGCATTTGTACATAAATACCGTACCGAGACGCTCTCCTGCAATATCGATCGGATTGATAATCGCCTGATATTTTTTCACATCTCCGCTTTCAAATCCCAGTGTCTCCAGATTGACATTTTCTTTTGTAGATAAAACACCCAGAAAACGTTCATTCAGAAGTTCATCAATGTGGCCCCCAACTTCATCATCGATCAGTTCTTTGATTTCTTCTACGTTTGGTGTGATGCTGATTCCAAGTACTTTTCCTTTTTTTGCTGATCACAAGCACATTGGACTCCAGAATTTCTGACAGTACTTCACAGATATCATTGAATACGACTTTACTGCTGTTGTTGTTGTGTAAAAGTTTGTTGATTTTTCGAGTCTTGTCTAATAACTGTACACTCATCGCTCTTCTCCCTTCTGCCTTTTTGTCTTTTGCACGATTTCCCCTGCTATTCTTGGCATATTTTTAATTTATCATAATTCTTTTGAATTTTCAATATATTTAACGCAAAAAAAGCTGCAAACAGCAGCTTTTTTTGCTTTTCTGGCGTGAAATTTCGCACAATTATTCTTTTTGAAATTTATTTTCAATATAACCGCATGCTTCATTGATGCAAAGAAGCTTATTTCCCTTCTCAACCATAATGCCTCCGCATTTCGGACATTTTTCTTTGAAGGTTTCTGCCAGGACATGAAATCACATTCCGGATTATTTTCACATCCATAATACTTTCTGCCCTTTTTGGTCTTTCGAAGCACAATGTCCTTGCCGCATTTCGGGCATGCCACACCGATCTTTTCCAGATAGGGTTTGGTATTTCGGCACTCCGGGAATCCCGGGCATGCTAAAAATTTGCCATGTGGTCCGTATTTGACGACCATGTTGCGGCCGCACTTTTCACAGACAATATCGGTCACTTCGTCTTCAATCTTGACTTTTGCAAGTTCTTTCTCTGCATTTAAAACTGCTTCGTCCAGATCCGGATAGAAATTACTGACAACCGTTTTCCAGTTGACCACGCCTTCCTCTACTTTATCCAGCAGGGACTCCATATTTGCTGTAAAATTTACATCCACAATACTCGGGAATGCCTGTACCATGATATTGTTTACGACTTCTACAAGTTCTGTCATATACAGGTTTTTATTTTCTTTTGCCACATAGCGGCGGTTGATGATCGTGGTGATCGTCGGTGCATAAGTACTTGGACGTCCGATTCCAAGCTCTTCCAGCGTTTTGACAAGAGCGGCCTCTGTATAATGTGCCGGTGGCTGTGTAAAGTGCTGCTTTTCCTCAAAACTCTTAAAGTTCAGCTGTGTCTCTGAGGAAATTTCTTTCACGAGAAGATTTCCTCGCCCTTTTCTTCTTCGTCCTGCACATAAACTGCCATAAAACCGTCAAATTTTTTCTTGGAGGCGGATACATGGAAACGATATCCGGCTGCATCGATTTTAACGGAAGTCGTAGTATACTGTGCATTTGCCATACGGCTGGCCGCAAAACGCTTCCAGATCAGCTGATACAAACGGAACTGATCTCGTGTAAGGGATTCTTTTAAAGCAAACGGTGTCCTCGTGATATCCGTCGGACGGATTGCCTCATGAGCATCCTGAATCTTTTTACCGCTCTTTTTCTCCTGCACAGCTGCAGAAACGTATTCTTTTTTCCGTAGTTTTCTTCGACATAAGCTCGCTGATGCATCGGCTTCATCCGAAATACGCGTGGAATCCGTACGCAGATAGGTGATGATACCAACGGTCCCGCTGCCCTTTACATCCACTCCTTCATATAACTGCTGTGCAACACGCATGGTTTTCTGTGTGGAAAAATTCAGCGCCTTGGATGCCTCCTGCTGCAGCGTACTGGTCGTAAACGGAACCGGAGCTTTTTGGTACGTTCTCCTTTTTTCACTTCCGCCACCTGGTACTTTGCACCTTCCAGCTTTTTTCGTGATCGTATCCAGCTCTTCTTTTGAATGAATCGTTATCTTTTCTTTTTCCGTACCGTAAAATCTGGCAGTCAGCGGTTTCGCTCTCCCGGAATCGTAAAATCGGCATCCAGCGTCCAGTATTCTTCCGGTATAAAGGCTGCGATTTCTTCCTCGCGGTCTGCAATGATCCGTAGAGTGACAGACTGTACACGGCCTGCGCTTTAAGCCTCTCTTAACCTTTGCCCAGAGAAGCGGGCTGATGGTATAACCTACGATTCGGTCAAGAACACGTCTTGCCTGCTGTGCATCTACCAGATCCATATCGATCGCACGCGGATGTTTCAGAGATTCTTTTACAGCTGTTTTCGTAATTTCATTGAAGGTAATCCTGTGGATATCTTTTTTCTTCCAGTTCCAGTGCTTTTGATAAATGCCAGGAAATAGCTTCTCCCTCGCGGTCAGGGTCCGTTGCAAGATATACTTTATCTGACTTTTTACAGACTTGCGAAGTGCTGCCAGAATATCTCCCTTTCCGCGTATGGTAATATATTTCGGTTCATAATTATTTTCAACATCAAACCCCAGCTGACTTTTTGGCATATCACGTACATGTCCGTTTGATGCTGCGACATCATAGTTAGAGCCAAGAAATTTTTGATGGTTTTTTTACTTTGGTAGGTGACTCAACAATAATCAGATATTTTGCCATATGTTTACCCCTTTTTTCAACTGTTTACGCCCAAAATCGGTGCAACGGCTTTCACAGTGCTTATTGTTTTTCCTCAGACCTTCGAATAATGATTTTTACATCCTCCGCAACAAGCCCGCACAGCATCAGGCGAACCAGTATTGCACTTACTTTCTGCGGGGTGAGGTTTGTCTCATCTGCTATGCTCTGAAGATTTTTCGCCTGAAATTCCAGAACACTATACACCAAATTTTCTTCGCTTTCAAGTGCAATGTATGTTTTTTTGTGTTTGTATGATTTTTTTCTTAATTTTAAGACGTTCCAGGATCTGATCTGTGGAGAGAAAAATGCCGGCTCCCTGGTCGATCAGGCGGTTGCATCCGGCACTGAGTGCATCTCCGGCTCTGCCCGGCAACACCATAACATCTCTGCCCTGTTCCAGTGCCTGATCTGCTGTGATGAGTGATCCGCTTTTTTTCTCTTGCCTCTATCACGATCACCAAATCCGAAAGACCACTGATAATGCGATTTCGCATTGGGAAATGAAAAGGAAGCGGACTGCTTCCCGGCGGATATTCCGATAAGACTCCTCCATTTTTCAGTAAATTCTGATACAGATCCCGGTTTTGCATCGGGTAACAGATATCCGGTCCGCATCCAAGTACCGCATAGCTCTTTCCGCCTCCTTTTATGGCAGCTCTCTGGGCAGTGCCATCGATTCCTCTTGCCATACCGCTTACAAGTGAAATATCATATCCTGCCAGCTCTTCTGCGATCTTTACCGCAAAATGTCTGCCATAGGCACTGCACAGTCTGGCACCGACGATCGCCACGGTCTTCTCATTTTCCTTTGAAGCTCACCTCTTATAAAAAGTCCGAACGGATAATCATAAATTTCTTTTAATTTCTGCGGATAGGATGTATCTTCACAGCTGATAAAACGTATGCCTTTTTTTCTGCATTTCATTCCATGCCTTTTTTCGCATCCCAGGCAGCTTTTTTCACGAAAAAAGGCTTTCTTATGTTCTTCATTTTCCCAAAAACTTCACCGATTTCTCTTTCATCGGCCTGCCATATTTCTTCCGGCGTACCGAAAAAATCCAGCAGCATCTGTTTTTCTTTTCTTCCAAAGCTTAGGATACTGCAAAGCCACAACCATTTTCTCTCCGTTTTTCATCCTCTGTTTTTTTTCTTTTTTCTGCATCTCTTCTGTCTCACCTCCAGATCTGCCGCTGTTCAAAAATGCGGTAACCGATCGCCTCATACAGATGTTCTTCGGCAATCTGTACTTTCTGCTCCATATCCGCAATAGTACGGGCTACCTTCAAAATCTTATGACATGCTCTTGCCGTAAGATCCATTTTCTCATAAGCATCCCGTAAAACTTTTTTTTTTTTTTTCTCCTGTCCTACAATATTTTTTAATACCCGCCGCATCCAGATCGGCATTATAGCGATAACCGGTATCCCGATAACGCTCCCTCTGGATCTGCCCCGCCAGCTCAACTCTTTTTCGTATCGTCTTGGAATCTTCACTCTTCTTTTCACAGATCAGTGCATCGTAATCTACTCTTACGGCCTCCACACTGATATCCATGCGGTCAAGGATCGGGCGGCTGATCCGGCTCTGATAACGGCGTATCTCCGCCTCACTGCAGATACATTTCTCAAGATTGGGAAAATTCCCACACTTGCAGAAATTGGTGGCTGCAACGATCATACAGTCTGCCGGAAACACATAGCTCCCATACACTCTTGAAATATGGACTCTTCGCTCCTCCATAGGCTGCCGCAAGATTTCGATCGTTTCTCTTTTTAAACTCTGCCAATTCATCCAAAAACAGGACACCTTTATGTGCAAGACTGATCTCTCCCGGCCGCGGAATCCTGCCTCCGCCTGCCAGGGCAGAAGGCGATATGGTATGGTGCGGTGCACGGAATGGACGGTTTCTGATCAGCGGCTGTTGACTGGACAGTAAACCTGCCACACTGTAAATGGAAGATACTTCCAGACTCTCTTCCATTGTCAGGGACGGCAGAATACCCGGCATACATTTTGCAAGCAGCGATTTCCCGGCTCCGGGCGGTCCCATCATCAGAAAATGATGTCTTCCGCCGGCCGCAATCTCTGCGGCTCTCCTCACTGCACTCTGACCGTGAATATCTGCAAAATCAGGAATTTCTGTTTCTTCTATATTATATACATCTTTTTTGATTTTCCCGGGGATTGTGCCTTTCTGAAGATAGTGCAATACTTCTTTTAAGGTACTTACTCCGACAATGTGGATATCCGATACCATTTCTCCTTCTGTGCGGTTTCTCTCCGGCAGGATACAGGTATGACATCCGTTTTTTTGCCAGCTGAACAATGGGCAACGCCCCTTTGATCCCTTTGACTGCTCCATTTAATCCCAGCTCACCTGCCACCAGGACACCTTTTAAAGTCTCCATGGGCAAAAGCTGGTACGCTGCAAGAATGGCAAGTGCTACCGGAAGGTCATAGCTGCTGCCGTCTTTATGTATGTCTGCCGGAGAGAGATTGACTGTGATTCTTTTCGGACGAAGCTGGATTCCGCTGTTGCGAAATGCTGTCATAACCCGATCCTGTGCTTCTTTTTACTTTCGCTGACAGATCTCCCACCATGGAAAATCCCGGAAGCCCTTCACTGACATCTGCTTCTACAAAAATCGGCAGACCCTGGATTCCGCAGATGGCTGCGGATAAGACTCTGCTGAACATATTCTTTTTCTCCTTTGATTCGTTGTGATAATGTGCCGAAATGGCGGAAATAATGATAGATTGTTTCCAGTTTATCATATTTTCTTTTAAAATGCAACACTTTCTTTTAAACGTTACAGATTATTGTTTTCATTTTCTTCCATATAAATAACAGAAAGGTTCGAAAGCATTTTTTTGTTTTCAGACAGACTGCCGCCTGAAAATCTTCTCCGTCCAGAAAGAAAAAATGATACACTTCCTCATAGGTCTTTCCATCGAGTACTTCGGAAAGATCCAGATTCGAAAGCTTCTGCCGGATGCCTGTTCCGATGCATTTCAGATAACTTTCTTTTGCCGTCCAGATTTTGCTGAAGTATCTGATCTGCACGGCAGGATCTTCGATTGCGAGTAACATCTTTTTTTCATTTTCATGGCATACCGCACGGATTAGACGTTCCGTCGGATGGATCAGACGTTCTATGTCCACGCCAAGCGGTGTTTCTGCAATCCCGCATAAAATGCCGGCATCCGCATGACTGTAATTAAAACAAATCTCCGGGTATTCCGGAAAGTAAGGCTTTCCGTAGATTCCTTTTCCAATAGCCGGCAGTTCCTTTAACGAATATTCTTTTCTGATGCCGTAAAGGAGTACTCTTTTGCCATATTGCTCTGTATTTTATGCCGTGCGGCACTTTTTTCCATTCTTTCTTTTGTTCTCATAAGATAGATCACGTTCTTTTTCCTCCTTCGCACAGTGTAACACGCTTTTTTTTTCTTGTCATCTGCTTTCGCGTATGCCTGTTTTTCCTTTTTCCCGAAAACAGGAACGCAGTTTGCTCAGGGCATTTTTCTCAATCCTGAGACATACGATCTGGAAATACCAAGTTTCTGTGCAATTTCCCGCTGTGTTGTTTCCTTCTGTCCAAAGATCCCATAACGCAGACTCAGTATCTGTCGCTCCCTTTCATTTAACTGTGCCATATAATGATACATTTCACGGATTTCCTGCTTTTTATTGATCATCTCTGCCAGGTCTGTATTTTTTCCTTCCACGATATCTACCAGGCAGATTTCATTTCCTTCTTTATCCATACCGATCGGTTCGTAGAGAGAGACTTCTTTTGAAGTCTTCTTTTTTAACCGCAGCATCATCAGCAGTTCATTGTCAATGCATCTTGCCGCATAGGCCGCCAGTCTGTTGTTTTTCGTATGATCAAAGGTCAGGACTGCCTTGATAAGGCCAACCGTCCCTATGGATATCAGATCATCTGCATCTTCATCCGGATGCTGATACTTTTTTTAGCCACATGGGCAACCAGCCTCAGATTACGTTCAATGAGAATCTGCTTTGCCTCCTCGTCGCCTTCTTTATACTTCTGGAGATAGTATTTTTTCTTCTTTGACGGTAAGTGGTTTTGGAAATGTCTTCAAAGAAAACCCTCGAAGCAGATTTATATTATCATATGCTGATTTTCTTTTTGCTGTGCCTTTCCACTTTTTTCTTTTTTAATCCTGTGCTATACTGACAGAAAAGATATTGAGATCAAAAGGTCTTTTGACCCTGGCATCACAGAAAGTAAAGTTTTCACGATCACAAAGGAGATTCTTATGGCCGCACTTTTTCTTGCACCCTTTTATCTTGCGGTGTGCTTTTATGTTTTAAACTGGATGTTAAAATGGATGGCCGTCTGCAATAATATTTTTGCTCTGGCTGCTTTCCGCTATGGATTTTCTGCCCTGTACATTCTGACAGCTACCACTTTGCTGTCTTCTTTTCTGATCAAAAAGCCGGATGGACTGCATCGGACTTTAAAACACATCAGCAATCTGTGGCTGGGCACATTTCTCTATGCCCTGATCGGTATCGGCATTGCAGATTTCATCCGCATCCTGCTCTATTTTTCTCCGCTTGCCGATGCTTCCTGGTTTCATTCCAAACTGATGTTTGCAGCCACCGGCTTTTTACCGGCGTTCTGATCCTTTTTTCAGTTTTTATGGATTTTTTCATGCCAAAAAACTCTACACAACAACCTGAATATCTCCTCTGCCAAAAGCTGCAGCGGACATGACACTCTGAAGATTGCCCTGATTGCCGATCTGCATCTGGGCTATAACACAGACGAAATTTTTCTGAAACGCCTTGTAAAACGGATCAACAAACTGCAGCCGGATCTGATCATCGTGGCAGGGGATACGTTTGACAATGATTTTCATGCGATAAAACATCCTCAAAAATGTGCATCCATTTTATCCGCTCTGAAAAGCACGTACGGAACTTACTGCTGCTATGGAAATCACGATCTGGACGAGGCGATTCTCGCCGGTTTTACCTTCGGCGGGCAGAAAGAAAATGCCGATGAACGGTTTGAGCAGTTTTTCACGATGCCGGCATGACTCTGCTGGATGACGAAGTCCGTCTGATCAAGAACCACTTCTATCTAATCGGAAGAAAAGATCCTGCACGCTGCAAAAACTGATTTCCGAAAAAGAACGCTTAACTCCGAATCAGCTTACACAACATCTGGACAAGTCCAAACCGATCCTGATCATCGACCATCAACCAAAAGAACTTTCGCTTCTTGCGGATGCCGGTGCTGATCTGATCCTTGGCGGTCATACGCACAACGGGCAGCTTTTCCCCGGCAATCTGCTCCTGCCGCTGATGTGGGAGAATCCTTACGGTCTTCTAAAAAAGGAAATGCCTACAGTGTTGTTACCTCAGGTGCCGGTGTATGGGGACCGAATATGCGTCTTGGAACAAAAAGTGAAATCTGTCTTGTAAAAATGCAGTTCCATTCTTGAACAGTTCTTCTTTAAGACAAATTTTCACCGATTTTATATGGTAATTGTGAAATCTTTTCACAGTTGCCATATTTTTTATTTTAGGTATGGTCATTTTTACCTGTTAGTGTTAAAATTGTAACACACGTTTGTACATCAGAAACAAATTTGCCCTTTTTCAAGTCGAACGCATATGAGTTCTGGCATATTTGCACTCTGTATGCTACAACGTCTGCAACCAAAGATTCTATATTCATTCAAAGGAGAGTTCTATGAAAAAGAGAATGAAACAATTGATGGCCGTTATGCTGTCAGTTGCCCTGTGCGTTCCGGCAATCCCGGGTGCATATGGATACGCTGCCACTTCCGGCACGACCTTCACACAGGAAGAGGAAATTGCCCTTTCCGGACTTGGTTCCGAAAGAAGTACCCTTTTAATGATGGATGGAAATTTTCCCTTTCTGATCCTTCCGGTGCAGAAAGCACCTCTTTCAATGACGGTTCCTGGGATGCCGTAACCCTTCCGCACGATTTCAGCATCAGCCAGAATTTCACAACATCCGGCGAAGCAGAAAGCGGATTCTTACCGGGCGGAACCGGATGGTACCGTAAAAAGCTTTACCGTACCTTCAGGATGTGACGGAAAGTCTGTTATCCTGAGTTTTGACGGCGTTTATCAGAATGCCTATGTCTATGTCAACGGCAAACAGGTTGGTGAAAACCACTACGGATACACCTCTTTTGCTTTTGATATCAGCAAATATCTGGTATGCGACGGTCTCACAGACAACGTGATCGCTGTCAAAGTTGTCAACAAACTTCCTTCCAGCCGCTGGTATTCCGGAAGCGGTATCTACCGTGATGTAAAACTGATCGTTGCCGATCAAATCCATGTAAGCCAGAACGGCACACAGATCACAACCCCGGATATCGAAAATGGTGTCGGAACCGTTTCTGCAAAAGTAAAGGTTGCAAACAGTGGAACCTCTTCTGCAAACATCACTGTCCGCAATACCGTTTACGACAAAAAGACCAGAAAGTTTCAGAGTCTGCCGAAACTACTCTGACGGTTGAAGCCGGTTCTTCTGCGGAAGCTTCTACAAACAACGTTGTCACCAATCCGTCCCTCTGGTCTTTGGATGATCCGACGCAGTACTATGTACGCACAGAGATCCTTTCCGGCGGCAATGTGATCGATACTTATGATACCGCATTTGGCTTCCGCTGGTATAAATTTACAAAAACACAGGATTTTCTTTAAATGGTAAAATGTAAAACTGAACGGTGTGTGCATGCATCACGATCAGGAGCTCTCGGCTCTGCTGCCTACTACGATGCCATGTATCGCCAGCTTTCCATTCTGAAAGATATGGGCGTGAACCTGATCCGTGCTACACACAATCCGTATGACGAAGATTTCATCGATATCTGCGATGAACTTGGTATCCTTGTGATCGAAGAAGCTTTTGACGGATGGGAACTTGCAAAGAACGGAAACAGCAACGATTTCTCCGTTTACTTTAACAAGACTCTGACCGGTGACAATGAGATCCTGGACGGTGACACTTCCATGACCTGGGCAGAATTTGCCATCAAATCCATGGTAAAACGTGACCGCAACGATCCTTCTGTGATCCTCTGGTCTCTTGGCAATGAGATTGACGAGGATGTTCCGGAAGTACTGCAAACTATCCGACCATCGCCGAGAACCTGATCAATTGGATCAAAGAAGTAGATACGCAGCATCCGGCGACTCTCGGAAGCAACCGCAAAACAACGAGCGGAAATATTGCCGGTGCCATGGCTAAAGTTGTTGCAAGCGGCGGTATTGCCGGTTACAATTACGCAAGCAGCAGCGATCTTGACCGTCTTGCAGACTATAACGGCGGCGTGATCCTGGCAAGTGAGACTTCTTCAGCTACCAACAGCCGCGGTATTTATGTTTCTACCGCAAACAACCAGAACGTAGACGGCAAACTCCATCTGACATCTTATGATACTTCCAAAGTAGGCTGGGGTAAAACAGCCCATGACTCTATCTGGGATACCGTAACGAAAGATAAAGTTGCCGGCGAATGTGTATGGACCGGTTTTGACTACATCGGTGAACCGACTCCTTGGAACGGTACCGGCACTGGTTCCGTATCCGGCGGCAATCCTTATCCGAACAGCAGCTACTTCGGCATCGTTGAAACAACCGGTTTCCCAAAAGATACTTACTATCTGTATCGAAGCCAGTGGAAACAGGATGACACGACCCTTCATCTTGTAACTGCATGGGACAGCGACAATATGATCAACAAGAACGGCAAAACTCCGGTATGGGTTTACTCCAATGCTGCAAAAGTGGAACTTTACCGCAATGGCAAAAAAGTCGGTACTGCAACACGTAAAGTCAACACAACCGCAGCAGGTCATAAATATTATATCTACACAACACAGTGCGATGACAGCAGCGTATGTACAACTGGGTCCGGAACAAATTCCACATCTTTGTACAGTGTATTCAACGTAGCTTATGAAAAGGGAACGATTTCTGCAAAAGCTTACGATGAGTCCGGCAAAGAGATCACAGACCTTACAGGAAATGCTTCTGTTTCCACACCGGATGCACCGGCAAAACTTACTGTAAGCAAAGACAAAGAAACCATCACCGCTGATGGAAGCAGTCTTTCTTACATCACAGTAGATGTCACCGATGCAAACGGAAATCTGGACACAACTGCAACAAACAACATCCGCTTCACTCTGACCGGCGACGGTGAGATCGTTGGTGTTGACAACGGTGACCAGGCAACAGTAAGCAAATATCAGCAGGCTTCTGTCCTCACTGGCACAACTTCCGCAAACATCAATGCCTATGCCGGAAAAGCTCTGGTAATCGTACGTTCTACAAACAAAACCGGAAACTTTACCGTAAAAAGCAGAATCCGACAGTCTGACCGGCGGTGAAGCTACCGTAACAACCGTCAGTGCTTCGGATGGCAGCAACACTTCCATGACAAGCTACCGTATGACAAAACATCTGTATGCACCGGTCGGATCTTCTGACATTGAGCTTCCTGCAAGTGTGACTGCTTCTTATGCAGACGGAACAACAAAACCTGCAAGATCACATGGGGCACCTATGACAAAGCAGCTTTGAAAACAGCAGGTTCTTTCCGTATTGAAGGTTCCTTCACAGACGGAACAGAAACCGTAGATGTTTACATAACCGCACATATTTACGGCAAGATCAAAGTTGCAGAAAATTATTCCTGCATCACAAAAACCAAATACCATTCCGGAACTTCCAAAAACTGCCATGACTTACTACGCAGACGGAACTGCTTTTGAAGCACGCGAGATTACCTGGGATATGAACGGTGTCACCGCAGATACTTTCAAAAATATTGGTGACATTGTAACCATCAACGGCAAGGTTTCTGCTTTTGGTGAGACCTACCCGATCACTGCAAGCGTACGTGTTGCAGAACCGGTGGTTGACAAACACGATAACGTGGCAACTGCTGCCCTGCATCTGACTGACAACGGACCATACAATGATACACTGACAGCCATCATTGACGGAAATCGTTCTGACAATGGTTACAGCGACTCCCGCTGGAGTACCTGGGGCAAGCGAAACGATTCCACACACGGCGATGCTGTGATCACCATGGACTGGGCTACTGCGATCGCTACCAACCAGATCAACCTGTTCTATTTCTATCAGCCAAATGACCATGCTCAGTCCAAATTACCGACAACGGTAAAATTTGAATATACCCTGAACAGTGGTTATGAAAATGGAGAGATTGTTTCCAATGGCTGGCAGGAGATCACACCGGCAGGAGAACCAGAAGAGATCAACGACCCTTCCCTGCATAAATGGACGAAAGGTTACACCTACAAATTTGCGGAAACTATCAATCCGATCGCAATCCGCATCACGTTCAGCTACACTGGCTTTATTGGTCTGAATGAAGCAGAAGTTATGACTCCTACCACTACTTACCGTACAAATACAAGTGCAGAGCTTTCCGGTATCAAGATCGGCAATACAAATCTTACTCTCGGAAGCGATGACCGTTATGAGATCGATGAGAGCTCTTTTGACGGATTAAGCTTCACCAATCCGGAAAATGCTTCCGTCACCGTTATCCCGGTAAGCAACCGCGAAATCAAAATTGTTTCCGTAGCTGAAGACGGAAAGAGTCGCAGAACTTATTCTGTTGTTCTGAAAAATGTACCGCTGATCCCGGAGGAAACGGAAACTCGGATACAAAAGAAACAGAGACTCCAAACACCAAACCGGAAACACCTTCTACGGACAAACCGCAGACACCTTCCACTCCAGCTCTCAAAAAAGGTGACACCTTTAAGGTTAAAAACATCCAGTACAAAGTCCTGAATGTTTCCAAAAAAGACGGTAGCCGTTGTCAAGGGAACAGACAGAAAACCGGGTAAAGTAACAAAAGTAACGATTCCAAACACTGTAAAAAATGCTGCAAGCAAAACCACCTTTACGGTAACTCAGATCCAGGCAAATGCATTTAAAAACTACAAAAACCTGAAATCTGTCATTATCGGAAAGAACGTTACGTCCATTGGCAAAAACAGCTTCTACGGATGCCAGAAACTTGCAAAAGTAACTTTCAAGGGAACTTCTGTAAAACGATTAAATCCAAAGCCTTCAAAAAGACGGCTTCCAAAGTGACCGTAAGTGTTCCAAAGAGCATCCGAACAATAAGAAAAAAAAGCGGCCGCTTTCCAGAAGAAGCTGACCAAGAGTGGCATGAGCAAAAACTGAAGCTGAAATAACCAGTATCCTTTCTGCTTTGGCAGAAAATGGTCAGATTTATCAAAACAATCCCGTATGCGAAACCTGTGTTTTCAGGTTTCGCATATTTTTTATGGATTTCCACACATTTTTCTGGTCATTTTGTCCAAAAACTGCTAAGATAATATCATGGTATTTTTAAACCATTTTATTTAAGAAGGAGGAACCCATGAAAAAGAACATCAAAAAATTGCTGGCAGTCACATTAGCCGCTTCTCTTTGTATTCCGGCAATCCCGAGAAGCATGACAAACGCTGCCGCCTCTTCTGCCACGTTTGGGGAGGCAGAAGACATTTCCGTAAGCCAGATCGTTACGAAACGCACCAACCTTTTCAATTCCGGATGGAAATTCTTTCTTGGAAATTCCACCTCTGCACAGAATCCGAATTTCAATGATGCTGACTGGCAGTCTGTTGATCTGCCGCACGATTTCAGCATCAGCCAGAACTTCACAACATCCGGCGAGGCAGAAAGCGGCTTTCTGCCGGGCGGCACCGGCTGGTACCGCAAATCTTTCACACTCCCTTCCAATCTTTCCGACAAATCACTCGTTCTCAATTTTGACGGCGTTTACAACAATACCTATGTCTATGTGAACGGAAAGCAGATTGGGGAACATCACTACGGTTATACTCCATTTTCTCTTGATATCAGCGATTATGTGACCTGTGACGGCAGCACGCAGAATGTCATTGCAGTCAAAGTTGTGCATAATACACCGTCCAGTCGCTGGTATTCCGGCAGCGGTATTTACCGTGATGTCAATCTGATCGTTACGGACCCGGTACACGTTGCTGTAGACGGAACGACTGTCACTACACCGGATATCGAAAGTGGAAAAGGAAGCGTCAGCACAAAAAAATAGAAGTTGTCAATGACAAAAACGCTTCTGCCGATGTTACTGTCCGCACAACCGTTTACGATTCCGGGAATCAGAAAGTTTCGGATACTGTCCAGAAAACCATAAGCATTGCCGCAAACTCTGTTTCCGAAGCAGAACTCTCTACCCTGGTTGCAGACCCGATTCTCTGGTCTGTGGACGATCCGACCCTTTATTATGTCCGCACAGAACTTGTTTCCGATGGAAAAGTAACCGATACTTATGATACATCCTTTGGATTCCGCTGGTATAAATTTACAAGCGGCAGCGGATTTTCCTCAATGGAAAAAATGTAAAATTAAATGGTGTCTGCATGCATCACGATCAGGGTGCCTTAGGCTCTGCCGCCTACTACGATGCCATGTATCGCCAGCTTAAGATCATGAAAGATATGGGAGCCAATGCAATCCGTATCACACATAATCCAGGTGAAAAAGATTTTATTGAAATTTGCAACAAACTTGGACTTCTTGTGATCGAAGAACTGTTCGATGGATGGGTAGATCCGAAAAACGAAAACAGCTATGATTTCAGCTCCTATTTTACCAAAACACTTGGCGATGACAGCTTACTTGGCAGCAGCAGTGACATGACCTGGGCAGAATTTGCAGCAAGATCCGTCGTTCGCCGTGACCGCAACGATCCTTCCATCATCCTCTGGTCTTTGTGCAATGAGGTACAGGAAGGTACCTACTGGAACAATGTCGGCTCCTACGCAGGCATCGCCCAGAATATGATCAACTGGATCAAAGAGGAAGACGCTACAAGACCGACCACCAGCGGTGACAACAACCGTGGCGGTGATTCCAGACTGGTTGCCGTTTTAAATACGATCCTGAAAAACGGCGGTGTAGTCGGCTTCAACTATGCAAACTCCAGCAGCCAGCTGCAGAGCCTTGCTTCACAGTACGGCGGTGTGATCCTCGCCAGTGAAACATCTTCCCATGTCAACAGCCGCGGTATTTACAGTACACAGGCAACCCGTGCCAATGCCGACGGTAAATTCCATCTGACCAGCTATGATACTTCTGCTGTTGGATGGGGAATCACAGCACATGAATCCATTTACAATACCTATCAGTCCGACAGTGTTGCCGGTGAATTTGTATGGACCGGTTTTGATTACATCGGTGAACCGACTCCATGGAACGGCACCGGAAGCGGTTCTGTCAGCTACAGCGGTGCTATTCCAAACAGCAGCTATTTTGGTATTGTAGAAACCAGCGGTTTTCCGAAAGATTCCTATTATCTCTACCGCAGCCAATGGAATAAAGAAGAAAACACGCTTCACCTTGTCACTGCATGGGACAGCAACAATATGCTTACCTCAGGCGGCAAAACACCGGTATGGGTATACAGCAATGCACCGAAGGTAGAACTTTACCGCAACGGTACTCTGATCGGTACCACTACTAGGCAGGCACACACTTCTGCTGCCGGTCATACTTACTACACTTACTCTTCTGTAAGCAACAACAGCAGCGTTTGTACAGCTTCCAATGGAAACGGTTCCGATGCCACCTACGCCGTATTCAATGTTGCATTTGAAAAGGTACGATTTCTGCAAAAGCCTTCGATGAAAACGGCGAAGAAATCACAGAGTTTGAAGGCAATGCTTCTGTTTCTACTCCGGATGGAGCAACAAAACTGAAAGTCAGTGCTGACAAAACAGAACTTGTCGCCGATGGCAGCAGCCTTGCTTATGTCACCGTTGATGTGACTGATGCAAACGGAAACCTGAACACCAAAGCAACCAATACCATCAACTTTACTCTGGAAGGCAACGGCAGCATTGCCGGCGTGGACAACGGAGACCAGGCAACCACGGATAAATTCCAGCAGGCAAGCGTTCTTCCAGACAGCACATCTGCCAGGATCAATGCTTACGCCGGAAAAGCACTGGTGATCATAAAATCCACCAAAGATGCCGGTGATATCAAACTGAATATTACATCTGGCGGCATGACTGCCCAGAGTATCCGCATCCAGACAAAAGCTGCTGCAAATACTTCTTCCGATGCGATAAGCAGCTACCGCATGTCAAAACACTGCTATATTCTCAGCGGTTCTTCCAGTATCCCGCTTCCGCAAAGTGTAGAGGCTACTTTTGCAAATGGAACAACGAAAAATCTTCCAGTAACCTGGAATGATTATGACAAAGATGCCCTGAAAAGAGCAAAGCCATCTTCCAGGTGACTGGTTCTATCAAAAACGGAGAAGAAAAAATCCCGGTAACAATGACGATCCACGTATACAGCCAGATTGTCACTGCCCAGAATTATTCCGGTATTACAGCACCGGATACCATGCCAACCCTGCCAACGGTTTCCATGACCTACAGCAAAGACGGTTCTGCATTTGAAGAATTTCCGGTAACCTGGGATACTTCGAAACTGACAAATACAAGCTTTTCCAAGGTTGGCGGCCTTGTGACCATAAATGGCAGTGTAACCGCTCTCGGAGAGACTTATCCAGTAACTGCGAGCATCCGTGTTGCTTCCCCGGTTTACGGCGAGAGTGTCAATATCGCTCCGGATTATCTGGATCTGACACAAAGCTGTAAGAGTGCATCAGACAACCTTCTGGCGATCGTAGACGGTATCCGCAGCGATACAAACGGAGGCGGAAGTTCCAGTTCTCTGCGTTGGACCAACTGGAATACAAGAAACGATACAGATTCTCCGGTGATTACCCTGACATGGGCTACTGCTCACCTAGTAGATCAAATCAATCTCTACTACTATACCGAGAATGTTTCCACTTCCCAGGAACCAACCAGCGTCAAATTTGAATATTCCCTGGACGGATCCGATTTCGTGGAGATCGACCATGAAGAGGCTGTAAAAATCCCGGATGTGACAACCGGTTCTGCTACCGATAAAATCTCCAACGGTTACAGCTTCAAACTGAAAAGTACCATCAATCCGATCGCCGTTCGTATTATCCTCGGACATGATACCGGCAAATTTATTGGTCTGACGGAAGTAGAAGTTATGAGCAGCAGCATTTCTTATACAAGAAACAGATCTGCATCCTTAAAAGGTATCACTTACGGAACAAAAAGCATTACGTTCAATCAGAATACCAGTTACAAGATCACAGGAGATTCCTTTGACAGCAATCTTCTGAAGATTTCCAACGATGTGAACGCAGCGGTAAGCGTCATACCGGTAAGCGACAAACAGTTTACTCTGATTTCCGTATCAGAAGACGGTTCTGAGACAAAACTTACACGATCACCTTGACCGAAAATGGCAGCGGTGAGACTGAGACCGAAACTCCAGCTACTGAACCCGAGACCGAAACCCGGCCACCGAAACTGAGGCCGAAACTCCAGCCACCGAAACTGAGACCGAAACTCCAGCCACCGAAACTGAGACCGAAACCGAAACCCCGGCTACGGAGACCGAGACTCCGGTTACGCATCCGCCACTGACGGAAAGGCCAGAAACAGAAGCACCGGAAACTTCTTCCAATGATAAGAATGAAAGTCAAACGCCCGCTGCCAAACCGGAAACACCTTCTACGGACAAACCGCAGACACCTTCCACTCCGGCTCTCAAAAAGGTGACACCTTTAAGGTTAAAAATATCCAGTACAAAGTCCTGAATGTTTCCAAGAAGACGGTAGCCGTTGTCAAAGGAACAGACAGAAAACCGGGTAAAGTAACAAAAGTAACGATTCCAAACACTGTAAAAGATGCTGCAGGCAAAACCACCTTTACGGTAACTCAGATCCAGGCAAATGCATTTAAAAACTACAAAAATTTGAAATCTGTCATTATCGGAAAGAATGTTACGTCCATTGGCAAAAACAGCTTCTACGGATGCCAGAAACTTGCAAAAGTAACTTTCAAGGGAACTTCTGTAAAACGATTAAATCCAAAGCCTTCAAAAAAGACGGCTTCCAAAGTGACCGTAAGTGTTCCAAAGAGCATCCGAACAATAAGAAAAAAGCGGCTGCTTTCCAGAAGAAGCTGACCAAGAGTGGCATAAGCAAAAACTGAAGCTGAAATAAGAAAGTTTGATCATCACACAGCAAAAAGATGCGAGTCCATTGCGGATTCGCATCTTTTTTTAAGCGCCTAGCGGCGCACGTTTCTAACGGGTTAAAGTCCCGAATCCGCCCGGTAGTGGGAAGGATATAGCCGAAGGCAAGGGTGTCCATCGTGAGATGGAATCTGAAGGAAGCCGGATGTGAGGAACAGACTAACTCACGGGCAAATCTCCGGTCTGACGAACAGAAATCTCATATAAGGTTATGCATGAGGATAAGGCTGCTTACCAAGTCGAAGTCCAATAACTACACGGAATCATGCATGATAGATGAGGCAGATCGATGGAGAGGAAGAAACGTGTGGTACCTAGGGAGGTCTGTGTGGTACGCCTTGAGAAGGGTAACCATTGCACAAAGCAATGCTGAACGCACAGAAGTCAGCAGAGGCCATAGTAGCCGAGAGGTGAAGGCGAGAAAGGAGGAATGACCGTCTATGGCAGAAAACGTTGAAAACAATGGCTGTTCGCAAAGAGATAATGCGGAACATGAAGGGTATGTGAAAGCGTCTAGGTCATTCAATCGGATATGGAAAGAAAGAGACAGTGCACAGCCGAGACTTTTAGAAGCGATCCTGTATAAAGATAACTTTAACAGAGCGTATAAGAGAGTTAAGGCAAACAAGGGAGCACCAGGAATTGATGGCATGACCATTGAAGAGGCTCTTCCATATCTAAAGGAACATCAACAAGAGTTAACCGACCGCATTTATCGTGGAAAGTATACTCCGTCCCCAGTAAGACGAGTTGAGATTCCAAAATCAGATGGTGGTGTGCGAAAGCTTGGTATACCAACGGTGATAGACCGTACAATCCAACAGGCAATCACGCAAGAGTTAGTGCCAATCTATGAACCGCTGTTTGCAGATGGTAGCTTCGGCTATCGTCCGGGCAGAAGTGCGAAGGACGCAATACAAAAAGTGAAAGAGTATGCAGAACAAGGATACACATATGCAGTATCCTTAGATTTATCAAAATACTTCGACACACTGAACCATGAAATTCTCCTTAACTTACTCCGTAAGAATGTAAAGGACGAACGGGTGGTGCAGTTGATTAAGCGATATCTGAAAAGCGGAGTGATGGAGAACGGGTAGTCATGGAAACAGAGGAAGGTTCGCCACAAGGAGGAAATCTATCCCCACTACTGGCGAATATCTATCTCAATGAGTTTGACCAGGAGTTTTTGAAGAGAGGAGTCCCATGCGTCAGATATGCAGATGACATCGTGCTCCTTGCGAAGAGCAAACGGGCATCGGAGAGACTTCTGGAAAGCAGTACGAAATACCTTGAAGAGAAACTGAAACTTACAGTCAACAGAAAGAAAAAGCCGTACTGTCAGTGTGTTTGCAATCCGAAATTTTAAGTATCTAGGCTTTGCATTGGGAAGGAATGGAACGGGTATTTATGTTCGCGTTCATCCAAAGTCATGGAGAAAGTTTAAGTCGAGACTGAAAGAGTTGTCTTCCGTAAACGATGTCAGTCAATCAAGCCAAGCCTTGAGAAAATCAAGATATATGCAAGAGGATGGCTGAACTATTACGGAATAGCAAGCATGAAGAACAACATCGAAGAGATCAACGGATGGCTCTACCACAGAATACGCATGTGTATATGGAAACAGTGGAAACTTCCAAAAACAAAGAAAAGAAATCTGATAAAGATGGGAGTACACGAATACTATGCGAATATGGCGGCAAACTGCCGAAGAGGACACTGGTATTGTGCGAATCTGACAACAGTTAAGAAAGCCATGACAAAAGAGAGACTGATAAACGGTGGCTTCTATGATTTAGCCACAGCCTCAGTCCGTGCACGTCAACTATTGAAACCGCCGTGTACCGGTCGGTACGCACGGTGGTGTGAGAGGACGGCGGTTAGTCACCGCCTCCTACTCGATTAAAGGACTATTTTCTTTCATTTAATTGTTTTCTCATCTAAAGCTTTTTGGGTCATCTTACTCTTTTCTTCTTAAAATATCATATGCTTCTGCCCTGCCGCCTTCCAGCTCTATATGCAGGATCTGTTTGGAATGCGGTGCACTTTCCTGTTCTTCACCGTCCTCATTGAGGATCCTCTTTACTGTAACCTCTACATTCTGACCGTCCGGTTTCATGATTTCAATCTGTTCACCGACACTGAATTTATTTCTCTGCTCAATGCGACAGCGACCTTCTGCATCGACTTCCCCGACGATACCAAGATAGGTATATTCTTTCACGTAAGTATTGTTATCGTATATCTGCGTGTTCTCATCCGGTCTTCCATAAAAGAAACCGGTCGTGAACTGACGGTAGGTACAGCTTGCAATCTGTGTGCGGTACCACGGCATATGCTCTTCATAAAGTTTTGGATCTTCCAGATAATCGTCGATGGCTTTCCGATACGTTCTGACCACGGTTGCCACATACAGTGCCGTCTTCATTCTTCCCTCAATTTTATAGCTGTCAATCCCCGCATCAAGCAGATCCGGAATATGCTCAATCATACAGAGATCCTTGGAATTAAAGAATATAGGTTCCTCTTTCATTTTCATAAACCGGAAGATACTCTCCCGGTCGTTTCTCTTCCACAACTGCATATTTCCAGCGGCAGGGATGGGTACAGGCTCCCTGGTTGGCATCACGTCCTGTAAAATAGTTGCTGAGCAGACATCTTCCCGAATAGGAAATACACATAGCACCATGTACAAAGGTCTCAATCTCCAGATCCTCCGGAATGTTTGCACGGATCTCTTTGATTTCCTGCATGGAAAGCTCCCTTGCAGAAACCACTCGCTTCGCTCCCAGTGTATGCCAGAAATGATAGGTGGCATAGTTTGTGTTATTCGCCTGGGTACTGATATGGCGTTCGATTTCCGGACAGATACGTTTTGCGATCTCAAACACCCCCGGATCGGCAATGATCAGTGCGTCCGGTTTCACTTTTTTAATTCCCTGAAATATTCCTCAACGCCCTCCAGATCCCGGTTGTGTGCCAGGATATTGGCTGTCACGTAAACTTTCACGCCATGCTCATGGGCAAAGGCAATGCCCTCTTTCATATCTTCCATCGAAAAATTCTTGGCTTTTTGCACGCAGTCCAAATGCTTCGCCGCCAATGTAAACGGCATCCGCTCCAAAGATGACCGCCGTCTTTAATACTTCCAGGCTGCTTGCCGGCACCAGCAATTCTGGTTTCCTCATCGTTCTTCCTCCCATTTATCTATTCCTTTATTTTCACGCTGAGTGTTGCTCCATCCCCGATCGGCACAATGCTGGTCATCAGATGCTCATTGTGTTTCAGTTCGTAGAGATACTCCCGCATCCGTTTGTATATTGTCCTGTTTCTTCGCTCTACTGCATAATGGGACTCAATAATGTCCCCATCCTGCAGCACATTATCCGAGATCAGGATGCCGCCGACTTTCAGCAGACGCATCACATCCGGCAGAAAATGAATATACTGCCCTTTTGCAGCGTCCATAAAGATAAAATCATAAGAACCCTCAAGTTCTGCAAGAATCTCTGTGGCATCCCCTTCCAGAAAACGGATCTGTGACTCCTTCCCGGCTTTTCTGAAATTTTCTTTGCGATCGGAATGCGTTTTTCATACTTTTCAATTGTTGTGATTTTGGCTTCCTTTGGTGCATATTCACAGAACAGCAGTGTGGAAAATCCAACTGCTGTCCCTACTTCCAATATATTGACCGGACGCTGCATCTGCAGCAGCACCTTGAGAAAGCTCTGCATTTCTCTTCGTATGATCGGCACATGATCTTCCAGTGCTTTTTACCTCAAGCTCCGTCAGGAACGGGTATTTCCGTATCCAGGGAGTTGATAAAAGCTGTCATTCTTTCATCTACTATCATATCGTTACTCCGTCTCAGTCTCTTTTTTCATCCGCCCGGCTCAGTACTCTCAGCATCTCTTCTGCTGTCTGTGAGGTGTTCAGTACATAGCTTCCGGGCTCAATTTCTCCTTTATATTCAGAAAGCATATATTGAATGCGAAAAACATTCTTATCTTTGATCAGTTTCTTCTCTTCCAGAAGCTTTGCGATTTCACCAAAGGACATATCTTTGGTGATCGTAACTGCTACCTTTTTCCGGGAGCCTCACTCATCGCTTCCTGTGCAAATATCTGATATCCGAATGTGTAGGCCCGTCTGCCGGTAAAAATCAGAACAAGCACAAGAACCGCCAGCAATACGATTTTCACGGCAATGCCGACTGCAATTGATTTTGCACTGTTCTCTTTCATGCACCCTCTCCTGTCTTACCAGTACATTAATCCTGCAAGGAACAGTACTAGTCCGTTTCTATGATATCTGCAAAATCTTCAATTTCCATATCCACAGATGTCAGTATCTCATCCGCACATCTCTGAATGATCCTGCATATCTGAAGCTCCGCTGCCAGATACTCCTGTATAACCGGATTCTTCTGCATATCTTCGTATTCCCGCTCCAGATTCTGCACATCATCAAACAGATCGTAAGCATTGCTTCCATTCTGAAGCAGATAATTCTTTTGCGGAACTCATCCAGCCTCTGTCGAAGCTGCGGCTCTTCGGATACTTTTCTGCTCACTTCCCGAAACGCTTTGTACGCTTCGCTTCCGCGAAGTGCAGCCGAAAGCTGCACCGTATATTCCTTTATTTCATCCATTTTCTATCAGCCCCATCATACTTCCATAATGATCGGAAGGATCATCGGACTTCTCTTGGTCCGCTTCCACAGGAACTCGCTTAAGCTGTCACGGATTGCTGTCTTTAAACGTCCCCAGTCGGTCACTCTTCGATCCATGCAGTCCTCAATAGCTTCTTCTACTACATGTTTTGCTTCATCCATCAGTCCTTCGGATTCTCTGACGTAGACAAATCCTCTGGATACAATATCCGGTCCGGCAAGAACTTGATTGCTGTATTTTTCAAGCGTCAGTACCACGATCAGAATACCGTCCTCCGCAAGATGCTGACGGTCACGAAGTACGATATTACCGACATCTCCGACACCAAGTCCGTCTACCAGGATCGCTCCGGTCTGTACACGGTCTACAACCTGTGCTTTTTTCTTCATCTAACTCCAAACATCTCCTGAGGACAACAGGAAAATATTGTCCTTTGGAATACCAAGACTCTCCGCAACCTGTGTCCTGTGCTTTCAGATGACGGTATTCACCATGCACCGGAATCGCATATTTGGGATGCACCAGGGAATAGATCAGCTTGATCTCCTCCTGACAGGCATGACCCGATACATGGACATCCTGGAAAATAACATCTGCCCCTTTCATCGAAAGCTCATTGATCACTCGGGAAACTGCTTTTCATTTCCCGGGATCGGGTTGAGAGCTGAAAATAACGGTATCGCCCGGCTTGATCTGCACTTTACGATGCATGTTGGATGCCATACGGGAAAGTGCCGCCATGGACTCACCCTGACTTCCGGTTGTGATCAGAACCACCTTGTCGTCCGGATAATTCTTCACCTGATCGATCTCGATCAGTGTGTTCTCCGGGATCTGCAGATAGCCAAGCTCTGACGCTACGGAAATAACATTGACCATACTGCGGCCCTCTACCACACATTTGCGTCCATATTTATAGGCGGTGTTGATGATTTGCTGTACACGGTCTACGTTAGATGCGAACGTCGCAATGATGATTCTTGTATTTTTATGCTCTGCAAACAGATTATCAAAAGTTTTTCCCACGGTACGTTCTGACATGGTAAATCCTTTTCTCTCTGCATTGGTACTGTCACACATCAGTGCAAGAACACCCTTCTTTCCCAACCCCGGAAAACCCCTCAGGACCATCGCATCGCCAAATACCGGTTGTATAATCTACTTTAAAGTCTCCGGTATGCACAACAATTCCGGCAGGAGTATAGATAGCCAGTGCAGCAGCATCTGCGATACTATGATTGGTTTTAATAAATTCAATGCGGAATTTCCCAAGATTGATCGACTGTCCGTGCTTTACGACTTTTCTCTTTACGGACTTCAAAAGATTATGCTCTTTGAGCTTATGCTCGATCAGTGCGATCGTAAGTCTTGTCGCATAGACCGGAACATTCAGTTCTTTTTAATACATATGGCAATGCTCCGATATGATCCTCATGTCCATGTGTAATGACAAAACCTTTTACTTTATGTGCATTGTTTTTCAGGTATGTGATATCCGGTATCACAAGGTCGATTCCCAGCATATCGTCATCAGGAAAAGAAAGGCCGCAGTCAACTACAACAATACTGTCTTCGTATTCAAAGGCAGTAATGTTCATTCCGATCTGCTCCAGTCCGCCCAAAGGAATGATCCTCAATTTGAATTGTTAATATTTTTCAAAAATTTTTACCTCCTGTTTCTTTTCCGTTCAGGCTCTTTATTCAAATTCAATATCATCCAGCATTTCCTGGAAGATTTTTGAAACTGCCTCTAATTCATCATCGTCATCCACGATCTCATATAACGCTTCATCCTCACCTGGCTTTGACAGATCTTTCAGGATCAGTGCTTCTGCCTCATCGTCCTCGGAATCCGTTACCAGAATATAGCTGATGCCGCCAAGTACTGTCTGTTCCAGTACATAAAACTCAACCATCTGATTGTCCGCCAGTGTAAATGTAATTTTCTCCATAATAAACCTGTTGCAGCCCTGCTTCAAATCACTCTGGCTGCGTCCTTTCCCTTTTCATTCCTTCATGATCTAAATAACCCTGAAGAATATAGACAGCTGCAAGTTTGTCCACATACTTCTTACGGTCCTCTCTTCGCACGCCGCTCTCCATCATCGTCCGATGTGCCTCTACTGTGGTCAGTCTCTCATCCCACATAACAACAGGCAGACCCGTACGTTTCTCCAGCATTTCCTTAAACTCCAGAGATTTCTTCGGCCCGCTCTCCTACTGTATTGTTCATATTTTTCGGGTATCCAAGCACCAGGATCCCGACATCATACTCTGCGATCAGTTCTTCGATCCGTGCCAGCGTCTTCCTCAGTTTGTTCTCCTGAGTCCTGCGGATGATCTCCACCCCTGTGCAGTAATCCCAAGCCCGTCACTGACTGCGACTCCAACCGTCTTGGAGCCGTAATCCAGTCCGAGTGCTCTTTTCTTTACTTCTGTTCCCATGTTCTGTTTTTAATATACTCTTTCAGAAGTTCTTCTACCAGTTCATCACTCTCAACTTTCATGATCATACTTCTGGCACCCTTGTAACTGGTGATATACGTAGGATCTCCGGACATAATATAGCCGACGATCTGGTTCACCGGATTATAGCCCTTTTCTGCCATTGCGTCATAAACAGTATCCAGGATCTCTTTTACGCGATATTCCGGATCTGTATTTACTTTGAAATATTGTGTATTACTGATATTTGCCATTCTTTTCACGTCCTTACCGTACAAACTATACTTCTATTCTAATATAACTGTCTGAAAAATTCAATTGTTTTTTGTAATTAATGCTTCTTCGCGTGATTTTTATAATGGCTTTGAAAACAATCCGCTGCTCAGGACCGAGCTTTTGTGCACAGCAGACAGTCCTGACAGCGTTCTTTTCCTGCCTTTACCAAAAGAATCTGATTGTCTAACTTTTCCGTCGTCTCCATCAACATGCGAATATACTCCATGGTATGGCCGGATGCATAAACCTTCCCGTCAATCGTCACGCTTTCTTCAAAGAGTACTTTTGTGACGGTTTCGCTGATTTTTCTTCAAATCGCTGCTTCCGCACCTTACCGTCTGCGATCAGGATCGCACTTCTTCTGTGTGCCACATCGGACGGCACCTGATTTTCCATGACGGCTGCTTTCGTTCCTTTTCTTCTGAATACTGGAAAATATGCGTTTCATAAAAATCTACTTTATTTAAGAAATCTCTGGTGATTGCAAACTCTTCCTCGGTTTCCCCGAAATCCGACGATCACATCGGTCGTCAGGGCCGGATGTTTAAAGTACTTGCGGATCAGTATGCATTTTTCATAGTATTCTCCTGATGTGTATCTTCGATTCATTCTTTTTTAAAGTTGCATCACATCCACTCTGCAGGGAAAGGTGGAAGTGCGGGCAGAATTTCGGAAGAGCAGAAAGTGTTTTCACAAAATCTTCTGTAATGATACCCGGTTCCAGTGACCCAAGGCGAATACGCTCGACCCCCGCAACCTCATGCACTGCAAGGATCAGTTCCTGCAGTGTGCTGCCATGATCGATCCCGTAGGAACTCAAATGGATACCGGTAAGAACCACCTCTTTGCATCCATTGCCTGCCAGCGTTTTTACTTCCTCTACGACCTCTTCTTTTCTGCGGCTGCGTACACGTCCTCTCGCATAGGGAATGATGCAGTAGCTGCAGAACTGATTGCAGCCATCCTGTACTTTCACATAGGCTCTGGTGTGTTCCACCGTTTTTTCCAGAGACAGTTTCTCGTACTCTTTTTGTGTGATTGATATCGATCAGAGATTCCTGCACGGCACTGCGTTCATAATGTTCCAGAATACTGACCAGATCTTTTTGCGGTTATTTCCGATAATAATGTCGATCGCAGAGTCTTCTTCCAGCTCAGTTCCTGCTGCCTGCACATAGCATCCGGCTCCCACGACAATAGCATCCGGATTCATCTTTTTTGCCTTGTGCAGCATCTGCCTAGATTTCCGGTCTGCAATATTGGTCACGGTACAGGTATTGATGATATAGATATCCGCTCCGGGAGCAAACGGCACAATCTCATACCCTGCTTTTTCCAGAAGCTCCTGCATGGCTTCAGTCTCATAAGAATTTACCTTACAGCCCAGATTGTGGAATGCCGCTTTGCGTTTTTCCATATTTTATCCAATTCCTTTCTTTTAAGCTTGACAGTCTCCTCCGAAATGGGTATGATTAATGTATACAAAAACACATATTACAGGAGGTTTTATGACAATGAAAACTGTACAGATTTCTTTAAATTCTATCGACAAAGTAAAGTCTTTCGTAAACGACATTACAAAATTTGATTTTGATTTTGATCTGGTATCCGGAAGATACGTAATCGACGCAAAATCCATCATGGGAATCTTCAGCCTCGACCTTTCCAAACCGATCGACCTGAACGTCCATGCTGAAGAGGATTCCGATGTAATTCTTCAGGCATTAAAACCATACATCATCGACTGAAAAACCACATAAAATTTCGGATTTCTTTTGATTTTGATATTTTTAACTGCCGCAGTTCTCCTGCGGCAGCTTTTTTAACCATTTTTCCGTGTCTTTTTATTCTACCCAGAGTGTCTCAGCCGTATCGATTGCTTTTTTCACCATCTCGTCGATCTCTTCCTGCAGTTTCTCTTCACTGCGTTTGATCACTTTGATATTCGGTTTTGTTACCGGATGTTTTGCCACAAAGATCGTACAGCAGTCTTCGTATGGCTGTATGGATGTCTCATACGTATTGATCTTCAGAGAAATATCCACAATTTCCTGTTTGTCGAATCCAATCACCGGACGGAATACCGGCATCGTACAACTTCATTCGTTGCAGCAAGACTCTGCACGGTCTGGCTGGCCACCTGGCCGATGCTCTCTCCTGTGATCAGTCCCAGGCATCCGGTCTCTTTCGCGATGTGCTCTGCGATACGCATCATGTAACGTCTCATAATGATTGTGAGTTCATCATGAGGGCATTTATCATAAATATACAGCTGAATGTCAGTAAAGTTTACGACATGCAGAACGATCGGTCCGCTGTATTTCGACACCAGACGTGCCAGGTCTACAACTTTCTGTTTTGCTCTTTCGCTTGTATATGGCGGAGCGTGGAAATATACAGCGTCAATCTTAACACCACGTTTTGCGATCATGTAACCTGCTACCGGGCTGTCGATTCCGCCAGAAAGGAGAAGCATAGCTTTTCCGTTTGTGCCGACCGGCATACCGCCAGGTCCCGGAATGATCTTTGAATAGATATAGATCTTTTCACGAATCTCCACGTTCAGGGTGATTTCCGGATGATGTACGTCAACGCTCATATTCGGGAACGCTTCCAGAATACGCTCGCCAAGATCTGCATTTAATTCCATGGAATTTTTCGGATAATTTTTCTTGCTCTTCTTGCATTGACTTTGAACGTATGCTCTCCATCCGGATATACGCGTGCCATATAATCGATCACTTCCTGAGAAAGCTGATCAAATCCTTCATCATTTACTTTCAGTACCGGACAGATACCCACAATACCGAAAACTCTCTGCAGTGCCTCCACTACTTCTTCAAAATCAAACAGGCCTTCGCTCTCCACAAAGATACGTCCCTGTTCTTTTCGTACATTAAATTCACCTTCCACTTTCTTCAGTGCATGGCGAATCTGTTTTACCAGTGCATCTTCGAAGAGATAACGGTTTTTCCCTTGATACCGATCTCTCCGTATTTGATTAGAAATGCATGAAACATAGATTTCTTTTCTCCTTTTCTTTTCCTGTATCGCAGTTGTTTCGTATATTCACAGTTACATCATATCTTTTAATGTCTGCTGTATCTGCGGAGCACCAAAGCAGTTCCTTTAACTGCTGCAGGCAGTATTCTAGCTCTTCTTTTGTTGTATTCTCACAGAAACTGAATCGCACGGTAGAATCCAGCAAATCTTTTTTCAGACCAATTTCTTTTAATACCGGACTGACCGGAAGTTTTTTGATTGGAAGAACATGCTGAACCGGAAGATACCTGAATCCCCCGCTCTTCCAGTGCATGGAGCAACACTTCGCTTCGCACGCCTGCAAAGCTCACACTTACAATGTGCGGTGCTCCCTGATCCCCGGAAGGCTGTTCAGAACCGTATCCGGTATTTTCTGCACTTCTTCCATGAAAAAACTGTTTCAGCTCACAAAGATGTGTCACTTTTTATCAAAATCTGTGTAGGCTTCTTTTGCCGCACAACCAAGTCCGGCGATTCCAGGCACATTATCTGTCCCGGAACGCATCCCTTTCTGCTGGCCTCCGCCCAGGATCAGCGGATGGATCTTCACTCCGTTTCGAACATAAAGGAATCCGACTCCTTTTGGTCTATGCAGCTTATGTCCGCTGACAGAAAGCATATCAATCCCCAGTTTTTTCGGAAAAATACGGTACTTTCCATATGCCTGGATCGCATCCACATGCCAGAGTGCCTTTGGATTTTTTTCTTTGATGATCTTCCCGATCTCTTCGATCGGCTCCAGAGTCCCGATCTCATTATTGACATACATGGTGGACACAAGGATCGTATCTTCCCGGATCGCATCGGAAAACTTCTGAAGATCTATTCTTCCATAGCGGTCTACCGGTATGTAACTGACCTCAAATCCCTGCTCCTGAAGATAGATCATCGGCTGGATCACGGCAGCATGTTCGATCGCCGTTGTAATAATGTGTTTTCCGGCACGTTTGTTTGCCATCGCCGTTCCGATCAGTGCCCAGTTGTCTGACTCGGTTCCGCCAGAAGTAAAATAAATCTCTTTTTCATCTGCTTTTAAAGTAGCCGCAATGTCCATTCTGGCTTCGCGAGATATTTTTCTGCCTCCATTCCCTTGTCGTGTCTGGATGACGGATTTCCGAAATCCTCCATCATCACTTTTACGACGATGTCACGCACACCTTCGGAACATCTTGTCGTTGCTGAATTATCCAAATATGCCTGCATTATTCTCTGCCCTCCAACTGAAACATCAGAACCGAAAGCACCGCCATACCGGCAGTTTCCGTCCGCAAGATCCGTTTTCCCAGTGTAATCGGGCTGATGCCATTTTCCTGTGCCAGTACAATCTCACTTTCATCAAATCCGCCCTCCGGTCCGATAAAGATACCGATAGACTGCCCCGGCTGTATTGTCTCAAATATCTGTTTTGTCTTTTCCATGTCTTCCGCCAGCTCATAAGGGATCAGCGTGATATCCAGATTTTTTTGCATAATCCACAGCCTGACCAAATTTCACAACCTCGTGGATATGCGGAATGATATTTCTCTTGGACTGTTTGGCTGCACTTTCTGCAATGCTCTGCCAGCGTTTCTGCTTCGCTTCCGCCTTTTTGCATCCAATTTTACAACTGCCCTTTTCGTTGCCACAGGGATGATCTCATACACTCCAAGCTCTACTGCTTTCTGAATGATCAGTTCCATTTTATCGCCCTTTGGCAGCCCCTGGAACAGATAAATTTTCGATGGCAGCTCACGGTTTGCCTCTTCCACCCACATAATGTGCAGATGTGCCACATCTTTTTCCATATCCGGCAATTTCGCAGCGATACTCTTTTCGGTACTTTCCTCATGGATGCAGATCTGTTCTCCAATCTGAAGGCGTAGTACATTTTTCATATGATTCAGGTCGCTTCCGCGGATGATGATCTCTTTTCACCGATTGCAGATGAATCTGCAAAAAATCGTACATAATCTTCCTCCGGTACTATGCCTGTTTTCTTGCTGTAACAGAAACCCATTCGCCCTGATGTGTAACTTCCAGAATTTCCAGTCCTGCATCTTTTACTGCTTTTACGACAACGTTTTCTTTTACATCCAGAATACCGGAAGTAATATAAAGAGCTCCCGGTTTCATCTGATGGCAGATCACCGGCGTCAGTGGGATCAGGACATCTGCCAGAATATTTGCTGCTACAATATCATATTTTTCATATCCAACCGCATCCTGAACAGCTTTATCGTCAATGATGTTTCCGATCATCACATCCATGCTGCCTTCCGGAATCTGGTTTGCTTCCAGATTTTCTCTGGTAGCAGAGATCGCACATGGATCAAGATCCGTACCGACCGCATGACCTGCTCCCAGTTTCAGTGCTGCGATGGACAGGATACCGCTTCCGGTGCCGACATCCAGGATCTCCATACCGTCCTTCACATATTTCTTTAACTGACGCATGCAAAGCTGTGTTGTCTCATGCATCCCCGTTCCGAAAGCTGTACCCGGATCGATATGGATGATCATTTTATCCCGGTCTTCCGGCTTTACTTCCTCCCAGGACGGGATGATCAGAATGTCGTCCACATAGAACTGTTTGAAATACTGTTTCCAGTTGTTGATCCAGTCCTTGTCTTCGGTCTCGGATTCTGTGATTGTTCCCTCTCCGATATCCACAAACATACGAAGCTCTTCCAGAGCATCTTTTACATTTGCAAGCAACTCTTCTTTATCTTCTTTCTCATCCAGGTAAAAGTTCAGATAAGCGATCCCGTCATCTGCCGGTCCGTCTGGAAGAATATCGACAAACATCTGCTGTTTGTCCTGCTCCGTCAACGGTACTTTATCTTCAATCTCTACGCCTTCCACGCCGGCTTCTGCCAGTGTGGAGATCACGATATCTTCTACTTCTGATCTTGTTTTTAAGGTAAATTTATTCCATCTCATAAATGTCAAATATCCTTTCGTATAGATAATGATGTTGAGGTCAAAACTCCCCAACTATGATGCCTACGGATTGTTCCTGTACAAAATAGTATGATAATCCATACGTGTCTGTTCGTACTTTTACAGTCACAAAATAAGAGGTGTTTTTACACCCTTATCATAACATCTGTGCTTACTTTTTAAAAGTACTATTTTTCTTCCTTTTTCCGCTTCTTAAGCGTCAGTGCAAGTGCTGCTCCGGAAACAACAAGTGCTGCTGCCACCGGCACAACCGGTGTAGTATCCCCGGTCTTTGCTGCTGTATTGGTGCTGCCAGAAGAAGAGCTGCTGCTGCTTCCGCTTCCGGAAGTAGAACTGGATGTTCCGCTTTCATTTGCCTTAAACGTGATGGATTTCTTCACATCATCTCCCTCACTGTATACCCACTTCTTGCCATCATATACATATTTGCGGAATGTTGCCACGATCGTATAAGTGCCGGCCTGTGTCGGAGTCATCGTAAAGGTCTGTGTGGACTTATCTCCCTTCCAGGTTGTGGTATCCGTCAGTTTCCAGGAATACGGTACATATTTTTCATCATCTGCTGACGGTTTGTAATTCTTGTCATCCACATAAGTAGAACCAGTTGCTGTAAATGTCAGTGCTGTATTTAACTTTTGTGTGGAATTATCCGTTACACCGGTGAATTTCACATCGCTCTCTTTTTGCTTCCTGCGGAGCACGCAATGTCTTTACCGATACCGAAACCGGATCACTTGCCAGATAATTGTCGGATTCCGGGATTCTTGTATAAATCTTATAGCTTGTTCCCGCCTTCAGATCCTGCTCTTCACCGTCTACTTCATTGACATAGGTGATCGTGGAAGCTTTCTTCGCCAGTTTCCATTCATCATCCTTTGCCTTTTCCGAATAAGCATATTCCTGACCGGCTACGGTCTTGTATTTCAGATACTGATAATGACGTTCGGTCACTTCCGGCTTGGGCAGTGTGATGCCGAGGGATTTCATCAGTTCCTCAGTAAGAGGAGCCTTTGTGATCTCTGCGGAGATATCATCAACGGAAGCAACGGTGTAGCACTCTGCTGGATCACCGGAAAGTGTCACTTCTGCTTTGATATTCTTTGCTGTTGCCACATCCGCATGGTCATATACAAAAGTTGCTTTTGCCACAGCAAGAACATCTGATGCTTTGTCACCGTCTACGATACCGGAAAATCCGGATAAGGTACAGGTATCATCCGGAACATCGGTCGTACCGTCATACACTTTGGTTGCTTTGTTCTTAGATGTTGTGCTTGTTTTATTGACACTGATCAGCGGTGTCAGTTCTTTCTTTTCGATTTTATAGTTTACGGTTCCGGACAATATGTTATCATAACCAAAAGTATCCGTCACAAGCACTTCATTCAGACTAAACGATTTTTCATCCGGTTTTTTTCTTTTATATTTTTCTTTGTTACTTTATAACCTTTTGCTGTTCCGTCTTTCAGTTCCAGAGAAGAATCCATTGCTTCATCATAATCTCTCAAGGAAACCTCTGGCGTATAATCTTTTGCCGCACTGACAGTGATAATATCTACATTTTCCAGTTTTTCACCATATGTTGTCGTGAGGTCTGCTCCGACCTTTACAGTATACGCCGTCGCACTCTTGCCCTTTTCAGATTACCGTCTTCGTAAGTGTAGTTCTGCTCTTTTGCAGTGATGCTGTCCGTTGTTTCCTCAGAAGAAGTAAAGGTAACTGCTTTGATGGAAAATGCTACGGTAGATGCAGGCTGAAAATATACAACTGCTTTTCCGTTGCTGTCGCTCCAGACCGTATTGGCATCCATGCTGACATCTGCACCATTTAATTGTACGTTATCAATCGTGCATACTGCATCTTTCTCTACGGTAAACTCCGATGCTTTTAACGTAAGATCTCCTGATTTTACATCATTTGTGACTTTACATGCAATAGAACCACCATTAAGAGAAACCTGTGTACTTTTGATCGTACCACTTCCAAATAATGTTCCACCTTCTACGGTTGTTTCAGCTACATCAATACTGCCCTTCAGATTTGCCTTACCATTGCTGGTCTTTGCGAACTGAACCTTTCCTTCTCCGCTGATCGTACCGATTATATTAGTCGTTGTTCCTTTCAAAACAATCGTCAGCGTTGGTCCAGATTTTACGATAACTTCTCCAAGAGAATCAACATCACTTAAAGTTAATGTAACTGCTTTATATTCCAAAATAGTATACTTTCCATTTTCATTTTTATAATCCACGTTCGGTGTACCATTCGAGTTATTTTTCCGGCTGTCTTTACTTTTTTCCAACCGCACCTTTTTTTGTCCGGCTTCGCCTTCTGTTTGAGGTGTCTGCTCTGTTATCACTGCTTCGCTCTCAATAACTGCCTGTGACTCACTTTCCGGGACAAAACCACCCTTGATCTCAGTTTCTTTGTCTTTGTGATGTTTTGTCTCCTGGTTTTTGTCTCTTGATGCTTTGTCTCTGTTTCTGTATTTGCAGACTCACTTTCTGTATCACTTGAAATAACCTGTACTGCCTGCGTATCGCCCTCAGAGCTGTCTTTTCCTGCCGCCAGCACAGATGCCGGAACCATGGAAACTGACAGGCTGAAAGACATACATATAATCATTAACTTTTTCAGTAATTTTAATTTCATATCCAACTTACCTGCTTTCACCAAATCTATGTATAAAGCTATAGTTATACCTATACATCATATTCTATTCTTTTTCAAGCTTTCTTGTCAACGTCAGAAACCTTAAGTTTCTGTTACGTCATACACGAATCATGTTTCTGCATATCAAAACAGCAAGTATTTTTATGGTGAAAATGTTTCCTTTCCGATAACTTTCATGTACAAAAATGCACCGCGGATCTCTCCCGGTGCATTTTTTTTGAATTTCAGCTTTTTATTGTTCTCAGGGTCAGTCTTCAAATGTTTCTTTTATTTTTTCCATAAAGCTCTTCTTTTTCGGCTTTTCCTGTTTACTATCGTTAATCTTACCGTTGACTGCCTCATCATACTTACGCAGGTATTCCTTTGCCTCTTCGTTCAGCTTTGTCGGAACCTGAACAACAAGTGTTACATAGTGATCGCCGCGTACATTGCTGTTTCGGAGAGATGGAACGCCTTTTCCTTTCAGACGGATCTTGGTATCGGTCTGAGTACCAGGTTTGATATCGTATGCCATATCGCCGTCTACGGTTGTGATATGGATCTGTCCGCCCAGTGCTGCCTGTGCAAAGGTGACAGGAGCAGTAGAATAAATATTCATATCCTGTCTCTGGAAGATCGGATGACGGGCTACCTGTACCTCTACCAGCAGATCGCCTCTCGGTCCGCCGTTGGTTCCCGGCTCTCCTTTTTCACGGATACGGATGCTCTGTCCATTGTCGATACCGGCCGGGATCGTCACTGCGATCTTCTTGCGGTTTGTGATGTAACCGCTTCCGTGGCAGTCCGCACATTTCTCTTTGATGATCTTACCGGTTCCTCCACAGTCCGGACAGGTCTGTACGTTTCGCACCATACCGAACATGGACTGCTGGGTATAGACGATCTGACCTTTACCGCCGCATTTCGGACAAGTTTCCGACTGGTTCCTGGTTTTGCACCTGTTCCATGACAGGTTGTACACTCATCCTTCAGATTCAGATCCAGCTGTTTTTCGCATCCGAATACTGCCTCTTCAAAGGTAATCCTTACCGCTGTCCTGACATTGGCACCTTTCATCGGTCCATTGTTTGCACGTCTGCTGCGACCGCCGCCGAAAAGATCTCCGAAAATATCCCCGAAGATATCACCCATGTCTGCACCATTGAAATCAAATCCACCAAAGCCGCCGGCACCACCGCCGCCCTGTTCAAACGCTGCATGACCAAACTGATCGTACTGTCTGCGTTTTTCTGCATCGCTTAACACGGCATATGCTTCCGATGCCTCTTTAAATTTCTTTTCTGCTTCTTTGTCTCCCGGGTTCATATCTGGATGATATTTCTTGGCCAGTTTACGGTATGCTTTTTTTAATAGTAGCTTCATCCGCCCCTCTGTCAACGCCGAGAACTTCATAGTAATCTCGCTTATTCTCTGCCATCTTTAATCCTCCACATGCACGGCAACCTTCCAGAACCTGCCTGTTTGCAGTTCCTTATGGCCTGATTGCTGACACAAGGCAGGAATGAACACATCCCTGCCTGTGTATATTGTAACTGTTTAGCATCTTAACAGTTACGATGCAAAAATTTATTAAAAGTTACTTTTTATACTTCTTTGTAATCACCGTCTACGACATCATCAGACTGATAGCTGCTGTTATCTGCTCCGGCATTCATATCAGGACCTGCCTGAGCTGCTCCCGTTTGCCTGTGCCTGCTGCTCATACATTTTTGCGAAAAGTTTCTGAGCACTTTCCATCATTTTTTCCTGAGCTGCTTTGATGTCAGCTACCTGTGAATCTGTCATCTCTTCCGGATTGCACTTTGCAATGAGGTCTTTCAGTGCGTTCAGGTCAGCTTCTACTGCTGTCTTATCGTTGGCATCCAGCTTGTCACCTACTTCCTCGATGGCTTTCTCTGTCTGGAATACCATAGAGTCTGCATCGTTTCTTGCGTCGATTGCTTCTTTGCGTTTCTTATCCTGAGCTTCGAACTCAGCAGCTTCTTTTACTGCTTTGTCGATCTCGCTGTCGGACATATTGGAGCCTGCGGTAATGGTGATGTGCTGCTCTTTTCCAGTACCAAGGTCTTTTGCAGATACATTTACAATACCGTTGGCATCGATATCAAACGTTACTTCGATCTGCGGAACACCTCGTCTTGCTGGCGGAATTCCATCTAAGCGGAACTGACCGAGGGACTTGTTGTCCTTTGCGAACTGTCTCTCACCCTGCAGCACGTTGATATCTACTGCAGTCTGGTTATCAGCTGCTGTGGAGAAGATCTGGCTCTTCTTGGTCGGGATTGTTGTATTTCTCTCGATCAGACGGGTTGCGATACCACCCATTGTCTCGATAGACAGTGACAGTGGAGTTACATCCAGAAGCAGGATATCGCCGGCACCGGCATCTCCTGCAAGTTTACCACCCTGTACGGAAGCTCCCAAAGCAACGCACTCATCCGGGTTCAGGCTCTTGCTTGGTTCTTTACCTGTCAGCTGTTTTACTTTGTCCTGTACTGCCGGGATACGGGTAGATCCACCAACCAGAAGTACTTTGGAGATCTCGCTTGCTGTCAGACCTGCATCTCTCAGTGCGGTGTTAACAGGTGTATGCGGTTCTCTCTACCAGATCGTGTGTCAGCTCATCGAATTTTGCTTTTGTCAGGTTCATATCGAAGTGTTTCGGTCCCTCTGCTGTAGCTGTGATGAAAGGAAGGTTGATGTTGGTTGTTGTAGAGGAAGAAAGTTCTTTCTTTCGCTTTCTCTGCTGCTTCTTTAAATCTCTGAATTGCCATCTTATCGTTTGACAGGTCTACGCCTTCGGTTCTCTTAAATTCTGCAAGGATGTAATCTGTTACTTTCTGGTCGAAGTCATCTCCACCAAGACGGTTGTTACCTGCTGTGGAAAGTACTTCGATAACACCGTCACCGATTTCGATAACAGAAACATCGAAAGTACCACCGCCAAGATCGTATACCATGATCTTCTGCTCATTTTCGTTGTCAAGACCGTAGGCAAGAGCTGCTGCTGTAGGCTCGTTGATGATACGTTTTACATCAAGTCCTGCGATTTTACCTGCATCTTTGGTTGCCTGACGCTGAGCGTCGTTGAAGTAAGCCGGAACAGTGATAACTGCTTCGGTAACTTTCTCACCAAGGTATCCTTCTGCATCTTTTTTCATTTTCTGAAGAATCATAGCGGAAATTTCCTGTGGAGAATATTTCTTGTCATCGATTGTTACACGGTAGTCAGTACCCATCTCTCTTTTGATGGAAGAGACTGTTCTATCTGCATTTGTTACTGCCTGACGTTTTGCAGGCTCACCTACAAGACGTTCTCCTGTTTTTGTAAAAGCTACTACTGATGGTGTTGTTCTTGCGCCTTCTGCATTGGCGATAACTGCTGTCTGTCCACCTTCCATTACGGCTACACAGCTGTTTGTTGTACCTAAGTCAATACCAATGATCTTGCCCATGATTTTTTCCTCCTGTTTTATTCTGCTTTTATACTGAATTTTGTCAACTTTTAATTTAGTTGGCAACTTTTACCATACTGTGGCGGACTACACTGTCACGGTACATATAACCTTTCTGAAGTTCTTCCGCTACTATATTTTCGCCAAGCTCTTCATCCTCCACATGCATCACTGCATTGTGGAAATCCGGATCGAATTCATTTCCTTCTGCCTCGATGGCTTTTTTACTCCGAGCTCTTCCAGGCTTGCTACAAACTGTTTGTAGATCTTATCCATACCCTGTGCAAATGGCTGTTCTTTTTTCATCGGAAAGAGTTGCCAGTCCGCGTTCGAAATTATCGATCACCGGAAGCATCTTTTCAATGACACTCTTTGCACCGACCTCAAACATGGCTGCTTTTTCTTTTTCCGTTCTTTTACGGAAATTATCGAACTCTGCCATCTGGCGTTTCAGACGATCAGTCAGTTCTTCGATCTGCTCGTCTTTTTTATCTTTCTTTTCTTTTTCTTACCAAAGAAGCCTTTCTTTTCCGGCTGTTCTTCTTTTGCGGCAGCTGTATCGCTTTCTGCCTTTTCCGTTTCCGGCTGTTTTTCTTCTCCTGCAGTCGGTTCTGCAGTTTTTTCTATTTCTTCATCAGCAGGCTTTGTGTTTTTGTTTCCTCTGCCATACAATCACCTCTCTAGTTGTCTTCTTTTTCTTACCAAATATATCATCCAATTGAGTTGTCAGTGTTTTTAAGGTACCGACAACTCTGTCATAATCCATTCTTTTCGGTCCGATGATACCGATCGTACCTCGCATACCATCGCCCAGCTCGTAAGTAGCTGTCACAACACTGCAGTCCTTCATCGTCTGCACCGGTGTCTCATTTCCGATGTAAACCTGAATGCCGGTGTTCTTGTCATCTGCCATCGTATCGGCTACCAGATCCGCCAGCTGTTTCTTTTCTTCAAAGGTACCGATCAGGCTGCTCGCCTTTTCACTGTCTGACAGTTCCGGATATTTGAAGATGTTCGTCGCTCCGCTTGTATAGATCTCCATCTCTTCTTCATCCATCTGGATCGCTTCTGCGACTGCATCCAGAACGCTGTTTACAACCTCGCTGTGGATACCAGCCTCCTCTTTGATCTTTGCAATCGTTGTCAGATTGATCTGATCCATCGTAAGACCATTCAAACTGGTGTTAAGCAGAATGTTCAGCTTCAATACCGTTTCCTGATCCAGTCCGTGATGAAGCGAGATCATTTTATTCTTCACTACGTTGCCTTCCGTAACAACAACAGCTAACAGCTGATCTTCGCTTACTATGGAAAGCTGGATAAACTTAAGCTTTGTTCTGTGATACTGCGGCCCTGTGATCATCGAAGCATAATTTGTGTTGGCTGCAAGGAACTGTGCCACACGCTTCAGGACCATTTCCATCTTATCCTGCTTTTTCGATCATCAGCTCCTTCATTTCCGTTACCTGCTGTTCTTTCTCTTCCATCAGGTGGTTCACATACAGACGATAACCAAGGTCTGAAGGAATCCTGCCGGCTGAAGTATGCGGCTGCAAGATGTAGCCCATCTCTTCCAGATCTGACATTTCATTCCGGATTGTGGCGGAGCTCAGATTCAAATCCGTATATTTGGAAATGGTCCTGGAACCAACCGGTTCTCCGGTTTCCATATAGGTCTTGATGATCGCCTGAAGTATCTTCCATTTTCTCTCATCTAACTGCATCCTTGAATCCTCCTTCCTGTTATTAGCACTCATCTTAGTGGAGTGCTAACATCCTTTGTACCCTAAAATAGCACTACGCATATTCTTTGTCAAGAGGTTTTTTTCATTTTTATAAAAATTGACTTTTTTCCGGAATGCGTTATACTAAAGAGGTCAGAAAAACAGAATCTGACCTAAAAAACGATCACATAAAATTTCAGGGGTTCTTATGAAACGAAAAACCACAAATCTTGTCATTGTACTGCTCAGTTTTCTGATTGCAGCTCTGATCGCACTGGCCGTATTTATGACCTGGTTTACAAAGGAACAGACCGCTTTTCTGGAAAAAAGCTTACGTGATGTGAAAAACGAACATTCTGTGCAGGATTCATCTGATACCGCAGACACTTCTGACCATATTGTCTCCTCTTCCTGTCATCACTTTCTTTTTTGTCGGAGATTCCAGAACGGTCGGCATGGAGGAAGCCATGCAGGATTCCGATGATGCGGATACCTGCTCTTATATAGGAAAAGTCGGGGAAGGTTACTACTGGCTTGTGAACGAGGGCATCGATCAGCTTCGCACCTCTCTTTCCAAAGAGCCAGATGCTACTGTTGTGTTTAATCTTGGCGTCACTGATCTGAGTGAGATCGACCGTTATCTTGCGTTTTATCCTCAGATTTTTGCAGAATATCCGGATGCTTCTTTCTATATTATGTCTGTGAATCCGGTAGGCGATGCATGCTCCGGTGCTTCCAACGAAGAAATCCGGGATTTTAATGCAAAATTAAAAGAATCTTTTCCGGATCAGTACCTGGATTGCTATGATTATCTGGAACAGAATGGTTTTTCAACGGTAGATGATCTTCATTATACAAACGATACTTACCGTGCGATCCATGATTATACCGTAAGTGCAATTTCAGAAATGGAAAATCCGTAACGCATATTTATGTTCCTTCGTATATTCAAGAATGCTTCTGGCATTCTTGCTGCGAGGTGAACGTCATGCATCGCATGACATATTCTTCTGTGCACCTCTGCAATCCGCCGGAGGCTATATCAGATGGGAGATTGAATCCCGCCACTAATACAAGCTTGTTGCCTGCCGCCTACAGCGGGAGTCATCTCCCATCTGATATAAAATGGCAGAACAAACATTTCAGCTTGTTCTGCCATTTCTGTATAAAGCGAACATTTGCAATCCGCTTTTCTGTTTTATCTTTATCCGAGCAAAAACTCAGAAAGCACCATGTTACTTAAATCAATCCCCTTTTTTGTCAGGGAAATGCGGTCCTCTTCAATTCTCAGCAATCCTTTTCTGTGAGCTTTTGGATCTCCCTTTGGTAGATCACCGTCAGCGGACAGTGAAAATGCTCTTCAAATGCAGACAGGCTGACGCCTTCCATCATGCGAAGTCCCAAAAACAAGGTTTCTTCGATCTGATTGTCTTTGTCAGCACCAGTAATTCCTTTTTGAGAAATCCCGGTTTAAGTATTCCTGCAGATCATCGGTATTTTTATAACGGGCGGATTCTGCAATGTGGATGCTCCAAGTCCAAAACCGATGTAGTCCACTCGTTTCCAGTATCCGACGTTGTGTCTGCATACATACCCTGCTTTTGCATAATTCGATATCTCATAGCGATGATATCCATATTCGGAAAAGAATCTCTGCCGTATCCTCGTACATCTGACGTTCCTCATCCTCCGAAGGCAAAAACTGCGGTTTTTCTCCGGCTTCTCTTTTGCGGCATCCTGTCTGTAACGCTTTGCAAACAGCGTGCCATCCTCGATGATCAGACTGTAGGCGGAGATATGCTCCGGTCCAAGTTCACATACCTTTTTCAGAGTACAGCGATAGCTCTCTACACTCTGACCCGGAAGCGCCGACATCAGATCGACATTGATATTCGCAAATCCGATCCTTCTTGCCAGATAAAAATTCTCTTTGAACTGATTGTACGTGTGGATACGTCCTAAAAGCTTTAACTCCTCCTGATCTGCGGACTGCAGCCCCAGGCTTAAACGATTGATCCCTGCTTTTTGGTAAATCTGCAGTTTTCTTCCGTCAGTGTCCCCGGATTGCATTCAATCGTAATTTCCGCATCTTCCCGGATATCCGGGAAACGCTCCCAGATCGCCTGCATGATCCGCATGATCTCACTGCCCTCCAGAACAGAAGGGGTACCGCCACCGAAAAGATCGTAGATACCACGTAATCCTCCGCCAGATCAAACTGACGGATTTCTTCAATCAGGCAGTTGACATATTGTTTCTGAATTTCTTTTTCTGCCGGAAAAGACAAAAAATCACAATGCACATTTCCGAACGCAGAATGGGATGTGCAGATATAATTCCAGATCTTTTTTCATATTACTTATCATCCAGCTTCAATACACTCATAAAAGCCTTCTGCGGAATTTCTACGTTGCCCACCTGACGCATCCGCTTCTTGCCTTCCTTCTGCTTTTCCAGAAGCTTTTTCTTACGGCTGATATCTCCACCATAACATTTTGCAAAGTACGTCCTTGCGCACTGCCTTAACCGTCTCCCTGGCAATGACCTTTCCTCCGATTGCCGCCTGGATCGGTACCTCAAAGAGCTGTCTTGGAATCTCCTCTTTTAATTTTTCGCACATCTTGCGTCCGCGTTCATACGCCGATCCTTCAAATACAATAAAGGAAAGGGCATCGACTTCTTCTCGGTTGACCAGAATATCCAGTTTGACAAGTTCGGAACGCTTGTCCCTTTCATTTCATAGTCAAAAGATGCATAACCTCTGGAACGTGATTTCAGAGCATCAAAGAAATCGTAGATAATCTCATTGAGCGGAAGGTCGTATTTGAGCAGTGCTCTTGTCTCTTCCATATATTCCATACCAAGGTAAACACCTCTTCGCTCCTCGCAGAGCTGCATGATCGAACCGATGTATTCGGTCGTGACCATGATCTCGGCACTGACCATCGGCTCTTCCATGTACTCGATCTCAGCCGGATCCGGAAGGTTTGCCGGATTTGTCAGCTCCATCACTTCTCCGTTTGTCTTATGGACTTTATAAACAACGCCAGGAGCCGTTGTCACGAGATCCAGATGAAACTCTCTCTCAAGTCGTTCCTGTATAATTTCTAAATGCAGAAATCCTAAGAATCCACATCTGAAGCCAAATCCAAGGGCAATAGAAGTCTCCGGCTCAAACTGAAGTGCTGCATCGTTTAACTGCAGTTTTTCCAGCGCATCACGCAGATCCGGATATTTTGCTCCGTCTGCCGGGTACATACCGCAGTAAACCATAGGATTAACCTTCTTGTAACCAGGAAGTGGCTCCGCACATGGACGGTCTGCATCCGTGATCGTATCGCCGACACGGGTATCTTTGACATTTTTCAGACTCGCTGTGATATAACCTACCATACCGGCACGCAGTTCATCCCACGGGATAAACTGTCCTGGTCCGAAATAGCCGACTTCTACGACTTCTGCCTCAGCTTTCGTCGCCATCATGCGGATCTTTGTGCCGCGTTTTACAGTTCCTTCTTTGATCCGGCAGAAAACGATGACACCTTTGTAGGCATCATAAAGAGAATCAAAGATCAGTGCCTGAAGCGGTGCTTTCGGATCACCCTGCGGTGCCGGGATCTTCTGCACGATCTGCTCTAAGACCTGATCAACATTCAGCCCGGTTTTGGCTGAGATACGCGGTGCATCATGTGCCTCAAGTCCGATCACATCCTCAATCTCGTTGACAACGCGCTCCGGATCTGCACTTGGGAGATCGATTTTGTTAATGACCGGAAACACCTCCAGGTCATGATCCAACGCAAGATACACATTCGCCAGCGTCTGCGCTTCGATTCCCTGTGCTGCATCCACGACAAGAATCGCTCCGTCACAGGCAGCCAGACTTCGGGATACTTCATAGTTAAAGTCCACATGCCCCGGGTATCGATCAGGTTAAATACATACTCTTCGCCGTCTTTTGCTTTGTAGATGATACGGACGGTCTGTGCTTTGATTGTAATGCCACGTTCTCGCTCCAGATCCATATTATCAAGTACCTGTGCCTGCATCTCACGGCTCGTCAAAAGGCCGGTCATTTCGATAATTCGGTCTGCCAGCGTCGATTTGCCGTGATCAATATGTGCTATAATACAAAAATTTCTGATATTTTTCTGATCTATACCTGTCACAATTCTATCTCCTTATTCCTAAACTTGCATTCTAAGTGGCATTTTAGCACATATTGTCTTTGTCTGGCAATCTTTTTCTGCTATCTGCCGGCAAGCACCCTGTCCAGGATATCTGCCAGCGGCTCCATGGCATTTTCTCTTCTTCTACGGTGTTCAGCTGGCTGCCCGCCTCGATCAGCAGTGCCCGCGGCTTCAGATGCAGATTGTAGCGAAGACTCTGAAGATAAATATGTCTGGTGAACCCCGGATAATATTCCTGTGCTTTGATCTGAAGCTGAAAGGAAAACGCCAGATTCTCTTCAATATACGGATTAGGCAGATAGTCAACGTTTCCGTTTCTCGCAGTCCGGCTCAGCCCGTTAAAAACATGATCTTCGCTACCTGTTTGCCATCGATCTGCGTGACCAGCTTCTCCCCATCCAGCCCATCTCGGTGCAGGTCGATCACCACCTCAACCGTTGGATTTGCCGCAAGAATGCTGCTGATCTCAGTCTCCGCCAGATTGTATGCCGTGTTTCGATCCAACACACCGTCTATCATGTCAAATACGCTTGTATTATGGATTACATTATATCCATACTTGTTTTCCAGCAGCTCTGTCAGATAATTTCCCATGCCCACAATCGTATCAAAATATTTCCTTCTTCCGAATCTGCAAATGCTTCCTGCGAATGGGTATGATAGATCAGAATCTGCGGCACAGATGCATCTTTTTTTTATGCGAAGATCCTGACCTGCAAGTTTCTCTGCATTGATCTGCTCCGGATCCGCTGTTGTAGATGCATCTACGGTATAATAATTTCCGACCAGCGTCTGGAAATCCTGAAGTTCTTCCATATTTACCGTTTCCTGCTGTTCTTTTGTTTCTTCGGTCTGTGCTTTTTTTTTTCTTTCTCTTTTTCTTTTTACTGCTTTTTGAATGACCGTTTTTCTGTCTCCTCCATGGATTCTGCTTCTGCCTTCTGCGGCATCTGATCCTGTGTGTTCTGTACTTCTGAAGACTTTTGCGTTTCCTGTGTTTTTTTCACTTTCCGGATTTTTATCTGTTTCTTCCCGTACCGTCAGCTGCGGCTCTTCTGATAAGAAATAGGACTCCTTGCTCTCCCAGTAAGTCAGAAGCGGAACGACTTCTTTTGTAAGCAGGAAAGCCAGCTTTTGATTCTCTGTACCTTTCACTGGTGCAAGTGTAAATACCGGTGCATAGAGCTGTGCTGTTTTCCTTGTCAAATTTTTTGCCCCCGCCTGCGATCGACACACCCTTCACCAGAACATAAAGCCCCAGGCCGAAAATGACTGCCCACAGACTTCCGTGTATCCAGTTTTTAAAACGCTTCATGCCCTCACCTCATTCATTGCAATATATGAGGTGTTTTTTTTCATTATGCAAGCTGAAGGGCAAGATTGAGCCCTTCTGAAATCGTATAGCTCAGACGTTTCACCGTCTCATCAATATCCTTTGGGCGTCACAAACATCGTATTTAAATGTGATGGAATCCTTTCTTTGATCAGCTGATATTTCTGTGCATAATCTTCCATATCAAGGGCATGAATCAGGCTCTCCATCGTATCATTGACAATGGTTGCCGCATCTACAACAGTGGGCACGCCGATGGCAATGACCGGAATGCCAAGAACCTGTTTATTTAAACCATTTCTGTGATTTCCGACACCGGAACCCGGATTGATCCCGGTATCTGTGATCTGGATCGTACGATTCAGCCTGCGTGTACTGCGGGCTGCCAGAGCATCCACTGCAATGATCAGGTCGGGATGCGTTTCCTTTACCACGCCTCTGATGATTTCCAGCGTTTCCATACCTGTTTGTGCCATCACTCCCGGAACGATGCCGCTGACCGGATTTCGCTGTTCTTCCCCAACGAAGCTCCCCCGAATTCCCGGATCATATGCCTGGTGATGCAGATGTTGCCAACCACATAAGGTCCGAGTGCATCCGGTGTCACATCCCTGGTTTCCAAGTCCGACGATCAGCACCGATTTTCCCCTTCTCCCATCAGACTTTTCAGATGTTCTGCCAGTTTCTGCGATATTTCCCGGTGATAATCCTCATCCGGCACGATCAGATTCGGGGCTTCCATGGTAATATATGTCCCGACCGGTTTCCCATCGTTTTTGCCCCGTTTTCTGTCTCGATCACCACCCTGGTCGTATGGATCTCCAGTTCTTCATCGTCCTCTTCTTCAATCCGCACACCCCGGATTTTTACGTCATCTTCTTCAAAACTTTCTCTTGCTTCCAGTGCGAGGTCTGTTCTGATACGAAATCTTCCAAACATGCTCTGTTCCTCCTGCTGTTTCGTGTTTTTTGCCTGATTTTGTTTCCATCTGATCTGCTTTTATCAGTGTCTGTAATTTTATCGAAATATTCCATATTTTTTCAAAATTTGATATTGACATTTGGCAGGCTTTGGTTTAGACTATGAGAGTATGTTTGAAGTATGTTCATTAGAACGTCCGTGTCCGGCTTTAATGTAACAGAAATCATATCATTTTATAGAAAAATTAGAATAAAAATTGAGGTGTACAGATTGGCTAACATCAAATCCGCAAAGAAAAAGAATCCTGGTTAACAGAACAAAAGCTGAGCGTAATAAATCTATCAGATCTGCTGTTAAACTGCTATCAAAAAGTAGAGGTTGCAGTTGTTAACAAAGATAAAGAAACTGCAGTAAATGCACTGGGTGCTGCTACAGCTATCATCAACAAAGCTGCATCGAAAGGTGTTTATCACAAAAACAACGCTGCTAGAAAAGTTTCTCGTTTAGCAAAAGCTGTAAACAGCTTAAATTAAACCAATTTTTATAAATATATAACCCATCAGGTACCGTCAGCCTGATGGGTTTTTTATTTTGAAGGCAAAACACTCTTATCAACTCGAATATTTGACAAGCAGAAGCTCCACGCTCATCACATCGTTCATACGCCCTGTTTTGACTGCCTCTTCCATCCTGACGCAGTCCTGCAGAGCTTCTTTTAAGGTTTTCAGTGAAAGTATTCTGCCTGTCGCAGACAGTTCCGCACAATAAATCCTGCCATTTTCAGACGCTCCGAAATCGTTTTTGCACTGTATCCTTCCTCGGAAAGCTCTTTACCTGCATCAGAAGATTAAACTGGCGTGTGATCAGATAGAGAATACGCATCGGCGGTTCTTTTAATGCCAGAAGTTCATAGTAAAGCTCCATAGCTTTCTTCTGCTTTTTCTCTGCCATCGCATTGATCATATCGAAAATTTTATTTTCCGTTTGCTCACTGCAGATCACTGCGACATCTTCTTCGGTAATGGATTCTTTCTCCATACAGTAACAGATCAGTTTTTCCAGTTCCTGACGTATCCGCTCCATATCGGTTCCCGTTTTCTCCAGAAACAGTTTCATCGCACCGGAAGTGATCATCTTTTTTTCTGATTTCAGTATGCCAAGGATCCACCTGGTCAGCGTCTGTTCATTCTGTGCCGTAAACTCAACGACACTGCCTTTTTATTTACCGCCTTATAAAGTTTGCCTCTTTTGTCTACTTCGCTTTCTACAAACAGCATGATCGTCCCTTCCGGTATGGATGGAATATAATCTGCCAGCTGCTGATTTGCATTTTTAAAAAGCCGCTGTCCTCGATCAGAAGCAGGCGATGTTCTGCAAAGAACGGCATGGTATCCGCCTGTGCGATCATTTCCTCTACATCGATGCCTTTTCAACTGTAAATGCTCAGATTGATGGTATCCCCTTCCGGAAGAACTGCATCTTTCAGACGATTTTTGTATTGCTGTTTCAGATAGGCTTCTTCCCCATAGAAGAGATATACCGGCTTAAAGCTTCCTTTTTGATATCCTCCACCACAGACTTCATATGGTTTCCTTTTTTTTGTCATGGCAGCGAAAGCAGATTTTATCCGCAGTTACATACCGGACTTTTTTTCTTCCCGCCTCCTGCGTGTCATAAGACCTCCGATACGGCCGGTTTCCTTCGCAGTCAGAGCTTTCCAGCCCTGCTCCATAACTTTATCGAGAAGTCCGAGCTCTTTTGCGATCTCATACTTTAATTCTTCTTCCGGTGCCAGATTATTTAAATCAATTTTTTCTTTTTCTTAGACATATAGACCATACCCTTTCTTTTCTGGAGTATGGCCTGATTTTTCATTTACTATTCATATGGACATGAAGTTTGAGGCAAAAAGTCTTTTGACCCAAATTTTAACCTTTAACCCTGACATCATGCTATGGTTTCAGTACTCTTCCGGCATGATAATCGCTGCAATGATATACAGGATCAGTCCAGTACTGGTGCAGCCAAGCAGCACACATAACAGACGCACGATCGTAGGATCAATGCCAAAATATTCGCCGATTCCGCCGCACACGCCGCATAACACTCTGTTTGTTCTTGATTTGTAAAGTCTCTTTGGTTCCATAATCTTTCATCCTTTCATAATTAATTATGATATGTTTATCCTATGTTTCTGTAACTGATTTGTACCTTTGTCGGCTTTCGTATTATTCCACCGATATCTCAGACAACGTTCGAAATATCTTCCAGAATTTTTTCCGGAATATCCTGCACGCTCGGAAATTCCTGCATTTCTTCATAGAGCCTGCCGCTGCCTGCTCCCACTGCAAATGCTGCCGTACAAAGTCCGATGCCGCACACCAGCAGGAGCACTGCTGCGGTAAGTGCGATTTTCGTCCGTTTTTTCATGCCATCCTGCTCCTTCCCGAAAAAATTTTATGAAGTGCTTTTTCCTGCCATCCGGATCAGAACCGGAAGCATTTTCAGATAAAGCCATATGCACAGAAATGTCATAAAATCCCAACGGCAAGGCCGATACATCCAAGGCCGAGGGACATCAGACCGCGAAATGGGTTTACAAACAGCATCACGGCTCCGTAAACAATACTGACTGCTCCAAATATATAAGCCGCGATCATAATGCCAAGTGCTCCGGCCAGAATCCCAATGATCAGTCCGAATATGCCAACCACGATCCCGATCAGTCCTCCAAGCAGACCGGTTGCTGTTCCAAGAACGGCTCCTGCAGCCGGGATCAGAATCGCCAGTGCCAGTGCAAACCAAATCACCCTCATGATCGTGTTCTGATCTTCCCACCAGCTCCAGAATGACCACTTTGCAGCAGATGCTTTTGCTCTGTCGCCTTTCTTTTCCTCCTCCACATAAAAAGCCGGTGTCTTGCTTTCTGTATCGGATGCTGCACTTTCTGCACCGTTTTCTGTATAAAAGTACTCCCCTTTTAATCCACTTTTGATATCCTGTGCCACCTTCTGCGGGCTTCCCAGATGGTCGATTGCCTGCTGCAGGTCATCTCCTGCTTCATCAAAATACCGCTCGTAATAATCCAGTGCTTCCTCCCGCTCCTGCGGTGAAATATCACCAAGAAGTGCCGCAAGTTGTTCCATAAACTCTTTCCTGCCCACTTAAAGTTCACCTCCGTCAAAAATATTGCCAATCCTGGCTGAGTACTCTTTCCACTCTGTCTTATACAGCTGAAGCTGGGCCATCCCGCGTTCTGTAATTTTATAATAACGCCGGTTTCGACCGCCAAATTCCATATCATAGACTTCAAGACAGTCATCCTTCAAAAGCCTGCGAAGCACCGGATACAGCGTCGATTCTGAGACATCGATCGCTTTTTCGGACATCCTGGGTGATGCGGTATCCGTAAGTACCCGCTTCCTCTTTCGACACAACGGCAAGAACAATGGCATCCAAAAGAGCCGCCCCTGTATTAAAAACCATAGCTTCCTCCTGATACTATTTTCTTTTCAATACTATATATCATATAATATTGTTTGTCAATGTGTATTTTCTTACGGTTTTCTTAAATATAGTTATGAGGATTTTTCATTGACAATACTCCCCAAAATGATAATTTTGATACGAAAATTGAAAACTATTTATCAGAAAAGCAATCTGCAAAGTAAAAAAACAGAACGCCATAATGATTCGAAAACAATCTGCTGACACGCTGCGTTTCCTGTTCGGTTTGTTTTCGAATTCATCATGGCTGTTCTATTTTCCGCTTCAATGACCTCTGGCAGGCCAGTAACTTTTGGCAATGTGCAAAATGAACGAATTCCAAAGAAGACACTTTTACGTGCTCTTCGGGGAATTCGTTCATTTGCACATTAAGAAATTCTCCGCCCTCTGCAGTGCATAAGCCAGATTTTCTTCCGTATGTGCCGCTGACACAAACATGGCTTCAAACTGTGCCGGTGCAAGATGGATTCCATTGTCCAGCATATATTTAAAATACCGTGCATACTCAGCAGTATCTGAGGTTTTTGCGGAAGCATAGTCAACAACCTGCTGTTCTGTGAAAAACAGGGAACCGATTGAGCCGACATGGTTTACCTGCCATGCATGTCCGTTCTTTCTGGCATTTTCTTTCATGGTTTCAAAGAAAGTATCGCTTTTCTGATTGAGTTCTTCATAAATCTGCGGATTGTTTTCAAAATGGTAAGCTGTGCAATGCCTGCTGCCATGGCAACCGGATTGCCGCTTAAGGTTCCTGCCTGATAAACCGCTCCGACCGGTGAGACCATCTCCATGATCTCGCGTCTGCCGCCGTAGGCTCCCACCGGCATGCCTCCTCCGATGATCTTGCCGTATGTCACAAGATCAGCATCGATACCAAAATAGCCCTGTGCACCCTGAAGTCCAAGTCGGAATCCGGTGATCACTTCATCGAAGATCAGAACGCTTCCATGCTCGCTACAGAGTTTTCGAAGTCCTTCCAGAAATCCCTTTTTCGGCGGAACAACGCCCATATTTGCAGCCACCGGCTCTACGATCACGGCAGCAATTTCCTTTGGATATTCGTCAAACAGTGCCTCTACGCTTGCCAGATCATTGTAAATGGCAGATAACGTATCCTGTGTACATCCTGCCGGTACGCCGGCACTGTCCGGGATTCCTGCCGTCATCACACCGGATCCTGCTTTTACTAACAGAGCATCGGAATGTCCGTGATAGCATCCGGCGAATTTGACGATTTTATTTCTTCCTGTATAGCCTCTGGCGGCACGGATCGCACTCATCACAGCTTCTGTTCCGGAATTGACCATACGCACCATTTCAAGTGACGGGATCACATCTGTCATCAGCTCTGCCATCTCTACTTCTTTTTCAGTGGCGGCTCCAAAACTCAGTCCTTTTTTCACATGCTTTGATCACGGCTTCTTTGATCGCCGGATGATTGTGGCCAAGGATCATCGGTCCCCAGGAACCGATAAAATCCAGATATTTGTTTCCATCGACATCGGTCATATAAACACCGTTTGCCTGTTCAATAAAACGCGGCGTGCTGCCGACACTTCCAAAAGCACGCACCGGGCTGTTCACGCCACCCGGAATCAAAGTAACTGCTTTTTTAAAAAGTTCTTCTGATCTTGTCATCATCCAATCTTCCCTTCATCCATCATTTTTGCAATCTCTTTTGCAAAATAGGTAAGATAAATATCAGCTCCGGCACGGTAAGCACCGACTGCCATCTCACCGATGATCCGTTCTTCATCAATATAGCCTAGTTTGGCTCCTGCTTTTACCATAGCATATTCTCCGCTGACGCTGTAGGCTGCAACCGGTGTGTTGACCACTTTTCGCACTTCTGTGATCACATCCTGATAAGCCATCGCCGGTTTTACCATAATGATATCCGCTCCCTCTTCGACATCGAGCAGAGCCTCTTTGATGCCTTCTCTTTTATTATGAAAATCCATCTGATATGTTTTGCGATCACCAAAAGACGGTGCAGAACCTGCAGCATCACGGAATGGTCCATAGAAAGCAGATGCATATTTTACTGCATAGGACATGATCGGTGTGCCTGTATGTCCCGCCTGATCGAGCATCGTACGGATCGCACGCACACGGCCGTCCATCATATCGGATGGTGCTACCATATCTGCTCCGGCTTCCACATGAGAAAGAGCGGTCTTTGCAAGCAAATCCAGCGTCCTATCATTGTCCACATCGTGTCCGCACAACATGCCGCAGTGTCCGTGTGATGTGTACTCGCACATACAAACGTCCGTGATCAGATACAGTTCCGGGAATTTTTCTTTTGCTTCCCGAAGTGCTCTCTGCACAATGCCATTTTCGTTGTAGGCTCCGCTTCCCACTTCGTCTTTCTGATCCGGGATGCCAAAAACATCACATTTTTCACACCGGCATTTAACAGCCGCTCCAGTTCAAATCCCATGCAGTCCACACTGTAACGGTACTGTCCGTCCATGGACGGGATCTCCTCCCGGATGTCATTCCCTTCTTTTACAAACATCGGATAGATCAGGGAAGACTTATCCATTCTCGTCTCTCTCACCATTCTTCTGAGTGTATCGTTTCCTCTTAACCTTCTTGGTCGGATTGTCATATCCATCTTTTGTTACCTCCTACATTTAAAACTGCTTCCGGCACAGCTCTTTTACTTTATCCAGAACGCTGTCCATCGTTGCTTTTTCAGACATCCAAGTTTGCATTCCAAGCTCATCTGCTGCCCGCTTCGTCTGTTTTCCGATGCATACTGCCCGGACAAGGGAAAAATCAAGCCCTTTGGCTGCCTGTGCGAACCCTCGCACGGTCGATGCACTGGTAAAGACCGCAAAATCAATCTTTCCCTGTTCAAATTCTGCCTTTTGATCGATCAGTTCTGAGCTTTCGTACAGAGTGCGGTAGGTTGGAACATCATCGATCTGCACATCCGGTACTTTCTGAAGTTCCAGTATCAGTTCCTGATTTGCAGTCTCTGCCCGCGGTATCAAAATCCGCTCTCCCCCGTGCAGGCCCGGGCAAGGCTGGATCCCAGATGTTCTCCGTCAAAAATTTCCGGTTTTAAATCTGCCAGAATACCATGCTTTTTCAGTTCCTTTTCAGACCCGCTTCCTATAACAGCAAATTTCGCCGCCGCAAGTTTGCGGATATCCGCTTCATGTTCTGTCAGTTTTTCAAAAAGACTCTCACTCCGGTCGGGCTGGTAAATACGATCCAGTCATAACTTTGAATAGCTTCCATACTTTGCTTCAGTTTTTGATTTTCTGAAATCGCTTCTGTTTTGATCGCCGGAAGTTCCAGCACTTCTGCCCCTTCTCTTCGAAGCTTTTCCGCCATTTGGGAAATCAGTTCTTTTAGTCTTGTGACCAGGATTTTACGTCCTGCAAGCGGCAGTGCTTCATGCCATGCAAATCTATCGGCCAGAGCACATACTTCGCCAACCACGATGATGGCCGGTGTCTGAATCCCCTGCTTTTGTACCTCTTCCGGCAGTGTTGAAACGGTTGCACTGATCCGTTTCTGTCCTGCCGTGGTTCCCTGCTGTAAAATGGCAGCAGGCATATCTGCACGCATACCCGCCTTTAAAAGTCCATCGCAGATATCTGCAAGTGCCGTCACTCCCATCAGAAAAACCAGGGTTCCCTTTGTCCTTACCAGTGCCTCAAAATCAATATCATAGGTATCGCCTTTTTTCTTATGCCCGGTAATGATATGTAGCGAAGAGCAGAAATCCCGGTGCGTGACCGGAATCCCCGTTGTAGGCAGGGACTGCAATCGCAGAAGTCACACCCGGTACAACCTCATACGGTATCTGATGTGCCTTTAAAAGCTCCAGTTCCTCCCCGCCTCTGCCAAACAGAAACGGGTCGCCGCCTTTTAACCGCACAACCCTCTTGCCTTCCAGTGCTTTTTTTCACAAGGATTTTGTTGATCTCTTCCTGCGGCATCAGATGATGGCTTGCCCGCTTGCCGACATTGATCTTTTCGGCATCCTCTGGGATCATACTTAAAATAGCCTGACCTGCCAGTGCATCATAAACAACAACTTCTGCCTTCTGAAGCACACGCTTTCCTTTCAGTGTAAACAACCCCGGATCGGAAGGACCTGCTCCTACCAGCCAGACTTTTCCCGGTTTTATATCATCTTCTTTTACAGCAGTGCAGCTTTGTGCATGACATTCTTTTTTCAGCCCTTCTGCGAGCAACATGCCCATTGTTTCGGCATCTTCCGGATTTCCTTCGATCTGACCTTTTTATATATTCCGGTTGCTTCCTGGTAATACAGGCCACGTAGCAGAAGCTTTCCGTTTTTCATTTCTGCATAGGCAGCGATCGGTGAACTGCACCCGCCATTTAAATATTTTACAAAAGCCCGCTCTGCTGCCTGTGCTGTCTGTGCCGCCGGATCGTTATAGGCTTTCAGAAAAGCATAATCTTCTCCTTTTCTTCCCTGAACCGCCAGAATCCCTGCCCTGCTGCCGGAATGATCTCATCCGGCTCAAAATAACGATAAATGCGGTTTTCCAGGCCAAGCCGCTTTAAACCTGCTGCTGCCAGGATCAGTGCTCCGTATGCTCCTGACTGAAGTTTCTGCAGCCTGGTCTGGATATTTCCTCGCACCGGAAGAAAGGTTACATCCGGATACAGCTCTTTAAGCTGCAGCATCCGTCTCTGGCTGGAACATCCGACCGGAAGCGTTCTGTCCCATTTTTCTGCTCCTTCCGGAAGCACCAACACATCTCTTGGATCCTCTCTTTTGGAAAATGCAAGCAGCGGCAGCTCTTCGGAAAGTTCCATCGGCATATCTTTCAGACTGTGTACGGAAAGATCGCTGCATCCATCCCGAAGTGCTTTATCCAGTTCCTTCACAAACAGACCTTTGCCGCCGATTTTCTCCAGCGTGCGATCCAGGATTTTGTCACCGGTCGTTTTCATGGTCAGAATTTCTACCTGACATCCCGGTTTCTTCTCTCTGATAAAATCCCGGACCATCTCACTTTGGATCACCGCCAGACGGCTTCCTCTGCTTCCTATGACAATGTTATGCTCTGTCATATTTTTATTCTCCTTTTTCATTAAAGTCAAACGCATTTGAAACCTGGCACGCATAAATCTCTTCCAGTCCATCTATGCACTCCCGAAATGCTGCATCGCTGATCCGTCCCCGCAGTTCAAAAAGCATTTTGTTGGTCACTTTCTGTGCCGCTCGATGGATCTGTTTTTCCAGTGTTTCTTTTTCAAATACTTCCATTGGAAGCTGATGCAGGATTTTATACAGACGCAGATCTAGGTCTGTCGCAACTTCTTCTTTGATCTTTCCAATACGCGGTATCACATCAAGGCATCGATACCAGTTGCAAAATTCTTCCATCTGCTCTTTCAGAATGGATTCTGCCTCTCTGATTCCAGCTTTCATTTTCTCGCTCAAAACATCGACTTTGAAATAGTCGATATCATAAAAACGGATGTACATCAGTTTCTGCACCTCCGGATCAATATCACGCGGCACCGCCAGATCTACAAGGATCAGTTCATGATCCAGATCAACTGCCTGAAGTCCTTCTTTTGTGAGCGTATAATTCGGGCTTGCCGTGGCACTGACTACAAAATCACAGGAACTGATCAGACCCATGCGTTTTCCATAGTCAATACGCCTGCATCCCTGCGGGATCTGCACGACACCGCTGCGGTACTGACGCACGGTAACGGTCACATCCGCGCCTTCCTGCTGCAGAACGGTTGCGGCAAGTTTTCCCATCTCCCCGTTTCCGATGACCATACATTTTTTGCCTTTTACTTCCAGACCTTCCTGTCGAAGTGTCTGAAGTGCCGGTGGATCACCGAATGATTGCCTGTGGAAAACGTCACATTTGTCCGCACTTTCTTACCGGCAGTCACCGCCATGCGAAACAACACTTCCAGCACATTGTCCGCCGCATAATGCTCTCTTGCCGTCACAAGTGCTCCCTTTACCTGTGTCAGAATCTGATCTTCTCCTAAGATTCTAGATTCCAGTCCGCAGGCAAGACGGAACAGATGCTGCACGGCATCTTCTTCTTTTCGCTCCGTAAAATATTTCTGATACTCATCGTTATGGATTGCCCGTATTTTACACAGAAGTTCATAAAGGGCGATCACACACCCCTCTTCCGTGCTGACCCAGAGTTCCATACGGTTACAGGTCGATAACAGGACACAGCCACAGATTCCTTTTTCCTGTTTTATGATCTCCAATGCTTCCACTGTCTTTTTTTGGGTAAATGAAAAAATCGTCCGGATATCAATCGCAGCTACGCTGTGATCGATCCCTATCATTTGTATTGCCATAACGTTCTTCCTTTGAAAAATAGATTCTGTAAATATCCTGTCAATCATAGCACAATTCCCGACAAAAATCTACTTCCGGAATTGACTTTTGAGATAGCGGATGTTACACTTCTTTTACTCATACGATTTCGTTTTTTTGATCTGCAGTTACTGCACAGTCTCAGAAAACTTTTCTGCTATGCTCAAAAAGAAAGGATTTATCAGATTTATGTGTACGAATCAATCAACAACCAAAGCTATCCTCGTTGTAAGCTTTGGCACCAGTTATCACGATACAAGAGAAAAAAACCATTGACTGTATTGAACAGGATATCACACAGACATTTCCTCATCACCATATTTACCGTGCCTGGACCAGCAAAATGATCCTTAAAAAGTTGAAACAGCGTGATGGTATACACATCGATAACGTACGAGAAGCCATGGAACGCATGCAGCGTGACGGCATTACCGATGTAACAGTTCAGCCAACCCATGTGATCAACGGCATTGAGAACGATCTTATGAAAGAGGATGTTCTCGCTTTTTCAGATTCCTTTTCAGGATCACTTTCGGTGTCCCGCTGCTTACTTCCGAGCAGGACAGCCGTGAAGTCGTCAAGGTTCTGACTGATGCTTTTGGCGGCATCCCAAAAGACGAGGCACTTGTTTTCATGGGACATGGAACACCGCATTATGCCAATGCGATCTATGCAGCACTGGACTACACCTTTAAAGATCTTGGTTACCACAATCTTTTTATGGGAACTGTAGAAGCTTACCCGTCCATGGACTCCCTGCTGCGTCTGATCGGCAGTCTGAAGCCGTCCCGCGTCCATCTGGCTCCGTTTATGATCGTTGCCGGTGACCATGCACACAATGACCTGGCAGGAGACGATGCTGATTCCTGGAAATCCCAGTTTGAGCAGGCCGGTTATCCGGTTCTCTGTCATTTAAAAGGTCTTGGTGAATACGAAGGAATCCGCCAAATTTTCCTGCGGCATATCCGCGAAGCACAGTAAAGGAGTTTTTTATGCATATGCATCATCATAACACCGGAGGTATTGCTATTGATTCTTATGCCTGTAATTCCAGGCTTCGGCATATCAGTGCGGGATTCAAAGCTGGATTTTCCATGCTTCTGCTTCTGTTCTGTATTTTTGCAGACCATCCTGTTATCTCTGTTTTGTTGATCTTATTTGCTGCTTCCGTCACGGTTTTTCTTGGCGGTATTCCTTTGCATGATTATCTTTCCGTGCTCGGGATTCCCGTTTTTTTGCTGCTTGGCGGCATCGCCATCGCTGTCGATTTCTCTTTACAGCCGACTGGCGATTTTTACCTGAATCTGTTTTTTGTTGCCTTTGTGTCACGTATGCCGGCATTCTGAAAGCGTTTTTCTGATGCTGAAAGTGTTCGGTGCCGTAAGCTGCATGTTCCTAATGACACTTTCCACACCGTCACACGAACTTTTCTCGGTTCTCCATAAGATTCACTGCCCTTCTCTTTTACAGAACTGATGCATATGATCTACCGCTACATTTTTATTCTGCTGGAGGTACAACATAATATGCAGATTTCCGCGGAAGCAAGGCTTGATTCTGCGATTTCAGAACCTCCTGTTATTCTTTCGGGCAGATTGCAGCCAATCTTTTTATCGTTGCACTGAAAAAAGCGAATGCCTATTATGATGCAATGGAAGCACGCTGCTATGATGGAACACTTTGTTTTCTGGAAGAGAAAAAGAAACTGCCCTTCCGTACATTATAGCTTCCGAACCTTTTTTCTGTTTCTTGTTGTTCTTTGGCTTTTCATAAGATGAATTTAAGATAGGAGATAGTATGAAAGAATCCATTCTTGAAGTAAAAAATCTGCATTTTGCGTATGACGAACACCATACGGTTTTAGATGGGATCAGTCTTTCTGTCTTTGCAGGTGAGCGTATCGCCATACTTGGTTCCAACGGAGCCGGAAAATCTACATTTTTTCTGAACCTGAACGGAGTGCTCACTCCAGCCGAAGGCGAAATTTCATACCGCGGTACAAAAATCACCAGAAAAACACTGAAAAAAACTGCGTCAGCATATCGGTATTGTCTTTCAGGATACCGATAATCAGATCATTGCTTCTTCCGTTCTCGCTGAAGTCTCTTTTGGTCCTATGAACCTGAAGCTGCCTCGTTCGGAAGTCGAAGAACGTGTAAATACTGCGTTAAATTATATGAACATCTCACAATTTAAAGACCGCCCTCCCCATTATCTGAGCGGAGGTGAGAAAAACGGGTATCGATTGCAGACATTATTGCCATGAAATCCGAAATTATTATTTTTGATGAACCAACTGCATCTTTAGATCCTCTGAATGCTGCCATGCTTGAAGAAGTCCTTGAAAAGTTAAGCCGAGAAGGAAAGACACTTCTGCTCTCCACGCACGACGTGGATTTTGCCTACCGCTTTGCAGACCGTATTCTTGTTTTTGACAACGGCCGCATACTTGCCGACGGCACGCCGCTTGAAGTTTTTAAGAATATTTCTGTCTTAAAACAGGCTAATCTGAAACGCCCGCTTTTGCTGGATGTCTGCGAAGATCTGGCTGCACATGGACTTTTTCCGAAAGGATCTTTTTATCCCAGGGATTTTTCAGAATTTCATACATATCTTGCACAGAGAAATTTTTTTAATAAAAACTGCCGCACAGTTTGAATCCGTACGGCAGTTTTGTTTTCTTATTTTTTTTTCTTCCTCTTTATCTTCCCATTTTTTCCGTTCATAAAATCTTCCCATCAGAAATGCGATCACACCAACTCCGATCCCGGTCTGTACACAGAAGATCAGACTTTCAATTTCTCCAGGCAGTTCACTTCCTGTAAGACTTTCTATAACCGGAGTAAACCATGGTTCATAAGCTTCTCCTTTGATTTCTTCTACCATAACACTGCCCGCATCATCGGAACCGCCAAATTCTGCTCCTTTTTTTGCAAAGAACGGAACAACTGCGAGCAGCACAGCTGCAACTAACAGAAGAAGGATTGTTTTTTTTATTCTTCGCACTCATTCTTTTTCCTCCTCGATCTCAAAATCAATCGCTTTTAGTTCACTTTTTGCAAAACTCTCCAGTGCGATCACAACAACAACGGTAAGAATTCCTTCGATCACTGCCAGCGGAAGCTGTGTCGGTGCAAATATACCGAGAAATTTTACAGCAGATGCTGTTACCCCACCCTGTGCAGACGGATAGGCAAGTGCAAGCTGCACAGTGGTTACGCAATAGGTAAACAAATCTCCGAGTGATGCGGCAAGAAAAACCGTGATACGGCCGTTGATCCTGGTTTTGAAAGTCCCTTATAAATCAGCCAGGACAGGATCGGACCTGTAATCGCCATGGAAAAATAGTTTGCTCAAGTGTTGTCAGTCCGCCATGGGCGAGCAACACTGCCTGGAAGATCAGAACAATGATTCCAAGTACACTCACTGCACATGGTCCAAACAGGATTGCACCAAGACCGGTTCCTGTCATATGGGAACAACTTCCGGTCACAGAAGGGATTTTCAGGGATGACAGCACAAATACAAAAGCTCCTGCCATTGCGATCAGTGTAATGGATCTGCGGTTTTCCTTCACTCTCCTGTTCAGCGATCGAAATCCAAATACTAAAAACGGCAGACAGACAATGCCCCATGCAATACAAAATGCCGGAGGCAGATATCCTTCCATAATATGCATGGCATTTGCTGTCGGTGCCACAGCCAGAATAGCTGCCGCTGCATAAACAGCCTTTGCAAGCCACGATATCTTCTGATTTTTCATTTTTCTGTGTTATTTTTTCTTTGCTTCTTCATTTTGTTTTCCTGTTCCTTTTCTTTTTTCTTAAAAAACGTCTGCAAATGACTCTGTCACATATTATAAAGCAGTGCATTACAGATGCAGGCTGCGATGTTGCTGCCTCCTTTGCGTCCTCTTGCTACAATATACGGCACATCTGCCTGCATGATCAGTTCTTTTGACTGTACGACGTTGACAAAGCCGACCGGAACACCGATCACAAGTTCTGGTTTTAACTTTTTCTCTTCGATCAGCTCATAAAGCCGGATCAGGGCAGTCGGTGCATTGCCGATTGCAAAATCAGCGGTCTGTTCATGGCTGCCGCCTTGTCCATACAGGCAGTTGCTCTTGTCGTCCCGTTTTTCTTTGCTGTCTCTGCCACATCTTCATCTGACATAAAGCAGAAGACTTCTCCGCCGTATGCTGCCAGTTTTTCTTATTGATCCCGGATTTTGCCATCTGCGTATCGGTCACAATGCAGGCTCCGTTTCGGATCGCTTTTTTGCTTTTTTCGACAACACCTTCGGAAAAACAGAGATTATCTGCATAATCAAAATCTGCACTGGTGTGAATGCAGCGTTTGATGATCGGTTCTTGTTCTTCCGGAAAGGTTCTCTCCCCAAGTTCTTCTGTGATCAGTTCAAAACTGCGTTTTTCAATTTCCCGCGGAAGTACATTTTCCAGTTCAATCTTCATCATCTGTCCCCTCTTCCATAATTTCATAAATACGCGAAATATCCATATGTTTGCGAAGTGCATCTGCAAGAATATTGTACTGGTTTCTTTGAATTTTGCAAAATCCACGCCTGCGATCTGTGTCATATCCAGTCCTTTGGCTTCTCCGATGGCTGTTACGATCGCTTTTACTACTTCTTCTTTTCAAAAATTCCATGTACATATGTTCCATAAACATTTCCATGACAGACGCCATCTGCTTTTGCCGCACCTTTCTCTTCTCCGGCAAAGCTTGTGATTTCTGTAAAAGCAGCTGTCTGTTCTCCCAATGTCGTGCTGCCCATATGGATTTCATAACCTTCCATTTCCATATCACTTAGATTTTGCAATATTCCGCCAACCTTTTTGAATCTTCCGGTTACTCTTGTCCTGGTCTTTTTCTCGGTAAATACCGTGTCCGTATCCAAAAGCCCGATGCCTTTCATCTCACCTCCGGCCTCCACGCCATGCGGATCTTTTAAGGTTTTTCCAAGCATCTGATAACCACCGCAGATCCCGAAAATGATCTTTCCCTCTGCCGTCGCTTTGCAGATGGCATTTTCCAGTCCGCTCTGCCTCAGCCATTTTAAATCTTCCATGGTATTTTTTGTTCCCGGAAGCAGGATCATATCCGGATTTTTCAGCTCGGAAACGGAAGTCACATAACGCAGTGAGACACCCTCCATGCTTTCAAACGGATTGAAATCGGTAAAATTGGAAATCCGCGGGAGGCGGATCACTGCAAGATCGATCGCAGCCACTTCCTGGTTCCCGCAGAAACGTTCAGTCAGGCTGTCCTCGTCCTCCACTTCAATGTGCAGATACGGCGTAACTCCGACTACCGGAATCCCCACACGCTCTTCCAGCATTTCAATGCCCGGATCGAGAATGCTTTTATCCCCGCGAAATTTGTTGATGATAAGACCTTTGATGCGAGCACGCTCTTCTTTTTCAAGCAACTCCACCGTACCGATCAGCTGGGCAAATACGCCGCCGCGGTCAATATCTCCGACCAGAAGCACCGGTGCATGTGCCATCTTTGCCATGCCCATATTTACAATGTCCTCGGATTTCAGGTTGATTTCTGCCGGACTTCCCGCACCTTCGATCACAATGATATCGTATTCTTCTGATAACTTATGAAAAGCCTTCAGGATATCCGGCACCAGTTTCTTTTTATAACGGAAATAATCTCTCGCACTCATCGTCCCAAGCACTTCTCCGTTTACGATCACCTGCGATCCGACATCGTTTGTCGGTTTTAAAAGAATCGGATTCATATAAACACTTGGTTTGATGCCGGCTGCCTCTGCCTGCATGACCTGTGCACGCCCCATCTCCAGACCTTCTTCGGTGATAAAGGAGTTCAGTGCCATATTTTGTGATTTAAAAGGAGCTACTTTGTAGCCATCCTGTGCAAAAAATGCGGCAAAGCCCGGCTGCCAGCAGACTTTTTTCCTGCATTTGACATCGTTCCTTGTACCATAATTACTTTCGCCATCCGTATATCGCCCCACTTTCTTTTTGTTTCTCCCGGATAATATCCTGAAATATTTTAATCAGCTGATCGTTCTCTTCTCTTGTCCGCACTGCAATGCGGAAATACCCTTTGAAAGCCCCCGGTAATTGCTGCAGTCGCGGATCAGAAGCCCTCTTTTTTGGCACTGCTCTTCCAGATCTTCCGGGCCTTTGAAAACAGATAATTTGCCTGAGAATCAAATGTCTCCATCTCCAGAAGATGCAGTGCCCTTGCCAGGTATTTGCGTTCTTCCCGGATCAGCCAGCGTGTATTATGTACGTAAGTATCTTCCGAAAGTGCCGCAATACCTGCCTCCTGTGCCGGTATGGAAACGCTCCATGGCTGTATGACATCCCGGATTTTTTCCATAAGATCTGCATCTGCACTTAAACCATAGCCAAGACGCAGCCCCGGTATGGCATAAATTTTCGTAAAGGCATCCACAAAAAACAGATGCGGAAAACGCTCCAGAAACGTTCGCATGCTGTAACTGTCCGGTGCCATCAGAAATTCGTGGAAACATTCATCCAGCAGAAAATGTATCCCATACTTTTCACATTTCTCTGCGATCCGCACCAGAAGCGGCTGCTGTATCAGAACACCGGTAGGATTGTTTGGATTGCACAAAATGATCATATCCAGATCATCTGAAAGTGCTTCCAGATAAGCAAGATCCAGTGCATAGCCCTTCTCTTCCCCCAAAGGATAATAAAAATCTCGCATCCGACTGCCGAAAGTGCAGCCTCATACTCCGCAAATCCCGGCTCCAGAAGCAGTGCTTTTTTCGGTTTTAAAGGCCGCTGCAAAAAGCATAGAGCAGCTCAGACGCACCATTTGTACAGATCACCTGCTCTTCTTTTTACATATTCATGTTCTGCGATCGCATGGCAGAGCTTCCGGCACTGTACATCCGGATAATTTACAATCTGTTCCATGCTCCGATAAACCGCCTCAATTACAGAAGAGGGCGGTCCGAGTGGATTGATATTTGCGGAATAATCCAGAGTGCAGGCCTCTGAATAAATATCTCCGCCATGTTTGTGACGCTTGTTGTTCATGGTATGTTCCCTTCCTGGCATCATAACAATGTGAGTATGTTAAAGCTGCAATAAAGAAGCATAACAACGATAAGAAGCAGCCCTGCAGACGCATACATCAGCCTGTTTGCTCTTCTGATATCCTCACATTCCACGGGACGCAGTGCATCTCCGATCGTTTTCTTTTTTATATAAAGTTCCAAAATACCAGGCATCTCCGGCAAGCTGCACGCCGAGTGCCCCTGCCATGGCTGCCTCCGTCTGTGCCGAATTCGGGCTGGCATGGTTATAGCGGTCTCGTTTGAAGATCTTCCAGGCATTTTTTGCTGACAGACCGGTAAGTCCTGCTGCCGCCACCATAAAAAGAGCAGACAGTCTTGCCGGAATGTAATTGAGTACATCGTCCAGCTTCGCTGCAAATCGGCCGAAATACAGATATTTCTCATTCTTATATCCGACCATAGAATCCATCGTGTTGACTGCCTTATAAAAAGCTCCGAGTACAGGCCCGCCAACTGCCAGATACAGAAGCGGTGCCATCACTCCATCTGAGGCATTTTCTGCCACTGTCTCTACTGCTGCTTTTGTTACACCTTCTGCCGTCAGCTGATCCGTATCTCTGCCAACAATCATGGAAACAGCACGGCGTGCTGCCTTTAAATCTTCTTTTTTTCAGTTCTCTATAAACCTTCATACTCTCATCTTTCAGAGATTTTGCCGCCAGCATCCAGTAGCAGAACAATGCCATCACAGCCAGATGCAGATACGGATGGATTTTTCCGGCCAGATACAGCACAGCTGCCACCGCTCCGGCTGTTACGCTGCAGACGATCACTGACAGAAATACACCGGCTGTTTTTTCGCCCTGTCCTGTCTTTGGAAAAACCGCCCGAAGCCCTTTTTTTCCGTAACGGAGATCAGATTGCCGACCAGCCGGATCGGATGATAAAAGCAGTGCGGATCACCGATCAACAGATCAAGAAACACACCGAGCAAAAGTGCCATCATCCCTTCTCTTCCATATATCATGATACTTTTTCCCTTTCCAGTTTTTTTGCCATACAATTTTCCAGGAACCGAAATGCGAACATCGGATTGGAATAATAATATAGGTGCGGAAATCCCATCAGACTGCCATCTTTTGCATAACTGCAGCTCCAGCTTCTTTTCCCGGCCGGTTTTTTTGCCAGACAGGCACTTCCCGGATCGGTGCTGTCAAAATAGTGGAATTCATGGGCACGCACCGGAAATCCCTGCTGCCATATGTTTCTTGCCTCTGCCTGTTCTTCGTTCAGATCCAGTGTGATATATCCAAATCTTCCCAGCTTTTTCGGTGCGGTACGCAACTGCGTTTATCACGCCTGCCATCGGATATGTCTTTCCTTCCATGTCCTGCATTTCCTGATGAAGGTACATAAAACCGCCGCACTCTGCCAGGATCGGAATCGCTTTTTTTCACAGGAGCGGATCGATGCAAGCATTTCGCTGTTTTCGGAAAGCCCTGCTGCAAACAATTCCGGATAACCTCCCGGCAACAAAAGTCCATCTGCGTTTTCCGGCACTTTCGCATTATGGAGCGGCGAAAAGAATGTGATCTCTGCCCCAGTTCTTCCAAAAGCTTCAGGTTGTCTTCATACAGAAAGCAGAATGCCTCATCTTTTGCCACTGCGATCTGTGGTCTCTGGAGTGCGTATCTTCTGAACGTGCGGATCTGCAAAAAGCTGTTTCAGGGATTTCGGCATATCGTCCTCCATCTCTTTCGCACCTTCCGCCATCTGCAAAATGCTTTCAATATCCAGCGTTTTCTCCAGAATATCCGCCAGACGCTGCATCTGCTCTCTTAAATCGCTGATCTCGTCCGGGAGTACCAGCCCGAGATGACGACTCTCCAGATGCCAGTCTGCAATTTTCGGGACATATCCAAACACACAGATTCCCAGTTCCGATTCGATCTTCGGTGTCAGCATGCGGCAGGTCATCTCAGAAGTCTGATTTAAGATCACGCCTTTTATTTTACTGTCTTTCTGATAATCCAGAAAGCCTTTGATCTGGGCAAGGATGGACAGGCTCATGCCTTTGGCATTGACGATCAGAATGACCGGCGTGTCGGTGACCCTGGCAAGATCATAGGAACTTGCCTTTGTGCGGATGCCGCCAAGTCCGTCGTAATAGCCCATCACACCCTCGATCACGGAAAGATCGGTCTGCTGTGCCGTTTTTGCAAACAGACAGCGTGTCATCTCTTCTCCGGTAAAAAAAGTATCCAGATTCCTGGAGATGGTACCGAGCACTTTTTGTGAAACATCGGATCAATGTAATCCGGTCCGCATTTAAAGGAAGAGACACGATATCCTCTGTTTTTTAATATTTGCAATATCCCGCAGGTGATCATCGTCTTTCCGCTTCCGCTTGACGGTGCTGCAAGCATAAATCTTGGCTGTTTCATGCTGTTTCACCTCCTGTGCAGGAGAAAATATAAACCGGATTCTGCCCCATCATCATCTCATAAGAGCCCAGTTTCTTTCCCTTTGCCACCGATACCTGTGCGATATCCACATCGGTAAACGCCATGCTCTTCAGGCACTGCATCGCTTCTGCTACCGTCTCCAGGGCAATCGCATTGATGACAACACGCACCCTTGGGTTCTGTTCCAGCAAAACTTCCAGGATTTCTTTTAAATTTCCAGAAGAACCTCCTATAAAAGCATGTGTCGGTGCCGGCAGCCCCTCTAATGCCTCCGGAGCCAATCCTTTGATGATCTCAAGATTGTCTGTTCCGAATTTTCGTTTATTCTGCTCCAGCAGATCAATGGCTTCGTCTTTCTTTTCAATCGCATAGACAACGCCGTCTTTTGCAAGACTTGCCGCCTCAATGGAAACCGAACCGGTTCCGGCTCCGACATCCCAGACAACAGCATCTTTGTGCAGTCTTAATTTTGACAGCGAAATGCTCCGCACTTCGCTTTTTGTCATCGGGACTTTCCCACGCAGAAACAGATCGTCATCCAGTCCGTGACCAATGCGTTTTTTCACATCCGGATTGCAGATCAAAAGCACACTAAGCGGTGCAAAATCCTCTTTCATAAGGCTTTCTGCTGTTCCCTGTACGATCCGCTCCTGTTCATAGGACAGATCAGTCCCGACTGCAACCTTCACATCGCCAAGACCATATTCTTTCAGTTTACAGCAGATTTTGGGAATTCCGTCTTTTCACCACATAATACAAATACTTTCTCATGATATTTGACTGCATCGATCAGATTCTGTTTTCTGCCATGCAGGCTCAAAAGATGGACATCCTCCCAGGAAACGCCCAGTTTTCCGCAGAAATAGACCACCGAAGAAATGCCGCTGACCGGGTAAATTTCCATCTGTTCCAGTCCTTCCGTGCGTTCAATCGCATCGTACAGTTTTTTTGCTCCGCTGTAAAAACCGATATCTCCGGATAAGAGTACCGCTGCCGTCTCATACTGCGGATGTTCTGCCAGATAAGCGGCAATCTCGTACGGTTTATAAGATTCAAAGACTGCCTTTCCTTCTGTTTTCACAGATTGCAGCATTCTTCTGGCACCGATCAGAAGATCCGCCGACTGACAGATCTGTTCTGCCTCCACGGTGCGGTTCTTTTCATTTCCCATGCCAATCCCGACCAGATACAGCTGTCGTTTCGGACAAATGCCAAGCCGTTTGCCAAGAAGGCTTCGGATCTGTCCTTCATCACATATTGCATATAAATTTTCTTCCTTTTGATCTTCCGCAATTTCTTCGGATCGCTCCCCCGGTCGTTTTATGACGACCAGCTTTTGCTCCTGCTTTTTTTGCCGCACGCAACTTTTCCAGAAAACCTCCGGCTTTTCCGGATTCTTTTGTCACCATCCATGAAGCCTGTGCCTGCCTGAGCATCGCCACATTCAGATCTTCCGTAAACGGTCCCTGCATACAGATCAGATTCTTCCCGGAAAATCCCAGCATGGCACACTCCGATACTGCCTCCGGGGTGGAAAGCACTCTTGCCACCACCCGGTCCTGATAATCCGGGATCACCTGATAGGCAGAAAGCTCTTTGCTTCCGGTCGCCGCAAAGATCCGCCCCTCTTTTTTTGCAAGAAAAGCTGCCGCTTCTGCCACGCTTGCAACTTCTGTGACATCCTCCATCTCCTGTTTCCAGGAAGCGTCCGTCTCTTTTCTCGCAAGACGGATGTACTCTGTTCCCGTCCGGCTGCATGCCCTGCGGGTATTTTGAGATACGATCACCGCATACGGATGCGTCGCATCTATGACCAGCGTGATCTGCTGCTTTTGGATCTGCTGCTCCATCTCTGTTTCGTCCAGTCTTCCGGCGTGGACATGAAGATACTTCCCTTCTTCTAAGAGCGTCTCTCCATACTGCGTTGCCACACAAACTTCCGTCGGTATCTGATTTTTCTCCAGAAATTCTGCCAGATTTCGCCCTTCTGTCGTCCCGGCAAACAATAAAATCTTATCCATGGATATAACCTCTTGGTGTGACCATTTTCCCATTCAGCATTTTGGTCTGAGAATTTCCGATATAAACCGTTGTAAACATATCCACCCTGGTATCCCGCAGCTCTTTTAACGTCATCACACGAAACGTTTCTCCCTCACGCCCGATATTGGAAACCGTTCCGCACACGGTATCCGGATCTTTGCTTCTCATCATCAGATCACAGGCCTTCTGCAGATAGTCGTGACGTTTTTTGCTGGATGGATTGTAAAGGCAAATCACAAAATCCGCTTCGCTTGCACAGAGCAAACGTTTTTCAATCTTCTCCCACGGTGTCAGCAGATCACTCAGACTGATCAGACAGAAATCGTGGATCAATGGTGCTCCAAGCACAGCTGCCCCGCCATTTGCCGCCGTCACACCCGGGATCACTTCCACTTCCACATGCGGATACTCCTGACCGATCTCCAGCATCAGACCGGACATGCCATAGACTCCGGCATCGCCGCTGCAGATCATCGCAACGGTATAACCTTTGTTTGCTTCTTCAAATGCCAGACGGCAGCGTTCGATCTCTTTTTTTCATCGGCGTTGTCAGGAAACGTTTGTTTGCAAAATGTTCCTTTACAAGCTCCACATAAACGGTATAGCCCACGATCACATCACACCTGCGAAGTGCTTCTGCCGCCCGCATCGTCATCTGCTCATAAGCTCCTGGTCCAATTCCTACCACATATATCTTATTATCCAAAATCCACACTCCAATCTTTGAGAGCCAGTGCGACGGTCACGCCGTTTGCCGCCCGCTTTTTTTCAGAAGCAGCTCTGCACCGCCTCCTGCAAGAATGGCACTTCGTTCACAGACACAGTCCACACCGGTTGTCTCTTTTACAAATGCTGATGCCGTGAAATCTCCTTCGAGATCCATCAGTTCTTCTTTCGTATAAGTACAAAATGGAATCGCATGCTTTTCACAGAACGCAAGGATTCCCGCTTCTTCTTTTTTCAGATCAATGCTGGCTGCCGCAAAAATGCTGTGTATCGACACATGACAGCTTTGCAGTGCTTTTAAAACTTCCTGCTCGACCGTCTCCTGCGGTGTACCTTTTTGCAGCCGATCCCAAGGCTTACGATCCGTGGGATCAGGTGCAGCGTCACGGCAAACGGGTTCTTTTCTTCGTTCAAGGAAAGCACCATACCGCAGTTTCCCTCAAATCGCTCTCCATCCGCAAGTCTTTGCAGTTCGCATGGGATTTCGCCTGTCACCGGAAATTCACTGAAAAATCCGACCGGCTCTTCATCGAGCACCGCCGCAGAAACTGCTTTTGCCGCTTTCAGATCTGAGATCCACAGATTCTGCTTTTTTGCAAACACATCGACCGCAAAACGTCCGTTGATATCGGTTGCTGTCGTAATGACCGGAATCGCACCGGTCAGATTTGCGAGCACCGCTGTCAGCTCATTTGCCCCGCCCAGATGCCCGGAAAGCAGGGAAATCGCAAAAACCCCTCTCATCGAGAACAACAACGGCCGGATCTTTGTCTTTTCCCTGAAGATAAGGTGCTATGCTCCGCACCGCAATGCCGCACGCACCGATAAAAAGCAAAGCATCCATGCTTTGGAACATTTTTTCTGTCCACGCTTTTGCGGAAACCTTCAGTGGAAACAGATGATATTTTCCTGCATATTTTTCCGCTGCATAGGACTCGCATACATATCCGGAACGCTCCAGCATTTCCCGCAGCCGCTCATTTAACTGACTGCCATGCTCCGTAAAACTGACGATCCCAAGTTTCTGTCCCATTTTCCTGTCATCTCTCTTTCGTTGCCTGACGAAATTCTGTTGTAAAGGCCGGATTGTAAAGCTCCGAACGTTCATAATGGCTGTGCGTTACCGCATCTCCGATGATCATCAGTGCAGTCTTCGTGATGTTGTTTTCTTCTGCTGCCTTTGCTAATGTTCCTACGGTGCAGATCACCGCTTTCTCATCTTCCCAGGTTGCTTTATAGACAATCGCTGCCGGCGTATTTTCCGAATAACCTCCTGCAATCAGACGCTTGGATAATTTTTCTGCCATACCAGTGCTTAAAAAGATTACCATCGTTGCCTGATGTGCCGCAAAGGAAGCGATCTCTTCTTTTTCCGGCACCGGTGTACGGCCTGCCATGCGTGTGATGATCACGCTCTGTGATACACCCGGAAGCGTGTATTCCATATTTAAAGCAGAGGCTGCCCCACAGAAGGAACTGACACCTGGGCAATAATCATAAGAAATATTTTCTGCATCCAGTACATCCATCTGCTCACGAATTGCACCGTAAATGCACGGATCTCCGGTATGCAGACGCACCGTCGTCTGTCCGTCTTTTTCTGCCTGACGCATCACATCCAATACTTCCTCCAGCGTCATCTTTGCACTGTCATAAATCTTGCACGCCTCTTTTGCATAATTTAAAAGCTCCGGATTGACCAGAGAACCAGCATAGATGATCACGTCCGCTTCTTCCAGAAATTTTCTGCCTCGAACAGTGATCAGATCTGCCGCTCCGGAACCGGCTCCGACAAAATGTATCATACTAATTCTCCTTTACGATAATAAGCGAATAATATCCGGCATTTTCCGGAATCTCATCCACCGTTTGATAAATTTTTTCATTTTCCATACCGCAGTTTTCGATCATCATCGCCTGCATACCGGCTTTTTTTCAGAAGCTCTTTCACCTGTCCGATCTTTCTTCCTGCTTTCATCAGGACTTTTGTTCCGGGCAATTTCAGGGCATCTTCGATCTGATAGGATGCCGGTATCACATGAAGCTCTTCTGCCTTTTCTACAAGACCGATATTGAGCTTTGCCGCTACTGCACAAAATGAAGTGATCCCGCTTGTCAGTTCCGTCCTGTAACCACGCTGTGCAATCCGTTTATGTACATAAAGATAAGTGGAATACACAGTCGGATCTCCAAGTGTTAAAAATACTACATTCTGTCCTTTTTGCAGACACTCCTCCACGCGGTCTGCCGCCTCTTCATGACTTTTTTCCAACAATTCCCTGTCTTTTGTCATCGGCATCGGCAGTTCCAGAAACGTTTTCTGTTTTAATTCTTCTACTGTCTGCACGGCGATCTGGTATGCCACGGTTTCTTCTGCTTTTTCTCCGGGCAGGGCAATGATCTCATTGTCACGGATCAGTTCCGCCGCCCGGAAGGTCATCAGTTTCGGATCTCCCGGTCCGATCCCGACGCCATATAAGGTACCTGTATTCATTGTTGCGTATACTCCTTCTGTTTTTCCATTTAATACGTTTTCAGTGTTCAGCGTGTCAATAAGTCTAAAGTGCTCATTTGTTTAAGCACAATCACACTTTCGTCTTCTGACACTTAATCATATTATTTTATAAGTCATATTTGAATTTTTCGGCAAGTTTTTCGGCTCCTTTTGTCTCACCAAGATAGCCAAAACGGTTGGAAAAGAGAATCGCCTCTGTCTGGATTGCACCCTCTACCCGGTGCTGCATATACTGATGCACCTTTTTCTGCCATCTGCTCCATCACCGCATCCTGAAGTCCGTGCATCCTGATAATCTCCATGGCTTCTTCTGTAGTGATGGTCTCAAGGATCGCTTTTGCCGTCTCAAGATCAGCTCCGGATCGCAGGGCATGTGCACACATCAGCTCTGCCCTTGCATCTGAATGTCTGGAATGCGTGTTCATAATGCCGCCGGAAACCTTGACGAATTTCCCGATGTGTGCCACAAACAGCACGCCCAGAAATCCTAATTCCACTGCCATATCCAGCGTCTCACCGACATAATTGCTGCACTTCATCGAGCTTTCCACATCAAACTTTGTGTTTTCTTTCACAAAATCGGCACCGTAATTGCCGGGTGTCAGAAGCAGATACTTGGCACCGTTTTTTCGCTTCATCTCCATCTCCAGACGGATGCTGGCAATCAGGGCCTTTTCACTCATCGGCACGACAATTCCGCTTGTACCAAGCACCGACAAGCCACCTTCAATCCCAAGTCTTGGATTGAACGTTTTTTGCCACTTCTTCGCCGCCCGGTATAGAAATGCAGACTTTTATCCCTTCCGAATATTCACACATTTCGCATACTTCACGCACTGCTTCCGTGATCATCTCTCTGGGAACACGGTTGATCGCTGCCGCTCCGACCGGCTGCTCAAGCCCCGGCTTTGTGATCCGCCCGACACCTTTTCCGCCGTCAATAAAAACCTGCTCCTCTTTTGTTTTTCCGCATTTTGATACGACTGCATAAACCAGCAGCCCATCTGTCGCATCCGGATCGTCTCCGCCATCTTTCCGGATCGCACAGGAAGCCTGCTGTTCATCAAAAGCAGACATCCAGCGGCATCAGATGTAATAAAATGCCGCGTGGCGTCAGAAGATCGATCTTCTCAATCTTTTTCTGTGACAGAAGCATCCAGGTTGCCGCTTTTTTGCCGCTGCTGCTGCACAGGATCCGGTTGTATAGCCATATCTGAGCTTTTTACTGCCTTTTGTCACGAAATAACCTTCCAGTCCATTCTTCTGTTCTGCCACTGCATTTCCTCCTTCTTAATGCCGTTTCCGACATACTTTGCAGTAAATAATTATAAACTTTTGCTTATATCATGTCAACGTTTACAGTCCCTGCACGCATGCAAAATTTCCTCACATCACTTTTTTCTGTCATGAAAAAGCAGGATCCATTCCGGTAAAATACAGGTAGCACTGGATTATTCATAAAAAACGTACTACAATGGCGTTGCGGTACATAAAGTCAGGAATGCCTCCGGCATTCTTGCCCTGCTATTTTGAAAGAAGGTGTTTGTATGACTCGTTACTATGTTTCTCACTATTTTGATTTTAAGAATATCGGCATTTTTCTGCTGGTTTCGCTGATCGGACTGATCGCCGTGCTCGCCATCGTACTGATCACGGCCAAACTTCAGGTTCACAGGCGGCTGAACTATGAAGGGCTGGACGAATGCAATGTGGCAGAGATCACAAGAAGACACCGGTTCCGTGAGATCGGCATGATTGAAAGCTTTTACGAAATGACATTCTCCAGTACCTCGGTTCTTCTGTTTCTTTCCCTTTACTATATCATTGACGCAAGGATCCCTCAGGCATTTTTCTACTGGGTAAATATCAGGATTTTATCCTGTTGCTTTTTCTGATTCTGTCAGTATTTTTCACCGGATGGCTGGATCGTTTTTTAGTTCCGCTTGAGTATCTGCCGCCGGATCAGAAATCTTCCGTAAGACTGGTGTCGTCCTTTATATTATTTTAATTCTTATGTATATAAAATTTATTTACGACGATTCCAACTACGACGCCCTGATCCTGTATTTTGTTTCTCTGGCGATCGGCCGATTCGTCTACTTTGATTTTACGGTAGAAGATTTTATAAGCACCATTTCAAAACTGCTGAAAAATCTCTACCTGCTGATCCTGATGGGATGCTATTCCGGCTTTGTCTGCTGGTTTGGCTTCCACGTCGGTTTTCTGCTGACTTCAAACGGCGTGATCGTCAGCACATTGCTCGCCCATCTGTTTATGGATGCCTCGATCTTTGTGCTCGACAGAACCCGTCTGATCCGGTTTGTCCTATGACAAAATAGATGTCACAAATAACATAACAAAAGATCCCCTGTAAAGAGCATGGCAGTAAACTCTTTGCAGGGGATTTATCTTAGCCGGAACACAGCTAAAAGTTTCCTGATGTCTTTTAATCGATCAGATCATTCTGGAAACGTGACAGGTGCTCATACGGCAGGATCAGTCTGCCATGGTACAGTCCGCAGCCATCGTTGATCAGGCTCTTGCTCATCGCCGTGAACATATTAACATCTATTTTGTCAGATCCGGATTCAGAAGCTTCATGCCTCTTTCATATGCTTCATCAAAATAAATGCATTCACCTTTCGGGATCGCATCTCGCTGGATGCGTTCCTTTTCCTGGCGTTTTTCGTATCAGATGGTTCGCCGGTCCGATCTCGGCAATATCATCCATCCGCTTGGTACGCAGCTGCAGTTCCATATAGCTTCTGGAACTGTTGTCGTAAAATGTAATATGAAGGGACTGGTATCCATTGTGGCTTTTGTTGCATACATAATCGCGATAATACGGCTTTACATCGTCATTTAAGAGCGGTGAAGTGCTAAGTTTGACTCCTTTTGCATCTTCTGCATCAAAGCCACGCTCTTCAAGAAATCCCGGCAGAGCATTGGCGATCTCATAGAGGCACTTCAGCTCCTCCGTTTCCAGATCTTCTCCCTGTTTCAGGTGACATTTCGGCATACAGATCACGATGCGGTATGCGATAAAATCACGAAAACAGCTCAGGCGGCTCTTAAGCTTGTTCACTGACGGGTACTTACCGTATTTTGTATAGTAGTCATAAATATAAGAGACAATATAACCGTTGAATTTTTCTTCTGCACGGATCAGCGATTTGATCCTTCCTTTAAAAGTAAAAGCAAGATACGGATACTGTTTTGCCATATATTTATAAAATTCCCGGATCTGCTGAGACTGTGCAGTAAGGAAATCATTGTGCTCCAGCAGTCCCTTAATCAGAATCAGAAAATTGCTGTGTGCCATGTCAATCTCATTGTGACTTTTTCTTGCCTCTTTTCGCAGTGCATCGGTATACTGCTGCAGAATACGGAAGATCGTATCTCCGGAATATAAATAGTCATTTAAAGTAATCATTTGTTTCTCCTGAATGTTAAAAAGTTACTTTGTAACGAAGCAATTCACAGGCATCTTCTGGTGTCTGGTAATGTGCTTTGGCATTTTAATTTTATTCTAACAGAATTTTTTCATCCGGTCAAAGAAATTCGCTTGTCAGGAAGAAGAACAGGGCGTATAATAAGGTGCTGCATATCTGGATTCATACAAATGAGGAGGATTTTTATGGAACAAAACAAAGAAAACACATCTTCCGTTTCCCATACTTTAAAAGAATACAGCGTGATCACGCTCGCCGTTCTGATCATGGACATCGGCATTTATGTTTTAAATTTCCAAATAACTTTTCTTTCGGCGGCGTATCCGGAATGGCGGTCGTATTTTCAAACTTTCTGCCTTTTACCGCCTCTGTGATCAACCTGTTCATCAACCTGGTGCTTCTGGTGGTCGGTTTCGCTTTTCTTGGAAGAAACTTCGGACTGAAAACAGCCTACGTCACCGTTCTCTCTTCAGTACTGTTAAATGTCTTTGAGCATCTGTTCCCGATGTCAGGACCTCTGACCGATCAGATTTCGTTGGAGCTCTGCTTCGCGATCCTGCTCCCGGCAATCGCGGCTGCCATGCTGTTTTTTGAAAATGCATCCGGCGGCGGCACCGATATCATCGCCATGATCATCAAAAAGTACTCCACGATGAACATTTCCACTGCTCTGCTGCTCTGTGACCTGATCATCGTCGTTCTGGCATTCTTTGTTTTTGATATTCTGACCGGACTTTGTTCCATCCTTGGTCTGATGGCCAAGACACTGGTCATCGACAAATCGATCGAACGTATGAAATTAAACAAGTTCTTTACGATCGTGTGTGATCATCCGGAACCAATCTGTGATTTCATCACCGAAGAACTCGATCACAGTGCAACCACGTATCACGCCGAGGGAGCCTACTCACATGCACAGCGAACCGTTATCCTGACTGTTGTCGATGTCAAACAGGCGATCCTGCTGCAGCGTTTTATCAAAAAAATGAACCCACTGCTTTCATTACGGTTACCAAAAGCAGTGAGATCATCGGAAAGGATTTTCCAATTACATCTGAGTTCCCTTATTTTTGCATATTCGCCTGAGAGTAGAATTCTTCTCCGGTATCAAGGCATATCGCCGCAAGTCTGCCGCCTTCAAAACAGGCTCCGCAGTCTATGGCGATATGCTGATTTTTCGGTAAACAGAAGCCGGAGTTGCCATTCCCGGGATCGTCAGTGTCGGCGTGTGCCCAGTGATAATATAATCATAAAAATCTTCATAATAGGACTTCTCATAATCAATCCTGCTCCACACCAGCTCATGCAGATCGTATTCTTCCATGTCCTTGTCTTTCCGGTAATTGCCAAGTCCGCCATGTACCAGCAGATATTCTTTTCCATTTACCGATACTTCCTGATACAGTTCAAAATCCGTAAGATATTCCATGACTTCCTGCCGCATATCCGGAGTCAGTCTGCGGTATTCATCGATCGTACTTTTGCTTCCGTTCATCTGCCACATCATAAGATCATCCAGCATTTCTTTTTCCAGATCATCGATCGACTCATCTGTGATCTCCTGGTTCAGAAAACGCAGACACTTCAGTGCCATCAGCTCATGGTTTCCCGCGATCGGGATCACATTCGGCATTTCCATCATCTTCAGCAGGATCTCCATCGGATGCGGTCCGCGGTCAACAACATCACCCAGAACATACAGCAGATCCTCTTTTTGCAGATTTATCTGTTTCAGAACTTCTTTGAATTTATCATATTCTCCATGAATATCAGACATCACATAGATCATGTGTTTCTCCCTCTCTTCTTTTTCGGCTTTCATCTCTGAAATTGATCCCAGTTGGTATTTTCCAAAATTTCTTTAAAATCAAACTCAATATCTCTGAGCTTATTGTACCATACCGTCCCCAGTGCATCCGGCGAGCGATAATTCTGCGAGGAACAGATGATCACCGGTATCGGATGCTCTCTTTGTTTCATCTTTTCCAGCAGAATAAATCCTGCCTCTTCATTTTCCTTTTCTCCTTTCGCCAGTGGATAGTGCATGTCTGTAACAATCAGATCCGCTTCGTTTGTCTCCAGATATTCCCATAAGGCCTCCTGATGGTCAAACATCACAATATTTTCCACACCACAGAACTGTAAAGCTCTTTTTTATATGTATCGATTTTACAGCTGCATCATCAACAATCACTGCCTTCAAATCTCGAATTCTCATTTGCTTTTCCTTTCCAGATACTTCACCGGCACTTCTTTTGTAAGCCACACACCGTTTTCCGACCGGTAGAACCGATAGCCATCGTTATACATTTCCTCTGCTTTTACCAGATAAAGAACCGGTTTTCCGTGACGCTGTCCCACCTTTTTCGCCGTCTCCCTGTCCTTGGACAGATGAACATACAGTCTTGTTCTCGGGTTCAGTCCCTGCTGATCGATCGAAGCGACATACTTCTCGCCGGTACCATGCCAGAGCGTTTCCGGCGGCTGCATCTTTTCAGTTCCACATCGACCGGGATCGAATGTCCCTGATTTGCCCGGATCAGCGTCCCATCCTCATTAAAAAGAATAACGCTGTTTCTCATCCGTGCGGACGATCAGCTCCAGAATATCCCGATTGAACTCCTGTGTCTTTGCGATACCCGCGATCAGCTCCTCCACATTCGCCCACCCATGCTCATCCAGTTGAATACCGATGACCTCCGGTTTGTGGCGTAAGATCAGGCTCATATACCTGCTTGTTCTCTCCAGACTCATAATCCTATCACACTCCCTCTGAAATAACTGTTTTGTACTGCTGCTTTTACAATATATAAATCAGATTGTATTCCATTTTTCCGGATAAATCAATCAACCGTCAGTATAATCCTGGATTCCAAAAAGTTTTCTGGCATTTTCTGTTGTTACTTTCTCGACTTCCGAAACCGAAATCCCTTGATCTTTGCGATCCGTTCTGCAATGTCTGGAATGATCAGGCTGGTATTTCTTGCTTTTTTCCATTTCTTTCCGGAAACATTTTCCGGTTTTTTAGGTTTTATGTAAGGAGCATCCGTTTCCAGCAACAGAAATTCAAGCGGCGTTTCGCGTACTGCCTCTTCCAGCTCTTTCTGGTTTTTCTGAAGAAGCGAACCGCCAATGCCAAGCAACAGTCCAAACTCCCCGGTATAGATCTTTGCTAGCTCTGCTGTGCCGCAAAAGCAATGACACACCCCGCCATGGAGCTTCTTTTGAAGCATCGCAAAATCCGAATGGCATCCCGGTCAGCAAGTCGGATATGCAGGATCACCGGAAGCTGCCGTTGATCTGCCAGGTAAAGCTGCCAGACAAACCATGCCATCTGCTTCATGCGATGTTGTTTCTTTCGTTCGTAATGATAATCCAGCCCCAGCTCTCCGATTGCGACCACACTTGTGTTTTTAGAAAGATCTTCCAGTTCTTTTCGATACTTCCATTTTGTTTGAAAACTTCTTGTCGGGTGCAGACCGATCGCGGGATATAAAAAATCCGAATAACGCCCTGCATACTGTAAGATCCGGGCATTGGATTCCAGTTCGATCGCAGGCTCGACACAAAATGCAATGCCGGCTTTTTTTCATTTTATCAACCAGTACATCCCGATTGGCAGTCACAAGTGTTTCATCTGATCCTTCTGTGTTGACGCACGTCACCTCTCCATCAAAAAGAGGATGTGAAAGATGGATATGAGAATCCGAAAGCATAAGAAACACCTGCCTTTCTGTTTTGTATTCCAACCGTAGTGTTGATATAATTTTGCAATACAATAAGACAATAGTCAAGCGATAATATTTTTCTCATTCCGTTTCGCAACGATAGATTTTGGGGACGATTTTTTTATCTTTACTGCAATTTTGGGCATTCCTGCATAATATGTATGTGAAAACAGATTTATGCAGGGAGATTTTTTCATGAACTGTCCAAATAATAATTCCAGAAATTGCTGTAACAGTTGTAACTCCTGCGGCACTTACCTGACCATTCAGGGTCCTCCAGGACCAATGGGACCGGAAGGGCCTCGCGGTGAGCAGGGACCTCGCGGCGAGCAGGGGCCGATGGGTCCTCGCGGTATCAAAGGAGAAACCGGCTGTCCTGGTCCTGTCGGGCCTCGCGGTGCTGTCGGACCGATGGGACCAAGAGGACCTCAGGGTGTTCGCGGAGATATTGGGCCAAGAGGTGACACCGGTGATATGGGTGCAAATTATGCTTAAACGGAATGCCAGTTCCGCTACTGCGGAACGGCCATTCCATTTTTAACGGTACGAAGTACCGCTAGATGATATCATTCCGTTTCACGCATATCTATACCGTTCATCTCCAAGCGATATGTATGATGCTTATCCGTGATACGTGTAAGGCACGCATCGGAGTAGGTGTTATCGGCAAACATATCGAACCATGTGCTGACTGGAAATTGCGAGATACCTACAGTTGATTTTCTAACATCTCTGGTGTCAAGGACTTCAAAAAGATCCCGGCATTTATCAAGATCGAGATCCATAAGGCCAAAATCATCGATCACAAGAAGATCCAGCTTGGTCAGTTTATTCAGGTAATCCAGATTTGTGGATTTGATGCGTGCCTGTTCCATTTCGCTCATAAGAGTGTTTGCTTTTATATACTTTACACTCTTAGACTGCTTCATTGCAGTTACACAAAAAAGCATTGATTAGATAAGTTTTTCCACTGGCGGAAGATCCTGTTACAATGAGATTCTTTCCTTCCTCTATCCAGTGGCAGGTACTCAGCCGTTCTATTGTCTGGGTGTCAAGCTGACGTTCCGGACGGTAAATGGTTTCGTCAAGATCTGCCGCCGGGTATCGCAGATGCGCTTCTTTCATTAGACGATTAAAACGTTTATCTGCCCGTGCCTGCCACTCTGCATCAACCATTGCTGTCATGCGTTCCATAAAAGTGTTCAGATCTGCATTGGGATCTTTCAACTGTTCTTCCAGGATATGTGCCATTTCTGGAACACGGAAACTCTTCAGACGCATGATCAGAGCCTGTTCCTGAGGTGTTAATGTAATGTCATGAGATGAACTCATTTGTATGCCTCCTTTCCACGGATGTTTGTATGGGAAGGAAGTTTTCCGGTTCCGTTCATACCGCTGTTGGAATGATTGTTCCGGACCATGCCAAGTGCTTTCTTGAAATAAGAATACTTGCAGGCATTGGCTTCTACGCATTTCTCAGCAGCCTCCTGAACCAGCCTGTGAGGAACATCTTCACAGGAATGGAGTACACCGGCACAGCTGTTGTATGCCTGTTCCTCATGTTTGGGACTGCGGAGTATCCTGTCAATAAGAGTTACCATAGCCTCTCCATAAACAGATGCCCACCGTCTGTAATAAGCTCCGTCATGTGCATTCACTTCTTTATAATACAGGTGTTCTGGAGGCATATGATTGTCATCTGTAATGTAAAGAGGAAAATCACGGTAAGATCTTGGATGGCGGCAGATCAGCCGGTTATACTCATCACAGATCCGTATCTCCGTCATTGTAGCCTTAAGAATTGCAGGCTTCCCTTTATAGGTATACAATACAGAGTAGTAGTGGGCATCATACTCAAGGTGGTAATTATCTGGAACTTTAAGCCTGCAAATAAAAAAGTCAAGGCTAAATTGAAGAACATTGAAAATTTTATACAGGTTGAAAATTAGGTATCAAAATAAGACCACCACACCAGTGCTGGCCTGACAATATTAGTGGATAATTAAGATTCTGGAAGAGATGAAAGATATTCTTTCACTTGTCCGTAGTAGATTCTTAGAAACTTGTTGGCACCTGCAGTCATATAAACATAGTAAGGCTTGCCCTGAGCACGTTTCTTATCTAAGAACTGATAAACAGGATCATCTTGAGGATGCGTTTTAATTAGGACATCCATTACCTGAAATAAAGTCTTTCTAAGATCAGAGGAGCCTCGTTTGGAAGTTGGAACACTTTTTTGTTCATAACTTCCCGATTCATTAACACCGGGATCTACACCGGCAAATGCAGTAATAGTACTTTTGTGAGTGAAACGGGAAACATCTCCGATCTCAGCTATCAACTGAGGACCAAGTGAAGTTCCAACACCTTTCATAGCCATAACGACAGGATATTCCGGGAGTTTGGATGCAGTTTCATTCATGAGAGTGCGTAGTGACTCAACAGTTGTAGAGGCACTATTAAGCTGGTCTACAGCCTGCTTAATAATAAGCTTTGTAATGGCATCCTTTGAAAGTACAGGAACAAGTTCCTTTGCTTTTCCATAGATTTCCTCAGCTTTGGATTGGCTGAAGTTGTACTTCTTACGTTTGCACCAGTTTTGATAATGGTCGATAAAGGAATTCAGGGACATTTTACGGACACAGTCCACATGCCAGTATGTAGATGCAAAATCAACCCATTTCTGGCTGCCGTCACTGCGTGCAGGACTGTCAAAGTAAGTATTAACACCAGGATAGGTTTGGTCAAGGATGCCGATAAGATTATTTTTCATAGCCGTCTTGTGTTTTATGTAAAAGCCGAACTGACGGTTCATGGTTTTGAGCTGATTGCGTAATTCATCCATAACATTATACTGTTTAAGGTTTTGCCATTTGTCAAGAGCATATCGGGCAATCTTAACAGCATCTGCTTTGTCAGATTTCACTTTACGAAGAGAATCATTATCAAAGTCTTTGATAAGTTTTGGGTTAATGGCACTGACGAAAAGATTTGCCTCTGAAAGCTGATGAGCGAGGACTTCATAATAACGTCCTGTGTGCTCCATCACGATTCGGGACTCACCTTCAACAGAGTTGATGAGTTCTACAAGTGAATTGATACCACTGGCTGTGTGTTTGATTTCGAAAGGTGCGGAAACAATTTCACCGAAAGGTCGCATGATAGAAACCATACTCTTACCTTTTGAAACATCGATACCTACTGCGTTCATAAATTGTCACTCCTTAAGATTATTGCAATGGATAAGTACCAGTTTTACTCATTGCCTATTCAATCTACTGTGGTGTGACGCGAATGCACCTATGGCGATTCAACCTGCATAAAACGAACGCTGCGAATGAGGAGCTGGTTATCAGTCTTAATTACGGACGCGGAGTCCAAGAAAGTATTCGATATACCGATTGCTCCATCATTATACAGCTTAAGCAACAAGATGGATAATTCCTTACTGGCTGTAAGGGATATTAACCATAAATATATTGTAGTAGAAAGTATACTTTCGCCTGGAAGCTGGTTCATACGCGGTTTGTCGTACTTTTCGAATCCATTCATGCGGGATTTTCGAATGTCAGATTTTTTCTGGAAAGGACGCTGGTTGATGTCCGCTACGATCTTTTTGACCGCAGCATTCAGAGCTTCCAGAGAGGTATAAGTATCTTTCTTTAATTCTTCTACCAGATGCGTCTCAAGAAACGCACATGATTTTCAACTGTTGGTTTGCCTTTCGGTTTCCTTGGTGGTGGTGGCAGGATAATCGTATCATAAAAGGTTTCCAGATCTGAAAAGGCTGATTGCAATACAAGTTCATCTTTACTATGCCTGGTAACAGCTGTTCTCAGATTGTCCGGGACAAGATATTTAGAACTGCCCCATAATAAGACAGTGCATGTACTGTGCCGGCAATAAAATGTGGAAGTTTCTCATCCAGAAAGATCTCTGCATAAACAAGACTGCTAAAACCAAGTGTAGTCGTAAAAATATGAACTTTTCGAAGTTCGCCAGTTGTTGTATCCAATAGTAGTTCCGGCTGGTCGCCTACCCAGTCAATATACATCTTTTCGCCAGGGATCCGTTCCACGGGCATTGAGGTTTTAGAAGTACCGTAAGTATCTACCATAAAATCGCGGTACAGCTTATAAAACTGAGCAAGCTGGTAACCGTTAGGATGCTCTTTTTTATAATCAATCCATAGAAAACTTACATCAGCATGTTTCCCCATCTGAACCATCTGTTCATGTATTCTTCCAAAATCAGGCAGTGGAATATCCTTGTGTCTGAGGTTTGCTTTTGGATAGATAAGATCAACCACCTTTGAGGCTGGCATTTGCCGAAGATCATCCAGTGATAAGCCTGAATCCTTGTAGCGGTTCATGATTAATGCAATTCCGCTCCGTCCGATCCGATAACGTTTTTGTACAGAGTCATAACTGACTTTACTGAGCCGAAGTTCTATGACTCCAAGAATAGTATTGTAGTCGTGCATAATAGTTCCTCCTTTGCACTGTGATGAATAATAGTTACATCACAATAATAAAGGAAAAACGTACCGCTTTGAGCAGAAAACGCGTACCGCTAATTTCAGAATAGGCGTACCGCTAATTTCAGAATAGGCGTACCGTTCGAGTAGAATTTGCAGCTGGCAATAAAACAAAAAGAACAGGAAATAAAAGAAGCAAGAGAAATGGCTTTGGCAGGATATCCGATTGAGCAGATTGCATCTCAGATGCACCGTGCCCATAAGACCATACAAAATTATTTAAATCCTGATTTTTCAATTACGAATGGACACTATAATGTTCGAATTCCAGGGAAATTAGCTCCATATGAGAACGAGGTAATAAAACTCAGGAGTCAAAGGATTAACGTATCCCCAAATACATGATATTATTTGTAAAAAGGATATACTGGCAGTGTAGCTTCGTTACGAATGTTTATGCAAAAAGAAAGAACACGAATGCATGAACAGAATGAAACAGAAAAGCCGCATTCTGAATAAAGAAAATCCTTATGCCAGTTGGTTTATAAAAAACTCGAGGATATCGGTACAATCACAGCCAAACAGTATCAGGAAGTATTAAAAAATATCCTTTATTAAGTGAGCTGTATGCATTAACCAAAGATTTTTGTAACATTCTATTTTCAAATAATCTGCAAAATTAGACGAATGGATCAATAAAGCACAAAAATACGATATTTCTGAATTTCAAACATTTATAAATGGTGTAAAAAGGACTTAACTGCTGTAAAAAACGGAATCATATATTCGTATAATAACGGCTTAGCAGAAGGTAGTGTAAATAAAATCAAAATTATAAAACGAATAATGTATGGGCGAAACAGTTTTGAATTATTGAAAGCGAAAGTGCTATTCGGAGAACTCTTTCACGTTAAATTCAACTAAGGGTAGTGTAAAATAGTTTGTGTTTCTGGTAAAAAATGGCTCCTTTTTGGTAAGAATTTAGATATGACAATTCTTATCGAAAAGGAGTATTTTTATGGCAGTTGCAAAGGAACAAATTCGACAGATTATCTCAGAAAACAACATTAGTAGCGTTGCAGATGTATACACGCTTCTGAAAGACAGTTTCAAAGATATCCTGCAGGAACTGATGGAAGCCGAGATGGACGCAACTCTGGGTTATGAAAAAAAAATCATAAGGGAGATCTGCAGACAGACAACAAAAAAAATGGTCATTCCACAAAGAACTTAAAAAGCCAGTACGGTGAATTCCAAATTGATGTACCAAGAGACCGCAATGGTGAGTTTGAACCAGAAGCTGATTCCGAAATATCAGCGGGATATTTCCGGAATTGAAGAAAAAGTGATCTCTTTATATGCACGTGGTATGAGTACACGTGACATTCATGACCAGCTTCAGGATCTTTATGGAATTGAATTATCGGCAGAAATGGTCAGCAAGATCACTGATAAGATCCTTCCTCAGGTCAAGGAGTGGCAGTCACGTCCTCTGAATCCGGTTTATCCGTTTGTCTTTATGGACTGTATTCATTACAAAGTCCGGGAGGATGGCAGGATCTTAAGCCGTGCTGCTTATGTTGTTCTTGGTGTTACAGTGGAAGGGTACAAAGATATCCTCAGCATCACAGTAGGAGCTAATGAAACCAGCAAGTTCTGGCTTGGAATGCTCAATGATCTGAAGAACCGCGGAGTAAAGGATGTACTTTTCTTCTGTGTAGATGGGCTTCCCGGCTTTAAAGAAGCTATACAGGCAGTCTATCCGCAGGCAGAGATCCAGAGATGCGTCATCCATATGCTGCGTAATTCTTTCAAATATGTGAACTATAATGATCTGAAAAAGTTTTCCTCAGATTTCAAAGCAGTATATAATGCTCCGAATGAAACAGCAGCTTTATCTGAACTGGAGAACATTAAGCAGAAATGGGGAAAGAAATATCCCTATGCTATCAGCAACTGGGAAAATAATTGGGAAGATGTAAGTTCCTTTTTCCAGTTTTCAAATGATATCAGACGTATTATGTACACAACTAACATCATAGAGGGATTGAACCGTCAATACCGGAAAGTCACAAAAACCAAGAGTGTATTTCCAAGCGATACAGCACTGGAAAAGATGCTGTATCTTGCCAGCGAAAACGTAGTCAGGAAATGGACACAGAGATATCGGAACTGGGATCAGGTGTTGAATCAGTTGATTGTCTTGTATGGAGAACGGCTTACTGCTTATCTGTAAGAGAAAAGAAAAGCAGGAATGGGGAAGCTCTTTTAAGCCCCTCATTCCTGCTCTCTGTCTATTCCTTCGGCATTTATATTATTGCCAGAAATTTCCGATCCTATTCCAGAGGTCGGGTGTGGGCAGAGCCCACAAAAGGCAATAATCATGATGCCTTACTTGTCATGCAAAAAAATCGAAAATGATGTATATAATTTTCCTACATGGCAATACTGTAAGTACAAAGATATATTCGACAGCAAAATTTTACATATCTATTTCTTATCAT
>VOFB01004387.1_pt1 | contig 87095 bp, 84 predicted proteins | sample 5384141 | NCBI WGS metagenome assembly VOFB01 (sample SAMN12384721, study PRJNA508395) | human gut metagenome | isolation source: healthy gut A | host: Homo sapiens | reverse complement strand
ACATGGCGTTTCACTGAAGGGTTGCGTGATAGTTGCTGGCGCATCCGTGATCGGTTTGTTATACTGGTGGCAGAAAAGGAGGGCATCACTATGAAAACGACGATCATTCTCTTTCTGCTGTCCGTTCCGGTATGGGCGGCGCTGGCATACGTGGTGTTTCTGATCATCAAGGCGCTGCGGAAATACATTCGGTCCGAGCCGCTGCGGTTAGAACGGGCGGAACAGGCCAAAACATTGGGAGAGACATTGAAGCGCCGTCGGACGGCGTGCAAAATGACGCAGGAGTTTGTGGCGGAGGCGCTGGGTGTCAGCCGGCAGGCGGTATCCAAGTGGGAATCCGGGCAGTCGGATCCCAGCACGACCAATCTGCTGGCGCTGGCGAAGCTCTTTGGCGTGAGGCCGGAGGAGCTGCTGCAAGAGGCAGAGTGACCTCGTAGAAAAAGAGCAGGCCATCTCGTAAGAGACGGCCTGCGGAATCTATGCCACATTCCAGCGGGCGGTATCCTCGGTGTCGATGCCGGTGTCGGTCAGTGTTTCGATAAGGTCGGAGACGAGCGTCTCCTTATCCTCGATGGTGTCGGCGTCACCGGTGGGAGACAGCAGGGAGGGGTCCAGCGTCACGCCGGTGCGCTGGACCAGGTCGGCGCTGCCGATAGTGGGCAGGCGATAGTCGCCGTGTGCCTCTGCCAGATCGGCGCAGGCCGGGGAGAGAACGAACTCCTGCCACAGCTGGGCAGCAGCGGTATGGCTGGCGCCGGATAAAATGGCGCTGGCGGTGACCTGACCGAAGGTGCCGGAGGCGGGAATTATCAGATGCAGGTCACCGGAGGTGTCAGCGGACAGGGCGGAGAGCCCATCGTGGAGCCAACCCACGGCGATGACGCACTCGCCGGTGGACAGGCACTTGACGAAGGTGTCATCCGCGGCGGTGTAGAACTGTACGCTGGTGTCCAGCGCTGCCAGATAGTCCAGCCCCTTGTCGCGGCCCAGCCGCAGGGCGGCGCTGTACGCGGTCAGGCGGCCGATCTCCGTGCTGCGGTAGGTGGGCAGCCAGATCAGCTCCTGGTATACCGGGTCGGTCAGGTCTGCCCAGTCCTTGGGGGCGGAGATGGTCATGCGCCGGAGCACGTCGCTGTTGACGGCGAAAACGACCGCGTCGACAGATACGCCGTACCAATAGCCGTCCGCATCGCCGTAGGCGGCGTCAGTCAAGTCAGCGGCGTGGACGGGCGTATAGGTCAGCAGCTTGCCGTCAGCGGCCAGGGTGCGGCAGGTATCCGCGCTGCCGCCGAACCACACGTCGCCCCGGGCGCTGCCCGCCTGGGCAGCGGTAATGGCGCGGTAAGTGGTCTTGATGTCGAACAGCTCTTCAAACTTTTCGCACAGGGCCGTCATATACGCCTCGTCGCCGGTGCCGCACACGGTCAGGCGGCCCTCCTCGCGGGCGGTGTCGATCAGCGTCTCCAAGCCGGAGAAGGCGGCGGGATAGGTGGGCGTATCGTCCGTATCCTGCGCGCCGCAGGCGCACAGGGACAGCGCCAGCAGCAGGGCCAGCGCTGCGGTGAGCATACGTTTCATAGGGGGACCTCCTTGCGGCCGCCGAAAAAGGGGGCGGCCAGACTCCCTAACATTATAGCGGAGACTGCCGTGGCTGTCAAATTCCGTCGAGAGGCGGGGGACAAAGTATCACATTTGACGATGTGCCCAAAACCTGAAAGCTTATCTATGCACTATGCACAAAAAGAACAGCGTCAGGTATAAAAAAATATTGTGTCGAAAGGGGGTTGTTTTGTGTAATGCGCCGTGTTATACTGGCAATCACGTTCGGATGTTTCTATGTGATATGTATTGTATAGGAGGGTGCGGGCATGAAGACTGCAACACGCCGGAGGGCTCTCACTGTGGAGATGACCTCCGGTTCACTTTGGAAAAATATCCTGCTGTTCAGCCTGCCGCTGATGATGACCCAGGTGCTGGAGGTGCTGTTCAACCTCAGCGACGTGGCCATCGCCGGCAAGTATGCGTACAACACCTATGTGGCCCTGGGCTCTGTGGGCTCCACCACCACGCTGGTCACGCTGTTCACGGGGCTGCTGATCGGTCTGGGCGGCGGCGTCAATGTGGCTGTGGCCCGTGGGCTGGGCATGGGCAATGACGAGGACGTGGAGCACACCACCCACTCCTCCTTCCTGATCTGCCTGGCGATGGGCGTGCTGACGTGCCTGGTGTGCGTGTTTTTCGCCGAGCCTATGCTGCGGCTGCTGCACACCAAGGAGGAATTCCTCCCCGGCGCGGTGCTGTACCTGAAGCTCTATGCCCTGGGCCTGCCGGCCATGGGCATCTACAACTGCGGCAACGGTATCCTCAGCGCCACCGGCGACACCAAGCGCCCCCTGCTGTACCTGACGGTGGCGGGTGTGCTGAATGTGATACTGAACCTGGTGTTCGTTATCGGCTGCGGCATGGCGGCCGAGGGCGTGGCTATCGCCAGCGCCATCGCACAGTGGGTGTCTGCGCTGCTCATTATCATCCACCTGCTGCACCGCAAGGACGCCTGCCGCCTGGATATCCGCAAGCTGCGGCTGCACCACCTGGCCTCCAAGCGTGTGCTGCTGATCGGCATCCCCTCCGGATTGCAGAACGCTATATTCGCCGTGGCTAACCTGTTCGTGCAGGCGGGCCTGAACTCCTTTGACGAGATCACCGTTTCCGGCGCGGCGGCTGCCGCCAATGCCGATACGCTGGTGTTCAACATGATGGCCGCGTTCTACACCGCCTGCGCCAGCTTTGTCAGCCGCAACTGGGGCGCGGGGCGGAAGGAGCGTATCCTTAAGAGCTACTACATCAGTATGCTGTACGCCGCCGTTGTGGGCGTGCTGGTCGGCGTGCTGCTGACTGTCTTCGGCCGGGAGTTCCTGGGCCTGTTTGCCGACAAGCCCGAGGTCATCGACGCCGGCGTGGACCGCCTGCGGATCATGGCCTTCTCCTACTGGATCGGCCCCCTGATGGACGCCAGCATCGCCGCTTCCCGCGGACTGGGCCGCAGCGTGGCCCCCACCATTATGGTCATTCTGGGCTCCTGCGTGTTCCGGGTCATCTGGATCTACACCATCTTTGCCTACTTCCACACGATTACGTCCCTGTATCTGCTGTATATGTTCTCCTGGATACTCACCGGCGTGGCGGAGTATATCTACTTCCGCATCACTTACAAGCGCAATGTGCTCACTGCCCGCGCCACATGGTAACAAAAAAGACCGTGCCGAGAGGCACGGTCTTTTCCTATTGCGGCGTTACTGCACGGCGGTGAACAGGGCGGCCATGTCGGCGGTGACATCCTCGGTGAAGCTGCACAGCGTCACGCTGAAGGAGTAATTGCCCGCCTTCAGGCATACCAGCAGCTCATACGTGGCGATGTCGCCGTTCATGGCGGATACGGCCACGGCGGGAACGTTCTTCCGACCGGCAAAATCCACGGTGGTCAGCTGGGCCGTCACGCCCGTGAAGCCGTAGCTCTCCAGCGCAGCGGGGACCTGCTCTACGGACAGCTCAGCCACATCCTGGGGCGTCACGGTGCTGCCGCCCAGCAGACCCATGTTGGTGAATACGACGTTAATGGTCATCAGTCCGTCCGTGGAGGCGGCGTACATATCCTGCACGCTGCTGCTGCTCTCCAAGCGGGCCTTCAGCTCCTCGTCGCTGGTGCTTTCGCGGACAAAGCCGTTGAGCTCGTCGATCTGCTCATCGGTGTAGAAATACCAGCTGTCGTCCAGGGTGCAGCTGATGCCGGCGAAGCGGTTGGTGTAGGTGCCGCCGCTGACAGTGCCCATATCGGGAACGGCATCGCCGGTCACGCCGGGGGTCACGGCGCCGCCCGCCTGGTCATCCTTCTGGCTGCCGCAGGCGGCCATGGACAGGGTCATCAGCAGCGCCAGCGCCAGGGCTGCAAGCTTCTTTATCATGGTGTTACCTCCTCTGTGCGGGGAATAGTGTTCCCCTTATACTTACGTTATTCTACCAAATACAACGAAAAATTACAAGGGAAGACCGACGCTTTTCACCCCTGGGCCGAAAAATCAAAGTCCTTTGCCATTTCCCGACGGAAATCGCGCCTTTAGCCGTTTACAATAACGGAAAAAGGAGGGACGAGCCATGAAACATCTGCTCCCGGCGGTACAGCGCACCGCCCTGCGTATTCCCTGGGCGGCTGTGGGCGGCTGTGCCGCTGCGCTGCTGCTGACGGCCGCCGCCCCCGGCGGGCAGTACGCCCCCTGGGCACTGGCGGCAGTGGCGGCAGCCGGCGTGGGTTGGCAGGGCCTGCTGGCGGTGATCTGTGCGGGGCTGGGCGCCCTGCTGTTCATGGACTTTCAGCCGGGACTGCGGCATACCGCCGCGGCGCTGCTGATCTTCTGCGCCAACACGGCGCTGTGCAATACGCGGCTGTACCGGCGGCCCCGCTTCCGGCCTATGGCCGCTGTGTGCGCTGCCGGGCTGACCCAGCTGCCGTATCTCATACAGCGGGGCGGACGGCAATGGGCGCTGTGCATGGCGGCGCTGGCGCTGCTGTATGGCGCGGCGGCGCTGCTGCCCGATCTGCTGCCGGAGTCGGCGGTGGAGCAGGCGGACAAGCGCCGGGCCTGGTTTTTGCTGCTGCTGGGGGTATGTGCCGTGCCGGCGGGCTGGACGGTGATGGGATTTTCACCGGCGGTGGTGCTGACAGCGGTGCTGCTGCTGTATTTTGTGGGCCGCGGGCCGACGCCCGACGCGGCGGCCGCCGGTGCGCTGGCGGGGCTGACGCTGGACCTGTGCGGCGCGGGAGAGCTGTATCTGGCGGTGGTGCTGTGCGCCGCCGCATCCGCTGCCGCAGGGCTGCGGGGCGGACAAAGACTGCCGGCGGCTGCGGCCTTCTGCGCCGCGGGTGTGCTGGCGGCCCTGCTGCTGGGGGAGGTCCGCCCTCTGGCGGTGCTGTGCCAGCTGCTGACCGCTGCCGGTGTGTGGCTGCTGCTGCCGGAAAAGGAGGGGATGCTGCTGACGGCCGCCGGAGAGGTGTCTCCGGAGGCCGCGGCACCTGCGGCGGCCTTCCGGGCGGTGTATGACAGCCTGGAGGACCACGCGCCGCTGCTGCGGCCGGAAAACCCCGCCGTGCTGTTTGACCGGGCGGCGGAGCAGGTCTGCCGGGACTGTCCCCTGCGGAGCGACTGCTGGCAGACCCACTATACCGACACGTACAACGCCTTCAACGACGCCTGCCCGGCGCTCCTGCGGCGGGGACAGGCGCTGGCGGAGGATTTCCCGCCGTACTTTGCGGCCCGTTGTGTGCGTTTTCCCAAGCTGCTGACGGCGCTGGACGGACAGCTCCATGATTTCCTCCAGCGTCGGCTGCACCACGGGCGGCTGGACGCAGCCTACCGCCTGGCCCGGGAGCAGTACCGGCAGGTGGCCGAGGTACTGTCCCGGACCGCCCCGGCGGAACGGCTCCGCCGCGCACACCTGACCTGCCGCACCGCTGCCCTGCTGCGGCCCAAGACCGGCGAAAAGCACTGCGGCGATCAGTGCGCCGTTTTTGATGCCGGAGGGCTGACTTGTCTGGCGCTGTCCGACGGCATGGGCAGCGGCGAGGCCGCCCACCGGGAGGCCGCCATGACCGTCCGGCTGCTGCGGCAGTTTCTCCAGGCGGGTATCGAACCTCTCCCGGCGCTGAAGACCCTGAACACCGCTGCCATGCTCCGCTGTCAGGGGGGCGCCGGCTTCACGACCATCGACCTGGCCTGCCTGGATCGGGCCGAGGGCGTGCTGACACTGTACAAGTACGGCGCCGCGCCGTCCTATATCAAGCGGCAGGGCGCCGTGGCCCGCTATCGCGCACAGGCGCTGCCCGCGGGACTGGAGAGCGCCGACGGCGATGTGCCGCCCCAGCGGATCGCGGTGTCGCCGGGTAGCTGGCTGGTGCAGGTGTCCGACGGTGTGGCCGGCGAGGACGACGAGTGGCTCCAGGACCTGCTGGCCGGATGGGACGGCACCTCGCCCCGGGCGCTGGCGGAGGAGCTTCTCCGTCAGTCCGTTCAGCGGACGGGCGGCGCGGACGACTGCGCCGTGCTGGTGCTGGCCATCGACGGCAAGGCGGACCCGCACCGCGTCTGAGCGACAAAAAACGGCGGGAAATTTTGCCCGCCGCGCCGTATAACTTTCCGCCGCCGCGGCGATACTATGGCTGTAACAAACAGCGCCCGTCACGGCTGAAGGAGGCATCGGTTTTGGTAAAAGGCGTTTCCCGCCGCGTGATCGTCGTGGACTCTCCCGACCCGCGGATATTCGAGCAGGCTATTTTCATCCTTCCCACGGACGGCGGCGGCGTCAGCTCCCGTCAGCTGGTGGACGAGGCGGTGCGGATCGCCCGCAGCTACGCCCGGGGACAGACCGGCGTTCGCCGCCGGTGGCGTCCGCCTGCATGGCTGTGGGCGGTATGGGGCGCGTGTGCCTGCGGCCTGGTGTGGCTGCTGGCTGCGCTGCTTTGATCGTCGCGGTCCTGCGGCGCAAGGGCGCTGTATCAGCTTACTTCCAGCGGTTTCCGCTGTTTCTGCCCTTTTTATCGCGGCGGCTGTGAGCAGTCACCGCCGCAAGGGTCCTGTTTTTTCTCCTCACTTGGGGCGGACGCGCGGCGTCCGCCCTCCTTTTTGCGGGTGCCCGCAGGCGACCGGTTTTGCACAGCAAAACCGCCGTACCCTGGTCCAAAAAGAGACGCCCGCGGGCGTCTCTTTTTTGTGACTGCCCACAGGTTTTTGTTGTCTGCACTCCCGTCCACCGCAAGGAAGGGAGTGTGAGGGGGAACCTTTTGACGGGTTCCCCCACTCGCGTTCAGTCACCCGCCCGCAGGCGACCACTTTTGCGTAGCAAAGTGCTGCTCAAAAAAGAAAGACACCCATGTGGGTGTCTTTCTTTTTTGGAGCAGGGTACGGGAGTCGAACCCGCCTTAACGGCTTGGGAAGCCGCTGTAATACCGATATACCAACCCTGCGATTTACTTACCGGGTTATTGTAGCATACCGGCGGCGGTTTTGCAACCGAAAATTGTGTCGAAAGGGCATGAACGTCTTGTCCCGCCGCATACCCATAGAAAAAAGCCTGGAGGGGACGCTATGAAACGAAAACTGACAGCGCTGCTGGCGGCGCTGTGCATCACCGCTGTGCTGCCGGTACACGCCGGGGCGGTGGACCTGCCGCTGACCTCCCGCGCCGCGGTGCTGATGGAAAAGACCACGGGACAGATGCTGTTCGCCCAAAACGAGCATGAGAAGCTGGAGCCGGCCAGCGTCACCAAGATCATGACGCTGCTGCTGACCATGGACGCCATCGACAGCGGCGCGCTGGCCTATGACGATGTGGTGACGGTGTCGGCCAACGCCGCCGGCATGGGCGGCAGCCAGGTCTTTCTGGCGGAGGGCGAGCAGATCACCGTGGAGGAGCTGCTGAAATGCGTGTGCGTGTCCTCCGGCAACGACGCGGCGGTGGCGCTGGCGGAGAAGGTCGCCGGTGTGACGGAGCTGTTCGTGGAGCAGATGAACAACCGCGCCAGGGGGCTGGGGATGGACGATACCCATTTTGCCAATCCCACCGGTCTGACGGCGGCGGGCCACGTTACCAGCGCCTATGACATTGCCCTTATGAGCCGCGAGCTGCTGACAAAGCACCCGGACATCCGCAATTTCACCACCATATGGACGGACAGCATCCGAAACGGCACCTTTGATCTGGCCAATACAAACAAGCTCATCCGCTGGTACGACGGCGCCACGGGGCTGAAGACCGGCTACACCGCCTCCGCAGGCTACTGCATCAGCGCCACGGCGGAGCGCGAGGGCATGGAGCTGATCGCGGTGGTCATGAAGGGGGAGACGTCCGACAAGCGGAATACCGACGCCAAGGCGCTGCTGAATTACGGATTCTCCGCCTATACGCTGGTCTCCGCCGCGCCGGAGGAGCCGCTGCCCGCCCTGCCGGTGACCATGGGAGAGGCGGAGCAGGTGGGCCTGACGCTGCCGGAGACGGGCGTTACCGCTGTGGTGGAGAAGGCGCAGGCATCGTCGCTGGAGTATCGGGTGGACCTGCCGGAGACGCTGGCGGCCCCGATACAACAGGGCCGGCAGGTGGGCACGCTGACGCTGTGCAGCGGCGATACGGAGGTGCTGACGGTGCCCATTCTGGCGGCGGAGAGCGTTCCGGGGCGCAGCTGGGGACGGATGTTCACCGATCTTTTGAAGCAGGCGGTGTTCCTGGCGTAGCGCGAGAAGGGGAAAAGCGGGGGAAAGTCCCGTTTTTCCCCTTGTATTTTCCCCGGAAACGTTGTACGATAGGGCAAATAGTTGCATTGCACCGACGAGGAGGTTTTAACATGATACAGGTCGATCTGCAAAATATCCGCAGCTTTATCCCACTGCCCTACGAGGCCGCCCTGTCCCCCCGCCTGCGTATCGCCCATGACCATCTGCAAAATGGTGATGGCGCCGGCGGCGAATTTACCGGCTGGGTGCGCCTGCCGGAGGACTATGACAAGGCGGAATTTGCCCGCATCAAGGCGGCGGCGAAGAAAATACAGTCCGACTCCCAGGCGCTGGTGGTCATCGGTATCGGCGGCTCCTACCTGGGCGCCCGGGGCGTCATCGAATGCCTGCGCTCGCCCAATTACAACCTGAAGAAGAAGGACACACCCAACATCTACTTTATCGGCAACGGCCTCAGCTCCGACGCGCTGACCGAGGTGATGGAGCTGGTGGACGGTGTGGACTTCTCCGTGAACGTTATCTCCAAGTCCGGTACCACCACGGAGCCCGCCGTGGCCTTCCGCTTTTTCCGTGAGCTGCTGGAGAAGAAGTACGGTGCTGAGGGCGCCGCCAAGCGTATCTATGCCACCACCGACGCCCGCAAGGGGGCCCTGAAGGGCCTGGCCGACGATAAGGGCTACGAGGAGTTCGTGGTGCCGGACAACATCGGCGGACGGTACAGTGTGCTCACGGCCGTGGGTCTGCTGCCCATTGCTGTGGCCGGCATCGATATCGACGCGCTGATGGCCGGCGCGGCGGATATGATGCGCGAATGTGCCCTGGCGGACATGAACGCCAATCCCGCCTGGCAGTATGCCGGCGCCCGGTATGAGCTGTACCGCACGGGAAAGAAGATCGAGCTGCTGGCGGCCTATGAGCCTTGCTTCCGCTTTATGTCCGAGTGGTGGAAGCAGCTGTACGGCGAGAGCGAGGGCAAGGAGAACAAGGGCCTGTTCCCCGCCAGTGTGGAGTTTACCGCCGACCTGCACTCCATGGGCCAGTACATCCAGGAGGGTGAGCGCCACCTGTTCGAGACGGTGGTGCGCTTCGGCCCCTCTCAAAACGAAAACCCCGTGCCCTATGACGAGGGCAACGGCGACGGCCTGAACTTCCTGGCGGGCAAGAGCATGGACTTTATCCGCCAGCAGGCCATGGACGGTACGCTGCTGGCTCATGTGGAGGGCGGCGTGCCCAACGTGACGCTGCGGACTGGCTCCGTCAATGAGCAGACCCTGGGCGGGCTGATCTACTTCTTTGAGTACGCCTGCGGCCTGTCCGGCTACCTGCTGGACGTGAACCCCTTTGACCAGCCCGGCGTGGAGGCCTATAAGAAAAATATGTTCGCCCTGCTGGGCAAGCCGGGGTATGAGGACCTGCGGCAGACGCTGCTGGGGAAGCTGGAAAAGTAAAAGTGCCCAAAAATAAGTTTACTTTTTCTGCATTGCTATTTTTCCACCGGTATGGTATGCTGTACTCAGGTGGAAACCACCAATGACAAAGGAGTGATTTCTTATGGTTAGACTGATCATGGGTGCCAACGGTGCCGGTAAGACCAAGCAGCTCATCGAGCTCATCCACACCAGTGTGGAGTCCGAGACCGGAAGTGTCGTGTGCATCGAGCCTAAAGGCGATATGACCTACGACGTCAGCTACAACGTCCGTCTGGTCAACGCCGGCGAGTATAATGTGGATTCTTTTGACTGCCTGCGCGGATTCCTGTGCGGTATGTACGCGGGCAATTACGATATTTCCCATGTGTTCGTGGATAATCTCTGCAAGATCGCCGGCAGCAACGACCTGCAGGCGGTAGAGACGTTCCTTCACTGGCTGGACCGCTTCAGCGAGGAGAATGGCGTGAAGTTCACCGTCACCATCAGCGCGGACGAGGACACCGCCACCGAGGGCATGAAGCAGTACATCTGAAATGCAGAATAAATGAGAGCACCCCCAGGGTGCTCTCATTTTTTTGCTTTCCCGCCGAGGAGACAGTACGCGGGCAGCCGCCCTACCCCAGCAGATACAGCACCAGCCCATACACCACGCTGGCAGCGGTGCCGAATACGATCACCGGCCCGGCCACAGTGAACATCTTGACCGCCGTGCCGGTGACGATGCCCTCCGCCCGGAAGTCGATGGCCGGCGAGGCTACGGCGTTGGCGAAGCCGGTGATGGGCACCAGCGTGCCTGCCCCGGCGTACCGCGCCAGCCGGTGGTACAGCCCCAGCGCCGTCAGCAGTACCGACAGGAACACCAGCGTTACCGAGGTGGCGGTGGCCGCCTCCTGCTGCGTCAGCCCCAGCGCCTGCCAGCCGTTGGCGATCAGCTGTCCCACGGCGCAGATCCCGCCGCCGACGACAAAGGCCAGCGCCGTGTCCTTGCCGACGGGTGAGCTGGGCGACAGCTGCCGTACCAGCGCGTCATATTCCTTAGGTGTCACGCCATCACATCCTTTCGCCGGTAATATGTGCCGCTTTCGCCGCGGCTATACTTGTCAAAACCCATGAAAGCGGCTATAATAATACGGTGATCTCAGGAAAGGAGGGCGTCAGTTATGTACGACCCTGCCCATCCCTTCGGGCGCAAGGCGGTCCAGCTGGCCGTGATCGACCCGGTGAGCTGCACTGGCTGCGGCTGGTGCGCCATGTTCTGCCCCATGAAGTGCATCGACCTGCGGCCAGACGGCTATTATGAGGTCCGTCAGGATGACTGCATCGGCTGCCGCAGCTGCAAGGTCAACTGCTTTTACGGCGCTGTGACCATACTGCCGCCTCAGGTACGCTGATATGCAGAAAGAAAAAGCCCCTCTCGGGCTCTATATCCACATCCCCTTCTGCCGCCAGAAATGCGCCTACTGCGACTTTTACTCTTTGCCCCGCAGCGAGGAGAAGATGGACGCCTATACCGCCGCCCTGCTGCGCCACATCGAGGAGGTCGCGCCCCGCACTGCTGCCCATCGGGTGGACACGGTGTACTTCGGCGGCGGTACTCCCAGCTATCTGGGCACGCCCTGAACAAGGCCCTGAAGGACCCCGGCTGGGACAACCACGGCATGCCCATTGAGTCCGCCATCATCAAGCAGAACAAGCTCAACCACAAGGCCATGAGCGTGGCGGATTTCCGCACCGCCTGCCACGAGTTCGCCGACCACTACATCGATGTGCAGCGCGAGGGCTTCAAGCGCATGGGCGTGGTGGCCGACTGGGAGCACCCCTACAAGACCATGGATCCGGGCTTCGAGGCCCGGGAGGTCCGTGGTGTTCGGCAAGATGTATAGAACGGCCACATCTACAAGGGCCTGAAGCCCGTGTACTGGTGCCCCCACGACGAGACGGCCCTGGCCGAGGCGGAGATCGAGTATCAGGACGATCCCTGCACCACCGTCTATGTGAAGTTCCCCATGCATGATGATCAGGGCAAGCTCCCCCACCTGGACAAGAGCAAGCTGTACTTCGTGATCTGGACCACCACCATCTGGACCCTGCCCGGCAACCTGGCCATCGCTCTGCACCCCGACGAGAGCTACGCCGTCGTCAAGCCGGAGGGCCGCGACGAGCTGTATATCATGGCGGAGGCCCTGACGGAGAAGGTCATGGGCATCGGCGGCTTCGACCGCTATGAGATCGTGGAGACCCACCCCGGCGCCTTCTTCGAGAACATGCTGGCCGAGCCATCCCTTCCTGCCCAAGACCAGCCGTCTGGTGCTGGCGGACTATGTCACCATGGACTCCGGTACCGGCTGCGTCCACACCGCCCCCGGCTTCGGCGCCGACGACTATCAGACCTGCCTGCGCTACGGCATGGACATGGTGGTGCCCGTGGACGACCAGGGCCGCCACACGGACTATGCCGGCAAGTACGCCGGTATGAAGACCGAGGAATCCAACCCCGTGATCCTTCAGGATATGAAGGAGGCCGGTTCCCTGTTTGCCAGCCAGGAGATCGTCCACAGCTATCCCCACTGCTGGCGCTGCAAGAAGCCCATCATCTTCCGTGCCACTCCCCAGTGGTTCTGCTCCGTGGAGTCCTTCAAGGATGACGCCATCGCCGCCTGCGAGGACGTGCGCTGGGTGCCCTCCTGGGGCAAGGACCGCCTGCGCTCCATGGTCCTGGAGCGCACCGACTGGTGCATCAGCCGCCAGCGCCGCTGGGGCCTGCCTATCCCGGTGTTCTACTGCAAGGACTGCGGCAAGCCCATCTGCACCGACGAGACCATCGACGCCATCGCGGGCCTCTTTGAAAAGAAGGGCTCCAACGCCTGGTTCGAGATGGAGGCGGAGGACATGCTGCCGGAGGGCTTCACCTGCCCCCACTGCGGCAAGGCCGCAGGCTTCGAGAAGGAGAGCGACACCCTGGACGGCTGGTTCGATTCCGGCTCCACCCACTATGCCTCTATGGAGCGCACCCAGGGCTTCTGGCCCGCCACCATGTATATCGAGGGTCTGGACCAGTATCGCGGCTGGTTCCAGAGCTCCCTGCTGGTGGCCGTGGGCGCGCTGGAGCGGGGGGCCCCCTTCAAGGAGTGCCTGACCCACGGCTGGACCGTGGACGGCCAGGGCAAGGCCATGCACAAGTCCCTGGGCAACGGCATGGACCCCGCCGAGATCTTCAACAAGTACGGCGCCGATCTGCTGCGTCTGTGGGCCGGCTCCTCCGACTACCACGTGGATGTCCGCTGCTCCGACGAGATCTTCAAGCAGCTGAGCCAGAACTACCTGAAGTTCCGCAACACCGCCAAGTTCTGCCTGGACAACCTCACCGGCTTCGATCCGGAGCAGCTGGTGGCCGCCGCCCGGATGCAGGAGCTGGACCGCTGGGCCGTCACCCGGCTCAACAGCCTGATCCGCCGGGTGTTCGACAGCTACGACGCCTACGAGTTCCACGCCGTGTCCCACGCCATCAACGACTTCTGCGTGGTGGACCTGAGTTCCTTCTACTTCGATATTCTCAAGGACCGCCTGTACTGCGACGGGGCCGAGAACAGCCTCAGCCGCCGCAGCGCCCAGACCGCCCTGTTCCTGATCCTGGACGCCATGACCCGGATGTTCGCCCCCATCCTGGCCTTCACCTGCGAGGAGATCTGGCTGGCCATGCCCCACCGGCAGGCCGACGACAGCCGCAGCGTGCTGTTCAACTGCCGGGCGATGGAGATGGCCGAGCGCAGGTTCACGTCGTAGTCCGGGAACTCCTCCGCCGCCAGCTTGCCGGCGGAGTACACCGACGCGCCCGCCTCGTTGACGATCATATAGCTGACGCCCGGAAGGCCCCGCAGCATCTCCACCGTCATCTGCTCTGTCTCCCGGCTGGCGGTGCCGTTGCCGATGGCGATGTGCGCCACGCCGTGTTTTTTGCACAGGGCCGTCAGCTTGGCGATGGCCTCCCGCTTCTGGCGCTCGCCGTAGGTGGGGTAGACCACCGTGGTGTCCAGCACCTTGCCGGTGCCGTCGATGACCGCCACCTTGCACCCGTGGGCATAGCCGGGGTCCAGTCCCATGGTCACGTGCCCCTTTACCGGCGGCTGGAGCAGCAGCGGCTTCAGGTTCAGCGCGAACTGTCCGATAGCGCCCTCGTTGGCGCTGTCCGTCAGGGCGGACCGCGCCTCGCGCTCCAGCGACGGATAGATCAGCCGGTCATAGGCGTCCTCACAGGCGGCCTTGATGAATTCCATGGCCGCCGAGCCGGGCTTTACCACCGCCCGCCGCAGTGCCGGCAGCGCGGCCTCCCGGTCCAGCAATACCGTGACGGAGAGCAGCCCCTCTTTTTCGCCCCGGTTGATGGCCAGGATCTGGTGCCCCGCCAGCTTGGGAATGGCCTGTTCAAAGTCGTAGTACAGCCGGTACACGCTGTCCTCCTCCGTGGCGGCAAGGCTTCTCAGCCGTCCCTGCCGCATCAGCAGGCCCCGCAGTGCCTTGCGCATGTCCGCGTCGTCGCTGATGATCTCCGCGATGATGTCGTTGGCGCCCTGCAATGCGTCGGCCGCGGTCTCCACGCCCTTCTCCGGATCGATGTACGCCTGTGCGGCCGCCTCCGGCGCGGGACAGTCCTTCTCCTGCGCCAGCAGCAGCTGCGCCAGGGGCTCCAGCCCCTTCTCCCGGGCCACCGTGGCGCGGGTCCGCCGCTTTTGCTTGTAGGGACGATACAGGTCCTCCACCTCCGCCAGCGTGGCGGCGCTGTCGATGGCCGCCGTCAGTGCTTCGGTCAGCTTGCCCTGTCCGTCGATGGCGGACTTGACCTCCTGCCGCCGCTTGTCCAGGTTCCGCAGGTATTGCAGCCGGTCCTCCAGCTTTCGCAGGGTGGTGTCGTCCATGGAGCCGTGCTGTTCCTTGCGGTAGCGGGCGATGAACGGAATGGTGCTGCCCTCGTCCAGCAGGGCGATAACGTTTTCCACGTACTGGACCGGCTGGCCCAGCTCCGATGCCAATATCTGTGCGATGCTCTGCATATGTGCTCCTTTCAGAAAGCTGTGCCCGCGCACGGCGCGGGCACAGACGCTTATTTACTTGTGATACAGGCTCTTGACCTCATATTTCGCCTCGCAGCTGACGTTGATGCCCAGCCGCTTATACAGCTTGGCGTCCTCCTCGGAGATGATGACCGAGAAATGAGCCTCGCAGCCCCGCAGGTTCTTCAGCTGCGCCTGCACCATGGCCGCCAGGGGGTTCGTCAGGCCGGAGATCGCCAGCGCGATCAGCACCTCGTCCGAGTGCAGCCGGGGATTTCGGTGGCCCAGGCAGCCGGTCTTCATGGCGCTGATGGGTTCGATCACCGACGAGGGGATCAGGTCCAGCTTGTGGTCAATGCCCGCCATCTTCTTCAGCGCGTTCAGCAGCAGCGCCGCCGACGCGCCCAGCAGGGGGGAGGTCCGCCCGGTCACCACGCTGCCGTCCGGCAGCACCATGGCGCCCGCCGGCTTTCCGGTGGCCTCCGCCTTTTCCAGCGAGGCCGCCACCGCCGGGCAGATGTCCGGCGTCACGCCCGCCTGCTGCATCACCAGCTCCAGCTTCCGCACCACGCACTCGTCCGCCTGCCCCTTGGCCCGATCTACGCATCCGGTATAGTACCGGCGCAGGATCTCCATCCGGCTGGCCTCCTGGCACACCGCGTCGTCCACGATAGCGAAGCCCGCCATGTTCACGCCCATGTCCGTGGGGGACTTGTAGGGGCACTCGCCCTGGATCATCCGGAACATGGCCGCCAGCACCGGGAAGATCTCCACGTCCCGGTTGTAATTCACCGTGGTCTTGCCATAGGCCTCCAGGTGGAACGGGTCGATCATGTTCACGTCGTTCAGGTCCGCCGTGGCCGCCTCATAGGCCAGGTTCACCGGGTGCTTCAGCGGCAGGTTCCAGATGGGGAACGTCTCGTACTTGGCGTAGCCCGCCCGGATACCCCGCCGGTTGTCGTGGTACAGCTGGCTCAGGCAGGTGGCCATCTTGCCGCTGCCGGGGCCGGGGGCCGTCACCACGATCAGCGGCCGCGTTGTTTCGATATATTCGTTCTTGCCCAGGCCCTCGTCGGACACGATGTGCGCCACGTCCGAGGGATACCCGGCAATGGGATAGTGCTTATAGCTCTTAACGCCCAGGGCGGTGAGACGCTTGATAAAGGCGTCCGCCGCCGGCTGGCCGGCGTACTGGGTGATGACCACGCTGCCCACATAGAAGCCAAGCCCCCGGAATACGTCGATCAGCCGCAGCACGTCCACGTCGTAGCTGATGCCCAGGTCGCCGCGCATCTTGTTCTTCTCGATGTCCCCGGCGCAGATGGCCACCACGATCTCCACGTCGTCCTTCAGCGTCTGCAGCATCCGTATTTTGCTGTCCGGCTGGAACCCCGGCAGCACACGGGAGGCGTGGTAGTCGTCAAACAGCTTGCCGCCGAACTCCAGATACAGCTTGCCGCCGAACTGGGCGCGCCGCGCCGTGATGTGCTCTGCCTGTAATTGCAGGTACTTTTCGTTGTCAAATCCGATCTTCACCCTGATCCACCTCTGTCTCTCCAAAATATCGTCTGCTATTATACAATATCTTGTGGGGCAGGGAAAGAAGAAATCACAACTTTCCCGGGGGAAAATGTGACGAACTTTGACTGTGTTTTTTGGCAAAACCCACCGTTGCTTTTTGCTTCCGGCGGGGGTATACTAAAAATTACCCCCATTTTGCAGGAGGAATTTCTATGCGTTTTCACGTTATCTGGCGCAAGAGCCATGAGCCGGAGGAGGCCTATCGTGACTTCTTCGAGACAAACGATATTTACGAGGCCAAGGATTTCGCCATGCGCCTGGCCTTTGACGAGACAAATCTGGTCTGCGTCCGCGACGAAAGGCGGGATGAGATCGTCCGCGACTTCGACGCGGAGGTCTACCGCTGAAGCTCATAAACCAACCGCCTCCGGCCATACTAAGGCCGGAGGTGATTTTTATGCCCAAACGCAAGCGCAGCCGGGAGGGCTTTCCCTATGACGCTACACCGGACGTCCACCACTTTCCCGGCGTACCGCGCAGCAGCTTCGACCTGGTGAATATGTACGGCACCTATAATATCCAGCCCACGTCTGACACGGAGAACACCTTTCCCCTCATCGCCCCCGGCCTGCCCAAGGCCTACCGGAACATGAAGCTGGACAAACACGACCTGGAGCTGTGAACCGCAGAAAGCCGCATGGCGCGCTCGCGCCATGCGGCTTTCCCATACTGCCATGACGAGTTTCCAAAGAAAACGCAACATTGTCACGGAAAAATCCGGAAAGATTTAATCATTTAAAGCGCGGCTCGGTACAATGCACAAATAATTGTTATTTCTTTGGCAATTCGCATAATTGACGCAAATTTCACAAACCCGTATAATATAAGTAAACTGGTAAGACCAGTGCGGCGTACGCAGCGCTTTTGTACCGCACAGAATAGGGAGGACCCCATGTACACCTTAGGTATCGACATCGGCAGCACCACTTCCAAGTGCGCCGTTCTTAAAGACGGAAAAGAGCTGGTGGCCCACAGCCTCCAAACCGGCGGCCTGGGCACCGGCGGGCCGGAGGAGGCGCTGGCGCAGCTGTGGCAGACCAGCGGCCTGACCCGGGCCGATATGGCCTGTGCCTTTGTCACCGGCTACGGCCGCAAGAACTACCAGGGCGCCGACGGCGAGATCAGCGAGCTGACGGCCCACGCCCTGGGCGGGCGCTTTGTGTTCCCGGACCTGCGTACCGTCATCGACATCGGCGGGCAGGATGCCAAGGTCATCGCCCTGTCGCCCTCCGGCAAGATGGTGAACTTCGTCATGAACGATAAGTGCGCCGCCGGTACAGGGCGGTTTCTGGATGTGATGGCCTCTATCCTCCGTCTGGACGTGGACGATCTGGATGCCGAGGCCGCCAAGGCCGCAGCCCCCGCCGCTATCTCCAGCACCTGCACGGTGTTCGCCGAGAGCGAGGTCATCAGTCAGCTGGCTAACGGCATCAAGCGCCCCGACCTGGTGGCGGGCATCTGCCGCAGCGTGGCCAGCCGCGTGGCGGCTCTGGCCCGGCGGGCGGGCGTCACGGAGCAGGTCTGTCTCTCCGGCGGTGGGCCCGAACGACGCGGTGCGGCAGGCGCTCAGCGACGAGCTGAGCGTCCCCGTCAGTGTGGACCCGCTGGCCCAGTATTTCGGCGCCATCGGCGCGGCCCTGTGGGCATATAAGCAGACGACATGAATAAACAGAAATATGTTTCGATAAAAGCTGTGAGGAGGAACTGAAATGGCAGAAGAAGTGAAGAAGGCCCCGAAGCCGGTGGATCCCAATTCCGCCAAGTACAAGCTGGGCAAGATCGCGGCGGACGCCTATGTGGATGCCATCGAGGCCAAGAAGCGCGGCGAGAAGGTGGCTTGGGTCTCCAGCAACTTCCCTGTGGAGATCCCGGAGACCATGGGCATCGCCACCGTGTATCCCGAGAACCAGGCCGCCGGCATCGCCGCCCGCCGCGGCGCGGGCACGAGAATGTGCGAGGTGGCGGAGTCCGAGGGCTACTCCAACGACATCTGCGCCTACGCCCGCGTGTCGCTGGCCTACGCCAAGCTGAAGTCCTGTCCCGAGCAGGACGTGGCCATGCCCGACGTACTGCTGTGCTGCAGCAACATCTGCTCCTGCATGATCAAGTGGTACGAGAACCTGGCCCGTGAGCTGAATATCCCCATGATCCTGCTGGATATCCCCTTTAACCCCGACTATGAGGTGTCCGACGCGGAGGTGGCCTACGTTACCGGTCAGTTCTGGGACGCCGTACGTCAGCTGGAGGAGATCACCGGCAAAAAGTGGTCCGACGAGAAATTCAAGGAGGTCACCGGCTTCTCCTGCCGTTCCAGCCGCGCCTGGCTGGCGGCCACCGGCTGCGCCAGGTATGTGCCTTCTCCCTTTAACGGCTTCGACCTGCTGAACCACATGGCCGTCATGGTCACGGCCCGGGGCAAGTCCACCGCCGCCGACGCCATGGAGACGCTGCTGAAGGAGTACGAGGAGAACCACAAGAACGGTACCTCCACCTTCCGGGGTGAAGAGAAGTACCGCATCATGTTTGAGGGCATCGCCTGCTGGCCCTACCTCCGTGCCACCAGCACCGGCCTGAAGTCCCGTGGCATCAACATGGTCACCACCATCTACGCCGACGCCTTCGGCTTCGACTACAACACCTTCGACGAGATGATCCGCGCCTACTGCAAGGTGCCCAACGCCATCAATCTGGAGATGAGCCGCGACAAGCGCATCAAGCTCTGCAAGGACAACCACGTGGAGGGTATGCTGGTGCATACCAACCGCTCCTGCAAGCTGTGGAGCGGCTTCATGTACGAGATGAGCCGCCAGATCGGCAAGGCCTGCAATATCCCCGTGGTCAGCTTCGACGGCGATCAGGCCGACCCCCGCAATTTCTCCGAGGCCCAGTACGACACCCGTGTGCAGGGTCTGACGGAGATCATGGAAGCCAACAAGGCTGCGAAAGGAGTGTAAGGCATGAACGACATCCTCAACAAGCTGCATGAGGCGGCAGCCTCTCCCCGCGCGCAGATGGACGGCTATCTGGCCCAGGGCAAAAAGATCGTCCTGTGCGCTCCTGTTTACACTCCCGAGGAGCTTATCCACGCCATGGGCTTCGTGCCTATGGGCGCGTGGGGCGGCGATGTAGCGCTGAACCGCGCCAAGGAATACTGTCCCGCCTTCCTGTGCGCCATTGTCCAGTCCCTGCTGGAGCTGGGCATCAACGGTGCCTACGAGGGCGCGTCCGCTATCGTCATCCCCTCCCTGTGCGATACCCTCAAGACCGTGGGCGAGAACTGGAAGTACGCCGTGCCGTCCATCCCCTTTATCCCCATGACCTATCCCCAGAACCGCAAGCCCGCCTACGGCGTGGCCTACACCAAGGCCGGCTATGAGCGCGTGATCCGCGACCTGGAGAAGCTGGGTGGCGCCTTCTCCGAGGAGAAGCTGCTCGCCTCCATCAAGGTCTACAACCGCCACAACGCCGCTATGCGGAAGGTCGACGAGGTGCTGGCCAAGCACCCGGAGATCACCGCCGCCCAACGCAGCGACATCTTCAAGAGCGCCTTCTTCATGACCAAGGAGGAGCACACCGATCTGGTGGAGGCGCTCATCGCCAAGCTGGAGACCGCCGCGCCCGCCGCGGAGAAGCTGCCCATCGTCATCTCCGGCATCCTGACGGACGCCCCGGCGCTGAACGCTATTCTGGACGAAATGGGTCTGCACATCGTGGCCGACGACGTGGCCGCCCAGTCCCGCCAGTACCGCACCGACGCACCGGAGCGCGATGACGCCCTGAACGCGCTGGCCGAGAAGTTCGCCGCCATGGGCAACTGCTCCGTGCTGTACGATCAGGAGAAGAACCGGGTGAAGTGGATCGTGGACACCGCCAAGGCGAGAAGCGCCAAGGGTGTTCTGGTGGTGCTGACCAAGTTCTGCGACCCGGAGGAATTCGACTATGTGATGATCAAGAAGGCCTGCGAGGCCGCCGACCTGCCCCTGACGCTGGTGGAGGTGGACCGTCAGATGGTGCGGTTTGAGCAGGTGCGAACCAACCTCGAGACCTTCCGCGACCTGCTGAAAATGTAAGCAACACACCATTTATTAACATACATGGAGGAACGATATGAGTGAAGTAAAGCGTCCCCTCGAGGGCGTAAAGGTGCTGGAGCTGGCCACCTTTATCGCCGCCCCCTGCTGCGCCCGCTTTCTGGCGGATCTGGGCGCCGAGGTCATCAAGGTCGAAGCCCCCGCCGGCGACCCCCTGCGCTATACCGCTGTCAATGAGGGCCGTCCCCAGGACCAGAAGGAGAACACCTCCTACGATCTGGAGAACGCCGGCAAGACCTGCGTCTGCCTGAACACCAAGACCCCCGCCGGCCGCGAGGCCCTGGAGAAGCTCATCGCCGAGGCGGACATCTTCATCACCAACTGGCGGCAGAACCCCCTGAAGAAGGCCGGTCTGGACTATGAGACGCTCCACGCCCGCTACCCCAAACTGGTGTACGGCTTCGTCTCCGGCTACGGCGAGAAGGGCCCCGACAAGGACCTGCCCGGTTTTGACTTCACCGCTTTCTTTGCCCGCGGCGGCATCCTGGGCACCCTGTTCGATAAGGACGCCCTGCCCATGCTGACCATCGCCGGCTTCGGCGACCATCAGGTGGGTATGTACCTGGCCTCCGGCGTGCTGGCGGCCCTGTACCGCGCCCGCGAGACGGGCATCGGCGACCGCGTGGTGGTCTCCCTGTTCCACAGCGCCATCTGGGATGTCTCCCTGCTGCTGCAGGCCAGCCAGTACGGCGACCCCACCACCCAGTACCCCCTGTCCCGCCGCACCCTGCCCAATCCGCTGGTGGTGGCCCACAAGACCAAGGACAACAAGTGGCTCCAGATCGCCATGCCCCAGTACAACCGCCACTATCCCATCTTTATGAACGCCATCGGCCATCCCGAGCTGGCCGAGGATCCACGCTACTATCCCCAGACCAACCTGCAGGCCAACATCGAGGAGTTCTACGACTTCCTGGTGGCCGAGATGGCCAGCCGCACCCTGGACGAGTGGTGCAAGCTGATGGACGCCAACGATCTGCCCTACGCCGTAGCGCAGACATGGGACCAGCTGCTGGTGGATAAGCAGGCATGGGCCTCCGGCTGCTTCTATGAGATGGAATATTCCAACGGCAATAAACGCACCATGGTCCGGCCTCCCGTTATCTTCGAGGAGACGGAGCTGCCTCCCTACAACCGCGGTCCGTACCTGGGCGAGCAGACCGAACTGGTGCTGAAGAACCTGGGCTACACCGACGAGCAGGTGGCCGCCATGATAGCCGCCGGCGAGGCGGTGCCCATGGATCCTTCCCTGAAAGACTGACGGCGGCATCTTTTCCGCCCTGCCATCGTCAAACCGTCTCGACGTACACACGGTACGCCATCGCCGGTTTGCCATCGGCAGAACGAAAAATCTCTCCGCCATAGGCGGAGCGCGACGAACACGAACACCCCGGCGACTTGAGGAAAAGCAAACTATAAGGGCGCGGCGCGTTGAGGAGCGCGCCGCCGCCACCGGAATGTGAAGGAGAAAAATCATGAAGATCGCTGCTTACGAAGTACGTCCCGACGAGAAGCCCGTCATCGAGGGCCTGTGCAAGAAATACGGTATCGAGCTGATCTCCACCCCCGCAAATCTGGATAAGACCACCGCCCATATGGCCGCCGGCTGCGACGGTGTTACCACCCTGGGCCAGAGCGACTATTCCAACGCCGTTCTGGACGAGCTGAAGGGCTATGGCGTGCAGGTGCTGGCCAGCCGCTGCGTGGGCTATAACCACATGAACTGCGACTACGCCCGTTCCCTGGGCTTTCGCCTGTGCAACGGCGCTTACGCGCCCAACGGTGTGGCGGAATACACCGTTATGGCCATCCTGATGTGCATCCGCAAGTTCAAGAAGGCGCTGTACAACACCAACGACAACGACTTCACCCTGAAGGGCAAGATGGGCCGCGAGCTGCGTACCATGACCGTGGGCGTCATGGGCACCGGCAAGATCGGCTTCACCATCATCAAGTGCCTCAGCGGCTTCGGCTGCCGTATCATCGCCAACGATGTCTATGAGAACGATGCCGTCCGTGCGTACGCCGAGTATGTGGATCTGGACACCCTGTACCGTGAGTCCGACATCATCACCATCCACACCCCGCTGCTGCCCGAGACCACCGGCATGATCGACCGCGAGGCCATCGCCAAGATGAAGGACGGCGTGGTGTTCATCGACAACGCCCGGGGCGAGCTGATGGATATCGATGCCGTCACCGAGGCGGTGGAGTCCGGCAAGTTCGGCGCGCTGTTCATGGATGCCTTCCCCGGCGAGACCGGCATCATCCACGTTCCCCACGATGAGGACATCATCCGTACCCCCGGTATGCCCTACTTCAAGCTGAAGTACCTGCGCTCCTTCGTCAACGTGTACCACACGCCCCACATGGCCTTCTTCACCGAAGAGGCCGCGGAGCAGATGGCCGAGTGCGGCGTCAACAGCATCTATGAGATTTTGACAGAGGGTAAGTCCAAGCACGAGATCCCCTGCTGAGCAGAGCAGTGACCCATACTTTAACAGGAGGAAAACTATGATTTTCGACGCAAAGCATGAAATGATCCGCAAGCTGGTCCGCCAGTTTGCCGAGACCGAGCTCACCACCGAGGTCCTTGACAAGGTGGAGGCGACCGGCGAGTTTCCCGAGGAGATCGTGGACAAGATGGCCAAGTGCGGCTTTCTTGGCCTGAAGATCCCCCGCGAGTACGGCGGTGCCGGTGCCGATACCCTGGCCTATGTCATCATGATCGAGGAGATCGCCCGTGTCTCTGCTGTGGCCAGCCTGTACGCCAATACCCCCAACTCTCTGGGTGGCGGCCCCCTGATGCAGGCGGGCACCCCCGAGCAGCTGGAGAAGTATCTCCGTCCCTCCGTGGAGAACAAGGTGAAGATCGTCTTCGGCCTCACCGAGCCGGGCGCCGGCTCCGACGCCAGCAGCATGGTCACCACCGCCGTGAAGGATGGCGACGACTACATCCTCAACGGCCGTAAGTGCTTTATCTCCGGTGCACCCCTGGCCGACTACTGCATCGTCTATGCCAAGACCGACATGAGCCGCGGCAATAAGGGTATCTCCGCCTTTATCGTGGACATGAAGGCCCCCGGCGTCTCCTGCGGCAAGCACGAGGCCAAGATGGGTCTGGTGGGCTACGCCACCTCCGACGTGGTGCTGGAGGATGTCCGCGTCCACAAGAGCGATATGCTGGGCAAGGAGAACATGGGCTTTATCAACGCCATGAAGACCCTGGACGGCGGCCGTCTGGGTGTGTCCGCCCAGTCTATCGGTCTGGCCCAGGGCTGCCTGGACGAGGCCATCAAATACTCCAAGGAGCGCGTTCAGTTCGGCAAGCCCATCTGCAAGAACCAGGCCATCGCCTTCATGCTGGCGGATATGGCAACCAAGCTGACCGCCGCCAAGGAGCTGGTCTATATGGCCGCCCAGATGAAGGACAGAAACGACCCCAACGCCTCCATGTACTGCTCCATGGCCAAGTACTTCGCCTCCGAGACGTGCAACGAGATCGCCGCCAAGGCGGTGCAGATCCACGGCGGCTACGGGTACATCAAGGAGTACCCCGTCGAGCGCAAGTACCGCGACTGCCGCGTGTTCACCATCTACGAGGGGACCTCTCAGGTCCAGCAGATGGTCATCTCCGGCAATTTGCTGAAGTAATGCGGAAAGGAGCAAGAATAGAATGAAGCTTATCGTTTGTGTCAAGCAGGTGCCCGACACCTCCGGCAAGGTCGCCGTCAACGCCGACGGCACGCTGGACCGCGCCTCCATGCAGACCATCATCAACCCCGACGATATGAACGCCGTCGAGGCCGCCCTGGCCCTGAAGGATCAGCTGGGCTGCCCCGTTATCGCCGTGTCCATGGGTCCCCCTCCCGCCGCCGGTATGCTGCTGGAGCTGAAGGCCATGGGTGTGGACAAGGCCGTGCTGGTGTCCGCCCGTGAGTTCGGCGGCTCCGACACCTTCGCCACCTCCCAGATTTTGGCCGCCGCCATCAAGAACCTGGGCGTGGACAAGGACGACATCATCTTCTGCGGCCGTCAGGCCATCGACGGCGACACCGCCCAGGTGGGCCCCCAGATCGCCGAAAAGCTGGAGATCCCCCAGGTGTCCTATGTGGCCGACATCGAGAAGGACGGCGACACCCTCACCGTCCGCCGTATGCTGGAGGACGGCTATATGACCGTCCAGGTCCAGACGCCCTGCCTGCTCACCTGCATCAAGGAGCTGAACACCCCCCGCTACATGACCATCCGGGGCATCCTGGACTGCGACGCCGAGCCCGTCACCGTGCTGGATTACAACGCGCTGAAGGACGATCCCCTCATCGAGGTGGACACCATCGGCCTGAAGGGCTCTCCCACCAATATCTACAAGAGCTTTACGCCTCCCCGCAAGGGCAGCGGCATGATGCTGGAGGGCAGCGGCAGGGAGACCGTGGAGCGGCTGTTCGGCATCCTGTCCGCCAAGCACATCATCTGAGAAGGGAGAAACGATATGTCTACTTTTATGAATACCGATCCCAAGGCCTTCTCCGGCGTGTGGGTCTTTTGCGAGCAGCGGCAGGGCAAGATGATGCCCACCACCTTTGAGCTGATCTCCGAGGGCCGCAAGCTGGCCGACGAGCTGGGCGTCCAGCTCTCCGGCATTCTGCTGGGCGACAGCGTGGACAACATCGCCGCGGAGCTGGGCGGCTACGGCGCGGATAAGGTCTACGTCTACAACAGCCCTCTGCTGAAGGACTACACCACCGACGCCTACACCAAGGTCATCACCGACGCGGTGCACGAGTTCAAGCCCGAGATCATGCTGTTCGGCGCCAGCCATATCGGCCGCGACCTGGCGCCCCGCTGCGCCGCCCGTCTCCACACCGGCCTGTGCGCCGACTGCACCCACCTGGACGTGGATCTCAACGGCTACATCAACTTCCTCCGCACCGGGTCCTCCCTGGACGTGGACGCCATGAACTTCGAGACGAAGCTCTTTGACGTCAACACCAACCTGAAGATGACCCGTCCCGCCTTCGGCGGCCACCTGATGGCCACCATCGTCTGCCCACGCTTCCGCCCCGCCATGGCCACCGTGCGCCCCGGCGTGATGAAGAAGCGCGAGTTTGGCGAGAACGGCGCGAGCAAGGTGGAGATCATCCACCCCGCCTTCACCCTCACCGAGGCCGACATCCACACCAAGGTGCTGGAGATCGTCAAGGCCGCCCGCGCTATGGTGGACCTGACCGGCGCTGAGGTGGTGGTCTCCGTGGGCCGCGGCATCGCCAAGGACGTGGAGAAGGGCATCGCCCTGGCCGAGGAGCTGGCCGCCCTCATGGGCGGCGTGGTGGGCGCGTCCCGCGCCGTGGTGGACGCCGGCTGGATGACCGCCGACCATCAGGTGGGACAGACCGGCAAGACCGTCCATCCCCGCATCTATGTGGCGCTGGGCATCTCCGGTGCCATCCAGCACAAGGCCGGCATGCAGGACTCTGAGTGCATCATCGCCGTCAACAAGAGCGACGTGGCCCCCATCTTCGAGGTGGCGGATTACGGCATCTGCGGCGACCTGTTCAAGGTGGTCCCCATGATGATCGAGGAAATGAAAGCTCTGAAGAAGTAATATCCCCCTCCCCACAGCGGGAAAGCCCGAAGGCACCGTCCTCCGGGCTTTCCTGCATCCTGCCCTTGCTATTTTCCCCGGGATGCGCTATACTGTCCGGGTATTTTCTGTGAAAGGAGGCCCTTCCATGCCGGAAGCCGTACATATCCCCTGGCAGCCCATCGGCGGCGGGCGGGCCAGCGAGGCCATCTATGACCAGCTGCGGGAGCTTATCACCTCCGGAGTGCTGAAGCCCGGCGACCGCCTGCCCTCCGAGCGTGCCATGATGGAGCAGCTCCACCGTTCCCGTCCCACCATCCGCGAGGCCCTGCGTATGCTGGAGCAGGGCGGCTATGTGGCCTCCACCCACGGCGCCAGCGGCGCCGTGGTGCAGGAGCTGACCATCGACGGCGTGGAGCAGCCGCTGTCGGCCATGCTCCAGCTGAACCAGATCTCTCTGGAGGAGCTGGGCGAGTACCGCGCCGTCAACGACGGCACCATCGCCGGCTGGGCGGCCCGGCGCCGTACCGACGAGGATCTGGCGGCGCTGGACAGCTGTCTCACAGCGGCGGAGCAGGCCCTGGGCGATTACCGCCGCTTTGCTGAGCTGGACGTCCGTTTCCACAGTCTGCTCTCCCGCGCCACCGGCAACCAGGTGGCCATGATCGTCACCGATGTCCTGGGCCAGGTGGAGCAGCACACCCTGCTGAAAAAGATGGAGACGCTGAACGACAGCGCGTGTCTGGCCCTGGAACGCCGTATTCTGGCGCGCCACCGGGAGATACTGAGCGCTATCCACCGGCAGGATGACGCGGCCGCCAAACAGGCCATGCGCGAGCACACCCGCGCCGCCGCCACTGATCTGAAGGTCTGACCCCCAAGAGCCTTCCCCTTGCGGGGCTTGCAGTGTAGGATGACACGCCCCCCGTTAGCCTTCCCCTGTAGGGGCGGCGTTCCCGACGCCCCGCAGCGGCCCCCAACTTCCATTTCCTGCCAAATTTTCCTGTTTTTATTCCCGGTAACAGAAAAATGTGTAAAATTTCCATAAAAAGGCTGGACAAACGGTGTAACTGTGCTATAATTTGACTATCCGCAGAGGTACCTCTGCATTTGCGTTTTAATAACCATTAAAACGCAAATGCAGAGGTACCTCTGCATTTGCGTTTTAATAACCATTAAAACGAGCGCACCTGCGGAAATCTACTACCATAAGGGGAATGAACAATGAAAAAAGTATTAGCAACCATTCTGGCCCTGGTCATGGCACTCAGCGTCACAACGATGGCGTGGGCTGACGATGTGGCCAAAATCGGTAACACCGGGTATGCTACGCTGAAGGCGGCTATTGAGCACGTAGCAGACGGCGAGACCATCGTGCTGACCGCAGATGTCAACAATGGCGATGGCATCGTCGTGGCCAGCGGTAAGAACTTTACGTTGGACTTTGCAGGACATACCTATACGATCACACAGAACGTTGTGGGGTCTACGGGAACTGAGAATCAGTGCTTCCAGCTGCTGAGGGATTCTACCATCACTATGAAGGATGGTGCTATCGTTGCAAACTGTACAGGTGCGAAAATGATAATCCAGAACTACTGCAACCTGACACTGGACAACATGAAATTGGATGCGACGGTGGGGGATAACAATGTTGGGTACGTTGTGTCCAACAACTGCGGCAATGTTTTTATCAAGAATGGGACGACTATCACCGCAAAGACGACCGGTGTGGCTTTTGACGTTTACGGTGGTTTCCAAAATTACGGTGATGTGTCCGTGACGCTTGAAGCTGGTGCGACTGTCAACGGTAAGGTCGAAGTGGCAAGAGATACCGGCACTCAGAATAAGAATACTTTGACTGTTACGGGTGGCACTGTGAACGGCGAATTGGTTGTGACCGAAAACGAGAAGACCAAAGTGGCCGTCACCGGCGGTACTTTCTCTACCGATGTGACGGAGTATCTTGCCGAGGGTAAGATCCTGCAGAAGAATGGTGACACCTATACCGCCGTGACTAATAGCGCTATCACCAGCGGCACCTATACCAGTGAGCCTACTGTGCCTTCCGGATATAAGGCGACGAAGAATGATGATGGCACCTGGACGGTTTCCAAGGTTTCCTATTACTACTACCACCCCACCACCGACACCAAGGCCACCGACACCAAGGGCTCTCCCAAGACCTTCGACGCGGGCATTGCTCTGTATGTCGGCATGGCGCTGACCTCCGCCGCCGGCGTGGCGTTTGTGGGCAAAAAGCGCGAGGACTGACACCGTTTTCCGCGGTGTCTTACCCCGGCGCCGTGTGAAATAACAGAAGAGGCACCCCGTCAGGGTGCCTCTTCTCATGCCTCAAAATAGGCTTCTGCCTGCTGAATATTCCGCTGTATCTCCTGCCGCAGCGCCTCCAGCGTGTCGAACCTCTGCTCGCCCCGCAGCCGGCGGCAGAACTCCACCCGGAGCTCCTGCCCGTACAGGTCGCCCTCGAAGCCCAGCAGGTACGTCTCCACGGACACCCGATCGCTGTCGGACACCGTGGGCCGCGTGCCCACGTTGGTCACGCCGGCGCACCGCCGTCCGTCCGGCAGAAATACCTCCGTCACGTACACCCCGTGCGCCGGGGCCAGCACGTGCTCCGGCACCGCCAGGTTTACCGTGGGGATGCCGATGGTCCGCCCGATCCGCTGTCCGTGCTGCACCGTCTGGCTCAGGCAGTGCCGGTGGCCCAGAAAGTCCGCCGCGCGCTCCATGTCGCCCGCCTCCACCAGCGTCCGGATGTACGTGGAGCTGACCGTGATGCCCTCCCGCTGTACCGGCGGGATGATGTCGCACCCGATGCCCATCTCCGCGCACTTCTGCCGCAAAAGCTGCACGTTCCCGGCGTTTTTATGGCCGAACCGGTGGTCGTGCCCGGCCACGAAGTGCACCGCGCCGTATGTCCCGATCAGCATTTCCAGATAGGCCTCCCACGGCATGGTCATCATCTCCCGGTCAAAGGGCGCGAAAATGACCCGCTCGATGCCGTACAGACGCTCCATCAGCCCCTGCCGGTCCCGGTTGGAGTTGATCAGGTACACGGGCTGCCCCGTGACCACCTCCTTCGGCGGCCGGTCAAAGGTGAATGCCGCGGGGACGGCTCCCAGCTCCCGGGCGCGCTCCGCCGTCTTCCGCAGCAGTGCGCCGTGGCCCCGGTGCACGCCGTCGAAGAAGCCCAGGGCGATAACTGTCTTTTCCAAGTTGTTCACGCTCCGAAAAAGTTTTTCTCTGATGTCAGAACACCCGCTTCCCAGCGGCTCAGGCACAGAAACGTCCCGTCCGTGCCGTACACCCGGTACAGCCCCGGCTGCAAGCCCTCCGCCGCCAGCGGATTACCGCACAGGCACCGTCTGTGGTCCCGTTCACCGGCGATGTGATAGGCCGGGTACTGCCGGAACAGCGAGTCGGTAGGGGAGAGCAGGGCCTCGCCCTGCGCCTGTACGTCCTCGATACTGCGGCTCTCCGCCAGTGTAAACCCGGCGGCCATGGTCCGCCGCAGAGCGCTCATGCATCCGCCGCAGCCCAGCGCCTGCCCGATGTCGTGGCACAGCGCCCGCACATACGTGCCCTTGCTGCACCGTATCCGCAGCCGCCAGTCGCCGTCCTCCGGCTCCAGCAGCGCCAGTTCGTGTATGGTCACCCGCCGTGGGGGCCGTTCGATCTCCTGCCCCTTCCGGGCCAGCTGATACAGCTTCTGCCCGTTGATCTTGATAGCCGAGTACATGGGCGGCACCTGGTCGATCTCCCCGGTGAACCGCGCCAGCACGTCCTCCAGCTGTGCCCGCGTCACGGACACAGGGCGCTCCGCCACCACCTCGCCGGTGGTATCCTGGGTGTTGGTCGTCAGCCCCAGCCGCAGCCCCGCGACGTACTCCTTGTCCCCGCCCTCGGCGTAGGACACCGCCCGCGTGGCGTTTCCCACGAACACCGGCAGCACGCCGGTGGCCATGGGGTCCAGCGTTCCGGCGTGGCCCACCTTTTTCGTTTTCAGTATGCCCCGCAGCTTGCCGCACACGTCCATGCTGGTCCATCCCACGGGCTTGTCGATAATGATGATCCCGTCGGCCATGTTATCCCATGACCTCCGTATAGGCCGCCAGAATGGCCGCCTTCGCCTCGTCCAGGGTGCCGTCCACCGTGGCCCCGGCGGCGCCCTTGTGGCCGCCGCCGCCCAGCACGCGGCACACGGCGCTGGCGTCCACCCGCGGTCCCGTCCGCAGCGACAGCTTCACCCGTCCCGGCTTCAGCTCCCGCAGCGTGATGCCGCAGTCGGTGCCCTGCACCAGCGCGGCCAGACTGCTCAGCTCCTCCACGTCGGACTCAGCAGCGCCCAGCTCCCGGCACAGCGCCAGAGGGATGGACATCACCACCACCCGGCCGTTGTCGTACAGCTCCATGTCCGCCACCATCCGGGCCTCCATGGCCAGCCGCACCGGCGACTTCGTGCGGAACAGTGCCTTGTTCACCGGCCCCACGTCGATGCCCCGCTCCATCAGCGCGGCGGCGATGCGGTGCGTCCGCGCCGTGGTGTTGGCATAGACGAAGCACCCGCAGTCTGTGGAGACCGCCACATACAGCGCCATGGCTATCTCCGGTGTGATGTCCGTCAGCCTGCCCACGATTTCATACACGATCTCGCCGCAGGCGGCGGCCTCCGCGTCCAGGCACGTCCGTTCCGCGAAGAACTCCTGGGATCCGTGGTGGTCGATGGCCAGGCAGATGTCGTTTTTATACGGCACCGCGTTCTCCGGCAGCAAATTCAGCGCCGCGATGTCCACCGATACCACCGCCCCGGGCACAAAGCCATTCGGTGCCCACAGCCCCTCGGCGTAGGGCGTGTACGTCTCCGTGATCTCCGGGTTTTCCAGCAGATACGCCGTCCGGCCCAGCGCCCGCAGGGCGCGGCACAGTGCGGCGGCGCAGCCCACCGTGTCCCCATCCGGGCGCACATGGGTCAGGATCAGCACGCCGTCCAGCGTCCGCAGAAAGTCCGCCGTCTCCTGTACGGTCAGCCGCGCGCTCATTCCCGGTCCTCCGGCAGCACGATGTCCGCGTTGGCGGGGTTGGCGGGCTTCACGTGGTTCAGCAGGTCCAGAATGTGCGCGCCGTGGGCGATGGAGTCGTCCATGAAAAACTGCAGCTCCGGCGTGTAGCGTAGGTCGATGGCCTGGCCCAGCTCGTGCCGCAGATATCCGGCCGCAGACTTCAGCCCCTTCATCAGGCCCTTTTCATCCGCGCAGTTCAGCGCGCTGATATACACCCGCGCGTACCGCAGGTCGCTGGTGGTGTCCACCCGCGTGATGGTCAGCATCCCCTCGGATACCCGCGGGTCCTTTACGGTGCGGAGCAGGGCGCTCAGCTCCTTGCGTATCTCCTCATTGATGCGCCCGATACGGTTTCCGGCCATAGACCGTTCCTCCTCTCAAGAAAGAGAGGGGTGGGCTTTGCCCACCCCTCGGCTGTTGCTTATACCTCGATCTGCTCCATGGTGAAGGCCTCCACGATGTCGCCTTCCTTGATGTCGTTGAACTTCTCGATGCTCAGGCCGCACTCGTAGCCGGCCTGCACCTCCTTCACGGAGTCCTTGAACCGCTGCAGGGAGGCCAGCACGCCCTCGTGGATGACGATGCCGTCGCGGACCAGCCGTACCTGGCAGTCCTTGCGCTGCAGCTTGCCGTCCTGCACGTAGCAGCCGGCAACGGTGCCCACGCCGGACACCTTGTACGTCTGGCGCACCTCGGCGTGGCCCAGCAGCACCTCGCGGAACTTGGGGGCCAGCATACCCTTCATGGCGGCTTCGATCTCGTTGATGGCATCGTAGATCACGCGGTACATCCGCATATCCACGTTGGCCCGGGCGGCACTGTCGCGGGCGGCGGCGTCCGGCCGGACGTTAAAGCCCACGATGATGGCCTGGGAGGTGGACGCCAGCATGACGTCGCTCTCGTTGATGGCGCCCACGCCGCCGTGGATCACGCGCACGCGGACCTCCTCGTTGCTCAGCTTCTCCAGCGAGGACTTCACCGCCTCCACGCTGCCCTGCACGTCCGCCTTGACGATCAGGTTCAGGTTCTTCATCTCACCGGCCTGGATCTGGCTGAACAGATCCTCCAGCGACACCTTGGTCACAGGGGCGTTGGCCTTGGCCTTCTCCTCGGCCTTGCGCTGCTCCACCAGCTCGCGGGCCAGCTTTTCGTCGGCCACGGCGTTGAAGGTAGCGCCGGCGGAGGGTGCCTCGCTCAGACCCGTGATCTCCACAGGCACGCTGGGGCCGGCCTCGGTGATGCGCTGGCCCTTGTCACTGACCATGGCGCGCACGCGGCCCACAGAGGTACCGGCGATGATGATGTCGCCCTGATGCAGCGTGCCGTTCTGTACCAGCAGCGTGGCCACGGGGCCGCGGCCCTTGTCCAGACGGGCCTCGATCACAGTGCCCTGCGCCGCGCGGTTGGGGTTGGCCTTCAGCTCGCCCACCTCGGCGGTCAGCGTCAGCATCTCCAGCAGATTATCCACGCCCATGCCGGTCTTGGCGGAGATGGGGCACACGATGGTGTCGCCGCCCCACTCCTCGCACACCAGGCCGTACTCGGTCAGCTGCTGCTTGATGCGCTCGGGGTTGGCCTCGGGCTTATCCATCTTGTTGATGGCCACGATAATGGGGATACCGGCGGCCTTGGCGTGGTTGATGGACTCCACCGTCTGGGGCATGATGCCGTCCTCGGCGGCCACCACCAGAATGGCGATATCCGTCACCATGGCGCCGCGGGCGCGCATGGAGGTAAAGGCCTCATGGCCGGGGGTATCCAGAAATGTGATGGGCTTGCCATTGATCTGCACCTGATAGGCGCCGATGTGCTGGGTGATGCCGCCGGCCTCGCCGCTGGCCACGTGGGCGTTGCGGATATAGTCCAGCAGGCTGGTCTTGCCGTGGTCCACGTGGCCCATGACCACCACCACGGGTGCCCGGGGCACCAGATCCTCGTCCTTGTCCTGATGGTCGTCGATCAGGCGCTCCTCGATGGTGACGACGACCTCCTTTTCTACCTTGCAGCCCATCTCCTCGGCGATGATGGCGGCGGTGTCGAAGTCGATCATCTGGCTCAGGGAGGCCATCACGCCGTTCTTCATCAGGCACTTGACCACCTCTGCGCCGGTCTTCTTCATCCGGCTGGCCAGCTCGCCCACGCTGATCTCGTCGGGGATCTGCACGGTCACAGGGGTCTTCTTGATGACCTCCAGCCGCAGCTTCCGCAGCCGGTCGGCCTCCTCCTGCTTGCGCTTGTTGCTGGCGAAGTTATTGTCCCGCCGCTGCTTATTGCTGCGGAACTTCTCCTTGCCCTGTGGGGACTGCTGGTCCCGCTTGCCGCTGCTGCGGGCGTCGGCCATATCCTGCAATTTCTCGTCGTACTTGTCCAGATTGACGTTGGTGGCCTTGCGGGTGTCCACCACCTGCCGCTGGGGCACGCGGGACATGGGCTGCTTGGGCTGCTCCGCCTTGGGCGCGCCGCCCTGCTGGGGCTTGCCGCTCTGGCCCTGACCCTGTACCGGCGCGGATGCGCTCTGCGCCGGCTTGGCGGCGGGCTTCTCCGCCTTCTTCTCCTCCGGTTTGGCGCCCTCGGCGAAGATCACCGCGATGCTGCTCACCGGGTTGTGCTGGGTCAGATACTCAAAGATCAGGCTCAGCTCCCGGTCCTCCAGCACCTGCATATGATTTTTGGGCGTTTCGGCGTACTTGGTCAGGATCTCCGTGATCTCCTTTGTGGACACGCCGAAGTCCTTGGCCACCTCATGCACTCTGTATTTGTTAGCGATACTACCCAAATAAAGCCACCTCCATCTCAGTTGCTCGCGCCGCGCTCACGGCGCGCTGTGTTCCTGTTATCTGCCGGTCGTCTTCCGGCTTCCCTTGCCCTTCTTTACCGGCCGCGCGTTTTCATACCGTGCGCCGGGGGTCTCCTTCTTTGCCGGCCGTTTATCCCTGGGCGGGCGGCCGCTCCGTTCCTTATAGACCCGGTCGGGGCGTCCCTCCGGATACTCCCGCCGCGGCGGACGCCGGTGTTCCGGCGCGGGGGGCCTGTGCTCCGGTGCCGGAGGCTCCGGAGACGCGTGGGGCGGTTCCGGCGGCTTGCCGCCGTGAACGCGGTGCCTACCCTGCCGCAGGTTCTTCTCGTGCTGTAGTTGCTCTTCCTTCCGTTCCCTTGCCCGTTTGGCCTTCAGGTCCAGCGCCTCCGCCGCCGCGCCGTAGATCTCCGGCTCCGCCGCCGCCAGCTTTTTCACCAGCGACTGGGCAAACCCGATATCCGTCACCGCGCACATGGCCACGCTGGTCCGGCCCAGCGCCCGGCCGAAGGTCTCCTTGTCCGCCGGGAAGGGCAGGCACAGGCAGCTGCCTGCCCGGCCGAAGCTGTACGCCCGCCGCACCGAGGATGCCGCCGCGTCCCGCGCCGTAAAGATGACCCTGGCCTTCTTGGCCCGTGCCGCCGCGCCTACGGGCTCCTCGCCCACGGCCACCGCACCGGCGCGCAGCGCCAGACCCAAAGTGGATAACAAATGCTCTGTCACAGTGCCACCATCTGCCCTTCCAGCGCGTCGTACACCTCCGCCGGTATGGCGGTGTCGAAGGCGCGCTCCAGCGCACGGCTTTTCCGTGCTTTTTTCAGGCACTCCGGGTCCGGGCACACGTACGCGCCCCGGCCGGACTTCTTCCCGGTGCTGTCCAGCAGTATCTCCCCCTCCGGGGTCTTCACGATACGCAGCAGCGCCTTTTTGTCTTTCATTTCCCGGCAGCCCACACATTGCCGCTGGGGTATCTTACGGGTCTTCTGCATCGCTGCCGTTCCTTTCCGCAGCCGCCGCTTATTCCGCGTTGGCCGCCTTGATGTCGATCTTATAGCCGGTCAGCCGCGCGGCCAGACGGGCGTTCTGCCCCTCCTTGCCGATGGCCAGACTCAGCTGGTCTGCGGGCACCGTCACGCGGCAGGCCTTGCCCTCGTCGGCCAGCTGCACGCTGACCACGTCCGCCGGCGCCAGTGCCGCGGCGATAAACTCCGCCGGGTCCTCGCTGTACTTCACGATGTCGATCTTCTCGCCCCGCAGCTCGTCCACGATGGCGTTCACGCGCTGCCCCCTGGGGCCCACGCACGCGCCGATGGCGTCCACGTTGGGGTCCTCGGACCACACGGCGATCTTCGTGCGGTTGCCCGCCTCCCGGGCGATGGACCGCACCTCCACGGTGCCGTCGTAGATCTCCGGCACCTCCAGCTCAAACAGCCGCTTCACCAGACCGGGGTGGGTGCGGGAGATCATCACCTGCGGCCCGCGTGTGCTGCGGCGCACCTCCACCAGATACACCTTCACCATCTGCCCCTCGTGCAGCTCCTCGCCGGGCACCTGCTCGTTCATGGTCAGCACAGCCTCCGTGGCCTCGCTGCCGCTGCCGATCCGCAGGATCACATTGCCGTTCCGGGGGTCGATCCGGCTGACGGTGCCGGTGAGGATCTCGTGCTGCTTGCTGCCCCACTCGTCATAGATCATGCCGTGCTCGGCCTCCCGCAGACCCTGGATGATGACCTGCTTGCCGTTGCCGGCGGCGATGCGGCCGAATTCCACGGACTCCACCGGGAAGTTCACCATGCCGCCCAGCTCGTTTTTGGCGGAGATGCGCTTGGCCTCCTCCAGCGAGATCTGGCTGGCGGGGTTCTCCACCTCCTCCACGATCTCCTTCTGGACGTACATTTTCAGGTCCTTCTTCTCCTCATCCACGTCCACCACCACATACTCCACGCCCTCGTGGTCGCGCTTATAGGCGGTGGTCAGCGCCTGGATGATCTTGCCCATCATAAAGCTCTGGGGAATGCCCCGTTCCTTTTCCAGCATAGCCAGTGCCGCGAAGATCTCGTCACATTTCATGGTCGTTTCTCCTTCTATCTCAAGTCGTGTTGTCTCAGAATTCCACCCGCAGGCGCACCAGCGCCGTCTCGTTCTTCTCAAAGCGCACCGTCTCGCCGCCCATGTCCAGCAGCACCGCGCCGTTGTCATAGCCCGCCAGGGTCCCGGCGAACTCCTTGCGCCCGTCCTTGGGCTGGTACGTTTTCACCAGCACGGGGCTGCCCATGAACTGCGCAAAATCCCCCGGCCGCTTCAGCTGGCGCTCCAGCCCCGCCGAGCCCACCTCGAACACGTAGCTGCTCTCGATGGGGTCCGCCTCGTCCAGCAGATCGCTGACCGTGCGGCTGATGGCCTCGCAGTCCAGAATGTCCACGCCGCCGTCCTTGTCCAGATACAGCCGCAGGTACCACTGTCCCGCCTCCCGGACGTACTCTACATCCCAGATGCGGCAGCCCTGCGCCTGCACCGCCGGCTCCGCCAGCGCCCATACGACCTCGGTGATCTTTTTCACAGCAAGCCCTCCAACAGAACGTCCCGGTCATCATGGAACGATGACCATTAAAAAAAGCGGACGATCTCGTCCACTCCAGTCAATACCTTAACCTTACGTACACACATAGCATACCATATAAGCACACGAAACGCAAGGGTTTTTCCGCAAAAAGCACCCGCAAAATAGGTCGAAAAGCTGAAAAGAACGCCCTTAGGACGCTCTTTTCAGCTTCATAACGCCTCTCGACAGCAAAAACGCCGCCAAATTTACCAGCACCACCGTGGCGCCCACCGGCGTGCCCCACAGGTACGACCCGGTCAGCCCCACGCAGAAGCACACCACACTCAGCCCCGCGGCGCAGATGACCACGCCCCGGAAGCTCCGCAGCAGCGTCATGGCCGTCAGCGCCGGGAAGATGACCAGACTGGAGATCAGCATCGCGCCCATCATCCGCATGCCCAGCACGATGGTCAGGGCCGTCAGCACCGACAGGATGGTGTTGTACAGCCCCACCTTCACCCCGGTGGCCCGGGCGAAGCTCTCGTCGAAGGTGATGGCGAACAGCCGATGGTAAAACAGCACATACAGCACCAGCACCGCCGCGCACAGCCCCACGCTCAGCGCCACATCCGCCCGGTCCATGGCCAGGATGGAGCCGAACATAAAGCTGTCCACATCCGTGGTCATGCCGGTGGTCAGGCTGGTGACCACCACGCCCACGGCCAGCGCCGACGCGCTGACCACCGCGATGGCCGCGTCCGCGCCCATCCGGCTTCTCTCCGTCATCCGCAGCAGCCCCAGTGCCGCCAGCACCACCACCGGGATAGACACCGGCAGCGGCGCCCAGCCGCAGGCCAGTGCGATGCTCAGTGCGCCGAAGGACACATGGCTCAGCCCGTCGCCGATCATGGAGTAGCGCTTCAGTACCAGCGGTACGCCCAGCAGCGCCGCGCACAGCGCCACCAGGATACCCACCACGAACGCCCGCAGGATGAACGGGTACGTGAACATTTCCAGCAGTAAGCTCATGCCTCGTCACCTCCGAACCGTTTGCCCCAGGGGGACGTTAGATAGTCCGCCGCCGTGCCGAAGAAGTACGTTCCATGGCCGGCGTGCAGAATATGGTCGGCGTAGCGCAGGGCGCTGCGTATATCGTGTGTCACCGCCACGATGGCGATGCCCTCCTGCTTGTTCAGGTATTCCAGCGTGCGGTACAGCTCCTGAGCCGCCGCCGGGTCCAGCCCCGTCACCGGCTCGTCCAGGATCAGCAGTTCCCCGGCGGCGCACAGGGCACGCGCCAGCAGCACCCGCTGCTGCTGCCCGCCGGACAGCTCCCGGTAGCACCGGTCCTTCAGCTCCAGCACGCCCAGCTTGCCCATGTGCATCAGCGCGGTGGACTTCTCCTTCGGCGTGTAGAAAAACCGCATTCCCTTCCCGCTGAGAAAGCCGCTGCGCACTACCTCCGTCACCGTGGCGGGAAAGTCCTTCTGCGCCTTTGTCTGCTGGGGCAGATAGCCGATGGCGCCGGAGCGCAGGGAGGGCGAACGTACGATCTCGCCGGACAGGGGCTTCAGCAGGCCCAACAGACTTTTCACCAGCGTGGACTTGCCGCTGCCGTTTTCACCCACGATGCACACATAGTCGCCGCTGTGCACCTGAAAGCTCAGGTGCTCCCACACCGGCTTGCCCTCATAGCCCAGCGCCGCGTCCCGGCAGTCCAGCAATATGCGTTTCTCCTGTTCCATCAGGACAGTCCCTCCTTCAGTGCCGCCGCGTTGGCGGTCATCAGACTGATATAGGTGGCTCCGCCGTCGAATTCCGCCCGGCTCACCGTCTGGCAGGAGTGGAATGTCCGCACCTGCGCCCCGGTGGTCTCGGCGATGGCCTGCGCCACCTTCCGGCTGCTCAGCTCGATGGTGTATACCACCGGTATCTCCTGCTCCTCCACCACGTCGATCAGGTATTTCAGCGTGGCGAGGGACGGCTCCGTGTCTCCCGCGCAGCCGTGGAACGCCGCCCGGTAATCCAAATCATATTCCCTGCAGAAATACAGCAGCGGGAACCGGTCGCCGAACACCAGCAGCCGCCGTGCCGCATGGTCCGTGATGTCCCGGAATGTCTCGTCCAGCGCCTGCAATTCGTCCAGATAGTCCGCCAGCCGAGCCCGATAGCCGTCGGCATTGTCCGGATCGGCCTCACACAGCGTATCGCAGATGGCCCGGCACAGGGCCATGGCATTCACCGGCGATGTCCAGATGTGCTCGTCGTACTCGATGTCCTCCTCGTGGCCGTCGTGCAGATGGCCGTCATGGTCGTCGTGATCATGGTCGTGGTCATCGTGGTCGTGGTCGTGACCGCCCTGCATCCCCTCGGCGTACTCCTCCCGGTATGTCTCCACGCAGTCCATCATAGCCAGCCGGTAGGGGATAGCCTCGCCTGCCGCGTCCAGAATGTCCTCCACCCACAGCTCGCTTTCCCCGCCGTTGTAGATGAACACCTCCGCCTCGCTGACGGCGATCACGTCCAGCGGCGTGGGCTCAAAGCTGTGTGTCTCCCGCCCGGCGGGCACCAGCAGCTGTACGTCCACCGCGTCCCCGCCGATCTGCCGCACAAAGTCGTAGTAGGGGAACAGCGTGCACACCACGTTCAGTTTCCCGCTTTGCGGACGGTCCTGCCGCCCGCAGCCCGCCAGCGTCAGCGCCAATACCGCCGCCAGCACCGCTGCGCCTGCTCGTCTCACGTGTCCCGCCTCCTTTGCGTGTCTTGTCTCATAAAATCATAGTATACCACACAATGCGCAAAAAGGGAAGTGCCCGCCTTTTGCGTCCAGACACCGTCTCCCTGCGTATAATTAACGCACTCTTAACACGACAATGAAAAAGTTTCCTAATATGAAAGTGAAGATATTTGCGCCGGAAAACATGGAAAAACACCTGTACTTTGCATATATTTAAACGCAGAGCAGCTGAAAAATACCGCAAAAACCACGTTGCAAACGTTAAGATAATGTTAAAACAGAAAAAGACGTTAAAATTGCTAATTGAACCATTCGACGATTTCCCGTATACTTTTTCCATAGTCCGCAGCGTTTTTCTGCGGATGTGTTTTCAGTTGTTCCCGGGATCGCCATCCGGTCAACCTCTCTCTGACAGATCGAAAAGACCGCCGTCCGGCGGTCTTTTTTTGTCCCCTTCCCCGCCTGTTAATAAAGCCACAATCGGTTTCCTCAAAAGAAAATCATTCACCGTCCGTTGCAAAAATCCCGGAACCCCGCCAAAAACTGAATGGTTCAATGTAAAAAAGAAGCAAAAACCATATAAAATATGTGGAAAAATCCGTTCATAGAATGTTAAAAATGTACAATATGGCGCTCAATTTTTATAAAAACTGCTAATTGCGGGCGGAAAGAGTTTCCTGTATACTTTTTTCAGGTAGCCTTGAAGGGGTTTTTATCCCGTGAGGAAATACCTGCGGGGCATGGCGGTGCCCCGTGCCGTTTCCTGTCAATAGACGGGTGCGGTAAAGTTTATCAGCTTCTGCGGCGACGTAGGGGCAAAAATCTGTTAAGGAGAGAAAACAATGGAAGAAAGAAAAGGCTTTGGATCCAATTTCGGATTCCTGATGGCCGCGGTCGGCTCTGCAGTCGGCCTGGGCAACATCTGGGGCTTCCCCAATAAGATGGGTGCCTCCGGCGGCTTCACGTTCCTCATCATCTATCTGATCCTGGCGGTCCTGTGCGGCTTCATCGTTATGGTGGGCGAGCTGGCCATCGGCCGCAAGACCGGCCACGGCGCCGTGGGCGCGTACCAGGCTCTGTCCAAGAAGTTCAAGTGGATGGGCTGGCTGGGCATTCTGTCTGCCTTCTTCATCCTGTTCTTCTACTGCGCACTGGGCGGCTACTGCATCAAGTACACCGTTCTGAACATCGGCGATCTGTTCGGTGCCGGCTTCGGCTCCAATGGCCTGTCCGGCGGCGAAATTTTCGGCAACTTCCTGGGCAGTCCCGCTGAGGGTGTTATCTACGGCCTTATTTTCGTGGCGCTGACCATGCTCATCGTTATGGGCGGCATCGGCGGCGGCATCGAGAAGGTCTGCTCCGTGGGTATGCCCGCCCTGTTCGTGGCCCTGCTGATCTGTATCATCCGCGCCTGCACCCTGGAGGGTACCGACGTGGCCGTGCAGATCCTGCAGGCGGACGGTTCTCTTGTGGAGGGCGTTGTTAACGGCAGTGCTCTGGACGGTCTGAAGTACATGTTCTCCCCCGGCTGGGCGGCCAATGTCGGCTATTATGTGCCCGCCAAGGCGGTTGTTGATGGCGCGGAGGTTTCCTCCATCATGGTCAATGGCGTGGCACAGGCCATCGTCGCCTACAAGTCCGGCGCTCCCAGCATCTTTAACGTTGTTTCCACCGCTGGTGGCCAGATGTTCTTCTCCCTGTCCCTGGGCATGGGCGCCATGATCACCTACGGCTCCTACCTGCATAAGAAGGAGAACCTGCAGAAGAACGCCCTGCTGATCATCATCATGGATACCATGGTGGCCCTGATGGCCGGTCTGTGCGTCATGCCCGCCCGCTTCGCGCTGGATCCCGCCGGCAACATCGGCGGCCCCAAGCTGCTGTTTATCACCATGCAGAACGTGTTCCACTCCATGGGCACACTGGGCCCCATCTTCGGCATCCTGTTCTATCTGCTGGTGGTGTTTGCCGCCATCTCCTCCTCCATCTCCCTGCTGGAGGTCATCGTGGCCCACTTCGTGGATAAGGCCCGTATCGAGGGCAAGGGCGACAAGCGTAAGCCCTACACCCTCATCGCCGCCGCCTGTGTGTGCCTGGGCTGCATCCTGGTCTGCGCCGACTGCCTGGGTTCCAGCGGTATCGCACCGGCCAATATACTGAATATAGCGGAACCCAAGAACTGGGCGGCTGACTGGCTGGACTTCTGGGATGCACTGTCCGAGGGCGTTATGATGCCCCTGGGTGCCCTGCTGATGTGCCTGATGATCGGCTGGGAGATCGGCCCCGAGTTCGTCAAGGAAGAGGCGGAGCAGTCCGGTCATGCCATGGGTAGCTACGGCTTCTTCAAGGTCTGCGTCAAGTTCATCACCCCGCTGTGCATGATCCTCATCCTGTACGGCCAGATCAAGGAGTTCTTCTTCTAAGTAAATGCAGAACGCCGGAGCAATGCTCCGGCGTTCTTTCTGCCATAAAAAAGGCCGGGCGCTTTCAGCGCCCGGCCTTTTGCTTACTTAAGCGTAATGCTGTTTTGCAGTACGGCAACGCTGTACAGCAGCAGTACATCCGCCCCCTCCGGGAATTCCGTCACCCGTGCCAGCGCGTCTGTGGCCATATACCGGATATCGACCACATAGACGGTGCGGTAGCCGCCCGCCAGCAGCGGCACAAGGCTGCTGCCGAAGGAATCCCGGAACACGATCAGCGTCCGGTCATTGTTAGCCGCCGGGTTTTCGATCCGCAGCAGCGCCTTCGGCCCGCCCAGAAACAGGTCGTAGGGCGCCTTCTCCGCTGCCGTCAGATCATACACGCCGCCGGTGCTGTCCGTCTCATAGTCGTACACCGTGCAGCCATCCAGCAGGGGAGAGGTGATATAGGACAGGACGTCCGCCGTCAGCGGCTCCGCCGTCTTGCCCCAGTAGCTGCCGTGAAATTCGCCCGCCAGCGCGCACAGCGTCTCCTCCGTCGTGTCCGGCACAGATGCACCCATGGCCTCCGATATGGTCTGCGCCACGGCGGAAAGACGCTCCTGCTGCCAGTGGGGATCGGTACGGTAATAGTCCTCCAGCGCCAGCAGCGGCGCGATGTCGATGATCTCCACCGGCAGCCGCTGCGCCAGATAGTCCGCCGTCTCCTGGGCCCCGGCGGGCGTGTAGCCCTCCGGCGTCTCCATAAAAGCGGCCTTATCTGGGATCACGCCCATATATACGTGTTCCGACCCGGGGAAATATGCCTCCAACAGGTGAGAAAACCGTTTTACGGCGAAGTCCAGCGATTTCTCGCTCCACGGTGCGTCGGTGGCGGCGGCATAGCCACGGTACACATATACCTCCGGCAGCGTATCCTCCTGCACCCGCCGGGTGGGAATGGCGGCAGCAGCTATGACCATAGCCGCTGCCGCCAGCAGAAATACGCCTCGCTCTATCCAGCGCTTCACAGGATGGCCTCGTCGTAGACGGGCTGCACGCCGAAGATGCCGTTCAGGTGGGACATAAAGGTGTTCACAAGATCCTCGGCGCCGAACACGGACACCACATACTCGCCCACCACGGCCACGGCAACCTTATCGGGGAAGCCGCACATCCACTGCCGCTGCTGGATGTTGTCCCGCAGGGCGGTGGCCAGCGCATCGGCATCATCGGTGCAGTGGTACGCCGCGGCGGTAAAGGTGTTCTGGTTCATCATATGGACCAGCGACGCGGCCTGATCCACCTTGGCCGTCTCCGGCAGGCCGAGGGCGCTGTCCACAGCGGCGCGGTCGGTCAGGTCATAGACGCCGGGGGCGTCCTCCTTGCTGTTCGCCTCGGAGTAGTCGCCGCCGGCGGCGGGGAACTTCTCATCATCGGTGTAGGTGCTCCACACCTTCTCCAGCAGGTCAAGGGCGCTGGCAGGGGTGGAGGGCTGATCGCCCTTGCTGTCGTTCTTCGTGCCGCAGGCGGCGAGACTCAGGGTCAGCACGGCGGCGAGCACAAGGGAAATGATTTTTTTCATCGTGTAGTTTCCTCCTGAAATAGGTTTCTGTCCATTGAGACGGAGCGCGGTGCGATTTGGTTCCATGAAAATTCTGCCGCTTTTACAGCCAGCTCTGGTCAAAGCCGTAGGGCAGCAGCTCCTTCAGCGCGAAGCGCTTGCTCTCGCCCTTTCCGTTCAGGCAGATCACCGTCAGCTCGGGTGCGAACTCCATCATCACCTGCCGGCAGGTGCCGCAGGGCACGCAGTAATCCTCGCTGCGCCCGGCGATCACGATGGTGTCGAAGTCCCTGTGCCCCTCGCTGACCGCCTTGACCAGGGCCGTGCGCTCGGCGCAGATCGTGGAGCCGTAGGCGGCGTTCTCCACATTGCATCCGGTGAACACCGCCCCGTCACTGCACAACAGGGCAGCGCCCACGGGAAAATGAGAATAGGGTACATAGGAACGCTCCAGCATGGCCACCGCCATATCACAAAGCTGTTTTTCCGTCATGGTGCATCCTCCTTTGATCTTTTCCGGTTTCTTCCTCGTTTATACCTCAGCTCAACTCCGCCTTACCGGTGTAGAGCTGGTAGTACTTGCCCTTCTGCGCCAGCAGCTCCTGATGGTCGCCGCGTTCGATGATGCGCCCGTGCTCCAGCACCAGAATGGCCTGACTGTTCCGCACGGTGGACAGCCGGTGCGCGATAACGAACACCGTCCGGCCCTCCATCAGCGAGTCCATGCCCTGTTCGATCAGGTTTTCCGTCCGCGTGTCGATGGAGCTGGTGGCCTCGTCCAGGATCAGTACCGGCGGGTCGGACACCGCCGCCCGGGCGATGGCCAGCAGCTGGCGCTCGCCCTGGCTCAGGCTGCCGCCGTCCCCGGTGATGACCGTGTCATACCCCTGGGGCAGGTGCCGGATAAAGCTGTCGGCGTTGGCCAGCTTCGCCGCGGCCCGGACCTCCTCGTCCGTGGCGTCCAGCCGTCCGTAGCGGATGTTGTCCGCGATGGTGCCGGTGAACAGATGGGTGTCCTGCAATACCATGCCCAGCGAGCGGCGCAGAGAGTCCTTCTGGATGTCCCTCACGTCAATGCCGTCATAGGTGATGGTGCCCTCCTGCACATCGTAGAACCGGTTGATGAGGTTGGTGATGGTGGTCTTGCCCGCGCCGGTGGAGCCCACAAAGGCGATCTTTTGCCCCGGCTTGGCGAACAGCGACACGTCGTTCAGCACGGTTTTCTCCCCGTCATAGGAGAAGGTCACATGGTCGAAGCGCACGTCGCCCTTCAGCTCCACCAGCGTGCCGTCGGGCTTTTTCCACGCCCAGCAGCCGGTGCGGCGGTCTGTCTCGGTCAGCGTATCGCCATGCTTTTCCACCCGGACGATGACGGTCTTGCCCTCGTCCACCTCCGGCTCGGCCTCCATGACGGCGAAGATGCGCTCCGCGCCGGCCACCGCCGCCAGCAGCACGTTCACCTGCTGGCTGATCTGCGAGATGGGCTGGCTCACCTGCTTCACATACAGCAGGTACGCGCCCAGCGAGCCCACGTCGAACATTCCGCCGATGGCCAGCAGCCCGCCCACGCAGCAGGTGACGGCGTAGTCGATGCGTGACAGGTTGGCCATGGCCGGCATCATGGCGCCGGAGTAGGTCTGGGCCGCCGTGGCGGCGTCCCGATAGCTGTCGTTCAGCCCGGAGAACTGCGCGATGGCCTTGCTCTCGTGGTTGAACACCTTGATGACCTTCTGGCCCTCGATCATCTCCTCCATATAGCCGTTCATGGCGCCCAGCGCCTGCTGCTGTGCCTGAAAGCTCACGCGGCTTCTGCCGCCAACGCCCTTGACCACCAGCAGCATCAGCACCAGAAAGGCAAAGGTGATCAGCGTCAGCACCCAGTTCATATACAGCATCATAACAACAATGCCGATAAACGTCAAGGCGCAGGACACAACACTGGCGAAGCTGGAGTTGATCATCTCCGACACGGTGTCCATATCGTTGGTAAAGCGGCTCATCAGGTCGCCGGACTGGTGGGTGTCAAAGTACCGCAGGGGCAGGGATTGCATCTTGTCGAACAGATCCTGCCGCATCTGGGCCACCGTCCGCTGGGAGATATGCACCATGATGCGGGCGTAGGCATAGGAGCACAGGCCCGACAGCAGGAACAGCCCCAGCAGCAGCGCCAGCATCTTCAGCAGCCCGGCGAAGTCGCCTACCAGAATATAGTCGTTGATAATAGGCTTGAGCAGATAGCTGCTCATCACCGAGCCCACGGAGCTGATGACAAGGCATATAAACACCACCACCAGCGACGCCTTGTAGCGCCCGATATAGCGCAGCAGCTTGCTCACTGCCCCGGAAGTCCTTGGGCCGCTGGAAGCCGTGTCCCTGGGGCCCGTGGCCGCGCGGTCCGCCGCGTTTTTGTTCAGCCATCGATGCTCACCCCTTCCTGCTGGGAGCGATAGACCTCCCGATAAATGTCGCTCTGCGCCATCAGCTCCTCATGGGTGCCTATGGCGGAGATGTGCCCATCGTCCATCACCAGTATCAGGTCGGCGTCCATAACGGATGTGATCCGCTGGGCGATGATGAGCTTTGTGGTGCCGGGCAGCGCCGTTTTCAGCGCGCCTCGGATCTTCGCGTCCGTGGCGGTGTCCACCGCGCTGGTGGAGTCGTCCAAAATCAGTATCTTCGGCTTCCGCAGCACCGCCCGGGCGATGCACAGCCGCTGCTTCTGCCCGCCGGAGACGTTGGTGCCGCCCTGTTCGATATAGGTGTCGTATCCGTCCGGCATTTTCTCAATAAACTCGTCGGCGCAGGCCAGGCGGCAGGCCGCCTCGATCTCCTGATCGCTGGCGTTCTCGTCGCCCCAGCGCAGGTTCTCCCGGATGGTGCCGGAGAACAGCGTGTTCTTCTGCAATACCATGGCGCAGCCATCCCGCAGCGCCTCCATGGTGTAGTTCTTCACATTGTGGCCGCCCACATACACCGCGCCGCCGTTCACGTCGTACAGCCGGGGGATCATGCTCACCAGCGTGGTCTTGGCGCTGCCGGTGCCGCCTAAAATGCCCACCGTGGCCCCGCTGGGTACGGTAAAGCTCACGTCCTCCAGATTCCAGGCCTCCGCCGTGTCGTGGTACTTGAAATACACATGGTCGAAGCGGATGGAGCCGTCCTCCACCTTCAGCGCCGGGTCGGCCTGCTCGTCGGTGATGCGGGGTTTCTCCTCCAGCACCTCGGCGATGCGCTTGCCGCAGGCGATGGCCCGGGTCAGCATCATCAGTACCACGGATACCATCATCAGCGACATCAGTATCTCACTCAGATAGGTAAAGAACGCGATCAGATCGCCGGAGAGCAGCGTGCCCTCCCACACGTAGTGGCCGCCGATCCACATGACCGCCGTGATGGTACCGCCCATCAGGATCATCATCACCGGCATGAACAGCACCACAAAGCCGAAGGCGCGCTCGGCCATGCTTCGCAGCTTCTCACTGCGCTGGGTGAACTTCTCCTTTTCCTGCGCCTCACGCACAAAGGATTTCACCACGCGTATGGCGTTCAGGTCCTCCTGCACCACCAGGTTCAGCTGGTCCGTGGCCCCCTGCAAAGAGGTGAAGAACGGACCTACCCGCTTGATGACGATGACCACCGCGATGACCAGCAGGGGAATGACCACCAGGAAGACCTGGCTCAGCCTTGTGCTGATGATCAGGGCCATCACCAGCGCCGTCACCAGCATGGTGGGGGCCCGCACCAGCATACGCATTCCCATGAATGTGGTCATCTGCACCGAGGCCACGTCGTTGGTCAGCCGCGTCACCAGACTGGCGGTGGAGAAGCGCTCGATGTTGGCAAAGGAGAAGCGCTGTACCTGCTCGTACTCCGCCTTCCGCAGCGCCGCGCCGAAGCCCATGGACGCCTTGGCGGCCAGTGCCGCAGCGCCCACGCCGCAGCCCAGCGCCAGCAGCGCCATAATGACCATTTTCAGCCCCGCCATCAGGATATAGCCTCTGTCTCCGTTGGCGATGCCGATATCCACGATGTCGCTCATCACCTGGGGCAGCGTCAGCTCCAGCACCGCCTCTCCGGCGGAGCAGGCGATGGCGAACAGCATCAGCAGGCGGTAGCCCTTGGTATAGGGCGCCAATTTTTTTATCATGCTTCCTCCTCCTCGTCGGTCAGGTTCCGTCCCGCCCGCAGCAGGAACGCGGTGAACTGCGCCTTTTCCTCCTGCGTGAAGCCGCGCTCCAGCCGTTCGTTCACCTGGTGCAGCACGGTCTGGAAATCGTCATGGAACCGCTGGCCCTCCTCTGTCAGTGCCAGAATGCGGCACCGTCCGTCCGTGGCGCTGACGGTGCGGTATACCAGCCCCTTCTCCTCCAGCCGGTCCACGATGCCGTTCACCGTGCTGGGCTTGATCATCAGATGGCGCTCCAGTGTTTTCTGGTTCACGCTGCCCTCCGCGTCGTGCAGGAACATCAGCGTCCGGCACTGCATGGGCGATACGTCGTAGCGCTTCAGCATCCGCCCCATCAGCTTATGCACCTGGTGATCGCAGTAGCCGAACAGCGCGCCGAAGTGCGCCGGGTGCTCGTCAAAGCAGAATTTCATGGCGGTCCTCCTTCTTTGCTTTTGAATTTTTAGCATACAAACTATTAGTATGCTAAATGGTAGCACCAATATTTTTTGTTGTCAATAGGGAAGAGGGGCGGCTCTGTAAACGATCTGTGAACGGCGGGCGCGCTTTGTGAATGATTTGTTAATTCTTTATCAAGCCTGTTGACTTCCGCCCCGGATGCGTGTATGATACGCTCATCCGAAAGGATACCCACCCATTGTATTTCTCTCTCCTTTACCGAAAAAAAGGCGGCGCTGAAGCGCCGTCTTTTTTCGTCTCTGCCCTTGTCAACAGAGGGTATAATAAAAGCAAAAGCGAAACAGGCGGCAAAAAACAGTTGCCATCGCGGAAGAATTGTAGTAGAATATATCTCACGAACTTGTCCTCCGCCGTGAGCTGCGGGGCCGGTCTCGCGCAATGGATACCCACGAATCATGTCAGGCGGGGAACCGAGCAGCATTAAGAGGGATCATCCATGTGCCGCGAGGGTGCCGGCCCTGTGGCTCACGGCGGAGGACTCGTTTATTTTGTTTGTCAGCAGGGAGGTGTGCCCATGTACCAGGCGCTGTACCGCAAATACCGGCCCAAGACCTTTTCCGAGGTGGTGGGCCAGCAGCACATCACCGATACGCTCCAGCGCCAGGTGGCCGACGGTCAGGTGGGCCACGCCTACCTGTTCACCGGCACCCGCGGCACCGGCAAGACCACCTGTGCCCGTATTCTGGCCAAGGCCGTCAACTGTCAGCACCCCATTGACGGCGCGCCCTGCAACCAGTGCGCCGCCTGCCGCGGCATTGACGACGGCTCACTGCTGGATGTGACGGAGCTGGACGCCGCCTCCAACGGCAGCGTCAACGACGCCCGCAGCCTGCGGGAGGAGGCCGTCTACCCGCCGGCGGTGCTGCAAAAGCGCGTCTACATCATCGATGAGGTGCATATGCTCTCCCGCGATGCTTTCAACGCCCTGCTGAAGATCATGGAGGAGCCGCCCGCCCACCTGCTGTTTATTCTGGCCACCACCGAGATCCAGAAGGTCCCGGCCACCATACTCTCCCGCTGCCAGCGGTTCAACTTCAAGCGCATCCTGCCCCACGATATGGAGCAGCAGCTGCTGAAGGTGGCGAAGGCCGAAGCCATCGACCTGACCCCGGACGGGGCGGACCTGCTGGCCCGCATGGCCAACGGCGCCCTGCGCGACGCGCTCAGCCTGCTGGACCAGTGCCGTGCCGCCGGCGCGGTCGTGGACGGCCGCAGCGTGCTGGACACGCTGGGACTGGCCGGCAGTACCCAGACGGTGCAGCTCATGCGCCTGCTCCTGGCGCGTCAGGGGGGCGACGCTTTGGCGCTGCTGGACCAGCTGTACCGGGGCGGTAAGGATGTGGGCGCGCTGCTGGGCGAGCTCAGCGACCTCTGCCGGGACATGACCGTTCTGGCCGCTGCGCCGGAGGGCGGCGCCGCCCTGCTGGGCGGCCTGTATGACCGCAAGACCCTCTCTGAACTGACGGCGGAGGTCCCCATGCGCCGCCTGCTCTATATGACCGATACCATCCAGCGGACCGCCGCGGCCCTGCCCCGGAGTATCCGCCAGCGAACGGACGCCGAGCTGTGCCTGCTGCGTCTGTGCGACGAGAGCCTTTCCAACGACACGGAGGCTCTGGCGGACCGCGTCTCTGCCCTGGAGGACGCCTTGAAGAAGGGCGTCGTCCCGGCGGAAAGGCCCGCCGCCCGTCCGGCGGCTGCGCCGACTCCGCCGCCCCGGCGTGAAGTGTCTCCGATCCCGCAGGAGGCATCTCCCGCACCGGGACCCGCACCGGTCCCCACGGCCCCTGCACCTCCGGCCCCTGCGCCAGAGCGTACCCCGGCGGCGCCCGCCGCCGGCGGTGACAGCCAGGTCTGGGCCGCGCTTATCGAGCACTACAAGGGGCCCCTGACCATCCCCGACCGGGTGTGGCTGAACCAGGCGACAGGTACGCTGGAGGGGGATGTGCTCACCGTTTCCTGTGCCAACGATCTGGTGAAGCAGCAGCTCAGCCGCAAGGCCATCGAGGACGTGCTCTGCGGCGTCACCAGCCGCCATGTGGGCCGTCCCGTCCGGGTGCAGTTCACCGTAGGCGGCGGCCCCGCCGCGCCCGTGCGGCGCGCCCCGGTCCGCCCCGCGCCCCGGCCCACGCCCGCCCCACCGGCGGACGACTATGAGCGCCCGCCCCTGCCGGAGGAGGCGCCGCCCGCCCCGCCGGACCTGCCGCCCTGGGAGGTGCCGGCTCCCCACAGGGACAAGCTGGACGAGTTGGTGGAAAACGCCAAACAGCTGGACAATTTTCGCATCAAATAAGCCGACAGTTCATGCTGAGCGCACCGGTGTCTCACATGGAGCACACCAATGTTACACAAAGAGCGCATCGGTATTACACATGGGTAAACCGATGCTGCACATAAGATGTCCGATAGTTTACACTGGCAAAATGAACAGATCGATATAAAGGAGAAACGAATATGGCAAAGGGATACAGCGCCCGCAGGGGCTTTACCGGCGGCGCCGGGATGATGCAGCAGCAGGCGCAGATGCAGCAAAAACTGCTGAAAATGCAGCAGGATATGGCAAAAGCACAGGAAGAAGTTGAAAAAACGGAGTTCACAGCCTCTGTGGGCGGCGGCGCGGTAACGGCAGTGGTCACCGGCAAAAAGGAGCTGACCAAGCTGACCATCAAGCCCGACGTCATCGACCCGGAGGACGCCGAAATGTTGCAGGATCTGGTCATTTCTGCGGTAAATGAGGCACTTCGGCAGGCAGATGATGCCATGAACAGCTCCATGAGCTCACTCACCGGCGGACTGAACATCCCCGGCCTTGGCCTGTAAACACGTGATAGAAAAGCGCCCGCCCTGCATAACGCAGGGCGGGTGCTTTTCGCGCAAAAAGGACAAAATATTCGGATATTTCACGCGATATATTGACACATTCGACAAGGCGGTGTATTCTGTGTATGTAGAAATTTTGTTAAATTTCTGCTTATCATATGGATAAAAAACGGGAGAAATACATCATGGAAAACGAAAAAAACGAGATGAAAAAGAAACCGGGAAAGGTGCTGCCGTGGTTGGCCGCTGTGCTGCTGGTGGCGGCCCTGGCAGCGCGGGCGGTGGTGCCCGTGCCCGCGGGCCTGTTTATGCAGATCTGGAACATCGGCACACAGCTGATCATACTGTTTTCCGGGTTGGTGCTGTTTTCGGCGGCGGCCAGAGCCGTATTTCAGAGAGTGTCGCCCAGCAGCAACCACGGCAAGACCGTGTTCACGCTGGCGGACAGCGCTATCCGATATCTGCTGATCATCGTGGGGTTGCTGTGGGCGCTGTCTATCGTGGGCGTGGATGTGCGGGCGCTGCTGGCTGGCGCCGGCGTGCTGGCGCTGATCATCGGCTTCGGTGCGGAGAGCTTGATCGCCGACGTGATCACCGGTACATTCATGCTGTTTGAGCACCAGTACGAGGTGGGCGACATCATCGTGGTGGGCGACTTCCGCGGCACGGTCACACAAATCGGCATCCGTACCACGCAGATCATGGACTCCGGCGGAAACGTGAAGATCATCAACAACTCCGATATCCGCAGTCTGATCAACCGATCCAACGACCTGTCCTTCGCCGTGTGCGACATGGCGGTCCCCTATGACAAGGAGAGTCTGGCGCGGGCGGAGAAGGTGCTGGGCGAGGTACTGCCGAAGCTGCACCGGGAGCATCCCGACCTGTTCAGCAAGGCCCCGGCCTATCTGGGTGTGCAGACGCTGGACTATGAAAATCGCGCCGTTGTGCTGCGGGTGGCGGGGGAGACACACGAGGAGAACATTTACAAGGCGCAGCGTTTGCTGAACCGCACGCTGTTCATGGCCTTTGAGGAGGAGGGGCTCTCCTGCCCCGTCCACAGGGTGGAGCTGGATCGGGAGTAAGCCATGAACGACAAGGAATTTTCACCGGCACCCGCGGAATTTTCTCCGCCGAGGCCGGAGTTCTCCGCGCCGCCGCGGGAGTGGGCCGCGCCGGGGAACGAGATATCCCGCGACGACACCGCGCCGCCGCAGAAGAAGCGCCGCAGTCTTCCGGCCATGCTGGTGGCCGGGGCCGCGGCGGTGGCCATCGGCCTGTCGTGCTGGGGCGCCGCCGTGACGGACAACACGCCCCGCGCCGCGCTGACGGCGGAGCAGTGCGCCTATCTGGACGCGGTCAGCGAGGCGCTGCTGGAGGAGGACATCCCCGGTCTGGAGGCGCTGGCGCTGGATCCCATGATGCGGCAGCTCTGCGAGGAGGTCATAGAACCGTATTACTACGACGTGCTGCTGCCCTACGACGCTTCCTACAGCGATATGGTGCGCGAGGACGAGCTTTATACCTACTACCAGGACATCGATTATGACGGGAAAACGCTGGGGCCTATTAATGAAGCGCTGGACGGCCTTAAGCTGGGGAGAAACCTGTATATCGACTGCGAGACCTCTGTTGATTGGAATGGTACTGTATGGGAGTATGTTCAGAAGCGCGGCGATGAGTTTAACTTCCGCTGGTTTTACTGCACCAGCGGCGCGGAGGGCCTTAGCTACCTGGAATTCTATACAAATACATGGAAGTGGACATATGGGGACGGAGTAAGATGGCCCACGGATATCCATGATGTCAGACAGTATCGGGCGGCCTATACGCAGGGCGTCTGCCAAAGCGTATGGATCAGTGAGGGAGACGCCGTGTATGTCGTTGAGGACCATCGGGACGGCATGACAGATGGGAGCGTATGTCTGGAAAACGGCAAGGTAACCCTCCGCACCGGAGACGGGCGCTACGAGACGACGTTCCCTGTTGTCAACGGGAGGGCGCAGCTGGGAACGGATGTAGAGGTCGAAATGCAATCCGATGAAAACGGCAATGTCTACGCCTCGGCGCTGCTCTGGCACACGCCGGACGGGGAGACGCTTCGGATATGGCTGACATATCGAAATGCCGATGCGTCCAATGCGGAAGAGCTGTATCATATTATCGTGCTGCAGAAGCTTACTGTGGAATGATCCCAATAGAAAGACCGGCGGCTTCGCCGGACCAAACGGGCCAATAAAAAATCTCCCCGGAGGGGAGATTTTTTTATCCGAAATAGGCCACCAGCAGGTCCGTGACCACGCCGTAGCTCTTGCTGCCGTCCGTGTCGCCGTTGCTCTTGAGAAAGCCGTCATACACGGTGTCCGAGACCTTTGAGACGACGCCGCGGAACTGCGCCCAGTAGGCGTTGTCCGCCCGCAGGTCAGCCACCACCGTGTCCGGCAGTGCGTCCCGTATGGTCTGCCACGCCTCCCGGTCGGCGCTGTACAGGGCGTTGGACAGATACCCGAACCCCGTCAGCCAGCCGGAGTAGCGGTACCCTGCATCCTCTGACCGGACAGCGGCCAGTATGCCGATGAAATTGCACGCCTCCTCCGCCGTGATGCCCCGCTGGTGCGCCAGCTCATGGCATACAGTGGCCGGCAGAAAGGCCGCCGGACTGTCCATGTTGACGTTCGGTTCGCCGGTGAAGGGGAAGTAGAACCCGGTGAAGCGCAGGGCACTCAGCGCCCGGGAGCAGCCGAAGCCCTTGGCACCGCCCGTTTCCGCCCGCAGGAACGGGAACTCGTCATAGAGCACATCCAGCGCGGAGGCGCTCCGGTTCAGCACCGCCTGCCGGTCCAGCGTGCAGACACCGCTTTCATCTCTGGGGACGTCATCGGCGCAGGCGGCCAGATTGCCGGCAAAATAGGCCGTTACCTCCGCCAGCGTCTCCGCCGTGGAAGGCCGGGCATGGATGCCGCTTTTCTCCTGGAAGCTGTCGGTGTTGTACCCGATGCCCCAGGTGAGGCAAAAGCCGGCGTACACCGTCAGCACGGCGCAGAGGGCGGTGAGCGTCAGGCGCAGGGCCATGCCCCAACGGCGGCCCCGCGCGGCGATGATGCGCCGGGGTACATTGGCCAGCCACAGTATGGCGCAGTACACCGCCGTCAGGATCAGGACCTCACCTACGGAGAGCGTCAACTTCCCACACAGCCGCCCCAGCCACTGCTCCGCCGGCAGCACGGCGCCGTACCACAGGGCAGTCATGGCGGCGCGGCTGGTGCGCAGGGCGAAATACGCGGCAAAGAACACCGCCAGCGCAATACACCAGCGGCGCAGGGCGCGGCGGCTCATAGGGGCAGCGCCCTGCCGGTGAAGCACATGACGCAGTGGGCGCGGACGATGACCTTGCCGGTCTCGTCGGTCATCTCGGAGGAACAGAAGGCCAGCTTGCCGCCCAGGCGGTCCACCTTGCCCACGGTGGTCAGGGTGCTGCCGGCGGCAGCGGCGGACAGATAATCGATGGTGGCGTTCACCGTGACCACCATCTCCTGCCGCAGCGTCATAATGGCCATGCCCATGGCCACATCGCACAGCGAGAACAGGATGCCGCCGTGGGCGCCGCCCCAGCGGTTCAGACTTTCGGTGTGCATGGGCAGCGTCACGGTGGCGGTACCGTCGTCCAGGTCGGTGGTCCGCATAAAGTTGTGGGCGAGAAACGGCTCCCGGTCGTTGCCGAAGACCATTAGTTTATCATAGAGGTCTTTTGTCATGGAGGTGCTCCTTTCAAAGAAAAGGCAGGCGGGCTGCGTGCCCGCCTGCCTGCTATATCACGCGGGGTCTTCGGGTTCGGGCGCGGGCGTATCCTCCGGCGGGGAATCCTTGGCCCGACCCACATAGGCGTAGGCCTCCGTGGGCATATTCCACTTCCGCAGCCGGCGGTCCATCAGGAATTTCAGCAGTTCCTGTATGCAGGCGAACACCGGCACGCCGATGAACATACCCAGCACGCCGGCGAAGCCGCCGCCCACCAGGATGGCCACGATGACCCAGAAGCTGGAGATGCCGGTGGCATCGCCCAGGATCTTGGGGCCGATGATGTTGCCGTCAAATTGCTGCAATATCACGATAAAGATCACGAACACCAGACATTGCTTGGGGCTGACCAGCAGGATCAGGAATGCCGACGGCACCGCACCCAGGAAGGGCCCGAAGAAGGGAATCACATTGGTCACACCTACCACCACGCTGACCAGCGGGGTATAGGGCAGCTTCAAAATGGAGCAGCCGATGAAGCAGAGAATGCCGATGATGAGGGAATCCAGCAGCTTGCCGCGGACAAAGCCAGAGAAAATAGCGTTCACCCGCCGCGTGCCGCGCATGACCGCGTCGGCATTTTCCTCCGGCAGCGCGGCGTAGACCGCCTTGCAGCAGCGGGCCAGGCTCTTCTCCTTCATGCCCATCAGATAGATGGACACGATGATGCCCACGATCAGGTCAAAGGCAAAGCCCACCGCGCCGCGGATGCCGCTCCAGATACCGTTGGTCAGCGGCACAATGGCCTTCTGGGCCCAGGGCAGCACCTTGTCGGTCAAAAAGGCCATGCCGTCGGTATAGCGCTCGGTGATGAGCCCCGCCAGCCAGACACCGATCCCACTGTCGCTCTCCAGCAGGTCGTTGGCCCAGCGATAGACCTTGCGGTAGTAGGACTCGGCGTTGTTGATGAGGGTGGTCACGCTGTCCAGCACCTGGGGCACCAGCACGCTCATCAGCAGATACAGCAGGAAGATGACCACGGCCTCGGTCAGCAGGATGCTCACCAGCCGCAGCGCGCCTGACGGCTGCTTCAGCTCTTTTTTGAAGAGCTTTTTCCACAGCGCCGCAATGGCTCGTTCCAGCCAGGACATGATGGGCGTCAGCAGATAGGCGATGGCGAAGCCATACAGCACCGGTGCCAGGATGGATGCCAGCTTGGACACGAACTGCTGCAGCGTTCCCGCCTGATAGAAGGTGTCGTAGAACACCAGCACGGCACATACGGTCAAAAAGACCGTCAGTCCCCATTTGAAATACTGCGTTCGCTTCATGGCAGGACCTCCCACTGCTGTTTTTTCTATCATACCCGTATGCGCGGCGTTTTGCAACAATTTTCGAACACAAACACCCGCGGCGGAATGTGTATTGCAATCCCGCCGCAACTGTGGTATCATACTCGGACAACCCCGCGCAAAATGCGAGAATTACGATGGTATGGAAGGGTGTTCCTATGAAAAAGCTCTTGTTTATCGTCAATCCCCGTGCGGGAAAGACAAAGTCCCGCGCCCCGCTGTTCGACGCCGTGGCGCAGTTCTCCCGTGCCGGCTATCTGGTACGGGTCTATATCACCGAGGCGGGCGGCCAGGCCCGCGATATCACCGCACGGTGGGGCGGACAGTACGACATGGTGGTCTGTGCCGGAGGCGACGGCACGCTGAACGAGACGCTGTCCGGGCTTATGCAGCTGGAGCAGCGGCCCCTGCTGGGCTATCTGCCCTGCGGCAGCACCAACGACTTTGCCATGAGCCTGCATCTTCACACCATGCTGCCCGCCGCGGCAGAGGCGGCCGCCACCGGCACGCCCTGCCCCCTGGACGTGGGGCGGCATAACGACCGCTATTTCGCCTATGTGGCCTCCTTTGGGGCCTTTACCCGGTCCTCCTACTCCGCCACCCAGGCGGCCAAGAACGCCCTGGGTCATTTTGCCTACATTCTGGAGGGGCTGGGCGATCTGGACTCCCTGCGGCCCTACCGCTGCGCGGTGGATGCCGATGGTGAGCGCTTTGAGGGGGAGTTCATTTTCGGCGCTGTGTGCAATTCCACCTCCCTGGGCGGCCTGGTGAAGCTGGATCCCTCCCGTGTACGGATGGACGACGGAAAATTCGAACTGCTGCTGCTCCGTATGCCAAAGACGGCACTGGATCTGCAGAACCTCATTACCGCCATGACCCGTATGCAGTACGACTATCCCGGCGTGATACTGCGCCATGTCCGGCGCGTTACCCTGACCACCGAGGAGAACCTCCCCTGGTCCCTGGACGGTGAATACTGCCCCAGTGCGCCCCGCGTGGAGATCGAAAACCTCCCCGCTGCCATCCAGCTGGTCCGCTGATGGCAAAATAAGTTGAAAAGACCCGCCATCGGCGGGTCTTTTTCTATACACGCTGCAATTGTGCGGTGAAAATATACAGATCGCGATCAGAAGGACACCATCTCCGGGTCCGGCTTGGTGGTGGCGGCGATGGAGGTGACGTACAGCACGGGGCCTTCGCCCTGATAGGCTTCACAGGCCTCCTTCTTCACTGTGGCGTGTATCTTCACCCACTGCTTGTCCTTATACTGCTCCAGCCCTTCGCCGCGGCACACCAGGGCCAGGAACTGCATATCCTTGTCGCAGCACACCATGGCGAAGCGCCCCGGGCAGTGCACGCCCTTGAACTTTTTGGAGTGGCACATCAGCGCCTTGAAGGACACCTCCACGCCCTCGTAGCGTCCCGGGTTGTCCATCATGTCCACATACCAGATGCCGTAGTCCTCGTCCGGCACCTCCAGCTTGCCGCCGGTCAGGTCGAAGGGCGACATCTCCGGCGTGACGTACTCCTCGCTGGTGCCGTCCTCGTTTTCCAGGTAGATATCCGCCCGACGGTTGGCCATCCGAAGGTTGCGGCTGCGAAGCTGGGCGCGCAGCTGCTCATTGCAGCGGTTGAAGATCAGCATATCGCAGTTGGTGATCTTCTCCATCATCAACTGGCCCATGTTCTTCAAATACATCTCAAAGGTGGTGGCGTCCACCAGGCACATGATCTGATAGAGTATCCAGTTGGCGGGCAGTCCTTCGCGGTACAGCTTCTCCATGCTCCACATGCCGTTGTACTCCACGATGACCTGCTTGGGCCGGTACTGCTTTTCCAGCTTCTTCAGAAAGTCGGGCGTCAGTTGGTCCTCGTCCTCCACGGTATAGGTGAATACGTTGCCCAGCACCTTGGGATCATAGCCGTTCTCGCCCTCCTCGCAGCACAGCAGCAGCGTCCGGTCCTCGGCGGCGAAGCCGTCCCGCAGGATGCCGTTGATGAATTCGGTCTTACCGGCGTCCAGAAATCCGGCGATGAGGTAAACAGGAATATCCATGTCAGCCACTCCTTACAGTCCGAACAGCTGAGAGAGCTTATCCTCTTTCAGCTGGGAGCCGATCACACAGATACGGCCGGTGTAGTCCGCCGGACCGCGCCGCACCTGGTGCTCCTCGGGCACAAAGTCATAGTGCAGCCACTGGCCGCCGTCGGCGGCAGCCACGATACCCTTGGCCCGCAGGATCGCGCCGTATTCGCCGCTGTCCAGCGCCGTCAGGATGTGCTCCAGCTCCGCTTCGGAGTAGGCCTTCACCGTCTCCGTGCCCCAGCTGGTGAATACCTCGTCGGCGTGATGATGGTGATGGTGGCAGCCGCAGTGGGGATCATCGCATTCCTCGCCGTCGTGGTGATGGTGGTGATGATCGTGGTCATGCTCGGCCTCATCGTGGTGATGATGGCAGCAGTGCTCATGGTCGTGGTCGTCATCATCGTCATCGTCATCGTCATCATCATGGTCATGGTGATGGCAGCAATGGTCATGATCGTGCTCATCCTCGTCATGGTGGTGCTCATGCTCGTGCTCCGCCTCATCCGCCTCGTGCTCAGCGCGCATATGCGCCAGCAGCTCGTCCGCCAGAGAGACCTTTTCGATGGCGCTGAGGATGGTCATGCCATCCAGCTGGTCCCAGGGTGTGGTGAGAATGGCGGCATTGGGGTTCTTCTCCCGCAGCAGCGCCACGGCGGCCTCCAGCTTCTCCTGGCTCAGCCGTTGGGTGCGGGAGAGGATGATGGTACCGGCGGACTCGATCTGGTTGTTGTAGAACTCGCCGAAGTTCTTCATGTATATCTTGACCTTGGTGGCGTCCGCTACGGTCACAAAGCTGTTCAGCTTCATGTCCGGTACGTCCTTCACGGTGTTCTCCACCGCCACGATCACGTCGCTGAGCTTGCCCACGCCGCTGGGCTCGATGAGGATGCGGTCAGGGTGGAACTGCTCATGTACGTCCTTCAGCGCCTTGTTGAAGTCGCCCACCAGATAGCAGCAGATGCACCCGGAGGACATTTCACTGATCTGCACGCCGGAGTCCTTCAGGAACCCACCGTCAATGCTGATCTCGCCGAACTCGTTTTCGATCAGTACCAGCTTCTCGCCGGGGAAGGCCTCGGCCAGCAGCTTCTTGATAAGGGTCGTTTTGCCTGCGCCCAAGAATCCGGAAACGATGTCGATCTTTGTCATAGTAAAAACCTTCTTTTCTCTGCCGCCCGCTGCGGCGTAAATTTTGTTCCGAGCCCCGCGTTCGCCGTTCAGAGGACGAAAAAAGGGGGCGGGGACGTTTTTCACCTATATAATATCCCATTTTTTGAAAAATGCAAGTCCTGCCGTTAAAAACCGCGCGGCGGACATCCTGTGCCCGCCGCGCTTTTGTCATTCGCCGATCCGATTCAGGATCAGCTGACTGAGCGATGCGGCCAGTGCCCGGTCGTACCGCCGCGTCTCCACGGTACCGTCCATCTGTCCGTCCTCATCCGCCCGGCCGCTTTCGGTGCGGCCGCCGTTCAGATCATCTTTGGCGCTGCCGGTGTCCGTACCGTTGGTGTCCGGCTGCGTGGTGATGCTGCCGTTGGGTGTGGTGTCCGGCGCGTTGCCGTTTGTCTTGTCGTCTGCCGCGCCGCAGGCCGCCAGCGTCACCGCCAGCATCACTGCCGCCGCCAGTGCAGCGAGTCGATCTGTCATATCTTTTTTCCTCCTTTTCCCATGTGCGTCGGCCGATCCGCGCAAAAACACGCGCACATGCGCGGAGAACAGCCGCCGCCAAACGTAGGTTTTGCCGCGGGCGGTTTTATAGCCCCGACACTTTTTGCCTTTTGCATCATTTGCACAGGAGAAGCCGTATCTTTTGTGGCGGAAGTATTGCATTTTCCGAAAAACCATGATATGATTTTCTCTACCTCAGCGATGGGTAAATGTTTGATTACGAACCGTGTTATTTGCTTAGGACATAACGACTTGAACATAGATGGAGGACGATATATCATGCAGAAGCTGGAAAAGCAGTATCATATCCACTGCGCCGAAGGCGACGTGGGCCGCTATGTTATTCTTCCCGGCGACCCCGGCCGCTGTGAAAAGATCGCGGAGCTGTTCGACGACGCGCATTTTGTTTCTCAGAACCGTGAGTACACCATCTATACCGGTACGCTGCTGGGGGAGAAGGTCTCCGTCTGCTCCACCGGTATCGGCGGGCCCTCCGCCTCCATCGCCATGGAGGAGCTGCACAACATCGGCGCTGACACGTTTATCCGCGTAGGGACCTGCGGCGGAATCGAGCTGGATGTCCGCAGCGGCGACGTGGTGGTCGCCACCGGCGCGATCCGCTTTGAGCATACCAGCCGGGAATATGCCCCCATCGAGTACCCCGCGGTGGCGAACTTCGAGGTCACCACCGCGCTGGTCCAGGCGGCCAGGGCGCTGGGCAAGCGCACACAGGTGGGCGTTGTCCAGTGCAAGGACGCGTTCTACGGCCAGCACAGCCCCGAGCGTATGCCGGTATCCTATGAGCTGCTCAACAAATGGGAGGCCTGGAAGCGCCTGCACGTCAAGGCCAGTGAAATGGAGTCCGCCGCCCTCTTTGTGGTGGCTGATGCCCTGAACTGCCGCTGCGGCAGCTGCTTCCATGTGGTCTGGAACCAGGAGCGTGAAAAGGCCGGCTTGGACCAGGACATGAGCGAGGACACCACCTCCGCCGTTCAGGTGGGCGTGGAGGCCCTGAAGCGGCTCATTCAGGCCGATCGCGCGGCCCAATAAGCTTCCCTGAGAAAAGCGCCCCCTGTCATGCGCCCCCGGATGCGGACGGAAAGCTGACCTGCCCCGGTCGGTACCCCATGCGGCTATCCCATCAGAATCATGTCAGTTATACCCCGGCTGACACAGCCTCCTGAGAACAGAAGGAGGCACCCCCACCTCCTTGCCCTCGGCCACGCCGGGGGCGCTTTTTTTGACTGGCATCTGAAAAAAATTCAGCAGGCCTGAAAAAAGTCTTGTTTTTCCTGTTAAAAAGCGTTAAGATGATACTTGCGCCGGAGGACGCGCAGCATTTTACAAAGGAGAAAATCACATGGAGCGTATCTTTCATCTGAAAGAGAACGGCACCTCCGTCAAAACGGAGATCCTGGCCGGTCTCACCACATTCATGACGATGGCCTACATCATCGCCCTGAACCCCAACCTGCTGACCAACTTTGCCGTGGGCACACCCCTGTGGAACGGTGTGTTCCTGGCCACCTGCATCGCCAGTGCCATCGGCACCGTGGTCATGGCCTTCCTCGCCAACAAGCCCTTTGTCATGGCGCCCGGTATGGGCCTTAACAGCTTCTTCGCCGTCATCGCCGGCAATGTGGCCGCCATGTTGAACACCGACTACACCAGCGCTTTCCAGGCGGTGCTGTGCATCATTCTGGTGGAGGGTATCGTTTTCCTTCTGCTGAGCATTTTTAACATTCGTGATAAGATCGTCACCGCTATCCCTTTGGGTGTCCGTCTGGGTATCGGTCCCGCCATCGGCCTTATGCTGATGAACATCGGCCTGGGCTCCAACGTGGGAATCTATGCCGAGGGCAATGGCTATACCTCCCCCTTCTATGTCATGCGTGACTTCTTCGGCGCCATGACCCCCAGCGTGATCAAGGATCACATGGGTGCCGAGTACAGCCAGATGGTCCTGACTGTTATCACCATGTTCATCGGCCTGTTTGTCATCATCCTGCTGGCCAAGAAGGGCGTCAAGGCCGCCGTGCTGGTGGGTATGCTGGTAGCTTCCGTGATCTACTGGGCCGGCTGCTTCATCTTCCTGGGTACCAACCCCTTTGCCTCTCTGGAGGGTGCGTCCTTCCTGCCGCCTTTCCACGACATGGTGGAGACCACGCTGTTCAAATTTGACTTCACCGACTTCTTTAATATCGGCTGGTTCACGGCGATCAGCCTGATCATCACCTTTTGCATGATCGATATGTTCGACACCATCGGCACCCTGGTGGGTACGGCCTCCCGCGCCGGCATGACCGACAAGGACGGCAATATGCCCAACATGAAGGAGGCCCTGCTGTCCGATGCCGTGGGCACCGTGGCCGGCGCCTGCTGCGGCACCTCCACCGTTACCACCTTTGTGGAGTCCGCCTCCGGCGTGGAGGCCGGCGGCCGCACCGGCCTGACCAGCCTGACCGCCGCGTTCATGTTCCTGGCCTGTATGTTCATCGCGCCCGTGGCGGCCGTCATTCCCGCTGCCGCTACCTCCTCCGCCCTGATCTACGTGGGCATCCTGATGCTCCAGGGCCTGAAGAACGTGGATTTCGACGATCTGGACCAGGTAGTGCCCGTGTTCCTGATGCTGCTGGCAATGCCCATCTCCGGCTCCATCGGCCACGGAATCGGTATTGCCATGATCTCCTACACCGTGATCAAGGTGTTCTCCGGCCGTGCCAAGGATGTGTCTGTCCTGACCTACATTATTTCCCTGCTGTTTATCATCAAGTTCTTTGCCGTTGTCTAAACGGTCAGCGGCCCCGGCACAGCCGGGGGCCGCTTTTTCAGCCATGCGCACCGGCTCTTGGTCGGAGCGCATATTTTTATTGTTCCTGCTCGGCCTTGTATGCAATGGCCTCCTTCTGGTAGTCCAGCGCCGCCTGCCGCAGCTCGGCAATGGCAGCCTCGTCCAGCTGGCCTTTGATCTTGGCGGGGGAGCCGAAGGCCAAAGACCCGTCCGGTATCTCCACGTTCTGCGGTACCAGCGCCCCCGCGCCGATCAGGCAGTTGCTGCCGACCTTCGCGCCGTTCAGCACGATGGCGCCCATGCCGATGAGGGTGTTGTCACCCACGGTGCACCCATGGAGAATGGCCCCGTGGCCCACCGTTACGTTTTCGCCCACCGTCACCGGATGGTCGTAGTCCACGTGCACCACACAGTTGTCCTGGATATTCGTGCCCGCACCGATGGTGATCGGCGCCCGGTCGCCCCGCAGCACCGCGCCGAAGAACACGCTGCTGTTGGCGCCCAGGGTCACGCTGCCCCGGACGGTGGCGTTTTCCGCCACAAAGGCGGAGGGATGGATGACGGTTTTTTTCATGGCTGCACCTCGCAAAAGTTTTCCTGCATTGTATCACAACTTTCCGGGAAAATCGACAGTCACGGTAAAATTTGTGCTTACATTTTTCGTCAGAATATGTTATACTGATGTCAGGTAATGGTGAGCAAAAGGGGAACGCATGGTCGTGTGCCATGTGCCTTTTGTGTATATATGTGTATGTATGTTGCGGATAAGGAGCGTGTGTGATGTTTGCAGCGGGTGATCTGGTGGTATACGGCGGCGAGGGCGTCTGCCGGGTGGAGTCCATAGGGCCATCCGGTCTGGCCTATGACGGCGGCGACAAGGTCTACTATCATCTTTCTCCCCTGTACCGCGGCGGCACCGTTATGACTCCGGTGGACACCGCTGTCCTCATGCGTCCCATCATCAGCCGTGACTGTGCGCTGAAACTGATCGCCGCGCTGCCGGTCCTGCCGGAGCAGAAGCCCGCCGAGCGCGGTATGCGTGCTGCCAAGGATTTCTATCACCAGTTGGTGCTCCGCTGTGACTGCGCCGAGCTGGCCGCCATGATCCACGGTATCTGCCGCAAGCGGGCGTGGGCCCTGCGCCATGGTAAGAAGGTCAGCCAGATGGATGAGCGCTATCTCAAGCGGGCTGAGGACCAGCTCTACGGCGAGCTGGCCGCGGCACTGGATATGCCCCGGGATCAGATGATCCCCTATATCCGCCAGACCTGGGCCAAGTGGCCCGAGCAGCTGCCCAAGCAGGGGCAGGAGGAGCCGGCGGAGGCTGCTGAAGTGGAATAAGCGGACAGGGACGGCGGGAGCCGTCCCTGTTTTAACAGCAACTCGTATCAAACATTTGGGGCGAAAAGGGTGTATTCTGTTCACAGCGAGAGAAGGGAGCAAGCCTATGTACGAATGGCAGCAGCTGATCCAGACCGTCGTCAATGAGATGGACGACGCCATTATGCGCCGGGACGATCAGGCGTTGACACTGCGGGCGCTGGCGGCACGTCTGCACTATTCTGAGTACCACGCCACCCATAAATTCCGCGAGATCGCGGGTATGTCCCTGCGTACCTACCTGCACCAGCGGCGCCTGGCCTTTGCCCTGAAGGAGGTGCGCGATACCGACCGTCCTTTGTTGGACATCGCGCTGGACTACGGCTTTTCCGGGCAGGAGGCCTTTACCCGCGCCTTCAAGGCGCTCTACGGCGTTACCCCCGGTGTTTACCGCCGCCGGCCCCGCCCGTAGTGCTCCGCACCCGCATCCATCCCTTCGATCGCTATATCTTTGGATTGGGAGAGATCGGTATGGTCAAAAGTGAACAGGGCGTCAAGACGTATTTCTATTTTGTGCCGGGGCAGTACTTCAAGTATATCCGGCCCATCAGACGGGAGAAATAAGGAAGCAGGGCAGCCCATTGGGCTGCCCTGCTTTTCAGATCAAGAATTCCGCAGGGACGTCGTGGGAGGAAAACAGCAGCGGCGACAGCGTTCTGGCGTAGGCCCCGGTGTTCCCCACGGCCACAAGATCTCCCACCGCCAGCGCCGGACCGGTGAAGTTCTTAGCCAGCACGTCCGCGGCGCAGCAGAGGTTTCCTACGATGTCTACGGTCTCGGTGATGCCGGTATCCTCCGCAGGCAGGGCGGTGATGGGGAAGGCGGTCTCGCCGGTAAACAGAGGTTCCTGAGGCGCAAGGGGGCCTTCTCCGGCGGCGTTACGCAGCATGGCGGCAAGAGAGGGCTTCTGGAAGCCGTTGAGACAGTTTTCTACGATGACATAGGTGGTGCCGTGGGACGTCTTTTTGTCTACCACAGGCAGATAGTACGTTCCCGCCTGTGCTGTCAGAAACCGCCCGGACTCCACCAGCAGCCGTGCGCGGAGGGTACGGGCGTTTTCCTCTGCCACGGCCTGCGTACATTGCGTCAAGGTGCTCATGTTCAGCGGCGGTTGGCACGCCGGGTCGTAAACGATGCCTACTCCGCCGCCGAAGTTGATATACTCGATGGCACAGTCCAGAATATCGCGGACGCGGAGGGCCAGCGCGAAGCAGTTTTTGTAGTAGCGGGCGAGAGTATCCGCGGAGAGGTTCTGGGAGCGCAGGTGAATATGGAGGCCGCAGACGGCTATCGGCAGCGTTTGCAGCAGAGTTTTCAGTGCCGGGAGGTCGGACTCGTCGATGCCGAACTTGGATGTCCCGCCCGCACCGCCGTCCATGCTGAAGGCGGGGTTTACGCGCAGGCCGATGGCCTTTGTCTCGCCGCGGGCAGCGGCCATAGCGGCGATTCGCCGCACCTCGCCGATAGAATCGGCGATCAGATGGCAGTTATCCCACGCGGCGGCCAGTGCACGATCACTTTTGCCGGCTGCGGAGAAGTAGATATCCTCTTGCGCGATCCCGCATTCCGCGGCCAGGCAGACCTCACCCGCACTGGCCGCATCCGCGCCGATGCCAAGCGCCGCAAGGTGCCGTATTACCGGTGGGAAGGGGTTGGCCTTCACGGAGAACAGAATATCAAAGCCGGGGAAGGTCCTGTGGAGAGTCTCTGCCTGTGCGGTAAGGATCTCGCGGGAGTAAATGTAGCAGGGCGCGTGCTGACGCGCCAAGGCGAGGGCATTTTCGCTCATGGGGCACCATCCTTTCGTGTACTGTTGATGACAGTATAGCATAGGGTGGAGGGGAAAGGCAAAACATTCCTTGCACGCCGACGTGAAGTGTGCTACAATACGGCGTGGATATGCGGGCGTGGTGGAATTGGTAGACTCGATGGATTTAGGTTCCATTGCCAACAGGCGTGCGGGTTCGAGTCCCGCCGCCCGCACCAAAAAGGGAAAGACACATATTCATGTGCCTCTCCCTTTTTGGTATGATGAACAGGAGGCGGCTCTATGAAACGAATAGCGTCCATACAGGACATCTCCTGTCTGGGGCGGTGCTCGCTGACGGTGGCGCTGCCGGTGATCTCCGCCATGGGGGTGGAGTGCGCCATCGTGCCCACGGCGGTGCTCAGCGCCCACACTGCGTTTCCGGGCTTTGTCAGCCGGGATCTCAGCGACCAGCTGCCGGCCATCGCCGATCACTGGCGGTCCCAGCAGGTGCATTTTGACGCGCTCTATACCGGTTACATCGCCTCCGCGCCCCAGGTGCAGCAGGTGATGGACTTTTCGACGCGGTGAAGAGCCCGGATACGCTGCTGATCGTGGACCCGGCCATGGCGGACCACGGGAAGCTGTACAGCGGGTTTGACGGCGCTTTCCCGGCGGCGATGGCCCGCCTGACGGCTCGGGCGGACGTGGCGCTGCCCAATATCACGGAGGCCTGTCTGCTGACCGGTACGCCGTACCGGGAGGAGGTGGACGAGGGCTTTGCCCGTGAGCTGCTGCGGGGGGTGGCTGCGCTGGGGGCGAAGAAGGTGATCCTCACCGGGGTGTCCTTTGCGCCGGATAAGCTGGGCGCTATGGGCTATGACAGCGGCGCGGAGACATATTTTACCTGTCTCGGCCCGCGGAACCCGGCCTCCTTCCACGGCACGGGGGATATTTTCGCCGCCGTTGTCACCGGCGGGCTCATGCGGGGCATGACGCTGGAGCAGGCGGCTTCGCTGGCGGTGGAATTTGTACTTGCCTGTATCGACGCCACGGCACGGGACCCGCAGGCCGGGTGGTACGGCGTGGAGTTTGAAAAGGCGCTGCCGCTGCTGTGCGAACGGGTTCGGGACCTGCCGGAAAACTGAAAAAGAAAACAGCCCTGCGGCGCTGCCGCAGGGCTGCTGTGCATTTATTCGGGGTCGCCGTCCGTGTGCTCCGCCGGTTTGTCTTCGGCGGGGGTGCCTTCCGGGTCCTTATCCTCCGGCTTCTCATCGTAGTTCGGCATGGGGATGGGCTCGGACACGATGTTGATGTGCCTGGCGGGGGCCTCGATGGTCTCCGGTACGCTGGGCCGGAAGGCGGGCTGGCTGCTCTTGCTGGCGCCGTAGTTGTCCACGGTCTCCGGGTCACGGCCCTCGATGATGGCCATCATCTCCTGGCCGGTGATCGTCTCCTTCTTCAGCAGATAGGCGGCGATCTTGTCCAGCAGTTCCCGGTTCTCCCGCAGGATCTGCTTGGCCTCCTCGTGGCACTGGCGCAGGATCTTGATGGTCTCGCGGTCGGCTGCGGCGTAGGTCTCCTGGGCGCAGGTCATGGAGTAGCCGCCGTCCAGATACTGGCTCTGAACGGTGCCCAGGGCCATCATGTCGAACTCGTCGCACATGCCGAAGCGGGCCACCAGGTTCCGGGCCATCTCCGTGGCGCGCTCGATGTCGTTGGCGGCGCCGGAGGTCATGGTGTTGCACACCACCTCCTCACTGGAGCGTCCGGCCAGCAGGGTACGGATCTCGGTCAGAATGTCCTCGCGGGACATGAGGAACTTTTCCTCCTCCGGCAGGTGCAGGGTGTAGCCCAGCGCACCCTGGGTGTGGGGTACGATGGTAATCTTGCTGACGGGCTGGGCATTCTTCTGCTTGGCCGCCACCAGCGCGTGACCCACCTCGTGGTAAGCGATAATGCGCTTTTCCGCCTCGGTGATGACGGTGCCCTTCTTCTCACTGCCGGCGATGACCAGCTCGAAGGACACCAGCAGATCGTCCTGATTTACGGCCCGGCGGCCCTTACGCACGGCACGCAGGGCGGCCTCGTTCACCAGATTGGCCAGGTCTGCGCCCACGCAGCCGGCGGTGGCCTGGGCGATCTTTTCCAGATTTACGTCCTCGGCCAGGCGGATATTGCGGGTGTGGACCTGCAATGTGGCCAGACGGCCGGCCAGGTTGGGCCGGTCCACGGTGATGCGCCGGTCGAAGCGGCCGGGGCGCAGCAGCGCCTTGTCCAGTACCTCGGGGCGGTTGGTGGCGCCCAGCACGATGACGCCCTTGCTGGGGTCAAAGCCGTCCAGCTCGGCCAGCAGCTGGTTCAGCGTCTGCTCGCGCTCGTCATTGCCGCCGAAGCGGCTGCCGTCCCGGGATTTGCCGATGGTGTCGATCTCATCGATGAAGATAATGCAGGGAGCGACCTTGGCGGCCTCCTTGAACAGGTCGCGGACGCGGCTGGCGCCCACGCCAACGAACATCTCCACGAAGTCGGAACCGGAGATGGAGAAGAAGGGGACGCCAGCCTCGCCGGCTACAGCCTTGGCCAGCAGGGTCTTGCCGGTGCCGGGGGAGCCCACCAGCAGCGCGCCCTTAGGCAGCTTGGCGCCGATGGCGGTGTATTTGCCGGGATTGTGCAGGAAGTCGATGATCTCCTCCAAAGACTCCTTGGCCTCGTCCTGACCGGCCACATCCTTGAAGGTGACGCCGGTGGACTTCTCCATGTAGACCTTGGCGTTGGCCTTGCCCACACTGCCGATGCCGCCAAAGCCGCCGCCTCCGGATTTGCTCATCAGACGCATGACCAGCATGAACGCGCCCACGATGAAGATGGTGGGCAGAATATACTGGATCATGATCATCAGGAAGGGGCTCATCTCGGCCTTATAGAAGCCGGTATAGGCCACATTGTGCGCCTCCAGCAGGGGGGAGCAGGTCGGCGTTGGAGAGGTACACGGTGTACAGCGTCAGGCCGGAGTCCTTGGACTGGGTGTAGGTTTTTGTCTCCGTCTTGCTGCCGGAGGTGACCTCCTCGGTGAAGACGTAGCCGTCCACAGGGGGTGACGTAGATGGTGCTGTCCTTGAACAGGATCTCCTTCACCTGATCCTTTTCGATCATGGAGATCATGTCGCTGTATTTGATCTCGTGACTGGTGCTCTTATTGGCGGCGTTGTTGTTGTAGGCGTTGAAATACTGGAACGCCACCGTCAGCACCAGTGCCCACGCGATCAGCGTGAGAACGCCGCGGAAACCGCCGTTTTTGCCGTTCTTGCCGCCGCGGTTGTTATTGTTGCTGCTGTTGTTATTGGACATATGTTTATCCTCCGTTTGACTTGTGAGGGGAATATAGTTTCCAAACAGTATACCACACCTGCCCGAAAGTCTCAAGGCAAAGGCAGAGGGTTTTCCTGTAAAATTTCTATGAATGTGCCTTTATATTGACGAAAGGATGTGGTATACTGATGACAATTATATGGATCGTGAGGTATACCCCATGAGAGAGATAAAGGACACCGAGAGCAGACGGCCTCTGCCCGACGCCGAGGCGGACGGCATCATCGAGGGCCGCAACGCGGTCATCGAGGCCCTGCGGACGGAGACGGCCATCGACAAGATCTACATCGCCAAGGGCGAGACGGATAAGACGCTGGGACACATCGCCTCCAAGGCCCGCGCCGCGGGCATCGTGGTGGTGGATGCCGACCGGCGGAAGCTGGACGCCATGAGCCGCACCCATGCCCACCAGGGGGTCATCGCTCTGGCGGCCGTGCGGGAATACGCCACGGTGGAGCAGATCCTACAGTCCGCCGCCGACAGGGGTGAGGCGCCGCTGCTGGTGGTGTGCGACGAGATATCCGACCCCCACAACCTGGGCGCGATCCTGCGTACCGCCGAGTGTGCCGGCGCCCATGGGGTCATCATTCCCAAGCGGCGCAGCGCCGGGCTGACGGCCATCGTGGCAAAGACCTCCGCCGGCGCGGTGAGCTATATCCCGGTGGCGCGGGTGCCCAACATTCCGGCGCTGCTGAAGGACCTGAAAAAGCAGGGCGTGTGGGTGTTCGGTACGGCGGCGGATGGGAATACCACGCTGTACAATGCCGATCTGAAGGGGCCGGCGGCCATTGTCATCGGCTCCGAGGGGACGGGCATGACCCGCCTGGCGGCGGAGAATTGCGATTTTCTGGTGAGCATCCCCATGAAAGGAAAGATATCCTCGCTGAACGCCAGCGCGGCGGCGGCCATACTGCTGTACGAGGCTGTGCGGCAGCGGGGATAACGGAAAGCGACGCGGAACAGGACGAAAACAGGAAAGAACAGCATGAGAAGGCGACGGGACGAGGAACTATACGGCGCGTTCGACGAGCAAGAGGACGAGCTTTCACTGGAGGCCATCCTTGCCGAGTACGGCAAGGGTGGGCGTCAGCCTGTTCTGGAGGAGCCGTCGGAGGAGCCTCCGTCCCAGCCGGAGCCCGTTCCTGAACCGGAGCCTATTCCGGAGCCGGAACCGGTCCAGAAAGAGGAGCGGGTCCCGGGACCGGAATATGAATCCCCCGCGCCGGATCGGGTGGCGTTGAAGGATATCATGTCCCAGACGGTGGACGCGGTGCTGGAGGACGAGGATGACGGCGTCATCGCCCAGCCGGTGCCCCTGCGGGGCGTCTTGCGGCGGTGCTGGAGAGGTTCCACCGTCCGGCGGCGGAGCAGAGGCGCCGTCCGGCTTTTCAGGACACCGAGCAGCTGTTCGACGAGCCGGAGGAGGAACCGGAGCCGGAGGAACCGCCGGAGCCGGAGCCCCTGCCGGAGGATGTGCTGCGGGATGCCAAGCGCCGCTGCAGCCGGCTGCGCGGCGGACTGATAGGGGGGATGCTCCCGGCGCTGGCACTGGTGGTCGCGGCGGTGCTGCAGGAGCTGGAAAAGCTGCCCTCCGCATGGCTGGACGAGTCGCTGCTGCGGCGCGCCGCCCTGGGGGCGGGGCTGCTGCTGACAGCGCTGGCCTGTATGCCGGTGTGGAAGCAGGCTGCGTCGCTGCTGCGTGAGGGAAAGGCGGGCTGTGAGCTGTGCGCCGCTGTCGCCGTGCTGACGCAGCTGATCTGCTGTGTGTGCGGCATGGTCACGGGCAGTACCCTGGCCACGCCCTATGCCGCCGCCGGCGCGCTGCTGATCCTGGCCTGCCAGTGGGGTTTGTACCTGGAGGCATCGGCACTGCGGAACGCCTACCATCTGCTGGTGCTCAACGGCACCGTGCCCTATGTGGCGTCGGTGACGGCGGCGGGCGTATGCAGGCAGCAGGGGACGGCAGAGGGCTTTTACCGTCTGTGCAGCAAGCCCGATCCGGCGCGGAGATGGCAGAATTACGCCCCTGCCGCTGGTGCTGGCCACGGCGGCGGTGCTGTCCGGCGTGGTGTGCTTTTCCGGCGGGAATATGAGCGATTTCCCCTGGGTGCTGACGGCGCTGACCACCGCCGGCGCGGGGCTGGGGATTCCCCTCAGCGGGGCTCTGCCTATGTACTATCTGTCCCGGCGGCTGAGCCGCAGCGGCTGTGCAGCCGCAGGCTATGCCGGGGCGAAGGCGGTCAGCCGGCCGCGGCGGCTGGTGCTGACGGACGACGATCTGTTCCCGGCGGGAACGGTGACACTGAACGGCTATAAGGTCTTCGGCGAGGAGCGCAGCCGCGCGGTGTCCTACGCCGCGTCGGTAGCCAGGGCGGCTGGCAGCAGCCTGACGCCGCTGCTGGAGCGCCAGCTCACCGCCGAGGGAGGTTTTCACCTGCCGGTGGAGTGGGTGAACTACTGCGAGGAGGGCGGCGTGGAGGCCAATATCCGGGGCGAAACGGTGCTCATGGGCAGTGCGTACTTTATGAAAAAGCGCAAGGTGGCCCTGCCCCGGGATATGAAGCTGTCTACCGGTGTGTTTCTGGCGGTAGACGGGGCGCTGACAGCGGTGTTTGCCGTGAAATATCAGCCCTCCCGCAACGCGGAATGGGCCCTGCGGACGCTGAAGCGGTTTCACATCGTGCCGGTGCTGGCCGTGCGAAGCGGCAACGTGACACCGGGGCTGATCAAACGGAAATTCGGCGTGGACGCCAAGCCGGTGTATCCGGACGTGTCCACGCGGCTGGCGCTGGCCCAGCTGGCGGAGCAGCAGGGCGAGCAGCCCTGCGTAGCCATCTGCCGGGAGGGGCTCATGCCGCTGGTGGAGTCTGTGGCCGGGAGCCGCCGGGCGGTGAAGGCTGTACGGACCGCCACCATCCTTAGCTACATCGGCGCGGCGGCAGGCGTGGCGCTGGCCTACTATCTCACCTCTGTGGGCAATTTTGCCCTGCTGACGCCCATTGCCATGGTGCTGTATCAGGTGCTGTGGCTGCTGCCGACGCTATTGCTGGCGGGGCTGGTGAAGCACTATTGATCCCGGGAGAATTTTGTGCCCTGCCTGCGCCAGCCCTTCTCGACGTATACCCGATACGCCGTCGCCGGTCTGCCATCGGCAGGACGGAAGATCTCTCCGATGTGGGGAGATAGTTCGCTAATGGCAGAAAGGGAAGCGCACATATGGAAAAGTACAGGACAACACTGCCGGCGGGGTATCGGGAAGTCGATGTCATCGATATAAAGAACGACAAAAGAGTGAGGGTGTGGGGAGATATTCTCTCCGTACTGCTGATGGCGGCCACGGCAGGTGTCGGCTGTCTTGTCGTGCCGTTGTCGGAACTGATACACTTTGATTATACGGATTTGGCAGCGTTGCTGTCTGTGCTCCTGCGGCTGCTCGCCGCGGGCCTGGGTGGGGTCGCCGTGATCGTGCTGACCTGTCTGCTGGCCGCGGCCGCCATGCGTTGGTGCGGGGCGGAAAAGACGAATTTCGGCATTACCAAAGGGTTGGTCTGTACGGTGGGCTGTGACGGATACTTCAGCCGTGGGGCATATGCGCGGTACACCCTGACCGCGCCGGCGATACTTTTTGTGGTGATCCTGCTGGCGGCGCTGGTGCTGCCGCGAAGCTGGTTCTGGGTGGCGTGGTTCTGGCAGATGAACAATATAAGCCTGATGGGAATGACCCTGTATATGCACCGAAGGCTGCGCCGCCTGCCGGAGGATATATGGATACAGGACGGCGGGACGGTCGTAACGGTATATGCGCCGCAGGACATCGGCGAGATGAACAGAGAATGACACTGCTGGTTGTACAGAGTGACGAAAAGTGCGGGATACTCCCGCACTTTTCCCACAAATATCTAAATTAGAGGTTGTCAGGCTTGAAGAAATACTATATAATCGGTACGTTGAGCTACTGTCCGCGGCTGTGGGCGGCGGACTTCAAGAAAACGAAGGGAGAACAACATCACTATGACTGCCAACGACATCCGCAACATCGCCCTGCTGGGCCACGGCGGCTCCGGCAAGACTTCTCTGGCCGAGCAGATGCTCTTTATGACCAAGGGTACCGACCGCCTGGGCCGCACCTCCGACGGCAACACCACCTGCGACTACGACGCCGAGGAGATCAAGCGCCAGATTTCCATTTCCCTGGCCTTTGCTCCCGTGAAGTATAAGGGCAAGAAGATCAACGTCATGGACGCCCCCGGCAACTTCGATTTCTCCGGCGAGGCCGTGTGCGCCATCCGCGCCGCCGAGTGCGCCGTCATCGTGGGCAACGCCAAGGACGGCCTGTCCGTGGGTATGGAGCGTACCTGGAAGATGCTGGGCAAGAAGCCCCGGATGATGTTCATCAACCGCGTGGAGGAGGCCAACGCCGACTACGCCTCCTGCGTCGAGGCCATCAAGGCCAAGTACGGCACCGCCATCGCCCCCATCGTGGCCACCAAGGCCGACGCCAACAAGGCTGTCACCGTCATCGTGGACCTGCTGCACAACAAGGCTTACGACGCCAAGGGCGAGTGCGCCATCCCCGGCGACATGGCCGACGAGGTGGAGGCCCTGCGCGCTGAGCTGATGGAGGCTGCCGCCGGCGCCGACGAGGAGCTGATGGAGAAGTTCTTCGAGACCATGGAGCTGTCCGCCGAGGACATGGCCAAGGGCCTGAAGATCGGCGTGCGCGACGGCAGCGTCTGCCCCGTGCTGTGCGGCTCCGCCGTTACCGGTATGGGCGTGGATATGCTGATGCAGACCATCGTGGACCTGGTGCCCGTGGCCACCGATATGCCCGCCGAGGCTGCCGAGGACGATGACGGCAACGCCATCGAGGTCGCCTATGACCCCAACGGCCCCACCGCTGCCTTCGTGTTCAAGACCATCTCCGACCAGTACGGCAAGTTCTCCATGATCAAGGTCATCCGCGGTAAGGTCACCGGCGATATGTCCCTGTATAACATGACCACCGGCAACACCGAGAAGCTCGGCCGTCTCTACACCCTCAAGGGCAAGAAGGCCGAGGAGACCAAGGAGATCTGTTGCGGCGACATCGGCGCCATCGGCAAGATGGACAAGGTCAAGACCGGCGACACCCTGTGCGAGCCCAAGACCTATGTGAAGTTCGCGCCGCTGGCCTTTGCCCCCGCCTGCTACGAGCGCGCCATCTCCCCCAAGACCAAGCAGGAGATCGAGAAGCTGGGCACCGGCCTGAACAAGCTGAACGAGGAGGATCCCACCTTCTCCGTCACCAATAACGCCGAGACCCACCAGACCGTGATCTCCGGCGCCGGCGACATCCAGATCGACGTGCTGTGCAGCAAGCTGAAGAGCCGCTTCGGCGTGGACGCGGAGCTGGATACTCCCCGCGTGGCCTATCGTGAGAAGATCCGCAGCACCGTCCGCAAGCAGGGCCGCTATAAGAAGCAGACCGGCGGCAGCGGTCAGTTCGGCGATGTCCATATCATTTTCGAGCCCCAGACTGAGCAGGAGGATATGATCTTTGAGGAGGCCGTGTTTGGCGGCTCCGTTCCCAAGAACTATTTCCCCGCCGTTGAAAAGGGCCTGCGCAAGTGCTGCCTCACCGGCGTCCTGGCCGGCTATCCCGTGGTGTTCCTGAAGGCCACCCTGGTGGATGGTTCCTACCACCCCGTTGACTCCTCCGAAATTGCGTTCAAGCTGGCTGCCAACCTGGCCTTCAAGGCCGCGCTGCCCGAGGCCAAGCCCGTGCTGATGGAGCCCATTGGTGAGCTGAAGGTCACCATCCCCGACAGCTATCTGGGCGATGTGATGGGCGATCTGAACAAGCGCCGGGGCCGCGTCATGGGCATGAACCCCACCGGCGACGGCGAGCAGGTGCTGGAGGCCGAGGTCCCCATGGCCGAGATGATGAGCTATGCCATCGACCTGCGCTCCATGACCCAGTCCCGCGGCACCTTCACCTTCAACTTCGTCCGCTACGAGGATTGCCCCGCCGCGGCCCAGGAGAAGGCCATTGCCGAGGCTAAGGCGCTGGCCGAGGCCGAGTAAATTGAAATGAGGAGCCCGGTACACTGTGCGTACCGGGCTCCTTTGCATATTTTCCGCACCGATAGGGGAGGCTAACAGGCACTGGAAAATTTTTTTGGAAAAATGCAAAAAACCTCTTTACAAATCCAAACGGGTGTGCTACTATACTAATGCAAACAATAATTGTTAGCAACAAGAAAGGAGCGCCGCAGATGGATAACACACGGTACAGCCCCAAGCGGGACGCCATACTGCAATGCCTGCGCTCCACCACCTGCCACCCATCGGCGGAGTGGGTGTACAGCCAGCTGAAGCCCCGCATACCCGACCTCTCTCTGGCCACCGTCTACCGCAATCTGGCGCGGTTCCGGGCGGAGGGCGCGGTGCAGGTCATCGGCTGTGTGGACGGTGAAGACCGCTACGACGGTGACACCGCCCCCCACGGGCACTTCGTCTGCCGCACCTGCGGCGCGGTCATCGACCTGCCGCCCATCCCGGTGGAGCTGCCGGATATGACAGCGGTGGGCGAGGCGGACAGCTGCGGCGTCGTGTTCTACGGCCGCTGCAACGGCTGCCTGGCAAAAAAGAAAACCAGTTGACAAATGCCGCTGCGGCGGCGTCAAAATAACAAACACAACGACATGAATACATTTATGGAGGTAACGATTATGAAGAAGTGGGTCTGTCCTGTTTGCGGTTATGTTCACGAGGGTGATGTTCCCCCCGCCGAGTGCCCGGTCTGCCACGTCAGCGGCGACAAGTTCCTGCTGCAGTCTGAGGAGAAGTCCTGGGCCGCCGAGCACGTTGTGGGCGTAGGCAAGGTCTTTGGCGACGATGTCCCCGAGGATGTCCGCAAGGAGATCATTGACGGTCTGCGCGCCAACTTCGAGGGTGAGTGCTCCGAGGTGGGTATGTATCTGGCCATGGCGCGCGTGGCGCACCGCGAGGGCTATCCCGAGATCGGCCTGTACTGGGAGAAGGCCGGCCTGGAGGAGGCCGAGCACGCCGCCAAGTTCGCTGAGCTCCTGGGCGAGGTCATCACTGACAGCACCGAGAAGAATCTGCAGATGCGCGTGGACGCTGAGAACGGCGCTACCGCCGGCAAGTTCGAGCTGGCGAAGCTGGCCAAGAAGTACAATCTGGACGCCATCCACGACACCGTCCACGAGATGGCCCGCGACGAAGCCCGCCACGGCAAGGCCTTCGCAAGGCCTTTCGGCAGGTTAAATGAATGAGAGGGCGCGGATTTATCCGCACCCTTTCATTTGTAAATAGAAAATACAGGGAGCTTGAACAGATGATCAGAAAATGCTGCCCCGAGGATGAAAAAATCTGGGTCGAATTGAACAGAGAATTCATGGCTTATGAATACGCGGATGAAAACGTGTGGGAGTCTCCGCTGGACAAAGGAGATCCTGCTGTGATATTCCAGCGCATCATGGCAGAGCCGGACGGCGCCAATCTGCTGTTTATGCTGGAAGAAAATGGACAGTCCATTGGTTTTATGAACACAGTCGTTTTTTATAGCGTCTGGGCACATGGAAAGGTGCTGTTTCTGGATGATTTCTTTATCAGAGAACCATTTCGGGGAAAAGGCTATGGGGCAGCTGCTCTTGCAGAGTTGGAGAAGCTGATACAGCGTGAAGGCCTTTTGAGAGTGCAGCTGCTTGCGGAGAATACGAACCCGAGGGCGGTAAGGTTTTATCGCCGTGAGGGGTATGGCCTTCAGGAGATCAATCTCTGCTGCAAGTATTTGAAGGCGCAGTAACTCGCCTTCGAGGGTCTGCTGAACCGCTACTTCGGCAAGTAAGCAAGTGTGATAAGATAGAAAAGCAGGGAGCGTTTCGCTCCCTGCTTTTGCTGCTCCGGCCTCGTGTCGGCCGGCCATGATCTCGAATTTCAGCACGCCCTCTGCTGCGGCGGGGACGAGGGAGTTTTACGCCGCTGCGCGGGGACGCCTCATCCGCTCCCAGGGGGAAGGCTGGGGTCAGTCCTCGCCGTTTTCGGCCACCCAGCGGCGGACGTAGTCCACGAAGCGGCGGGTGGAGGCGGACTGGGCCTTTTCATCCTTGACGGCGATGCCGATATTGCGGTAGAAGCGCTCGGGGGCATGGCAGGCGGCCACGGGATAGGGGCTGCGGCGGACCATCAGCTCCGGCAGGAGGCTGATGCCCAGGCCCTTGGACACCATGGCCAGGATGGTGCGGTCTTCGCGGGCGGTATATTTCACGTTGGGGTGGACGCCCATGGCGTCCAGGGCGGCGGTGAGCTCGTAGTCGTGGCCCTCCTCCAGCCGGATGAAGGGCTCGGCAGACAGGGCCGACAGGGGGAAGGCCGCCGCGTCCGCCAACGGGTGGCCGCAGGGAACGACCACCAACAGCTCATCCCGGTACAGGGGGTGGGCGCAGAGGGATTTTGCTGAGGGCAGGCGCAGGAAGCCGCAGTCCACCTTGCCCTGGAGGATCCACTCCTCGGTCTGGCCGTAGAAATCGGCATCCACCACCTCGAACTCGATGTTGGGGTAGACGTCGCCGAAGCTTTTGAGGATGGAGGGGAGCCACTGTGCAGAGACGCTGGAGAAGGTGGCCACCTTGACCAGGCCGGCGTCCAGGCCCTTCAGGTCCGCCGCGGACTGCATGAGGGCATGGTGGGCAGCGCAGAGGGCCTCGACCCGGGGCAGCAGCGCGCGGCCGTCAGCCGTCAGCACCACGCCGCCGCGGTTGCGGCTGAGCAGCGTGATTCCCAGCTCGTCCTCCAGCGCCTGGACGGCGTGGCTGACGCCGGACTGGGTGAAGTTCAGCTCCTCCGCCGCCCGGGAGAAGCTGCCGCACTCCACGGTCTTGAGGAACATCTGGTATTTGGATACGCTCATGGCGGGACCTCCTGTACAGTCGCTGTCGCTATTATATCATACTTTTTCTCATACTTGCAAATACAATTATGCGTTTTACAACTGAAAACTTTTGTGGTAGTATAAGGACAACGAAACAAAACAAGAATATGGAGGTAATACATTATGGCTATCGTATCCAAGACCACCCGCTGCGCCGTCTGCGGCAGCACCGATGTTACGTTTTCTGAGACAACCAAGCGCTATCACTGCGCGTCCTGCGGCGCCGATGAGGCACACGCCATGAACGCCGCCGATGTGGCGGCCATCAACAGCATCGCCGCACTGGGCGACACCGAAGGCAAGCTGGACGAGCTGCGCCGCCGCTATCCCAACCTGGACATCACCAGCTGGACCCGCGAGAACCGCGTCCAGATGTGATCTTACCCCTCCTTTCAAAAGCAAAAAAACCGGCGCCGGGGGCGCCGGTTTTGCTTTGTCTTTGTCTTTCACCGCAGCACCGCTGTTACAGGGCGGCGCGGATAGCGGCCAGCAGGTCGCCGTAGTCCTCGAAGGCGGGCAGGTCGGGGTAGTCCTGCTTGATCTTGTCGGGACCGCGGAAGAGAAAGCCGGCCTTGCTGTGGAGGATCATCTCCAAATCGTTATAGCTGTCGCCGCTGGCGATGGTGTCGTAGCCGATAGACTGAAGGGCCTTGACGGTGGTGAGCTTGGAGTGTTCACAGCGCATGAGGTGGCGAGTGATGTAGCCCTCGCCGTCCACCTCGAGGGTGTTGCACAGCAGGGTGGGATAGCCCAGCTTGGCCATGAGGGGCATGGCGAACTGGTCGAAGGTGTCGCTGAGGATGACCACCTGGGTATCCTTGCGCAGCGCGTCCAGGAAGTCCTTGGCGCCGGGCAGGGGGTCGATGCGGGAGATGGTCTCCTGAATGGCGCTGAGCTTCAGGCCGCGCTGCCGCAGCAGATCGATGCGCCAGCGCATGAGTTTGTCATAATCCGGCTCATCGCGAGTGGTGCGGCGCAGCTCGGGAATGCCGCTTTCCTCGGCAAAGGCGATCCAGATCTCGGGGACGAGGACGCCCTCCATGTCCAAACAAACGATATTCATAGGGAACGGTTCCTTTCTTTTATTTCAGCACGTCGGACAGCACATAGTCCAGCATGGCGTCCTTGTCGATGACGTCGGTATGGAGGACGGGGCGGCCCTCCAGGCCGCGGAGATTTTTGGGGATGTCCATGCCGGTGAGGGCGTGGAGCTGCTCCATCATGGCGAACTCATCGTCACCGGATGCCTCGCCCAGGGCGTGCAGCACGGCGGCGGGGAACTTGTAGGGCGAGGCGGTGGACAGGACCACCATGGGAACGCCCTCGCGGGTGTGCTTCTCCGCCACGGCCCAGGCCACGGCGGTGTGGGGGTCGCAGAGGTATTTGTGCTCGCGCCACACCCGGCCGATGACCTCTGCCGCGCCGGCATCGTCGCAGCAGCCGCAGCCGAAGACGGCACGGAGCCGCTCCAGCATCCAGCCGCTGACCTGATACCATCCCTGGGTGTTCAGCTCCCGCATCAGGCGCTCCACGCAGCTGGCATCCTGGCTGACCAGATAGAGCAGGCGCTCGAGATTGCTGGACACCAGGATATCCATGGAGGGGGAGGTGGTCTTGTAGAAGGGTCGGCGCTTGTCGTAGCGGCCGGTGGTCAGGAACTCGGTGAGCACGTCGTTGGCGTTGCTGGCGCAGATCAGGCGGCCCACAGGCAGGCCCATCTGCCTGGCAAAATAGCCGGCCAGAATGTCGCCGAAGTTGCCGGTGGGGACGGTGTAGTCCACCACGTCGCCCAGCCGGATGCGGCCGGACTTCACCAGATCGCCGTAGGCACGGAAGTAATAGACCACCTGGGGGGCCAGACGGCCGATATTGATGGAGTTGGCGGAGGAGAGCATGGCGCCGTGGAGGTCCTTGTCCTTGCAGGCGGCGAAGATCTCCTTCACGCCGGTCTGGGCATCGTCGAAGTTGCCGCGGACGGCGCAGACACGGACGTTGGCGCCCTCCTGGGTGGCCATCTGGGCCTGCTGAACGGCGGAGACGCCGCCGTAGGGGTAGAACACAGTGATGCGGGTGCCGGGCACATCGTGGAAGCCCTCCATGGCCGCCTTGCCGGTGTCGCCGGAGGTGGCCGTCAGGATGACCACGTCGCCCTTCATGCCCTCAGCCTTGGCCGCCGCTACGATGAGGCGGGGCAGGACGCTGAGGGCCACATCCTTGAAGGCGGAGGTGGGGCCATGGTACAGCTCCAGCACGTATTTATCCGCCACGGGGGTCAAGGGCGTCAGGTCGGACGTGGGGAACTTGCCGGCGTAGCTGTCGCGGACAAGCCGGTCCATGTCCTGAAAGTCCGGCAGCAGGGCGTGGAGGATATCCGCCGCCATGGAGAGGGTGTCCTTTTCCAGGGCGGCGCGCCAGTCGAAGCGCAGGGCCGCCGGGTCGCAGATGTACAGGCCGCCGTCCGGGGCGATGCCCTGGAGCACCGCGTGGGTGGAGGATGCGGTGAGCTGCTCGTTTCTTGTGCTGTGGTAGATCATGGTAAAAAAGCCTCCGAAAAAACTTTTGAAATTGGGTCTTGCATTTCTGATATGGCTATGATACACTGTCCCCATCAAAAAAGCAAGTGTTTTTCTCCTGTGGACAGAAAATATTTTTTTGTCGCGCATGAAAAACCCTGTACACAATAACCAAAGCGAAAGAGGCAAGGACTATGTTGAAAGTGTTGAAATTCGGCGGGTCGTCCATGGCGGACGCCCACCAGCTGGAAAAAGTACGCTCCATCGTGGAGGCAGACCCCGCCCGCCGGGTGGTGGTGGTCAGCGCCGCCGGAAAGCGGTTCAAGGACGATCACAAGATCACGGACCTGCTGTATCTGTGCCACGCCCACCTGCAGTACGGCGTCAGCTGCGACGGTATATTCGATATGGTACGCAGCCGGTATCTGGAGATTCGGGACGAGCTGGGCCTGTCCACGCCGCTGGAGGCGGAATTCGACGCCCTGCGCGCCAAGATGGACAAGGGCATCTCCGCCGATGAGCTGGTGAGCCGGGGCGAGTATTTCGCCGCCCGGATCATGGCCGACTGCCTGGGCTTTGACTTTCTGGACAGCAGCCTGTGGCTGCACTTCCGCATGGACGGCACGGTGGACCAGGAGGCCAGCTATCAGGCTCTGGTCCATGCGGCCAGCGGGCGGAAGGTGGTCATTCCCGGCTTCTACGGCGTGCTGCCGGACGGCAGCATCCACACCTTCAGCCGGGGCGGCAGCGACATCACCGGTGCGCTGGCGGCGGCGGCGCTGGACGCCGACGTGTATGAGAACTGGACGGACGTGTCCGGCTTCCTGATGGCCGACCCCAAGATCGTACCCGACCCGCGGCCCATCGAGCGCATCACCTACGCCGAGCTGCGTGAGCTGAGCTACATCGGCGCGCAGGTGCTGCACGAGGGCACCGTCTCCCCGGTGCGGGAGAAGAACATCCCCCTGAACATCCGCAACACCAACCAGCCGGAGCACCCGGGCACCATGATACGGGAGGCCTTCGACGACACGGCGGCGGAGCTGCAGGAGAGCAGCATGATCACCGGCATCGCCGGAAAGAAGGGCTTTTCCGTCATCACCATGACCAAGAACGGGATGTCCTCGGAGCTGGGTGTTATCCGCCGGGTGCTGGAGATATTGGAGCGCTATCACATCAACGTGGAGTACATCCCCTCCGGTATCGACTCGGTATCGCTGGTGGTGGAGACGGCCAAGGCCGCGCCGTATCTGTATCAGGCACTGGGCGACATGGAGAAGGAGATCAAGCCCGACAGCCTGCACGTTACCGACGGTATGGCTGTGGTGGCGGCCGTGGGCCGGAAGATGGCCTTCCAGCCCGGTTCCTCCGGCAAGATCTTCGCCAAGCTGGGCGAAAACGGCATCAATATCCGCATGATCACCCAGGGACCGGAGGAACTGAATATCATCGTAGGCGTGGACAGCGCCGACTTCGAGAAAGCTATCCGGGTGCTGTACAACAGTTTTGTAAAATAAAGCGCGTCTCCTGCGCCCATACTTCACCGCAGCGGCTTGCCGTACACAAAGTCGATGCGCCGCATCTGAACGCAGGATACACCGCTTATTCGATATCGAGAAAAGGAGTACATCATATGAAAAAGTATAAAGTTGCTATTCTGGGCGCCACCGGCGCGGTGGGCCGCGAGATGATGAAGGTACTGGCCGAGCGCGATTTCCCCATCGAGGAGCTGCACCCGCTGGCGTCGGCCCGGTCTGTGGGACAGGCTATCCACTGGAAGGGCCACGACCTCCCCGTGGAGCTGGCCTGTGACGAGGCCTTCAAGGGCATAGACATCGTGCTGGGCGCGGCGGAGAACGATATCGCCAAGCAGTTCGCCCCGGCCATCGTCAAGGCGGGCGCGGTGTTCGTGGATAACTCCAGCGCCTTCCGCATGGACCCGGACGTGCCCCTGATCGTGCCGGAGATCAATCCGGAGGACGTGAAGAAGCACAAGGGCATCATCTCTAACCCCAACTGCACCACCATCGTTTCGCTGGTGGCCATCAACGCCCTGAACCACGACAGTCCCATCGAGAGCATCGTGGCCAGCAGCTACCAGGCGGTGTCCGGCGCCGGCGCCGGCGGCCCCATCGAGCTGATGGACGAGGTGGAGCTGCTGCGGGAGGGCAAGCCGGTGGAGCCCAAGGTGTTCCAGTACCAGATCGCCTACAACGTCATCCCCCAGATCGGCGGCGAGGCCTTTGAGGGCTATACCTCCGAGGAGATGAAGATGCAGAACGAGGGCCGGAAGATCATGCACCTGCCGGAGCTGAAGGTCAGCTGCACCTGCGTCCGCGTTCCCGTGGTGCGGAGCCACAGCGTGTCCATCGTGGTGCGGACCAAGGAGAAGATCAGTGTGGAGCGCGCCCGGGAACTGATCGCCGCCGCCCCCGGCTGCCGGCTGGTGGATGACCTGGCCAACAAGCGCTATCCCATGCCGCTGGAGACCAGCGACCAGGACCTGGTGTTCGTGGGCCGTATCCGGGACGACCTGACCAGCGACAACGGGCTGAACATCTGGTGCTGCGGCGACCAGGTACGCAAAGGCGCGGCCACCAACGCCGTGCAGATCGCCCAGCTGCTGATCGCGGAGTAATTGTAAACAAAGTGAGGCCGCCCGGAGGGCGGCTTTACTTTTGACGCAAAAGCATATATAATGGAAAAAAGTCTATTCCCGGAGGAAGTCCTATGAAACGATGGAAGCGGGGCGCGGCCATGCTGCTGTGCCTGTGTATGATGACGGCGCTGCTGGCCGGCTGCGGCAGCGGCAGCAGCGGCGAGAACACCGCGTCGGTGGTGATGACCGGCAGCGTGTCCACGGTGGACCCGGCCTATGCCGCCACACCGGCGGAGCGCACCCTGGTGCTGCACCTGTTCGACAACCTGTACCGCTGGACGGCGGAGGGCGCGGTGCCCGCAGCGGCCCACACCTACGACTGCACGGACAACGAGGACGGCACACAGACGTACACGTTCCACCTGCGGCGCGACGGCAAGTGGTCCGACGGCAGCGACGTGACGGCGGCGGATTTCGTGTACGCCTGGCGGCGGCTGGTATCGCCGGAGACGGACAGCCAGGAGGCGGAGATCCTGTCCATGGTGGCGGGCTATGAGGACGCCCACGCGGGCGACCCGGAGGCGCTGGGCGTATACGCCGAGGACGAGCACACCTTTGTGGTGACGCTGAGCACGATGTGCCCGTACTTTGTGGACGCGGTGTGCACAGCGGCGGCCACCATGCCGGTGCAGCAGAAGGCTGTGGAAGGCGGCGAGGGCTGGAGCGCCAGCCGGACGTGGTTCGTGGGCAACGGGCCGTACCGCCGCACCGGCGATTGGAGCGACAGTCTCTTCGCCACGCTGGTGAAGCAGGAGGACCACTATAACGCGCGGCAGGTGCGCGCGGACCGGATCGAGATCCGGTTCAAGAGCGCGGCGGAGGCCGCCAAGGACGCGGGCACCGCGGACGCGGTCATCGGCGCGGCAGGAGAGGACGGCACCTACGGCGGCAGCAGCACCGTGGGCGTGCTGCTCATCAACCAGATGGCCACCAACATGGACCGGACGGAGCTGCGGCAGGCCATGAGTCTGGTCATCGACCGGGATGCGGCGGCCGGCGCTCTGGGCGCGGACTATGCCGCCGCGGAGGGGCTGGTGCCCCACGGCATACGCACCGCCGGGGGCGAGGAGTTCCGGGCGGTCAACGGTGCGGTGATCGACTGCGAGGCGGATACCTACACGGACCGGTGCAGTCAGGCGCTGGAGCTGATGACGCAGGCGGGCCTGCGGCGGCCGGAGGCGCTGATAAGCCTGGGAACGGTGACGCTGCTGTACCGGAATACGCCGGCGCAGACGGCGCTGGCCCAGCGGCTGCAGAAGGTGTGGCAGGAAAAACTGGGACTGAGCGTGACCCTGCAGGGTGAGGATGCGGAGACGTATCAGCAGCTGCTCAGCAGCGGCGCGTTCACCTTGGCCCTGACGGAGCTGGACGCGCTGTACAACGATGCATCAGCCTATCTGGACCTGTGGCGCAGCGGCGACACGCGGAACTACGCGCTGATCTACATGAACGCCTATAACATTCTGATGCGGGTGGCGGCGGCCAGCACCTCCGCCGAGGCGCGGGACGCCTATTTGAAGGATGCGGAGTGGCTGCTGCTGGACACGGCCAACGTGATACCGCTGTATGAGAAGGAGCAGGCCTACGCCCTGCGCGGCGACGTGACCGGCGTGGTGTCCGACGGCATGGGTGCGTGGTACTTCGGCGCACTGTGGCGCGTGGAACAATAAGTGAAAAACGCCCGGACCAACAGGCGTTAAACGCCTGCCCGCTATACTGTACAGAGAAAACGCATATTTCCGGCCCCACAGCAGAGAGGAGCGATCATACAGATGATAGAAAAAGCTGAGGTCACAGCACTTTTGCAGCAGCTCACGGCCATCAAAAGCGAATATTTCCACGAGGACGAGATCATGGCATTCGCCAGGGATTGGCTGTCGTAAGCAGGAACTGCCCGCCCAGCTGCACGAATACCACGATGCCAAGGTCACAGATTTCCATGGAAAAAATGTCATCGCCGTTATCGACGGCGGCAGACCCGGACCGGTCATCTGCCTGAACGGCCATCTGGACACCGTGCAGCTGTGCGGCGGTTGGACCCGCGACCCCTACGGCGAGCTGGACGGCGACAGGCTCTATGGTGTGGGCGCGCTGGACATGAAATCCGGCTGCGCCGCGCTGATGGTCACGGCTGCCCGCTTCGCCGCCGCCCACAAGACCTTCGCCGGGAAGATCAAGCTGGCGCTGGTCTCTGACGAGGAGGGCCCCTACGGCCTGGGTACCAATGCCCTCATCGAGGACGGCTATCTCTCTGACGTGGACTTCTCCATCATCACCGAGCCCAGCGCCGGCTTTGACGGCAAGCCCTTCCCCGATGTCTGCCTGGGTGCCCGGGGCGGCTATGGTCTGGAGATCCGCTTCTACGGAAAGTCCGCCCACGCGGCCAACCCGGAAAAGGGGCACAGCGCTCTGCTGGACGCCGCCAAGGTGGCGCAGGCCCTGGAGCAGGTGGACTATGTTGAGGACCCGTACCTGGGCAAGGGCACCTGCTGCGTGGTAGGCATCAGCGCCGACGGCGGCGCGTGCAGCGTGCCGGACTTCGCCGTGCTCCGCCTGTTCTGGCACATCGTGGTGGGCGAGAGCCCGGACACCATCGTCCGCGAGATCGAAAAGGCCGTGCAGCGCGCCGGTATCACCGGGCGGTATGAGATCTGCTTCCGCGAAGCGCCGTCTGAGGGCTCTCGGGGCTTCATGCCCTACACCGTCCCCCAGGACGACCCCATGACCGTCTCCCTGCTGGAGTCCATCCGCAAGGTCACCGGCAAGGAACCCACCATCTCCTACTTCGCCAGCATCGGCGACTTCAACTACCTGGGCACACGGCTGGGCGCGCCGGCCATCATCTTCGGCGCCGACGGCGAGAACTACCACAGCAGCGACGAATACGTCCTGCTGGACTCCGTCCACCAGACCGCCGAGGCCGTTTACGACTTCTTGGAGAAAACACTGCTGCCCTGAGCAAGCAAAACCACCCCCGGCGAGAAGCCGGGGGTGGTCTGTTTTTCAGAAGGTCATCTCCAGCCCGCATTTCAGCTGGTGCAGTCTGTCGCCCAGGACCGTCTCCATCATGCCGCAGGCCCTCTCCCTGGTGCAGCGGCGGCGCAGGCGTACCGCACGGCCAATTCCACTCTTGCGCTCCGCCATTTTTCGCGGTAAAATAGCACCACAAAAAAGGAGGGCAATGCCATGATCTATCGTGATTTTCAGGACCTGCACCTGTCCCTGCTGGGCTTCGGCACCATGCGTCTGCCCACCACGGCGGACGGCGCCATCGACGAGGACACCACCCAGGCGATGGTGGACTATGCGCTGGCCCACGGCGTCAATTATTTCGACACCGCCTGGGCCTATATGCAAAATCTGTCCGAGACGGTGGTAGGCCGCTGCCTGAAAAAGCATCCCCGGGACAGCTTTTACCTGGCCACCAAATACCCCGGCCATACGCTCACCTGCGACCCGGACCCGGCGGACACCTTTGCCCAGCAGCTGGAGAAGTGTCAGGTGGACTACTTCGATTTCTACCTGCTGCACAACGTCTATGAAAACGATGTGGATATCTACACCGACCCCAAGTGGGGCATCATCGACTACTTTGTGGAACAGAAGCGTCTGGGCCGTATCAAGCACCTGGGCTTCTCCACCCATGCGGACCTTCCCTGCCTCACCGCTTTTCTGGAGCGCTATGGCAAGGAGATGGAGTTCTGTCAGATCCAGCTGAACTATCTGGACTGGACCATCCAGCGGGCCAGGGAGAAATACGAGCTGCTGGAAAAGCACCATATCCCCGTCTGGGTCATGGAGCCGGTCCGCGGCGGCAAGCTGGCCGCCCTGGATGCCGACAGTGAACAGCAGCTCCACGCCATTCGCCCCAACGCCAGCATCGCCTCCTTCGGCTTCCGCTGGCTCCAGGGACTGGATAACGTCCACATGGTCCTCTCCGGTATGTCCGACATGGCGCAGATGGCGGATAACGTGGCCACCTTTGAGCGCCTTGACCCCCTCTCCCCCGCTGAGGAGGCGATCCTCTTTGCTGCGGCGGATAAGATGAAGAATTCCATCCCCTGCACTGCCTGCCGCTACTGCTGTGAAGGCTGTCCCCAGCAGTTGGATATCCCGGATCTGCTGCACAAGTACAACCAGCTCCGCACCGGCAGCGGCAGCACCATCAAGATGCAGCTGGACGCGGTGCCCGCGAACAAGTGGCCTCACGCCTGTCTGGGCTGCGGCTCCTGCGCCGCTGTCTGTCCCCAGAA
>VOFB01003507.1_pt1 | contig 87668 bp, 102 predicted proteins | sample 5384141 | NCBI WGS metagenome assembly VOFB01 (sample SAMN12384721, study PRJNA508395) | human gut metagenome | isolation source: healthy gut A | host: Homo sapiens | reverse complement strand
GGCAAACGGTGATCACCGCGTCGCTCTATCTGGGCGCGGCGGGGGTGGCGGGTCGCGCTATGCCGTTCCGGCGGCGCTTGCGGCCTACGCGGCGGGGGTGTGGGCGGCGGCATGGCTGGTCTGAGGAAGAAACGGTAAAAAGCGGCTGAAGCGCTGTCGGCGCTTGACAGAAATCGTCGAATCGAATACAATAATCCAAAGTGGTTTTATATGCTTTTGACATCGCTATGCGGGCTTGCCCGCTTGTGAAGGGAGGAAGGGGTCTTTCGGCCCTGATATCAACATGGATAATCGCTCAAGAGGGTTTCGCCTGGCCGCCGCCGCGGTGATGCTGGTGTTCCTGCTCGCCGTTTCGGCTTTTGCGATGGCGGAGGCCGACCCCATCCGCGTCTCCTCGCTCAGCGAACCGCAGTCCGTCATCTCCGAGCAGGACGTCTCGATCACCATCAAGATTTACAACAGCAGCCAGACGGATATGACCGAGGAAATCTCGCTCTATGATCCGACCGGCGGCGTGCCCGTGAGCACGTATAACGGCTTGCAGGGCGAGCAGAGCGTGACCTATACCGGCACGTGGCACGTGACGCAGGACCAGATCAAAGAAGGCAAAATCAAGTATTACATTCAGTACAGCTTTGATTCGGGCAACGGGCTGGATAAGGTTGTCCGCGCCCGTGCCGGTGACCATCCAGACCGAGGCCGCCGCGCCGCAGTTGACTGCGACGTATACCCTTTCGCCGACGAGCGCGCGCAAGGGGCAGAAGGTCGCGGTGGAATACACCCTCTCCAACACGGGCAACATCGAGCTGCGCAACATCGCCATCAGCAACGAGGGCGTCAGCAGCAAGAAGCTGACCGCGCCCTCCCTGTCCGTCGGCGAAAAGGTGACGCTTCAGGATAGCTTCACCATGGGCGACAGCGAGCTGGTCAGCAAGCCGACCGTGACCTATCAGGCCAGCGGCGAGAGCAAGACCTACACCATTTCCGACATGGCGCGCAAGACCGTGACCTTGGCGCAGGATGGGCTGGAGGCTGCGCTGACGACCGACGCGGGCGACAACGTATATCCCGGCGAAAGATCCATCTGAAGCTGAGCATCAAAAACACGGGCAAAAACGGCTACACCGGCCTGACCGCTACGCTCAGCGACGGCACCGTGATGGCCTCCGATATTTCGCTGGCCGCCGGCGCGAATTTCGAGCAGACCATCGAGTGGGCGCCCGCGCAGAGCGGCGCGGTCACTGTTCAGGTGGACGGCATGAGCGACAACGGCGAGGCGGTCTCCGTCGCCTCCGAGGAGCTGACGATTACCACGCAGGACGCGAGCCAGGCGCTCGTGCTCGACGTGACCGCGCAGGCGCAGACCACCACCATTTACAGCGAACCGGCGGTCGTCCGTTTCGCCGTGCAGGTGAAAAACATCGGCCAGACGGACGCGGCGACCCTCACCGTGAAGGAAGCCGGAACGACCGTCGCCACCATTCCGTCGCTGCCCTCTGGCGAGAGCCGCACGCTCGTGTTCGATCTGGAAACGAGCATCGCGGGTCAGATTCAGTTCGTGGTTTCCGGCAAGGATGCGGCGGGCAACGACAAGGCATACGATTCCAACGTCATCGAGCTGGTCTATGTCGCGCCGACCCCGGAACCGACGGCCACGCCCGCGCCGACGGCTGTGCCGCCGACGCCCAGCCCGGAACCGACGGCGACCCCCGTGCCGACCATCGGCGAAATCATCGCCCAGCGCGTGAACCCCGTCGTGCTGTACACCGTGACGGGTGTGCTGGCGGCGGTGATCGTCCTGCTGGTGGCGATGAGCAGCGTCAGCGGCGCTAAGCGCAAGAAGCGCATGGCGCAGGCGATCGACACGATTGAGCTGTCCCCGGACGTGCGCGATTCCTTCGGCAAGCGCCGCCGCCGCGCGCAGAACGCGGGCAGCGCCAAGCCGGAAAAGGGCGAGAAAAAGCCGGAGGAAAACCGGGCGGAGGCGCAGATCGTGCCGACCCCGGGTTCAAGCCGGACGAACAGCCTTCTTCCACCCCGGCCAGAGACGCGCTGCGCAGGGCGGAGGGCGGAGAACCGCCGCCGCCGCGCCCAGCAGGAGGTGCCGACCGATAAGACGCTCCGCGTCGCGCCCGTCGAGGAGCGCCCGGAGTTCACGCCGCAGGGCAAGGTGGACGATTCCAAGACCCGCATCTTCGGCAGGCTCGACGTGGAGGGCGCGCTGAAGGAGGAGCAGGCCAAGGCGGAAGCGCCGAAGGCCGACGAGGAAAAGACCGAGGCCGCGCAGGAGACCATCCGCCTGAGCGGCGAGGATGTGCAGAAGCTCAAGACGCAGGCGCGCGAGGATCACTTCGGCGTGAAGGGCAAAAAGCGCGAGGAGATCAAGCCGATGAAGAAAAGAAGGGTCTCTTCGGTCTGGGCAAAAAAAGGATGAGGACGACGACTTCCTGATCGACGCGAACGACGACGATGAGGACGACGACGACCTGTTCGAGTAAGATATGCGAGCCTCTTTCCCATGGGAAGGAGGCTCGTTTCTTCCGTAGACAAAAGAATGTGAAGCGTGTTATAATCAATCGTGATTTTGCGGAAAGGAGCGGACATGTTCGAGGGCTTTTCTCAGGAGGCGCTGGATTTCCTGAACGATATTCGGTTCAATAACAATCAGGCGTTTTACGCGGCGAATCAGGCGCGCTACGAGCGCTTTGTCAAGCGGCCGATGCGCGAATTGAGCGACGAGCTTGCGCCGGTGGTGCAGCTCATCGACCCCAAGCTGGATACAAGGCCGGGACGCACGATGTCGCGGATTCGCCGGGATACGCGGTACACAAAGGATAAGTCCCGTTTCGGGATCATGCGTGGCTGGGCTGGCGCTATCCGGGCGAGGGGACGCGGCGAAGGCTTCCATATGTATTGGGGCTTCCGGGCCGGATTGGCTCGGCTGGGGATGCGGCTGCTATTATCCCGATAAGCCGCTGATGGACGCGCTGCGGCTGCACATCCGCAAGGAGGCGGACGATGTGCGGCGGTGTCTGCGGGCGCTGGACGGGCGGTTTGAGATGTACGGCGAGGATTACAAAAAGCTGGCCGTTCCGGCGGATGTGCCGGAGGATCTGCGGGCGCTGTACGTCAAAAAGCATTTCGGCTTCGAGCATAACGGCACGCAGGCGGATTGGGCGCTCTGGCACACGCACGACATGGCGGACGCGATTGCCGCCGATCTCTCGCGGATGGCGCCGCTGCATCAGTTGATGCGCCGGATGCGCGACGAGGCGGAGCATGCCGCGCAGGAAGCCGTTTGCGAGCGGGAGGCCAGGGCGCGCGCCGAGACGCAGACGGGCGCGGCAAAGCCCGGAAGGCTGGTCGTCCGCTCGGCGGATGAGTTTGAATTTTAAGGGGAAGCTGGGGCAACGCCCCAGGAAGGAGCTTATGTATGAATCTTTTGCTTGAGTCGCTGAAAGCGCTGCTTTTCGGCATTGTGGAGGGCGTTACCAGTGGCTGCCCATCAGCTCCACGGGTCACATGATCCTGCTGGATGAATTCATTCAGCTTCAGATGACGGATGCGTTCAAATCCATGTTCGAGGTGGTCATCCAGCTCGGCGCGATTCTGGCGGTCGTCGTGCTGTATTTTTCAAAGCTCTGGCCGTTCAAAAAAGCCGAAAAAGGGCGAGGGCTTCGTCGGCCTGTTCAAGATGGAAACCGTCATGCTCTGGCTGAAGGTCGTCGTGGCGATTCTGCCCAGCGCGATTGTCGGCATCCCGTTTGACGACTGGATGGACGCGCACCTGCAGCAACGCGCCCGTCGTCGCGGCCATGCTGGTGATCTACGGCGTGGCGTTCATCCTCGTGGAAAAGAAGCAGCGCGCGCGCCGCGCCCGCATCCAGAGCGTCGAGCTGATCGACATGCGCATGGCGCTTATGATCGGCCTGTTTCAGGTGCTCTCGCTCGTCCCCGGCACGAGCCGTTCCGGCGCGACGATCCTCGGCGGCATCCTGATGGGCTGCTCCCGCGCGGCGGCGTCCGAATTCAGCTTCTTCCTCGCCGTGCCGACGATGGCGGGCGCGAGCCTGATCAAGGTGCTCAAATTCGGCCTGTCCTTCACGAGCGAGGAGCTGCTGATTTTGGGCATCGGCTGCGTGAGCGCGTTTGTCGTTTCCATCATCGCCATCAAGACGTTCATCGGCTACATCAAGCAGCACAGCTTCACCGCGTTCGGCTGGTATCGCATCATCCTCGGCGCGCTGGTGGCGGTATATTTTCTGCTGAAATAAGGGGGATACGGAAATGAAGCATTGCATCATTGCGAAGTTCAACGAATCCGCGGCGGATAAGCAGGCGGCGCTGGCGCAGGTCAGGGCGCTGTTCGCGGGCGCGGAGCCGATTGAGGGCGTGCGCGGAATTACGATTCACGAAAACTGCGTCGCGCGCGACAACCGCTACGACCTGATGATCGTGGTGGAGATGGAGAAGGCTGCGCTGCCGAATTGGGACGCTTCCCGGATTCATCACCAGTGGAAGGAGCAGTTCGGCGGGCTGCTCGAAAAGAAAGCGATTTTCGATTACGAAGACTGAAAAATGAAAACGGGTCGCGCTGGACGCACAGCCCGCGGGACGCTGCAATAAAAATGGACGAGGAGACGCTTACATCGGTTTCCTCGCTCGTTCTGGAAACAAAGAAAGCCGCCGATCGGAATTCAGATGATCGGCGGCTTGTCCTATACCATGAAAACGCCGCCAAAGCGCGCTGAGGCAGCGAAAATTTTTCGAATTTTTTCGTCCGTTCGTTGCCATGGCAACGGACAGACATACGCCTCGTCCTGTACAATAGCAATCAGTTAGTACAGACTAACAACAAAAATCTATTTCCCCTGAGGTCGAAGTCCCCGACAAGGTCACTCGTGTGGTCATCGACCAGATCCCCATCCTGTCCACCTACATGGCTTATTTTGAGGGCAGTGCTCCCTACATCGTGGGTTACTGCGGCTCTTTCAAGTCGGTTATTTCTGACACTGTGTTGAAAAACATCGCTCCGGAGCTGATGGAGTCCAGCGATACGGTCTATGCTCAGAGCGACCTGAATATTGAGGAGATCATGAAGCTGAACCCTGATGTCATCCTGTACAATGCTGGCAACTCCTCTCATGCAGAGATCTGAAGGCCAGCGGAATCCCCTCCATCGGTTTCGCTACCGTGGGCGCATCTACGGAAGCTGATCCCATGGAACGTTACGAAGAGTGGCTGAAGCTGCTAGAGCAGATCTTCAACGAACCGGGCAAGACCGAGGCCTTTGTGGCTGCCGGTGACGAGATCGTGGCCGATGTGGAAGCCCGTATTGCGGAAATTCCTCAGACAGATCGCCCCAGTGCGCTGATTCTGTGGAAGTATTCAGACGGAGTGCCGCAGGTCTCCGGAAATGGCACCTTTGGTACCTACTGGATGAAGCATCTGGGCGTAACGGACAAGGCACTGGAAGCCACCGGTTTTGCCCAGACCAGCATGGAACAGGTCTACAGCTGGGATCCGGACATTCTCTTCCTCGATGGTCCCGGCCTGCAACCCCTGCGCACCGAGGACGTGCTGAGCGGGAATGTGGACGGTGCTGACTTCTCCACCCTGACTGCCGTGAAGAGCGGCCGAGTCTACAACACTACGCTGGGTATGTGGAACTGGTTCACCCCGAATCCAGATGCTCCGCTGGTGCTGGCATGGCTGGCCTGCAACACCTACCCGGACGCTTTCGCAGATTACCCGCTGGGCGATACCATCAAGGAATATTACAAGACATGGTACGGCTACGATGTGACAGATGACGAGTTGGAGGAAATGCTGCTGTACTGATGAAAGATACCATCTGGATCCAAAAAGGCCGCTTTACCCCGCTGGCTCTTCTGCTGATGCTGGCACTGCCGCTGGTCACTTCGGTGGTCTGCCTGTGCTTCGGACGTATGAATGTCCCGGTAGGCGAAGTTCTCACAGCTTTGCGCACTGCTCTGACGGGTGAGAGCACCTCAAATGTGCAGAACTACTCCATCGTCATCAACCTGCGTCTGCCCCGCATCCTCATGGCCATCATCGTAGGTGCAGGACTGACTTGCGCGGGCAATACCTTTCAATCCTTTTCTCTAATCCGCTTGCCACGCCGGACATTTTGGGGTGTACCAGCGGCACCTGTGTGGGTGCAATTCTTGCTATTATCCTGTCTTGCAGTATTCTGGAAACGCAGCTCATCGCCTTGGTCTTTGGCCTGATTTCCGTCTGTTTTACTCTGAAAGTCGCAGGCAAGAGTGATGAGCGTTCTATGGTTTATCTGGTTCTGGCCGGCACGATTGCATCCTCTCTGTTCAACGCACTGGGTTCGCTGTTGAAATATACTGCCGATCCGCAGGACAAGCTGCCGGAGATCACCTACTGGCTGATGGGCAGCTTTACCAGTGCCAGTTACCAAAGATCCTGATTGGCTGCCCACTTATCGTTGCTGGAATTATCATCATCTATCTGCTGCGCTGGCGGCTGAATATTCTTTCACTGAGTGATGACGAGGCTCGTTCCAGCGGCATCAACATCAAACATACCCGGATGCTGTTCATTGTGCTTCTACGCTGATTACGGCCTCTGCGGTATCCATGTGCGGTCAGGTGGGCTGGATCGGTCTGCTGATCCCGCACGCATCCCGGATGCTGGTTGGAAGCAACAACCGTTATGTGGTGCCCCTCAGTCTCAGCCTGGGAGCCAGCTTTATGATCCTGATCGACACGCTTTCCCGAAGCATCAGCATCATCGAGCTGCCGCTTTCCATCCTGACGGCCATCATCGGCGCACCGGCGTTTATTTCTCTGTTGAATAAAACAAGGAGCAATCTGCAATGATCTTGGAAGTGCAGAACGGCTGTTTCGGCTACCCCGGACAGCCTGCCATACTGGAAAATATCGACCTGACACTGGAAGAGGGACACATTCTTGCCATCCTTGGACCCAACGGCATCGGCAAGACCACTTTGCTCAAATGCATGATCGGTCTGCTGCCGTGGCACAGCGGCAAAACCCTATTTTATGGGAAGGAGCTCCACACCCTCAAGCCGAAGGATGTCTGGAGCACGATATCCTACATTCCGCAGTCCCGTGGCTTTGCTTTCTCCTACACCGGTCTGGAAATGGTTCTGCTGGGGCGCAGTGCGCATCTTGGGACCCCTTTCAGCAACCCGGCAAAGAGGAAATCGAAATGGCGGAAGCCATGATGGAACGAGTGGGCATCTCTCACCTTGCCAACAAGGACTGCAACCGGATGAGCGGCGGTGAACTACAAATGGTGCTCATCGCCCGTGCCCTCATCAACGAGCCGAAGCTCATCATTCTGGACGAGCCGGAAACCGGTCTGGATTTCCACAACCAGATCTTAGTACTGAATATGGTGGAGCGGCTGGCGCATGAATCCGGCATCAGTGCCATCATGAATACCCACTATCCCACCAATGCCATGAGCGTAGCGGACGAAGCCCTGATGCTGAACCGCAAAGGCGAATTTTTCTACGGTCCAGCTGCGGAGATCTTGAACGAGGAGAACATCTCGTATTCTTTTGATGTTCAGGTGCTGGTGGATGAACTGCATTATCAGGGGCGGTCGGTGCGCAGCATCGTTCCGGTTGGTCTGCGGGAGGAAACTGCTGTATGAACAATGTCCCTTTTACACTTTCCCAGGTTCGCCCGATCCGGGATGCTATGACCGTTTCCCGACCTTCCGGACTGGGCTATGAAGTGCCGGTAACATGGTTTTCCTTGGGCGCAGGCACTTCTATTACCCCGGAATCCTATGACTGCACCACTCTTTATCTGGGTGGTGAGGGAAACGGCAAGTTTCTTCTGGGAGTCGATGGGCAGGAAGTGTCTGTCAAACCCGGAGAAGTGCTGTATGTACCGCCGAAAACACTGTGCGGCACAAAAACCGACAGTGGAATGATCTATACCGAAATCATTTTGAAAAAGGAGAACTTCACCATGAACAACATTCTCAAAGCAGGCCAGCCCACCGAACTGAAAGATCTCATTTCTTACGAGGACGGCAGCATTGCAAACCTCGACCTCGTCCACGCAGACAACATGAAATTCGTGCTGATGGCCTTTGACGAGGGCACCGGCCTGACTCCCGCACCGCGCACCCGGCAATGCCATCCTGACCGCACTGGAGGGCAAGGCCATCATCGGCTACGAGGGCCAGGACTACGAGCTGACCGCAGGCGAGTCAAACGTACCAACCTCCAGTACGCCTCACTTCACTTTAAGTCAGAACAAAAATCTGATGCGCTCTGTTAAGCATTTTAACTGCGAATTAGTATAAACCGAGAATGTAAAAGAATCGGCTGTTTGGTTGTCAGTCGATTCTTTTTTTTGGCTTTATTCTGGGCATTTGACATTTCAACCGACGTCGCCTATAATGGAGTTAGACTTATACTAATTCTTGTTAAAATGGCTTAATCCGCGCCATCTTTTTTTCGCTCTGACTTTGCCTCGTTCCGTTCAACGTACCTCCAGTACGCCTCACTTGACTTGGCTTCGTCAGAACAAAAATCTGATGCGCTCTGTTAAGCATTTTAACTGCGAATTAGTATTAAACAAACTGATTTCTTCACTCGGATTGGATATAGGCAGGATGATTTTCATGGATGTATCGAAGGAATATTATCCCATTTTGGAACAGAGCGGCATGATGCGCGGCATTGCGCCCCAGCGCTATGGCACGGTGCTTTTCTGTCTTCAGGCGCGAACCGTTGACTATCCGCGCGGCGTTTATGTCGCGGAGGTCGGCGAGGCGCCCCGCTGCGCGGGCGTTCTGCTTCGCGGCAATATTGAGGAATTTCTTTACGACGAAAATGGGAACCAGATCACCGTCGCTCATATTCATGAAGGACAGATTTTTGGCGCAGAACTGGCCTGTTCCGGCGGCATGGCCAGCCCCGTCTGTTTGCGAACGGCTTCAGACTGCACGGTCATGCTGCTCGATTTTGGCGTGCTGCTTTCCGAAAGCTCTATGGGCTGCCCCTGCCGGATGCAGGTGACAGCCAATCTGATGCAGGAATTTGCTCGACAGGTGCTCGCTTTCAATACAAAGGTGCGCATTTTGGGACAAAAGCGCCTGCGTGATCGACTAAAAATCTATCTGCAAACGCTCACGACCGATGATGACGGTGTGTATACCCTGCCATATTCGCGTTCCGCACTTGCCGATTTTCTCTGCGTGGATCGGAGCGCACTCTCCCGCGAGCTCTGCCGCATGCGCGATGAAGGAATTCTTTCTTTTCGGGCAGTAAAGGTTTCTATACTCGATCCCGGATTTCTGCATGCGTAAGCGCCGTCACCCCAGAAAGTACGGCGGGATGATCCGCAGGGCGCGGACGATGAGCAGCGCGCACAGGTGCAGCGGATACGCTGCGTAAAAGAAAAACGTCAGCGCCTTGCCGTGCGGGCCGGGTCTGCCGTTATAGAGCAGAATCGGAACGGCCGACAGCGCCGCGCAGAGGGAAATCGTCACCCAGCCGCGCGCCACGCCGGAAAACAGCAGCGAAGCGGAATACAGCAGCGTCAGGAGCACGGTAAACAGCGCCTGACGCTTTTTGTCGCCGCCCGCGTAGCCGTAGGCGAGGCAGAGCGCCACGCCCAGCCAGCCGAAGCTCACCTGCGTGACCATGGCCAGCAGCATCAGCGCCAGAATGGAGAGCGCACAGGGCAGCGGACGGGCGGAAAGCGCCCGCGCCGCGCACAGCGCAAGCAGCCCCAGAAGCAGCGAAAAGACGACGTTCTGCTCCATCGCGCTGGAGAGGCGGCCAAAGATCAGCAGATCGAACGGAAGCTCCGAAACGCAGGCCAGAAGCAGCAGCCGCCGCGCATAGGCGCGGATATCCCGCGTGTGCGCGAAGCCCTGCGCGAGCAGAAAGCAATACAGCGGAAACGCCAGCCGCCCGATGCAGCGAAACGCGCTTGCGGACGGGAAAAGCGCCAGCCCGGCGTGATCGACGCACATACAGACCAACGCAATCAGGCGCAAAACAAACGAGGACAGAGCGCTTTCCCTCCTTTTGGGCGAATGGAATATGGAATGAGGCGCCGCGAAGACGGGCGGGCGCGCCCCGCCGTCTTCACGGTCTCATTCGGCCGAAACTATGATACAACAAGTTTCAAAACCTTGTCAATGTTCGGAATTATGGCCGAACGAAAACGAAAAAGCGGATTAACAAGCCCGAAAAAAACGGAAATCACATTGCAAACACGAACATTTAATGATATAATGCGAATGCTGTTTTGATTTTAAGCTGAGCTTTCCGTCAGTGAAGCACGCAAGGAGGAACAATCACCATGAGCCGAGTCAGAAGAATCTATGCAGAAAAGCGCCCCGGTTATGACGTGGCCGCCCGTCAGCTCTGTCAGGAGCTGCGCGAGGCGCTGGGCACGGAGGCGATTTCCCATGTGCGTATTTTCCAGCGCTATGACGTGGAGGGGCTGAGCGACGCGGCGTTTGAAAGCGCGCGCGGCATCATCTTCTCCGAGCCGAACGCCGACACGCTCTATGATGAAACCCTGCCTCAACTGGACGCTCAACTGCTCGCGGTGGAGTATCTGCCCGGCCAGTATGACCAGCGCGCGGACAGCGCCGCCCAGTGCCTGCAGCTTCTCAGCCCGGAGCAGGCGAAGCCGAAGGTGGCCTGCGCGAAGGTCTACGCCATCGAGGGCAACGGCGTGACCGGCGAAATGATGGAGGCCATCGCGCACCATGTCATCAACCCGGTCGAGGCGCGCCGCGCGAGCATGGAGAAGCCGGAGACGCTGGAAATGCAGGCCGACGTGCCCGCCGACGTGGCGGTTATCGAAGGCTTTACGCAGATGAACGACAAGGCGCTCGGCGAGATGGTGGCGCGCATGGGCATGGCAATGACGCGCGGAGGATCTCTGCTTCTGCCGCGATTATTTCCGCGACACCGAAAGAAAAGCGCGACCCGAGTGTGACCGAGCTGCGCGCCATCGACACCTATTGGTCGGATCACTGCCGCCACACGACCTTCCTCACCGCCATCGACGAGATCACGTTTGACGACGGCCGGTTCGCCGCGCCGGTCAAGGCCGCCTATGAGCTGTATGTGGAAACGCGCAAGGACGTTTACGGCGCGCGCCAGAAGGATATCTCGCTGATGGATATGGCGACGCTCGGCGCAAAGGCGCTGCGCAGGATGGGCAAGCTCGACGACCTCGACGCTTCCGACGAGATCAACGCCTGCTCCATCGTCGTCACCGCGAACGTGGACGGCAGGGACGAGCCGTGGCTCATCATGTTCAAAAACGAGACCCACAACCACCCGACGGAGATCGAGGGCTTCGGCGGCGCGGCGACCTGCCTCGGCGGCGCGATCCGCGACCCGCTCTCCGGCCGCAGCTACGTCTATCAGGCAATGCGCATCACCGGTTCGGGCGACCCGCGCGTGCCGTACAGCCGCACCCGCGGGCAAGCTGCCCCAGCGGCGCATCACCACGACCGCGGCGCAGGGCTATTCCAGCTACGGCAACCAGATCGGCCTCGCGGCGGGCAAGGTGCAGGAATACTATCATCCGGGCTTTGTCGCCAAGCGCATGGAGCTGGGCGCGGTGATCGCCGCGACCCCGCGCGACCACGTGCGCCGCGCGCAGCCCGAACCGGGCGATATCGTGATGCTGCTGGGCGGGCGCACCGGCCGCGACGGCTGCGGCGGCGCGACGGGCTCCTCCAAGGCGCACAACGCGCAGTCGCTCACGACCTGCGGCGCGGAGGTGCAGAAGGGCAACGCGCCGACCGAGCGCTGCATCCAGCGGCTGTTCCGCCACGCGGAATTCGCGCAGATGATTAAGCGCTGCAACGACTTCGGCGCGGGCGGCGTGTGCGTCGCCGTCGGCGAGCTTGCGCCCGGCCTTGTGATCGAGCTGGACGCCGTGCCGAAGAAATACGAGGGGCTGGACGGCACGGAGCTGGCGATTTCCGAATCGCAGGAGCGCATGGCCTGCGTCATCGCGCCGGATATGCTTAAGCGCTTCAAGCAGATGGCCTACGAGGAGAATCTGGAGGCGACGCAGGTTGCCGTCGTCACCGAGGAAGCGCGCCTTGTGATGCACTGGCGCGGCAAGACGATCGTGGATCTCTCCCGCGCGTTTCTGGATACGAACGGCGTGACCCAGCACGCCGAGGCGGAAGTCGCCGCGCCGGACGAGGCCGCGCCGTATCTGACGAAAAAGCCGGATTTCGCGAAGGATCGCACCGTGCGCGAGGCGTGGCTGGCGATGCTCTCCGATCTCAACATCTGCTCGCAGAAGGGGCTTGTCGAGCGGTTTGACGGCACCATCGGCGCGGGCACGATCCTCGCGCCCTACGGCGGCGTGTACCGCGACAGCCCGAACGAGGCCATGGCTGCGCTGATTCCCACGCCGGGCGAAACGACGACCGCCACCCTGATGAGCCACGGCTACGACCCGGACTTGAGCACGTGGAGCCCGTTCCACGGCGCGGTCTACGCCGTCACCGAATCGCTGGCGAAAATCTGCGCGGCGGGCGGCGACGTCTCCCGCGCGCGGCTGACGTTCCAGGAATATTTCGAGCGCCTGAATCGCAATAAGCTCAGTTGGGGCAAGCCGGCGGCGGCGCTGCTCGGCGGCCTGAGCGCCCAGCTCGGCTTTGGAACGGCCTCCATCGGCGGCAAGGATTCCATGAGCGGCACGTTCGAGGATATCCATGTTCCGCCGACGCTCGTTTCCTTCGCCGTGGGCATGGTGGACGCGCGCAACGTCGTCTCCACCGATCTCAAGGGCGCGGAGGGGCATCGGCTGGCGCTGCTGACGCTGCCGGTGGACGACGCGCTCGTGCCGGAATACGACAAGGCGCTGATGCTCTATGAATCCCTGCATCAGGCGATTCTGCGCGGCGACGTGCTCAGCGCGCACACGGTCGGCCGCGGCGGCATTGCGGCGGCGGTGACGATGATGGCGATGGGCAGCCGCATCGGCGTGAAGCTGACGGACGTGGCGGAGGAAGAGCTGTTCCTGCCCGCTTACGGCGGCATTGTGGTCGAGCTGAAGCCGGGCGCGCCCGTTCCGGCGGGTCTGCGCGAAATCGGCGTGACCACCGAGAGCGCGACGCTCTCCGCCTGCGGCATGACCCTCAGCCTCTCCGAGGCGCACGGCGCGTGGAGCGAGCCGCTGGAGAGCGTTTTCCCGACGGAGGCGAAGGCCAAGCACACGACTGCGCCGTTCATCCCCTACGAGACGCGCAGCGCCGCGCGTCCGAAGCTGCAAATCGCCAAGCCGCGCGTGTTCATCCCGTCCTTCCCCGGCACGAACTGCGAGCTGGACAGTGAAAAGGCGTTCCGCCGCGCGGGCGCGGAGACGGATGTGTTCGTCTTCCGCAACCTGACGGCGAAGGGCATCGAGGAATCCGTCGAGGCGCTGGTCAGGGGCATCAACGCCGCGCAGATCGTGATGCTGCCGGGCGGCTTCTCGGCGGGCGACGAGCCGGACGGTTCCGGCAAGTTTATCGCGACCGCGTTGCGCAACCCGCGCATCATGGAGGCGATTATGAACCTGCTGAATCAGCGCGACGGCCTGATGCTGGGCATCTGCAACGGCTTCCAGGCGCTCATCAAGCTCGGCCTTGTGCCGTATGGCGAGATTCGCACGATTCGGGAGGACGACCCGACCCTGACCTACAACACCATCGGCCGCCACGCCGCCACGCATGTGCGGACGGTCGTTTCCTCCGTCAAATCCCCGTGGATGGCGGGCGTGAACGTCGGCGACGTCCATCAGGTCGCGATTTCCCACGGCGAGGGGCGCTTCGTCTGCCGCGAGGCGCAGCTCAAGCAGCTGGTGGCCAACGGCCAGATCGTCACGCAGTATTGCACCATCGACGGCGTGCCCGCGGTGAAGATGCCGGAAAACCCGAACGGCTCGTATTGGGCGGTCGAGGGCATTTGCTCGCCGGATGGCCGCGTGCTGGGCAAGATGGGGCACAGCGAGCGCATCGGCGCGAACGTCGCCCGAATATCCCCGGCGAAAAGGATCAGAAGATTTTTGAATCCGGCGTGGCGTATTTTGGGTAAAGACAGCATAATCAGAAGGGCACATCGTGTTTTTCGCGGTGTGCCCTTTTTCAATCAAACTTTTCCCCGCCCTCGCGCGTATATAGGGTGAAGGATTCTTCAAGCAACAAAACGAAAGGGGGGCGGCGTATGGAATCAATGCGTTTTCCCGCATCGCAGAGGAAAATATGCAGGGGCTTTATCGGCTCAGCTTCAGCATTTTGCATACGCGCCACGACGCGCAGGATGCGGTTCAGCAGGGTCTGCTCCGTGCATGGGAAAGACGGGAGACGGCGAGACCCGAACAGATTCGCGCATGGCTGACCCGGATTGTCATCAACGAATGTCACAACATCCAGCGCAAGCGCATGCGCGTGGTGCTGATGGGTGAAATGCCGGAAATGGCCGCGCCGGAAGATACATACGAGGCGGAAGCGGAACTGCGAAGCGCCATAGACAGTCTGCCGGAAAAATTGCGCGTGCCGCTGCTGCTGCGCTATATGGAGCGCTATTCGGAAACGGAAATTGCGCGGACGCTCGGTGTGCCGGTGACGACCGTGAAAAATCGGCTTTTTCGCGCAAGGCGCGCGGTGCGCGCCAAGTTCGACGAGGAGGTGACGTTTGAGTGAAGCGTGTGATCGACGAAAAGACGCTGAAAGCGCTTTATCCGCCGATGGAAACGGCGTTTGAGACGCAGATGCGTCAAACCCTGCGCAGCCTGCCCGTCGAGCGCAGACATCGAGGCGCGCGGCGCAAGCCTGCCGCGGTTTTGGTTGCGGCGGCGGTGCTCGCGCTGCTGGCGGCAACGGCGCTGGCCATTGCGGCACTCAGCGGATTTTTTACAGAAGCGACGGCGCTGCCGTTAAATAGCAGCTATATGGAAAATTGGTCGCTGGGCGAAAAAGAGGCGGTGGCGGCGCTGCTGGTTCAATACGATTTGCCGGAGGATCGCGCGGCGTGGGAGGACGCGCTGCAAGAGAGCGGCGCAAGGCGGCGCGAGGCGGCGCTGGACGCGCTGTTTATCGAGCACTATGCGGTAACCTCCGGCGGAAGACGGAACATATCGCTGCACAGCATCATGCAGCAGGAGCTGGGCGAGCTTGACCCGGAATGGAGCTTGGAACAGAAGGCGGCGTATTCCGCGCTGGAAAGCGAATTTGAACTGGGCGGCGCCGACGAGGACGTCAACCTCCTGCCGGGGGAAGACGACATCCCACGCGAGGAAGCCGTGCAAATCGCCAAAGACGCGATTCAGGCGGCGTTCGGCTTTACGGATGAGCAGATGGAAAACGCCGCGCTGTGGGAACTGAGCTTTTTGGTGCACCGCTCGGAGCTGGGCGTGAAGCCGCCGTATTATTCCGTGTGCCTTGCGATTTGCGACGAGGCGAATGTGTGGAAAGCCGAATACGCGGCCATTTCCGGCGCGGGCGAGGTGCTCACGAGCGCGGACGGTTACCTTGGCGTGGAATCTCCGCAGGAAGCGGCGGCGGCGCTTCATACGGTTGCGTATTACCAGTCGGATGCGTTCGATCAGGACAGAGCACGCGAGCTGGCGCGCCATGGGCAGACGATCACGGCGATTGAGCCGCAGATCGTCACATGGGAAAATCAGCGGATTGACGAGCTGCTGACCCTGCAAAACGGAACGGTTTTGGCTGCGGGGCGGGAAATGGCGGAAAACAACCGGGATACGCGCAGGGTGTTCGCCGCCTGCATAAACGAAGATGGAGAGACGATCTGGCGCGCGACCCTCGACGCGCAGGAGAACGAACAGTGCAGCGTTACCGGCGCGATGCAGTTGGAGGACGGCCGGATTCAGTTGATGCTCAACCGAAGCCGCGAGGTGAACCATGAGTTTGAATATGATCTCTATGAACTGGCGACGCTGAGCGCGGACCGGGAACTGCTGGACAGGCGGCAGCTTCCGTCGGCCAGCGCGCTCAGCGGGCTGGATGCGGGCAGTCAGGAGGTTCTTTCTGCGATCCGGGTCACGGCGGGCTGATCGTCAGCGGCTCGGTCGGAACGAAAAACACGCCGTTTTATGCGCAGGTGGATGATCGCGGCGACGTGGTTTTTCATCTGGATATGCGCGAGACGGTCACGGGTCTGTATGCGACGCGGGACGGCTATGCGCTCGTCGGTTGGGACAAGGCCGAGCAGAGAACGCGGATGGCTTTTTATGACATGCAGGGGCAGAAAATCCGGGAAGCCAGAAGCGGATGCGCTGCCCGCGGGCTTCCATGTGACGAGCCTGTACCCGCAGGCGGATGGCACGATGTGGGCGGTGGATGATTCGCTGACAGCAGCGGAGGTGCAGAAGCTGCTCCGCCTGGATGAAAACGGGCGCGTCATGGAGGAATATGCCATGAATGAGAACATGGGCACGTCGGCGTTTCAGGAGGCCTTTATGCGCGTTGGCGGCACGGTTGCCCTGCTCAACCGCCATAAAACGAGCAGAGACGAGCAGACGAGCGCCACCCATTGCGGATTGATGGTTCTTCGAAACGGCAGGATGGAGGAAAGTGTATGTGCGCGGCATGGATTGGAGCAACCTCGATTTCAGCCGCCCCAAGGCGGCGGCATTTTCTCCGGAGAGCCGCAAGGTGTTCATATTCCAGCTCGGCGGACAGGACTATATCGCCGAAACGGGCGGATTTACCCCGGTTCTGTCTCAATGGGCGATTGTAGAGTTGCCGGAATAAGCGAAACCCCTTCCGATTCTGTGGGTCGGAAGGGGTTTTGTCTGCGCGGCGAACACATCGACGGGCACAAAAAAAGAAGGCTCATTCGCCTTCCGGTTTGACATCCGATTGTTTATCGCTCTGCGCCACGACGCGGCAAAGCTCGAGCATCAGCCGCTGGGACGCGGACGAGCAGCCGTTGGCGATTGCGGCGACGCTCTGGCCGAGCGATTCCGAACCGCGGCTCGGGCGCTGGGAAAAATCCTCCCCGATCATGCAGCCGTTGAGCAGGGCGGACAGCGAAACGTCGAGGACGGAAGCAATCTGCGCCAGCATCTCCAGCGAAATCGGGCGTTCGCCCCGCTCCAGACGGCCGAAATGAAGCTGGGAAATTTTCAGGCGGTCGGCGGCTTCCTCCTGCGTGATGTCAAGCGCGGTGCGCGCGGCGCGGATGTTGCGGCCGATGGCCTTGAACGAAACGAGCATGTCGAGTTCCTCCCGGGCAGATTGATGATATAAATATCATATCCCGAAAGGCTCAAAATGAACACGTCCCATTGTGTCAGATCATGTCAGTGTGGATGGAAAGGCGGCGAGATTATTTTGCAAATCGGGATGCGCGGGGCGGGAGGGCGCGTTTTGCGCGTCACAGGCTCAGCAGAATGTGGGCGCTGAACACGCCGTCCTTCGCGGCGATGGAGAGCGTGCCGTTGTGGCGCTTGACCGTTGCGGCAACGGAGGCCAGACCGACGCCGTGATCCTTTTTATGCGAGGTGGGCAGGCCGTTTGGGGCGAAGTCGATTTCACCGACATAGCCGTTTTCCACGGACAAGCCGAGCATCGCGCCGCCGATCATGCCGGAAACCACCCGAACCTCTCGCGCCTCGACGGGCAGGGCGCAGACGGCGCGCAGCGCGTTTTCCAGCAGATTGCCCAGCATCATGCACAGATCGACCTCGTCGAGCGGCAGGCGCTCGGGCAGATCGAGCCGCCAGGATATCCGCGTGTTCTGGGTCTCGGCGATGCGCTGATAGTGGCCGGCAATCGCGTCCAGCGCGGCGTTGGCGCAGAGCATCGTGTGCGGGGAGGCCAGCCGCCCCTCGTATTCGGCCAGATAGTCGTTCAGCTTGTCGTATTTCTTCGCCTCGCTCAGTCCGGCGATTACGTGCAGATGTTGGCGGAAATCGTGACGGAGCTGCCGGGTCGCGTCCATGTGCTCGCGCAGCTCACGGTATCGCGTGTTCTCCATGCTCAAAAGCTGGTTCTGCGCGTGCAGCTCGGCGGCCTCGCTCATCTTTCGGGTGGTGAGGTAGACGAAGTAATAAAACCAGAACAGAAGGCTCAGAAAGCTGATGAGCAGCACGATGCTGATTTCCCGCACGCGCCCGGTCAGCACGACGGCGGGGTATATCGGCGTCATCCAGATGAACAGGCCGGTCAGAAACAGCGGCGCGACGAACAGCGCGCGCCAGATGGCGCTGAAGCTGACGTTGCAGAGCATCAATGAATTTTCCTGCGAAAGAGCAGCGAAAAAACCAGCAGAACGGCGAACGTGAGGGCCAGACCGATCAGCCCGGAGGGGAACGTGAACACCGGCTGGTCGTTGTGCAGCTCGAGCGGCGCGCAGAGATAGCAGCTCAGCGTGGCGGAAAAGGAGGCGAGCATCGTGGCGGTGAAAAAGACGAACAGCGCCTTGGACGGCGGCAGCGCGACCGATTTCAGATAGAGCAGCAGGAAGAGCAGCAGGGCGGGGAACAGCAGCGCGTTGACGGAAAGCTGAAAGCGGCAGCAGGCCAGCGCGCCGATTCCGACGAACGCCGTGACGCCCAAAGCGCCGAGTGCGGCGAGCTTTTTGAGCGGCAGGCGCAGAAAGCCGGAAAGCGGCAGATAGCACAGCAGCGCGAACGGACAGCAGATGGCCAACTTGGCGGCATAGCGGGCGAAAAGCATGGCTGTTACCCCCTTTTCATGCGCTTGATCTGGTATTCGGAGAAGCGGTTGACTAAATCGAGCCGGTTGCGCTGGCGCAGGGGGAAGCGCAGGCCGTCGGTCAGCAGGATGCTGTCGCCGTCGAGCTTGAGCACCTCGTCCATGTTGACGAGCACGCCGCGGTTGCAGGGCAGAAAGCGCTCGTCCCCGCGCAGGGCGGCCTCCAATTCGGAGAAGGTCTGCGAGCTTTTCAGGCATGCGCCGGAAACCGTGAAGATGTCCAGCGCGTGCCCGTGGGAGGTGACGGCGACAATCTGCCCGTGCGGCAGGCGGATGGTCTGGCGCGGCAGGTGGATTTCGACGAGCTGCTCGCTCTCCTCCATCAGCCGAATCGCCCCGGAAAGCACGTGATCGAGCCGGGCGGCGCTGTAAGGCTTCACCAGATAATCAAACGGGTGAATCGGAAACGCATCGAACGCATATTCCTTCGAAGAGGTCAGGAAGACGATCAGGCAGCGCGCGCTCCGCTTGCGCACCCGCTGCGCAACCTCGATGCCGTTCATGCCCTCCATGCAGATATCCAGAAAAACGAGCGCGTCGTCCCCCGGCGTAAAGCCGCTCAGAAAAGCTTCCCCGCTGTCAAAACAGGCGATGCTCGCGCCGTCCGGAACGCGAACCAGCAGATCCTGCCGGAGCAGCTCGCGCGTCTGAGCCTGGTCATCGACGATAGCAATGCGTATGTTCATGGCAAACACCCTTCCTCCGCAAGTGACGATAGACTCAGTATACCATAAACGGCCGCGCGCCGCGCGTAAATATTTGGGAAAAATGCCTGCTGTTCGTGCAGAAAAAACGTCGTTCGCGCAAAAATGCTTGCATGAATCGCGCTATTGGTCTATACTGAGCGTGACCTAAAAAATGATCGAAAGATCGACGAAAAGATGGTTTTTCCCATGAAAAAGATGCTTGCGATGCTGCTGGCCGTGCTGACCCTGTGCTTCGGCGCCGCCGCGATGGCCGAGAGTGTTCCCGAGGCGGATGCCGCCGCCGAGCAGGCCGCGCTGACCGACCTGACCGCCGAAGGCCAGTTGATTCAGGCTGAGAGCTTCCAGTTCTATATCCCGGCCGACTGGGAGACGGTTGAGCTGAATGACGAGGAGATCGCCGAGGGCTATGTCTTTGCCGCCGCTTCCGCGGACGGTGCGAACAGCCTGGTCATCACCTACGCCGCGATGGATGCGGCGATGACCGCCGAAGAGGCGCAGCCGGGTCTGGCCGAGGTCTATCCGACCGCGACCGTGCAGGATCTCAACGGCACTTCCGTCGTCGCGTTCCACGACGCGGAGGAGGATGTGCTGGGCATCGTCGTGATGGATACCGTCGATGCGGGCTACTACATCTTCATGTTCACCCCGGCTTCCGACGAGGCGTTCCTGCCGGTGGCTGACGCGATTGCCGCTTCCTTCACCGCGGCTCAGTAAAAGAGCATCGGTCAAGCGATAAGTGCGATTCCTTAACAAAGCATTTGTAAAAGAGGCTGTCAAGCAAAAACTTGACAGCCTCAGTTTGTTGACATAAGCAAACTTGGCTTGAATAGCAAAATCAAGAAATTCAGCCATTCTTTCATTTGCGGAAAGGGCTATTCTCCCCCTTCGGGGGGAATAGCTTTTTCTGCAGTCCGGGCTGTTAAGCAAAAAACTTGACAGCCCCTTTTCTATTCTGCCGAAAAGGCCGCGATGGCCGCGTCCAGCGCCGCAACCGAGCGGATGGCCTGCCGCCGGGTGAGAAGCTGACGGCGCACCTGCGAGGGCGCGTGTTCAAATAAGCGCCGCGCGTGGGAATCGCTTTCCAGCAGCGCGTAGAGATTCGGATATACGTTCAAGAAGCGTCACCTCCCGATGCGCCTAGTGTGCGCCGGGCGGGGGACGCTTATTCTCTGCCCGCACTTGACGCTTCTTAGAGGGGAGCGATATAATATAAAACCAGTGAAGCATGGAATGACCAGCAATCAATTTCGAAAGCGGGAGATGCGGGAACACCGGGTTCCTGCCGGGTCGTAGGGCGAAGCCCCAAACGTGACCCTGAACATACCCAAAAAAGGAGCAGAGATGACACCGATGGATGCGGCGCGCGCGGCGCTCAAAGAGGTTTTGGCTACGACGATTTTCGCCCCGGACAGGAGGACGCGGTGGCCGCCATTCTGCGCGGGCGCGACGTGATGGCCGTCATGCCCACCGGCGCGGGCAAGTCGATCTGCTACCAGATTCCCGCGCTCGTGCTGGAGGGCGTCACGCTCGTCGTCTCGCCGCTCATTTCGCTGATGCGCGATCAGGTGTTCGCGCTGCTGCAAAACGGCGTTCGCGCGGCGTATCTCAACAGCTCCCTGACCCCGCGCCAGTATGCGCTCGCGCTGGAGAACGCGCGGCGCGGCACGTATAAAATCATCTACGTCGCGCCGGAGCGGCTGCTGACCGATTCGTTCCTCAGCTTTGCGAAGGGCGCGAAAATTGCGCAGGTCGTCGTCGATGAGGCGCACTGCGTCAGCCAGTGGGGGCAGGATTTCCGCCCCGGCTATCTGCAAATCGCGCCGTTTCTGCGCGAGCTGCCCCAGCGGCCGCGCCTGAGCGCCTTCACCGCGACGGCGACGCAGGCCGTCCGCGCGGACATCATCCGGCTGCTGGAATTGCAGAATCCATACGACATTCTGACGGGATTTGACCGGCCGAATCTCTTTTTTGAGGTGCGCAGGGCGAAGGATCGCGACGCGGAGCTGCGCCGCTTTCTGGCGGAGCACCGGGGGCAGAGCGGCGTTGTCTACTGCGGTACGCGCAAGGGCGTGGAGGAAGTGACCGCCATGCTGAACGACTGCGGCGTGGACGCGGTGGGCTACCACGCGGGGATGGCCGACGAGCTGCGCGCCAAAGCGCAGGAGGATTTCGTCGCCGACCGCGCGCCGGTGATCGTGGCGACCAATGCGTTCGGCATGGGCATTGACAAATCCAACGTTTCCTTCGTCGTGCACTATAACATGCCCAAGGATTTGGAGAGCTATTATCAGGAGGCGGGGCGCGCGGGGCGCGACGGCGAGGACGCGGTCTGCTGCCTGCTGTATCAGCCGGGGGACGTGCGGCTGAACACCTTTTTGATCGACCACGCGCAGGATATGAGCCAGATGGACGAGCAGACGCGGCAGATCGTCACCGCGCGCGCCAAGGAGCGCCTTCGGCAGATGACGTTTTACGCCACGGGCGGCGGCTGTCTGCGCGCGAAAATCCTCCAATATTTCGGCGAGAAGGTCGAAAAGCCGTTCTGCGGCAACTGCTCGGGCTGCATGGCGCGCGAGGAGGAGCGCGACGTGAGCCGTCAGGCCGGGCAGATCGTCGCCGCCGTGATCGCGATGAACGGGCGATACGGCAAGGCGACGGTGGCGCGCGTGCTCTGCGGTCAGGCGGACGCGAGGCTGCGCGAGCGCGGGCTGGATAAGCTCTCCGCCTTTGGCAGCATGAAGGCCGAGGGCGAGGCCAACGTGCGCGCGATGATCGACGAGCTGATCGCGGGCGACGTGCTGACGGTGACGGAGGGGGATTATCCGCTGCTCCGGGAGGGCGCTTACGCCCGCGACGTGCTGCGCGGGGATATGCCCATCCGCATGGCGCTGCTGCCGACGGACGCCGCGCCGGAAATCAAGCGCCGCGTGAAGCAAAAGGAATTTGTCAACAAGGCGCTGTACAGCCGCCTGTCCGACCTGCGCAAGCAGATTGCCATGGATCAAAACGTGCCGCCGTTCATCATCTTCACCAACGCCACGCTCAAGGATATGGCGGCCAAAGCGCCGCGCACGCGCGCGCAGATGCTCCGCGTCGCGGGCGTTGGCGAGGGGAAGATGCAGCGTTACGGCGACGCATTCCTGCGGGAAATCGCCGCCTACGAGGAGGATGAAGCGTGAAAAAGGAGAGAGGGCTTGCGCTGGCGGCCTGCGCGGCGCTGGCCGCGCTGATGCTGCTGTTCGCCTCCCAGTGTTCGCCGCTGTACCCGATCAACCTCTGGGACGACGCAAACTGCCTGCTGACGGTCGGGCGGGTGATGCGGCGCGGGGGCGTGCTCTATCGGGATATCTACGAGCAAAAAGGGCCGCTGCTCTATCTGATTCACGCGCTGGCGGCCTGCATTTCCGATACGAGCTTTTGGGGCGTGTACGCACTGGAAATCCCGGCGCTGACGGCGGCGCTGTATGCAGCCTACCGCCTTCTGCGGCTGAGGACGGGCGCGGGCTTCGCGCTCGGCGCGGCGGCGGTCTGGGGCGCGCTGACGGTGACCGGCGGCGCGTTTATGCGCGGGGACAGCGCGGAGGAATTCTGTCTGCCGCTGCTGACGGCGGCGCTGGCGCTGGCCTATGCCGAATACGGCAGGCGCGCCAGACCGATGCGCGCAAAGCGGCTGCTGCTCTGCGGCGTGCTGGCCGGGGGTATCGCGACGATCAAATATACGCTGCTTGGCGCGATGGTCGGGCTGTGCGCCGTCGAGGGCGCGCTGGCGCTGAAGGAAGGCGGCGTGCCGCGCGCGCTGAAAAGCGCGGGCGTGTTTCTGGCGGGCATGGCGATTCCGATTCTGCCGTGGGTGATCTATTTCGCGGCGAACGGCGCGCTCCGCGACGCTTACACGGCGTATATCTACAACAACGTCTTTCTGTACGGCGGCGAGGCCGCGTCGTGGGCAGAGGCTGGGCGAGCTGGCGCGCTACGTTCAAAAAAACGCGCTGTGGGCGGTTCCGGCCGCGCTGGGGCTGGCTGCGCTGGCGGCGGATCGGGGCAGAAACCGCCGCCGTCCGGCTCTGCGTCGCGGCGATGGCGGCCGGTCAGTTTGCGGCGGTGTTCTTCGTCGGGCGCGTATGGGCGTACAGCCTGCTGGCGCTGGCGGCGTTCGGCGTGATCGGCTGCATGCAGCTCCATCGCGCGCTGAAAAAATCGGCTGTCCGCGCGGGAAAAAGGCGCTGACGGCGGCGGCCTGCGCGGCAAGCCTGCTGCTGGCGTGGTTCGCCACACCGAACGCATTTCTGCGCGGGCAGAAGCTCGAGCAGCTCGCGCAGGGGCGGCTGGCCGCGGCCATGCCGGAGGGCGCGACGCTGCTGCAATACAGCCACCTCGACGACGGGCTGTATCTGGCGGCGCATACGCTCCCGCGGGAAAAATACTTCGTTTTGCTGAACGTGCAGCTCGAGGCCATGCGCGACGCGCTCGACCGCGCCGTGCGCGAGGCCGTCCCGGATTATGTGCTGGTCAGCTGGCGGGAGCTTCCGGCGGAATTTGACCGATACGAGTTGATTGCTTCCGACGTGGGCTATGACGACGACAACCGGCTGAATAAAACGCTGTATCTGTACAGGAGGAAGAGCGAATGAAAAGGGCGTTCCCCGCGCTGCTGGCGCTGCTCTGCGCGACGCTGGCGCTGCTGATTGCGACGACCAGCTCGCCGCTGTACGCCGCCAATTTTTGGACGGATACGAACATCTATTTCACCATCGGGCGCGGCATGACGCGCGGGCTGATGCCCTATCGCGATCTGTTTGACCACAAGGGGCCGCTGCTGTTCATGCTCTACGCGCTGGGGGCGGCGATTTCGGATACGAGCTTCATCGGCGTGTTCATTCTGGAGGCGCTGAGCCTCGCGGCGGTGGTTTACGCGGGCTGGCGGACGGTTTCGCTCTTCGGCGAGGGGCGGCTGACGCTGCTGAGCATGCCGATTCTGGCGGCGGTCGTCTGCTGCTGCACGGCGTTCACGCAGGGCGGAAGCGCAGAGGAATTCGCGCTCCCCGCGCTGGCGGCGGGCGTGTATCTGGCGCTGGCGCTGATGGTGCGGCCGGGGGAAGCGGACGGACGGCGCGCGTTGGGCTTCGGCGCGGCGGCGGGCTGGGTTTTCCTCATCAAATACACGGATATCGGGCTGTTCGCGGGGCTGGGGATCGGCCTGCTGGCGTTTGTGTGGCGGCGGGAAGGTTTTGGCCGCGCGCTGGCTTCGGCGGGGCGGATGCTGCTGGGCGCGCTGCTGGTCTGCGCGCCGGTAGCGGCGTATCTGGCGGCCAACGGGGCGCTGGGCGCCTGCGTGGAGGTCTACTTCATCCAGAACCTGTTTGATTACAGCGGCGCGCCGATGAGCCTGAGCGGCCACGTTTATAACGCGCTGGCGTATCTGCGCACACAGAGCGCGATCAACCCGGCGGTGGTGCTCCTCGTCGCGCTGGGGATGGTCTTTCTCCTGCTTTGGGCGGCGAAAAGGCACGAAAAGGGCATGGCTTGGCAGGCGCTGGCGCTGCCGATGGGCGCGGGGCTGCTGCTGCTGACCTGCTATTGGGGCGAAATGGCGCACCCGTATTATGCGCTGGTGTTCGCGGGACTCTGCGCGCCGGGGCTGATTCCGCTGGCGTGGCTGGCCGGCTGGGCGGAGAAGCGCGGGCTGCTCGCGCGGCGCTGCCGCTGGCAGGGCGCGCTGGCGATTGTGCCGGTCTGCATGGGGCTCTGCCGCGCCGTGCCGCTGATGCGGGTGAAGAAGGCGGACATGGCGCAGACGGTCTTCGCGGAGATCATAAACCGGGAGGAAGCGCCGACGCTGCTGGACATCACCAGCCTGGATCAGGGGTTTTATCTGGCGGCGGGGATCGTGCCAAACTGCCGGTACTTCGCCGACAACAATTTGCAGACGCAGGAAAAGCGGGACGCGATTGCGTCGTATCTGGCCGAGGGAAGGACGCAGTTTGTCGTGACGCGCTATGCCGACCCCGGCGAGGCATACGAACTGATCGCCGAGGCCGACGGCGTGTTTGACCTGAACGACATGCGGCATTACAAGCTGTATAAGAGGAAAGAGCCATGAGCGACACGAGAATTTCGGAAAAAGCGCTGCGCGCGTTTATGGAGCGCGCCTACGAAAAAGAGGGCTTTGAGGCGGAGGAAGCCCGACAGATTGCCGACGATGCTGATGCAGGCGGATCTGTTCGGCATCGAGAGCCACGGCGCGCAGCGGATGATGTATTACCACCAGAACATCAAAAGCGGGAGCGTCGATGTGCGCGCGCGGGGCGGAGGTTCTGCGCGAAACGCCGGTTTCCGCGCTGATGGACGGCCATTTCGCGATGGGGCACCTGACGGCGGCGAAGGCGATGCGCATGGCCATTGAGAAGGCGAAAACGGCGGGCATCGGCATGGTCGTGGTGCGCAACTCGTCGCATTACGGCATTGCGGGCTACTACCCGCTGATGGCCGAGCGCGAGGGGCTGGCGGCGTTTTCGATGACCAACACCGGGCCGATCATGGTGCCGACGTTCGGGCGCGAGATGATGCTGGGCACGAATCCGATGGCGTTCTGCATGCCCGCCGATCCGTATCCCTTCTGGTTCGACGCATCCACGACGGTGGTGACGCTGGGCAAGGTGGAGGTTTACAACAAGCGCGGCAAGCCCATGCCCGAGGGCTGGACGATCGACGGCGCGGGGCAGCCGTGCAGCGACGCGCACAGGATGAACGAATCCATCCTGAACGGCGGTCTGGGCGGGATTCTGCCCCTCGGCGGCGAGGGCGAGCGGACGAGCGGCCACAAGGGATACGGGCTGGCCATCATGGTGGAGGCGCTGACGGGCGTGCTGGCGCAGGGCATGCTCAGCCCGGAGATGTGCGGCGCGCACGGCGACCACACGAGCCATTTCTTCATGGCGTTCGACCCGGCGATGTTCGGCGACCCGGCGGCGATCCGCGCGCGGATGAGCGGCTACTTGCAGGCGCTGCGCGAGAGCGAGAAAGCGCCGGGCTATCCGCGCATCTACACCCCCGGCGAGAAGGCGCACGAGGCGCAGCGGGACAGGCTGCAAAACGGCGTTCCGGTGGAGGAAAACACGCTGGCGGAGCTGCGGCAGATCGCGCGCGAATTGGGGATTGAGGGTGTGTAAGCCATGCGGAAGATGACGCAGGGGGAGCATTGCGCGCCACCTCATCGCCTATGCGCTGCCCCTGATTCTGGGCAACCTGTTTCAGCTCACCTACAACGCGGTGGATTCCATCGTCATCGGCAAATTCGCGGGGGAAAACGCGCTGGCGGCGGTCAGCGCGGCGAACCCGGTGATGACGATTATGATTCTCGGCGTATCGGGCGTGAGCATCGGCGCGTCGGTGCTGATGAGCCGGTTTTACGGCGCGGGCGACGAGGACGCGCTGCGCCGCGAGGTCGCCACGACGATCGTTTTCGGCGGCGCTGCGTCGGTCGCCGTGTTTCTGCTCGGCTGGCCGCTGAGCGGGCCGGTGCTGCGGCTGATGCGCGTGCCGGTGAAATTCTGGCGATGGCGACGCGCGATTTGCAGGTGATCTTCGTCGGATTCCTGTTCACGTTCCAATACAACATTCTGGCGGCGGCGCTCCGGAGCGTCGGCGACAGCAAAACGCCGGTGATCTTTCTGGCGCTGGCGAGCGTGATGAACGCGGGGCTTGACGTGCTGCTGGTGGCGGTCTTCCGCTGGGGCGTGGTCGGCGCGGGCGTTGCGACGGTGATGGCGGAGGGAATCAGCGCGCTGCTGTGCGCGTGGCACATTTACCGGCGGATTCCGCTGCTGCATCTGGCGCGGCGCGAGCTGAAAATCGACAGGCGGCTGCTGCGGGAAACGGTTTCCTCCGGCGCGATTACGGCGATGCAGCAGGCGTGCCAGCCGATTGGCAAGGCGCTGATTCAGAGCGTGATGAACGCGCAGGGCGTGAGCGTGATTGCGGCGTTCAACGCGGTGAGCCGGGTGGATGATTTCGCCTGCATCCCGGAGCAGAGCATTTCCTCGGGGATGATGACCTGCATCGCGCAGAACAGGGGCGCGGGGGAGCACGCGCGCGTGGGCGAAACCCTGAGGCGCGGCATGGCGATAGAGGCGGCCTACGGCGTTTTGATCTGCGCGGCGGTTCTGCTGGCGAAGGAGCCGGTGATGCGGCTGTTCGCGGCGCAGGACAGCGTGCGGATGGTGAGCATGGGCGTGGATTATCTGACGCTGATGGCGTTTTTCTACATCCTGCCGGGGATCACGAACGGCATACAGGGGTATTTTCGCGGCATGGGCGAGATGAAGACGACGCTGACGGCGACGTTCATTCAGATTTCGATCCGCGCGCTGGTGGTGGCCGTGCTTGTGCCGCGCATCGGATTGAACGGCGCGGCGTGGGCCTGCGCCGTGGGCTGGAGCGCGATGCTCTGCTATACCTTCGCGCGCTATCGCCGGGTGCGGGAAAACGAATAGGACAGAACAGAGAACGAGACAAAAAACGTCGGGGCGGCTTGAACCGCTCCGGCTTTTTTTGTGCAGAATTTACTTTTTTAATCCAATAAAGATAGAAGATGAACATGTCTTGGGGTATGAGCTTTTTTCAGACTTAACAAAAATGAGGAACGTGTTATGATAAAAACAGAAGGATACCGAAAGGAATGGAAAGCGATGAAGGGCAATCTGATTTTGATTCATGGCGGCGGGCCGACGGCCGTGATCAACGCATCGCTGGCGGGGGCGACCCGTCAGGCGAAGAAAGAGCCGAACGTTGACCGGATTCTGGCGGCCATCGGCGGCACGGGCGGCCTCATGCGCGGGCAGGTGCGCGACCTGACCGATATCACCGAGGAGGGAGCTCGCGCTGCTGGAACGCACGCCCGGAAGCGCCATCGGCACATCCCGCGACGCGCTGGAGGAACCGGAATACCGCCTGCTGGCGGAAAAATGCGTGGAGCTGGGCGCAAAATATGTGCTGATGAACGGCGGAAACGGCACGATGGACGCCTGCGGCAAGCTCTGCCGGATGCTGGCGGGCACGGACATCCGCGTGATGGGCATCCCCAAGACGATGGACAACGATATCGCCGTGACGGATCACGCGCCGGGGTTCGGCAGCGCGGCGCGGTATATCGCCCAGAGCGTCGCGGAGGTGACGGCGGATGTTCGCGGCCTGCCGATTCACGTGGTGGTGATCGAGGCGAGCGGGCGCAACGCGGGCTGGATCACCGCGGCCAGCGCGCTGGCGCGGCAGGCGGGCGTGGACGGCCCGGATCTGATCTATCTGCCGGAAAGGCCGTTTGACGAGGCGCAGTACCTGCGGGACGTTCAGAAGCTGATCGAGGAAAAGCGCGGCGTGGTCGTCGTCGCGAGCGAGGGGCTCAAGGATAAGGACGGCAAGCCGATTGTCGAGCCGGTGTTCAAGGTCGGGCGCGCGACGTACTTCGGCGACGTATCGGCGCATCTGGCGAATCTGGTCATCAAGCACCTGGGCTACAAGGCGAGAAGCGAAAAGCCGGGTCTGCTCGGGCGCGCGTCGATTGCGCTGTCCTCCGACGTGGACAGGCGCGAGGCGATTCTGGCCGGAGAGGAAGCGGTGCGCGCGGCCTGCGCGGGCGAAAACGGCAAGATGGTCGGCTTCATCCGCGAGAGCACGAGCCCCTATCGGGTGCGCACGACGCTCATCGACGTGAACGACGTGATGCTGGTGGAAAAGAAAATGCCGGACGAATACATCAACGAGGCGGGCAACGGCGTGACGCAGGCCTTCCTTGACTGGTGCGCCCCGCTGATCGGCGAGCCGCTGGGCAAACTGATTTCGCTGAGGTAAGGGCTACGTTGGGGCGCTGCCCCAAACCCCGGAAGGAACCTGAGGTTCCTTCACCTCCCACATTTGCCTTGCGGCATGCCGCGTGGCAAAGGATGGGGTTTGGGGTCAAAGACCCCAAGCGGGTTCGGGCGGCAGCCCGGCACAGCCCTAAAGGATGATGAAATTTCACCCTTTTGAATTGGCGGAATTTGACGTATAATCAAAACATCAAAAGACATTTTATCACAGAATGAACAAGGAGAAAGACATGGAAAACAAGAATAGGAAAGGGAGCCTCGCGGATCGGATTCCGCATCAGGTCTGGCTGCTGATCTCGTTCGCGGCGGCTATGGCGCTGTGGACGCTGCTATCCGTCATCCCGGCGACCTCCCGCGCGTTCCCGAACGTGTTCAAGGTGCTCGGCTCGATCAAGACCATGATCGACCGCGGCGTGCTCTGGAAGGATATCTCTTCGAGCCTGATCTCGGTGATCTCCGGCTACGCGCTGGGCTTTGTCATCGCGCTGCCGGTCGCCATCCTGATGGCATGGTATAAGCCGGTTCGCTTCGTCATCGAGCCGTGGATTCAGTTCATCCGCAACATCCCGCCGCTGGCCTATGTGCCGCTGATCGTCATCGCGGCGGGCGTCGGCCGCAAGCCGCAGATCATCGTCATCACCATCGCCTGCTTCCTGATTATGTGCGTGACCATCTATCAGGGCGTCATCAACGTGGATGAAACGCTGATTAAGGCGGCGCGCGTGCTCGGCGCGACGGACAAGGATATCTTCATCCGCGTCATCGCCCCGGCGACCCTTCCGTTCATCCTGACGGCCATCCGCCTCGGCGCTTCCGTTGCGCTGACGACGCTGATCGCCGCCGAATCCACCGGCGCGATGGCCGGTCTGGGCATGCGCATCCGCAGCCTCAACAACTCGTTTGAAGCCGCGCCGATGCTGCTGTACATCATCATCATCGGTATTCTGGGCATCACGATTGAAAAGCTCATCAAGACTGCGGAAAGGAGGCTGACGTCATGGCAGGAGAAGCGCGAAATCTGACCGAAAACAACGTTCGCGTCAAGATTGACAACGTGCGCAAGGTGTTCAACACCCGCAACGGCGAGATGGTCGCCCTCAACGGCGTGAGCCTTGACATTCACAACAACGAATTCATCTGCGTGGTCGGCCCGTCCGGCTGCGGCAAATCCACCCTGCTGAACATCATCGCGGGTCTGACCGAGCCGACCAGCGGCAAGGTCTACTGCGACGGCAAGGAGGTCACCGGCACCGGCACGGAGCGCGGCGTGGTCTTCCAGCAGTACGCGCTGTTCCCGTGGCTGACGGTGAAGAAGAACGTCATGTTCGCGCTGGAAATGCGCGGCGTGAAGGGCAAAGAGGCCGAGGAAGAGGCGCTCAAGAAGTATCTGGCGATGGTCGATCTGGTCAAGTTCGCGGATCACTATCCCAAGGAGCTTTCCGGCGGCATGAAGCAGCGCGTCGCCATTGCCCGCGCCTACGCGGCGAACCCCGATGTGCTGCTGATGGACGAGCCCTTCGGCGCGCTGGACGCGCAGACCCGCACCCAGCTGCAGACCGAGCTGCTGAAGACCTGGGAGAATGAGAAGAAGACCTGCTTCTTTATCACCCACGATGTGGACGAGGCCATCATTCTGGCGCAGCGGGTCATCATCATGAGCGCCCGCCCCGGCCGCATCAAGGACATCGTGGACATCGACATTCCCTATCCCCGCACCCAGGAAACCAAGCTGACCCCGGAATTCAACGAGCTGAAGAACCACATCTGGAGCCAGGTCTATCAGGAGTATCTGGCGGTCAGAAAGTAAAACGTCCCCAAGCGGATTGGCAAATTCCGCTTCAATAAAAAAACGACAAATTCGGGAGGTAACAACATGAAGAAACTCATCGCTGTGCTGCTGGCGCTGTCCTGCATGCTCATCGGGGCTGCGGCTGTCGCCGAGACCCTGAACATCGCCTACATGCCCAACTACGGCAGCCTCTGGTCTGTGGAGACCGCGATCAACAAGGGCTACTTTGAGGAAGAGGGTCTGACCATCAACCTCGTCGAGTTCGCCGACGGCCCGACCATCATCGCGGCCATGGAAAGCGGCTCCATCGACATGGGCTACATCGGCCAGGGCGCACACAAGCTGTGCATCAACGGCCGCGCTTCCATCTTCGCGCTGAGCCATATCTCCAACGGTGACGCGCTCATCGGCGGCAAGGGCATTACCACGGTGGAAGACCTGAAGGGCAAGGTTGTGGCCTACTCCTCCGGCACGTCCTCCGAGGACATCCTCAAGAACTCCCTCGACAAGGCCGGCATGACCATGGACGACATCAAGGCGATGGACATGGACGCTTCCGCCATCGTGACCGCGATGCTCTCCGGCGGCGTGGACGCCTGCGCGACCTGGAGCCCGAACAGCCTCAAGATCCTTGAGGAGATGCCGGACGCAGCCAAGCTGACCGATAACATGACCTTCAGCGACACCACCGTTTCTCTGGCGAGCTGGATCTGCATGCCGAAGTACGGCGAGGAGAACCACGACCTGCTGGTTCGCTTCACCCGTGCGCTGTTCAAGGGCATGGACTACAGCGCGAACGAGCACTATGACGAGGTCAGCGAGTGGGTTTCCAAGCAGACCGCGACCGATTATGAGTCCGTTTACAACCAGCGCGGCGACGCGCAGTGGCTGACCGGCGCGGAAGTGGCCGCGGGCGCTGCCGACGGCACCGTTGCCAAAGTACTACGAGCTCCAGCGCGACAACTTCGTGAAGGCTGGCGCGGTGGAGAAGGATCCGGCGCCGGACGTTTCCGAGTACGTGCTCTTCGACGTGATGATCGAGGCCGGCAAGTAATTCCGGGAAGCGAAAACAAAACTGAAAGCCTGGCATTAGGCCACCCTTCTGCGGGTCGGCCTAATGCCTTTTGACACGGGGACGGCGGCAGGCCGCCCGCGCGCGGGCCTCGGCTAAACGGGCGCGCGTTCAAAGAGGATTTCCGCAAAAAAAGGCGAACATTATCAGACAGAAGAAATCGGAGGCGGATCATTCCATGCTGTTTGTGCTCATCGTGCTGCTGCTTGTCGCGTCCGTTTTTGTGCTGCTGATGAAGAAGAACCGGGAATCGCTGTGCCTGCTGGGCATGTGCTGCAGCCTGATGGTGCAGTTTTCCGGCATCCTGATTTTCATTGCCAAAAAGGGCGGATATTCCAGAAGCATCATCAATTTTCTCTTTTTTTCGCAGGCGCTGAGAAATAAGCTGCAATACCTGTTTATCACGCTGGACGCGCTGGGCTACATCATCGCGGTGGGGCGCTATCTGTTCCCGCTGTTTTTGCTGGAAAGCGCGCTGCAATACTCGATGATCGGCTGGATCAGGCGGCACCCCGATATCCAGAAATGGATCTGCGTGCTGCCCGCGGCGACGCTGGCGGTGTATCTCCCGCCGGTGTTCCGCTTCATTGTGAACCGGTGGCCGGTCATGCACTCCGTGCTGGTCGAGGGCTCGTACTGGTGGATCACCGCGTATGTGGCGGTCGCGCTGGTGCTGATGATTCAGGAGCTTTTCGCCATCACGATGCGCTTTTGCCGAAAGCAGTTCGTGGGCATTGTCGGCTGCCATCTGGCGCTCAGCGGGCTGTATCTGCTCTACTGCGGGCAGGACCCCGCGCAGGTCTATCAGTTTTACAGCTACGACTATATCTGGAACAAGGGCATCGGCTATCTGCAATACGCGCCGACGATCGCGGGATATGTGACCATCGTGGTCGTCAACGTCATCTGCGGCGTGCTCGGCACGATCAGCCTGCTGCACTACACGCAGGATTCGTTCCTCAGCGATCAGGAGGAGATGGCGCTGGAGCGCAAGTTCGACATCGCGCGAACGGGCGCGTCTGTGTTCGTCCATTCCATCAAAAACCAGCTTCTGGCCAACCGCATCCTCGAAAAGCGCATCTCGCAGGAGCTGGACAAGCCGGAGCCCGACCTGAGCCGCGTCCGCGCCTGCGTGAAGCAGCTTCAGGAGAGCAACGAAATGCTCATTTCGCGCAGCGAGGAGCTGTATCGCACGGTCAAAAACAAGTCCGTGACGCTGGTGCCGACGACGCTGGGGCAGATTCGGGGAGACGACGCTGGAGCGATTCAAGCGCAAATACCCGGATGCGCTGCTGGAATGTCGGTTAAACGAGAGCGAGACGGTGCTGGCGGACGGCAACTACCTGAGCGAGGCGCTGTATAACCTGCTGACCAACGCATGGGAAGCGAACGTGGACGCGGGGCACGGGGACAGGCCGATCCGGCTGTCGAGCAGCCGGGAGCGGCTGTACGTCGTGCTGGAGGTTCGCGACGAGGGATGCGGCATGACCAAGGCCGAGCAGAAAAAGATTTTCGAACCGTTTTATTCATCCAAAAACAGCAACACGAGCTGGGGCATGGGGCTTTATCACGTGCGCACGATTGTGCGGGCGCATGTGGGCAGTCTGCGGGTGGAGAGCAAGCCGGGGCGGGGAACATCCTTCTTCGTGCTTCTGCCCAAATATGTGCAGGACAGGTGATGAAATGATGAAGATACTGATTGCGGATGATTTCGAGCTGCTTCGGGAGGACCTTTGCGACACCCTCGGCGCGCAGGCGGACATGGAGGTGGTCGGCGCGGCGCAGAGCGGCGCGCAGGTCGAGGAGATGGCCGCGCGGCTTGACTTTGACGTGCTGCTCATCGACATCGAGATGGAGAACACGACGGCGGGGATTCGCGCCGCGGAAAACATTCTGGCCGAGAAGCCGGACACCATCGTGATTTTCCTGACCGCGCACGAGACGGAGAACATGATTCTCATGTCCATGGGCGCGGGAGCGGTGGATTACGTCGTCAAGGGCTGCGCGGAGGAGGAACTGCTCGAACACATCCGCAAGGCCTACGAGGGCGAGCCGATGCTCGACGCGCGAGTGCAGCATATGGTGCTCAAGGAATATTCCCGCCTGCGCCGCTCGGAAAAGAGCCTGCTGTTTTTCATCAACAACGTGTCCCAGTTGACCCCGGCGGAGCGGAGCCTTGTGCGCTATCTGCTCGACGGGATGAAGGTCAAGGATATCGCGGCGGCGCGGTGCGTCGAGGTGGTGACGGTCAAAACCCAGATCAAGGGGCTGCTGCGCAAATTCGGCTGCACGAGAACCAAGGAAATTGTTGAAATGATACACGAACTGGGCGTAGAGCATTTGTTTTAACTCCCTTTAGTCACGGCTACGCCGTGACTAAAGGATCATATTCGAAGGATCATATTGAAGGAACATTAAGGAGGAGCATGATGAACATGAATTATTATCAGATTTCCGCGGAAGAGCTGGGCAAAAACGCGAAGGTGCCGCTGCTCAAGCTGGGCGATTCCGGCGAGGTGTTTTATGAAATCGCGCTGGAAATGGTAAACGAGATCGAAAAGAACAACGCTGTCGGCCGCCGCACGGTGTTCATCTGCCCGGTCGGTCCGGTGGGGCAGTATCCGATTTTCGTGCGGCTGGTCAACGAGCGCAGGCTGAGCCTGAAAAATTGCTGGTTCATCAACATGGACGAGTATCTGACCGACGACGGGGAATGGATTGACGAAAGCAGCGCGCTCTCCTTCCACGGCTTTATGAACCGCACGGTTTACAGCAAGATCGACCCGGAGCTGGTGATGCCGGAGAATCAGCGCATCTTCCCCGACCCGCACGATCCGGATCACATCGCCAAGGTGATCGACGAGCTGGGCGGCGTGGATATCGCGTTCGGCGGCATCGGCATCAACGGCCATCTGGCGTTCAACGAATCGCAGGACGAGCTGACGCCGGAGGAATTTGCGGCGCTGCACACGCGCGTGCTGGCGATCAGCCGCGAGACGCGCACCGCCAACGCCATCGGCGATTTGAACGGCGCGATTGACGCGATGCCCAAGAAGGCCGTGACCATCGGCATGGCGGAGATTCTGGGCGCGAAGAAGATTCGTCTGGGCGTTTTCCGCGATTGGCACCGCTCGGTGGTGCGTCAGGCGGCCTACGGCGAGGTGAGCGCGCACTTCCCGGCGACGCTGATTCAGCGCCATCCGGACGCGATGATTATTGTGAACGCGAACGCTGCGAAGCAGCCGTTTTAAGAGGGGAGAACGTCTCCATGGATAAGCTCCTGATTCAAAATGCGCGCGTTTATCAGAACGGGCAGTTCGTGCGCGCCGACGTGCTTTGCGGGGACGCGCTGATTGCGAAGATCGGCGAAAACCTGACCGATGAGGAAGCGCGCGTCATTCAGGCGGACGGCCTGCGCCTTGTGCCGGGGTTCATCGACGTGCACACGCATGGCGCGGCGGGCGTGGACGTGAACGCGGCGGACGAGGCGGGGCTGCGCAGGATTGCGGCGTTCTTCGCGACGCAGGGCGTGACGGCGTTCAACGCGAGCGTGTTGACCGATACGCCGGAGACCACCAAAAAATGCCTCGGCGCGATTGCCAATGTGATGAGCGACCGGGGCATGGGCGCGCAGCTCTTGGGCGCGCATCTGGAAGGGCCGTTCCTCGCGAAGGAATACAAGGGCGCCATGCCGGAAGCGCTGCTGCGCGAGGGCGACGAGAAGCTGCTGCGCGCGTATCAGAACCGATTCCCGGGCGTGATCCGCTACATCACCGTGTCGCCGGAGGTGCCCGGCGTGGTGGACATGATCGGCAAAATCAGCCAAGACGTGACGGTGGCCATCGGCCATTCCGGCGCGGATTACGACACGAGCATGGAGGCCATCCGCCGCGGGGCGCGGTGCGTCACGCACACCTTCAACGCGATGCGCTTGTTCCACCAGCATCAGCCCGCCATCATGGGCGCGGCGCTGGAAAGTGACTGCTGGTGCGAGGCCATCTGCGACGGGCGGCACCTGCATCCCGGCACGGTGCGCATGCTGCTCAAGTGCAAGGGCTGGGATCGGGTCATCGCCATCACGGACAGCATCATGGCAGCGGGTCTGCCGGACGGCAACTACAAGCTCGGCGTGAACGACGTGGTCGTCCGGGATGGGGACGCGGTGCTTGCTTCGAACGGCGTTCGCGCGGGCAGCACGCTGACGCTCGCGCAGGCGCTCAGGAACATCGTGGCCTTCACCGATCATCCTGTGCAGGACGTGATCCCGCTGATGACCGCCAACCCGGCGAAGGCGCTGCGGATGGACGACCGAAAGGGCAGCATCGAGGTCGGCAAGGACGCGGACATGGTGTTGCTCGACGATGCGCTGAACGTCGTGACGACCGTGGGGCTCGGGCGCGTGATCTATACCGCCTAAAAGGGATGGCGCAATTTCATACTCGCGCGAACCGGTGATTTTTGCTATAATTACACGGTAAACGTGGACGGTTTTTGAACAAAGAAAACGGATTTTGATGAGGGATTCGTTTTCGCAACCCAATTTTATGATGAGGTGAACGATATGCTCGTACCGATGAGAGCGATTCTGGCGGCGGCCGACAAATACCGCTATGGCCAGGGCGCGTTTAACATGAACAGCGTGGGGCAGATTGAGGCGGCGGTTCGAATCCACGAGCTGCTCCATTCCGGCGCGATTTTGCAGGGCGCGGAGGCTTCCAACGCCTTTATGGGCGGTGAACTGGACTTCATGCACGGCACGCTCGAGGCCAAGAAGGTCGGCGCAAAGCGCATCGGCGACGCGGTGAAGAAATACGGCGCGGACAGCCCGGTGCCGATTGCGCTGCATCTGGATCACGGCAAGAGCATCGAGAGCGTCAAGGCCTGCATCGACGGCGGCTACACCTCCGTGATGATCGACGGCAGCAGCCTGCCCTACGAGCAGAACGTTGAATTGACCCGCGAGGTCGTCAAGCTGGCGCATCCCTACGGCGTGAGCGTCGAGGGCGAGCTGGGCGTGCTGGCGGGCGTGGAGGACCATGTGTTCAGCGCGACGTGCACCTACACCAACCCGATGCAGGCGGTGGACTTCTTCAAAAAGACCGGCTGCGACGCGCTGGCCATCAGCTACGGCACCTGCCACGGCGCGAACAAGGGCAAGGACACGAAGATCCGCCGCGAAATCGCGATTGCGACGAAGGAGTGCATGCTGCACGAGGGCATCGAGGGCTATCTGGTCAGCCACGGCTCTTCCACCGTGCCGCAGGAATACGTTCAGGGCATCAACGCGCTGGGCGGCCAGCTCGAAAACGCCTTCGGCATCGACGTGGCGCAGCTTGTGGATGTGGCGCACTGCGGCATCAACAAGATCAACGTGGATACGGATATCCGTCTGGCCTGCACGCGCAACCTGCTGGAGCTGTTTGAAAACGAGCCGGAGCTGCGCGAGAGCGCTTCCATCGGCCGGCTCTACAAGGATTTGAAGAAGAACCCGAAGAACTTTGACCCGCGCAACTACGTCGCTTCCATTATGGACACGATCACCCTCGGCACGGTGCCGGACGCGCACGTGCAGAAGGTCGTGGACTGCATGAAGGACGGCGTGACGGAATCCATCGCGCCGCTGCTGGTGCAGTTTGGCAGCTACCGCAAGAGCCACCTGATCGAGGTTGTGACCTGCGAGCAGATGGCCGAGCGCTATAAGAAGGCGGGCATTTGATATGAAGCATATTTTTCTGAACCTCAAGCGGTTCGACATCAGCCCGGAGAAGGGCGGCGTGAACCGCCTCGCCCCGATGAAGGACTGGGGCAGGACGATTGTTTCCGGCACGCAGGACGCGCTGACGGCGTATGATCCCGCGGAGGTCGAGTTTGTCATGTACATGCCGGAGGCGCACCTGCTGGGCGCGGCTGCGGCGAAGACGGAAAACAGCCCGGTGCAGCTTGGCTGTCAGGGCGTTTATCGCGCGGATACGGCGGTGGGCGGCAACTTTGGCGCGTTCACGACGAACCGTCCGGCGAACGCCGCGGCGCAGATGGGCTGCGCGAGCACGCTGATCGGCCACTGTGAGGAGCGCAACGACAAGATGGGGATTCTGGCCGAGGCGGGCGTGACGGGTCAGGCGGCGGCGCAGGCCGTCAACCGCATCCTCAACCAGGAGATCAAGTGCGCGCAGGCGGCCGGGCTGACGGTGCTCTACTGCATCGGCGAAAAGAGCGAGGAGCAGGCGGATTGGGAGAACGTGCTCGGCGCGCAGCTCGACATCGGCCTTGACGGCGTGGACAAGCGCAGGGTCGTGATCGCCTACGAGCCGATTTGGTCGATTGGACCGGGCAAGACCCCGGCGGGCAAGGACTACATCACCAAGATCGCGCGCTTTGTGAAGGCGCGCACCGGCGGCATGGACGTCGTCTACGGCGGCGGCCTCAAGCAGGACAACGCGGCCATGCTGGCCTCGATTGACGAGATCGACGGCGGCCTGATCGCGCTGACGCGCTTCAGCGGCGAGATTGGCTTCTACCCTGACGAGTACCTCGACATCATCCGCCGGTATCTGGGCAAATGAGAAGCGATGAGGGCTCTGCCCTCAAACGCCCGCAAGGGAACTGAGTTCCCTTGACCTTCCCCTTTATTTATCGCGTTGCGATAAATGGATGTAAAGATGATTCAAACCACCGCGAATCGAAGGATGATTCAAACCACCGCGAATCAAAGAAGGGAGTCTGGGCAGCGGCCCAGCGTAAAGGAGAAGAAAGATGAAGCTCGATTTTGAATATGGGCAGGGCCTGATGAGCGCCAATCTGCCGGACAACACCGATATCTTCGTGCCGGGCGAGACCGTGCCCGACCCCGAGTGCCTGCCGCAGGATTGGGATACCCTGTATGGCGAGACGCTCAAGAGCATCCGCAACCCGATTGGCATGAAGCCGCTGCGCGAGCTGGCGCACAAGGGCAGCACCGTCGTCATCATCATCCCGGATATCGTCAAGGGCGGCAATCAGCCGACCAGCCACCGCAAGGTGGCCATCCGTGCCTGCCTGGACGAGCTGTACGCCGCCGGGGTGGAGCAGAAGGACATCCTGCTGCTGTTCTCCAACGGTCTGCATCCGCGCACCAGCGTGCCGGAGATGAAGACCATCCTCGGCGACGAGCTGTTTGGCGAATTCTATTATTCCGGCCAGATCACCAGCCACGACAGCGAGGACTACGACCACCTGGTGGACCTGGGCTACACCGCCCAGGGGGACCACGTGATCATGAACAAGTACGTCTACGACGCGGACGTGGCGGTGCTCATCGGCCACACCCAGGGCAACCCCTACGGCGGCTACTCCGGCGGCTACAAGCACTGCGCCACCGGCATCTCCCACTGGCGGAGCATCTCCGCCCACCACGTGCCGCAGGTCATGCATCGCGCGGACTTCGTGCCCGTCTCCACCCACAGCGAGATGCGCAACAAGTTCGACCAGCAGGGCATGTTCATGGAAGAGAAGATGGGCAAGAAATTCTTCTGCTGCGACGCGGTGCTGGACAGCAAGAGCCGCCAGATTGCCATCTTCTCCGGCTATGCCAAGGAGATGCAGCCCATTTCCTGGGAAGTTGCGGATAAGCGCACCTACGTCCACTGGGCGGAGAAGAAGTTCGACATCATCGTCTTCGGCATGCCCCAGGACTTCCACTACGGCAACGGCATGGGCACCAACCCCATCCAGATGATGCAGGCCCTGTCCGCCCAGGTCATCCGCCACAAGCGCATCCTCTGACCGCTGCGTGTTCATCGTGTCGAGCATCTGTGACGGCTATTTCCACGACGAGCGGTGGCCCTACCTCCGGGAGCTTTACGAGATGTTCCAGCACGACTATATGAACATCCTGCCGGACATGAACCGCTACGGCGAGTATTTCGCGACGAACGAGGAATACATCCGCAAGTATCGCTTCGCCAACGCGTTCCACCCGTTCCACGGCTTCTCGATGATGTCCTGCGGCCACATCGCGGAGATGAACACCAGCGCCATCTACATCGTCGGCGCGCGAGAGCCGGGCATCGCCCGCGGCATGGGGCTCAAGACCCGCGCGACGTTTGAAGAAGCGCTCGAAGACGCGAAGAAGAAGATCGTCGGGCCGAACCCGAACATCCTCGCCCTGCCGCGCGCGTTCACGACGACGGCGGTGCACCTGTGCATGAAAGACCCGAGCCAGAACAGCCACAGCCGCGACGGCATCACCCATCCCTGCGGCGGCTGCTGAGACACCCTCGGAGATATGAAAAAATCCGAACCCCCTTCCGAAATAAACGGAAGCCGGGTTCGGATTTTTGACGTTTGGTGCGGATAGCGGGGGTCGAACCCGCACGCCGTGAGGCAGGGGATTTTAAGTCCCCGGTGTCTGCCATTCCACCATATCCGCGTAAACTACATTATATCGGTTTCTGGATTTATTGTCAAGCGCTTGAAAAATTTGATACAATAGGCGGCAGAAAAGCAAAGGCGGCGAGAGAGATGCGAAAAAAAGCGGTGGAGCTTCCCGGCGTGACGCTGGGCGAGGGGATGCCCAAGGTCTGTGTGCCGGTGATGGGGCGGACGCGCGGGCGCTCAGGGCGGCGGCGGACGCGGCGCGGGCGCAGGCAGATTTGATCGAGCTGCGGCTGGACAGCGTTTCTCCCGAGATGGACGCGGCGTGTTTGCGGGCAGCCTGCCGAACCGTTCGCGAGGCGGCGCAGGGAACGGCGATTTTGGCGACGATGCGCACGGCGCGAGACGGCGGCGCGGGCGACGCGGACGCGGCGCGCTACGAGGCGCTGCTGGTCATGCTGGCGCGGGAGCGGCTCTGCGACGCGCTGGATGTGGAGCTGAGCGTCGGCGAGGCGGCGTTTTCGCGGATTGCGCGGGCGGCGCACGAGGCGGGCATGCCGGTGATCGGCTCCTGCCACGACTTTGAGAAAACGCCGGACGCGAAAGAAATGGCCGCGCGGCTTTGCCGAATGGCGGCGCTGGGCGCGGACATATGCAAGATTGCGGTTATGCCGAGAAAGCGGCGGGACGTTGTCGCGCTGACTGCGGCCTGCGCGCAGGCGGACGACGCGCTGACACAGCCGATCATCGCGATTTCGATGGGGAGATGGGCATGCCCACGCGAATCTGCGCGGAGGCGATGGGGAGCTGCCTGAGCTTCGGCACGGCGGGCGCGGCGAGCGCACCGGGGCAGATGGAGGCCGGGGCGCTCCGGGAGGCGCTCGCGCTGGTTCACAGGGCGCTGGCGCGCGAGGCGCAGGAGTTCTGAACAAATTGATTATTTAAGCAATTTGGATAAAAAACAGGCCGAAAAGCGGACGAAAACGAAAGAATAAAAAGAAGATGAAAAAATATCAGAACATTCTTTACAAATTTTGATGCGTCGTTTATAATGAATTTAACAAAGGGGCGTTGCCCGATATAAGGAGGATATCTCATGAAGAAGTTTGCGACCCTGATGCTGGCGCTCGTGATGCTGATTTCCTGTGCGGCTATCGGTATGGCCGAGATATCACGCTGGACGTCATCATCTGCCAGTACGGCACCCAGACGAACGACTGGTTTACCGGCACCGGCATGAACGGCACCAGCTTCGTCAAGAAATTCGAAGAAGCGAACCCCGGCATCAAGCTGAATCTGGAGGTCGTCTCTTGGAACGACGTATACACCGTGGTTTCCACGCGCATCAGCAACAACAATGCGCCGGACATCCTCAATCTGGACTCCTTCGCGGATTACGCCAACGAGGGTCTGCTCCTGCCGGTCAAGGATTATTGCCCGGAAGAGCTGTTTAACGACTTCTTCCCGTCCTTCATCGCGCAGTCTGTGATTGACGATACCGTGTGGGCCGTTCCGGATCTGGCTTCCGCCCGCGCGCTGTATTACAACGTGGATCTGCTCGAAGCGGCCGGCGTCGAAGTGCCGACGACTTGGGCGGAGCTGGAAGACGTCTGCCAGGCGCTGGTTGACTTCTACGGCGGCGACGTGTATCCGTGGGGCATCGACATGACCACGGACGAAGGCCAGGCGGCGTTCGCTTACTACGCTTGGGGCAACGGCGGCGGCTTCGTTGACGACGAGGGCAACTGGACGATCAACTCCCCGGAGAACATCGGGCGGTCGAGTTCGCGGTGAACCTCTACAAGAAGGGCTACACCAACCCGAACCCGGCGACCCAGACCCGTTACGACCTGCAGGATATGTTCGGCGCGGGTAAGCTGGCGATGGTCATCGCCCCGAACTCCCTGCCGACCTATATCGCCACGAAGGGCTACACCGACGTGAACTACGCGGTTGCCGACATCCCGCACAACGAGGGCAAGACCTCCAGCTCCGTCGGCGTCATGGATCGCATCATGGCGTTTAAGGACGACAGCGCGCCGGATCAGGCCGCCCGCAACGAGGCCATCGGCAAGTTCCTGACGTTCTTCTACGATCCGGAGAACTACGTGGGCTGGGTCAGCATGGAAGACTTCCTGCCGGCCGTGAACTCCGCTGTGGCGGCGCTGGTTGAGGCGAACCCGTCCTTTGAGGCGTGGCTGAAGGTGCTGGACGGCTGCAAGTTCTACCCGACCGCGAAGACCGAATGGATCGACGTGAAGCAGGGCGCGCGGCGGCTGTTGAGCAGAGCGCGCTGACCGGCGGCGACGTCAAGACGCTGCTTGACGAGCTTCAGGCGAAGGTCACCAAGTAAAAAATCGGCAGCCCGGATGGCTGCAAACCGATCAAGGCAAACCGATGAGGGAAGGGGGTTGGAAAATCCGACCCCCTTCTTTTCGGCCTTGATGCGCGTGCCGCCGCGGTCGTTTTTCAATCAATTTGCGCGTCGTTGAACGCCTTTCGTCCGCTTTTCCGACAGCCTCCTTTTTTCGGGGCGGCGGAAAGGCGTTATCCGACATAGGGAGGTAAGAGAATTGAATTCCATTCTCGTGCGTCACAAATGGGAACCATATGTCTGGCTGCTGCCGAGCATCCTGCTGATGACGATTTTCGTCGTCTTCCCGATCGGCATCGTCTTCAAGCTCGCTTTCAGCGAGATCTCCAAGGCGGGCATCGTCGGCGGCTTCATCGGCTTTGGCAACTTCAAGGCGGCCGTTTCCGCGCCGGTGTTCGGCACGGTGATGCTCAACACGGTGGTGTGGGTGGTTTCGGTCGTCGGCCTGTCCACGCTGCTGGGCTTTATCGTCGCCATGACGCTCAACCAGAAATTCCACGGCCGCAAGCTGGCGCGTTCGGTCGTCGTCTTCCCATGGGCGACCTCGCTGGTCATTCAGGCCTCTGTGTGGAATTACATCATCAAGTATGAATACGGCAATCTGAACAACGTGCTGCTCAACCTGGGCATCATTCAGGATGCGATCAACTGGCGCGCGACGTATCAGATTGAGTTCGCGTGGGAGTGCGGCGTGGGCATTTTCGTCACCATCCCGTTCGTTACCTTCTGCGTGCTTTCCGGGCTGCAATCCATCGACGCGTCGTATTACGAGGCGGCGACGGTGGACGGCGCGTCCTGGTGGCAGAAGCTGACGAACATCACCATCCCGCTGGTGCGCCCGTCGCTGACGGTCAGCACGGTGCTCAACGTGATTTACGTGTTCAACTCCTTCCCGATCATCTACACCATCACCAAGGGCGCGCCGGCCAACAAGACCGACACGCTCATCACCTATCTGTATATGCTCGCGTTCTATGACCAGAAGAAGGGCCCGGCAACGGCGCTTTCCGTCGTCGGCTTCCTGATTCTGTGCGCGGTGGCGGGGCTGTACATGATGATCTCGCTGCGGAAGGAGGAGCAGGCGTGATGAAAAGGAAGAACAAGAGCACGCTGCTCGTCTGCATCAACTGCATGATCATCACGCTGGCCATCCTGCTGCTGCCGCTGGCGTTCTTTGAAACGAGCATCTATGTCAAGCGCAGCGCGAACACGTTCGTCGGCGACGAAAAATACGTCGAGGCGCGCGCGGAGGTCGAGGCCGTCGCGGCGCAGCACGAGGGCGCGGTGATCGAGGAGAGCGTGACCGAGCGCGTCAATTCCAAGGGCGTCACCACGTCGATGGTCACCTTCACGGTGAAGGAAACCGTCCGCCGCAACGGGCTGGATTTCCTGCTGCATGGCGTCGGCCACAGCGAGGGCATGTCGGGCGTCGGCCCGGCGAACGTGATGCGCCTGCTGCTCGGCTCGATGGCGGTTTCGCTGGTGCTGCTGCTGTGCGCGAGCTACAAGACGCTGGAACTGCCGCGCACGGATCTGCCCAAGACGGCCAACCGGCTGTATACGGCCGCCGGCGTGTTTGTGCTGATCGCGTGGTTCTGCGTACCGGCGTTCGTGCGGGCGATGAACTATACGTTCGCCCGGCAGGTGGATCTGCTGGTCGGCGGGCACATCCAGAACGACGCGCTGCTGGCGCAGCTCAACGCCTTCCTCTACGGCGGGCAGGCGGGCGACGGCCTGATGGAGATGCTTCGCGGGCTGACGGTGAAAACCAACTGGGCGATCTGGGTGGCGTTTGCGGCGCTGTTCCTGCTGCTGTGCGCGATCACCTGCCTGCGCTGCGGCGAGCTGAAAAAGACGCTGGCGCGCGGCGGGCTGTATCTGTTCGTGATTGCGCTGTGCATCTTCATCCTCTATCCGTTCTACGTGATGCTCATTACCGGCTTCCGCAGCAACGCGGAGACGACGGATATGTACTTCCTGCACATGATGCCGACGAAGTGGATTTGGAGCAACCTCAAGGATATCTGCGACCGCGGCGTTCTGCGCTTCCTGCTCAATTCCATCATGCTCTCCACCGGCGCGACGGCCATCGCGATGCTCTGCGGCATTCCGGCGGCCTACGCGATGGCGCGCATGCATTTCAAGGGGCGCAGCCTGTTCCTCGGCTTCGTCATTATGAGCCAGATGTTCTCCCCGGTGGTGCTGCTGGTCGGCATTTCCCAACTGATGAACGCGCTGCACCTCAACGATACGATCCTGGGTCTGATGCTGATTAACGCGGCCTTCAACCAGGCGTTCGCCATCTGGCTGCTGCGCGGCACATTCGTTTCGATCTCCCCGGAGATGGAGCAGGCCGCCTGCATCGACGGCTGCAACACGGTCGGCGCGCTTTGGAACATCCTGCTGCCGATGGCCGCGCCGGGCATTGTGACGACGCTGATCTTCGTGTTCATCAACTCGTGGAACGAATACACGATCTCCACCGTGCTCATTTCCACCCCGACGAACAAGCCGATCACCGTGGGCATCACCCAGTTCAGCTCGTTTAACATGATCGAGTGGCAATACCTCTTCGCGGCGGCGCTGCTGGCGACCATCCCGGTCATCATTCTGTTCATGTGCATTGAAAAGCACCTCGCCGAGGGGCTGACCTCCGGCGGCGTGAAGGGTTAAGACAGAGAGGGCGACAACATGAATCCACATATTGAGAACGTCGTGATGCAGTTTGATCTTCCGGACGGCGCGTGGACGGCGGAGCCTTACGGCAACGGCCACATCAACGAGACGTATCTGGTCACGACGGGGGAGAAGCGCTTTATTCTCCAGCGCGTCAACGGCTATGTCTTCCCCAAGCCGGAGGACGTGATGGACAACATCGAGCGCGTGACCGCGTTCCTCAAGGCACAGATTGAGCGGGAGGGCGGCGATCCGGCGCGCGAGACGCTGACCCTTGTGAAGACGCATCGGGGAGAATGCTTCACCTACGACCGGGAGGGCGGCCTGTGGCGGATGTATCTGTTCGTTGAGGACACGGTATCCTACGATCTGCCGGACACGCCCGCGCTGTTCGAGCTTTCCGGCGAGGCGTTCGGCAAATTCCAGCGACAGATGGGCGGCTTTCCGGCGGATTCGCTGCATGAGACGATCCACGATTTTCACAACACCCCGGCGCGCTACCGCCAGCTCGAAGACGCGATTGCGCGCAACGAGGCCGGCCGGCTGGGCAGCGTGACGGCGGAAATCGAGTTTTGCAGGCAGTACGAGCGGGAGGTGCACGCGCTGCTGGACGCGATGGAGGCGGGCGAAATCCCCCTGCGCGTCACCCACAACGACACCAAGCTCAACAATGTGCTGCTGGATCGCCAAACCGGGCGCGGCGTGTGCGTGATTGATCTGGACACGGTGATGCCGGGGCTGGCGGCGTATGACTTCGGCGATTCCATCCGCTTCGGCGCGAGCACCGCGGCCGAGGACGAGCCGGATCTGAGCCGCGTGCAATTCTCCCTGCCGATGTTCGAGGCGTTTACCCGCGGCTTTTGAAGGAGGCCGGGCAGACGCTCGGCGCGCGCGAAATCGAGCTGCTGCCGATGGGCGCGAAGCTGATGACACTGGAATGCGGCATGCGCTTTCTGGCGGATTACCTGAACGGGGACAAATATTTCCGCGTTCACCGCGAGGGGCACAATCTCGACCGCGCGCGCACGCAGTTCAAGCTGGTGCGCTGCATGGAGTAAAGCTGGGCGCAGATGGCGGACATTGTGCGCCATTGCGCGCAATAAACGCACGATAAGCACAAATCGGGCGGTGTATTTCCCACATTTTTTAGGAAATACGCCGCTTGTTATTTGTGGCGCTGCGCTGAAATGTCGAGTATAATATACTGTATCAAAGTATACATTGGAGGGACACCATGAAAGCAGCGCCCACGGTTCAGCCGCTGCTCACCTTCGGCCAGTGCCTGAAAAACATACTTGGTGCGCGCAAGCTGTCGGCCTCCGCCCTATCCCGGATGATGGAGCAGAAGAGCCGGAACAGCATGTTCCGCATTTTTGGATGATACCGGCGGCCCGGCGGTGCAGGCGGCTTTTTTTGAAAGCCTGAAGGCGAGCGACTGCCTGCATTTGACCGAGCAGGAGGAGCGCGAGCTGGAAAGAGCGCTGGAGGTCAGCCGCTTCGGCGTGGCGGGCTACATGACCAATCAGGCGATGCACAGGCTGCTCGGCGACGTCGATTTGCAGGCCGCCGCGGACGATTCCCTTCGCGTGGATCGCAGCCGGGACGGCTCGGTGACGACGCTGCGCGAATCCATGGAGCGGCTGGCCGCCGAACAAAAGCGCGTGCATTTCGTCATCACGGGCTGCTGCTACCGCAGGGTGCTTGAGCGCATCGCCGCCGCGTTCGCCGGGTCGGCCTGCGAAATGAGCATCGAGCACTATCTGTATACCGGCGGGGATGAGATCATCGGCTGCGTATCCGCCATTCAGCCGGTGCTCTATCTGCCCGACTACAAGGGCTACTGCATCGACGAAAACATGTTCAACATCCAGCGGGAGCAGGTCTACCGCTGCAACACGATCACCGCGCACTGCGAGGACGCGCAGGGGCAAAAGCAGGTGCTCATGGCGGTGATGATCGACCCGCAGCGGCTGCTCTCCATCGGCTCTCCGGATGAACGCAACATCGAGATTGTGGAACGGATGATGCGCGAGGACAGGCCGAAGATGCACCCGATCAAGAGAGAATTTCAGACGAGCGGCTCGCCGGAGGGCTATCTGGCGTATACAAAGAGTCTCCAGCGGCTGGAGCAGGGGCGCAGCATCTACGACATCAAGCTGGATGTGCCGATCAATTTTGTGGCGCCCGGGTGCTGGTCGGCCCGGCGCGCGACGGCTTCGCGGCGCATGGGTTCGCGCAGGATGACGCGCTGGAGGAGATGATCGGGCAGTTTTACAAGGTGCATCAGAAGCGGTTTGACAACTACTTCCAAAAGCGCCGCCCGACGCACGCCATCTTCTCCCGGCAGGCGATGGAGCAGTTCGCGCAGACCGGGCTGGAAAGCGACCACTTTTTCGCCATCCGCCCGTTCAGCCCGGCGGAGCGCGTCGCGATTCTGACGCATCTCAAGGAGCAGAACGAAACCAATCCGAATTTCTGTCTCTATTTCTTCAAGCCGGGGTATCGTCAGCCGCGCACGGAAATCTGCCTGTACGAGGGCGCGGGCACGATGCTCACCATGGCCGATACGGATTACGACCTTTCCGGCGCGCACTCGGAGGTGCTGATTACCCAGACCGAGTTCAGCCGAAAGTACAAGGCGTTTTTCATTCACGATCTGCTGGAAAGCAAGGTGCTCTCGCCCGCGGAGACGCAGAAGACGTTCGAGGATTTGATCGAAATCGCGAGAAACGCATAAACGCGGGCGGCTTTACGCAGCTTCCTATACAAAAATCAGCCGCAGGCAAGAAAAACTGCGGCTGATTCGTTTATAATGGAAGAAGACGCCAAACGGAGGGGACGGATATGAACAAAAAGAATCTGGGGCTGATCGCGCTGTTCATCCTGCTGATCGCCGCCGTCGTGCTGCTGACGGCGGGGGAGACGCACGAGGAGGACGCGCCCCTGCCCGATATCCGCCTGACGGAGATCGTGCCGCACAGCACGCAGATCAACGCCGACGGCTACGCGATGGGATCTATCACGCTGACCAGCTTTGCCGACGCGCCGGCGGATCTGGCGGGCTGGGGGCTGGCCGACCGCGTCTACAAGGTGAAATACGTCTTTGAGCGCGGGACGACGCTCGCCCCCGGCGAGAGCCTGACGGTATATCTGGCGGGCAAGCACGGGGCGAAGGGCACGCTGCGCTATGCCTCCTTCGGACTGTCCGCGAAGCACGAGGAGCATGTCTATCTCTATGCCGCCGACGGAAGGACGAGCGACGAAATCGCGCTGCCCGCGCTCGGCACGGACGGCGCGTATCGCCGCGTAGACGGGGAGTGGGAGGCGGTTGTGCCCGCTGTGACGGAGCTTCCGGCGGACGCAATCTGAGCTTGTATAACGGGGAAGCCCGTGCTATAATGCAAAAAAAGAACACAAAAGCTGGAGGAATTCCCTTGGACAAGCAGAACGCGGCGGATTTTTCGCAGGGGAGCATCGGTTCCCGCATCATGGCGCAGGCGATTCCGCTGAGCCTGGCCGAAATCGTGCAGTTGCTCTACAACATCGTGGATCGCATCTTTTTGGGGCACCTGCCGGATGGAAACACGCTGGCGCTGACCGGCGTGGGGCTGATTTTCCCGGTCGTGTCCATCGTGGCGGCGTTCACCAGCCTGTACAGCTCGGGCGGCGCGCCGATTTTCGCGATGGCCAGAGGGCGGAAGGACGAGGAACGCGCGCTGCAAATTCAGGGCACGGTGTTCGCCCTGCTGCTCGGCTCGTCGCTGGCGCTGACGGTGCTCTGCTATCTGCTCAAGCGGCCGCTGCTTTTTCTCTTCGGCGCGAGCGAGGATTCGTTTGTCTTTGCGGATGCGTATCTGAAGATCTATTTGCTGGGCACGCCGTTCACCATGCTGGCCACGGGAATGAACCCGTTTATCAACGCGCAGGGCCGCCCCAAGATCGGCATGATGACCACGGTGATCGGCGCGGTGCTGAATCTGGCGCTCGATCCGCTGTTCATCTATGGGTTTCACATGGGCGTGACGGGCGCGGCCGTGGCGACGGTCATCAGCCAGGCGGTGAGCTGCATCTGGGTGCTGCGCTTCCTCTCCGGCCCGAAGTCGATTCTGCCGCTCAGGCGGCGCGAGGCGCGAATCTATCCGTATCTGCTCAAGGACATTTTGAGCCTCGGCGTGGTCGGCTTCATTATGAAATTCACCAACTCGCTGGTGCAGATTGCCTGCAACAAGATGCTCTCCATCCACGGCGGCGACCTGTACGTCGGCGTGATGACGGTGATCAACGCCATCCGCGACGTTTTTACCCTGCCCGCCAGCGGCATCACCGACGGCGCGCGCCCTGTGCTCAGCTACAACTACGGCGCGGGGCAGATGCAGCGCGTCCGGGCGGGGATTCGCTTCATGTCCGCCGCGGCGATGGTCTACACGTTCTGCGCGTGGCTGTTTGCGATGTTCCAGCCGAGGCTGCTCTGCCGGATTTTCACGCCGGACGAGGCGATGGTCGAGGCCAGCGTGCGGATGCTGCGCGTGTATTTCGCGGGCTTCTTCTTCCAGAGCTTCCAGTTCTGCGGCCAGAGCGTCTTTTCAGTCACTGGGCTGGGCGAAATATGCCATTACGTTTTCCCTGCTGCGCAAGGTGGTCATCGTTGTGCCGCTGACGCTGCTGCTGCCCGTCGTCGGGCTGGGCACGACCGGCGTGTTCCTCGCCGAGCCGATTTCCAACATCGTCGGCGGCTTGGCCTGCTATATCACCATGCTGTGCACGGCCTATAAGCAGATGGGACGAGAATGACGGGGTTTGTCGTGACGCCTTCCGTCTGCCTTCGGCATCCAACCTCCCTCAAAGAGGGAGGTCTATTTTTAAAAAAAGCCTCCCGTTTGAGGAGGCGGAAACAGCGGTGTTTGGGCGAGGGGCGTTATTCGGCGATAAACCGCGGGGTTTCATTCAATTCGTGTTCCGCGAACAGGCGGTCAATCGCATCCAGATAGGCCTCGATTCGGGTCGCCTTGCGGATGGCCTTGCGCGGCTTTTCCGGCGCGTCAAAGCAGCAGACGAAATGCTTGGCGATTTCCCGCATGCGCCCGAGGGTGACATGCGCCGGGTATTTGGCCTGATAGGCCGCCAGCAGCCGGTCATGGAAGGCGCGGAGGGACGCCTTGCAGAGCGCCTCGCCGCCGCCGAGCGATTGCGCCAAGGCGGGGTTAGCGATCAGCCCGCGCCCGAGCATCAGCGCGCGGGTATTCGGGAACTGCCGCATCAGCTCGCGGCAATCTTCCTCGCAGAAGAGATCGCCGTTGTAGCAAAGCGGCCGGTCAAGCGCCGCGTGCGCCTTGGCGAACGCCTCCCGGTGCGGGGTTCCCTTGTAGAATTCGACGCGCGTGCGCGGGTGGATGATGAGCTCATGGATGGGGTAGCGCGCGAACACATCCAGCAGGCGGTCAAATTCATCCGGCCGGGTGTAGCCGATGCGCGTCTTGATGGAGACGGGGAGCGGCGACCGGGCGAAAACCCCGTCCAGCAGCTGCTCGAGCGCGGGCACATCCGCCAGCAGCCCCGAGCCCTTGCCCTTGGCCGTCACCGTGCCGGAGGGGCAGCCGAGGTTCAGGTTCACCTCGCCATAGCCCATGTCGCCGAGCGCCTGCGCCGCCCAGAGGAAGAGCGCCGCATCCTTGCAGAGGAGCTGGGGCACGCCGAAGCCATTCTCCGGCGCAAGGATGGAAAGGTCGCGCGCGGTGAACGCGAGATTCTGTGTCGGGCTGACGAACGGGATGAAGTATTTGGCCACGCCCGAAAAGCAGTCGCGGTGCACCCGGCGGAAAAACCGCGTCCGTCACGCCCTCCAGCGGCGCAAGATAGACCGTCATCGCTTTTCCTCAACGCCGATGCGGCAGATTTGATCCGCCGTCCCGTCCTCGACGATGGCTTTCAGCAGGGCAACCACCTCCGCGTCGTATTGGTGCAAAGCGTCGTCAGCTCGGCGATGGCGCTGCGCGTGGACATACCCTTTTTATACGGCCGGTCGGAGGTCATCGCGTCGAAGGTATCCACAGCGGAAAGGATGCGGATTTCCAGCGACATCTGGTCGGCAGTCAGCCCGTCGGGGTAGCCGCTTCCATCCAGCCGCTCGTGGTGGCCGCGCGCAATCCGGGCGACGTCCGGGGAGAAGCGGGCGGAGAGCAGGTTGAAGCTGTCGATGGGGTGGCGCTTCATGGCGGCGTATTCCGAATCGGTCAGCCGCCCCGGCTTGGACAGGATCTCCGTCTGCTGGTAGCATTTGCCGACGTCGTGATACAGCGCGGCGAGCAGCAGCGCGTGCGTCGCCTCGGGGGACATGTGCAGGCGCTGGCAGACGGCCTCCGCAAAGCGCATCACGCGGCGGCTGTGGTGATAGGTGTAATGATCCTTCCGGTCGATCTGCGTGTTCAAATCGTTGAGGTCGTTGACAAACCCCATGAAATCATCGAAAACCGGCTTGGAGGTGAAGCACAGAAGCCGCACGTCCGTCTTGGGCGTGATGGAAATGTCGTGGTCGAGGCCGGTGGTGTAAAATGAATCGCCGGCGCAGAGCGTCTGCGCCTCGCCTTCGTCGGTGTGCAGCGTCAGTTCGCCCGTCAGCAGCGTGTAATATTCCAGATAGATCGGCCTTTCGGGATCGGGCGTGAGCCAGACGACAGAGCCCGCGTCGATTTGCAGCAGGATGACGTTCGTGCCGTCGAAATTGGCCAGCAGGCGATACGTATTGCGGTTTTGGGTCACGTTGACCAGAGAATCGCCCGCGCGGGAAACAAACAGATGGTGCAAACCGAAAAGCCTCCTTCCGGATGTAATACTAATTCTTGTTAAAATAGCTTAATCCGCGCACCATCTTTTTCGCTCTGACTTTGCCTCGTTCCGTTCAACGTACCTCCAGTACGCCTCACTTCACTTGGCTTCGTCAGAACAAAAAATCTGATGCGCTCTGTTAAGCATTTTAACTGCGAATTAGTATAAAGATCAAACAGAATAAAATCAAAAAAGAGAGAAGAACAAAAGAAAGGGCTGCCGCAGCAGCCCGTTGACATGCGCCTTACACGGAAACGACGCGAATCGGATCGACCATGATGGTATAGCCGCCGATTTCGACCGCTACATATTCGCAGACGGTCTTGACCCCGCAGACCGCGGCGGCCGCTCTGGCCGTGAAGGAAACGGTGTGCGTGCGCGTGAGCATCGAGAGAATGATAGCGCGAACCTCCGCGTCACATTCGGCGCGCTCGGCCATCCGGCAGGATTGCGCGATGATGGTTTCGATGCGGGCGTTGGCCGCTTCCACGGTCTTCAGCCCGTACTGCCTGAAAGCGTCGCAGACGTCAAAGCGGCCGTTTTGCAGCCGAAGCGTTTCAATCTGAGCGACGGCGGACGGTTCCGCAGCCGCGCAGGCCTGCGCGGGGAGAAGCGCCGCAAAGAGCAGAAGCATCGACAGAAAAACGAGAGAAATCCGGCGTTTCATGGGGAACCTCTTTTCCTTTGTCCTGCGTGTGACGTTTCTCCGAGCAAAAAGGAGAAAACGGTCTCAATCAGCAGGATTATTATAACAAAGCAAAAAAAGCCCTGTCAATGCATCCCTTGTATCTTTAGGGGTCGATTATGCCGCGCAGCTTGCGGCGCTCGCGCAGCTTGAGCTCCTGCCCCTGGTCGGAGGGGATGTAATAGCGCCGCCCCTGACCTCCGGCGGCATGTATTCCTGCTTGACCCAGTGGCCGGGGAAATCGTGCGGATACTGGTATTGCGCGCCGCTGCCCAGCCGCTCGTGCCCGGCGTAGTGTGTATCCCGCAGGTGGATCGGCACGGGGCCGAAGCCGCCCTTTTCCGCGTCCGCGACGGATTGATCCAGCGCCATGACGACTGAGTTGGATTTCGGGCTTTCGCAGATGGCGATGATCGCCTGCGCCATGGACAGCCGCGCCTCCGGCAGGCCGACCGCCTCGAGCGCCTGCGACGCGGCGACCGCCTGCAGCATCGCCGTCGGGTTCGCCAGCCCCACGTCCTCGCTCGCGTGGGCGATGATCCGCCGCGCGATCAGGCGCGGATCGACGCCCGCGTAGAGCAGCCGCGCAAACCACGCCATCGCCGCGTCCGCGTCGCTGCCGCGCAGGCTCTTGCAGAACGCGGAGAGCATGTCGTAATACAGCGATTCGTCGCAGCGGATGACCGGCTTTTGGATGGATTCCTCCGCGACCTCCATCGTGATGTGGATCACGCCGTCCTCGCCCGGCTCGGTCGTCAGCACGGCCAGCTCCAGCGCGCCCAGCGCGGAACGCACGTCGCCGTTGGCGATTCGGGCGATGTGGCGCATGGCCTCCTCGTCCATCTCCACGGCGGTGGCGCCGAAGCCGCGCTCCCGATCCGCCAGTGCGCGGCGCATGGCGAGTATCACGTCTGCCTCGCCGAGCGGATAAAACTGAAAGATGCGGCACCGGCTCACGATGGCCGGGGTCATGGAGACGAGCGGGTTTTCCGTCGTCGAGCCGATGAAGCGCACCACGCCGCGCTCGATGGCGGGCAGGATGCTGTCGCTCTGCGACTTGCTCCACCGGTGACATTCGTCCAACAGCAGATACGTCGCCTGCCCGTAGAGGCTGCGCCTGTCCTGCGCCTCCTTGATGACCTGCCGCACGTCCGCTACGCCGCTGGTCACGGCGTTGAGCTGAACGAAGGCGGAATGTGTCGTGCCCGCGATGATGGAGGCCAGCGTCGTTTTGCCGCATCCCGGCGGGCCGTAGAAGATGGAGGAGGTCATGCGGTCGGCCTCGATGGCGCGCCGCAGGAGCCGACCCGGCCCGACGATATGCCCCTGACCGATAAATTCATCCAGCGTTCGCGGACGCATGCGGTCGGCCAGCGGGCTGAGCGCGGCTTCCTGGGATGAAAACAAATCCTGCATGAAACAATCCCCTTCAAATGCTCCCTTTATTATATCGCGCGGCGAACCAAAAAGGCAAATCGAACGAAAGGAAAACACGCCGAAAAACGGGAAGAATTCCGCGCGCTCAATCGTCTATAAGGTGAATCCCCGATCGAGGGTAAATACCGCAGAGAAAGAAGGAACGATGATGAAGAAGACGATCTGCGCGCTGGGCACGGCCGCCCTGCTCTTTGGCTCGCTGGCGACGGCCGAAAAGGAAGCGCTTCATTTCAGCGAGGACAGCCATTCGTTCATTGTCACGTCCGAGGTCATCGGCCGCAGCGAATACGGCGAGACCGCGTTTGACATCCGCGTGACGATGGACGGCAATGAAATCCAGACCATCAACTTCACGGCTGAAAATGTCAACGAGGGGCAGCGGGAGGCGGTTCTCTGCGATGTGAACATGGACGGCTATGCGGATTTGGCGCTGATGAATTCGATGGGCGCGTCCGACGGGTTTGCGTCTTACTACCTCTACGAGCCGATGACGGGGCAGTTCGTCCATCATCCGGGGCTGGACAGACTGTCCTTCTACCGCGCACAGTTTTACCCGGAGAAGCGCTATGTGCTCAATTACCTGCACGACAGCGCGGCGACGGGCATTTGGGAATTGTATCAATGGCAGACGGACGGCGAATTAAAGCTGCTTTCCGAGGCGGCCATTCAGTTTGAGGGCGACGCGCTGACGGCGATGGCCGGACGCGCGAAAAACGGCACGATCAAAATCAGCTATACCAGCGAACCATTTGCCTACGAGGACGAGGCGCGACGGCGTTTGGAATACGACAAGCTGATGGCCATTTTGTTTGACGGCGGCGATCCGGGCGAGGCGGCGTGAGAGACAGTGAAAAAACAAACTGTCATCATGAAGGGAGCATTGTTATGCCGCAAAAAAGCAAATTGAACGCAGAGGAAAAAAGTGGAGATTATCAGGAAGTACCAACAAGGGGAAATAAGCTTGGCTCAAGCAGCTCGAGAGGCAAGTGTCGAGACAGCGACGATCTATAGATGGAGCACACGCTATGAAGCAGAAGGGGCAGGCGGCTTTTTATCATATCAGAAGAACCGCGTCTATCCATCAGAACTAAAGTTAAAGGCGGTACAGGAATACCTGTCCGGGTCTGGCAGTCTCAGAGAAATCAGCAAAAATATAAGCTGCGGAACGAACGTCAACTCAGCAACTGGATAAAGGTGTATCATGCTCATGGAGATTTCAACTCAGTCAAGTTTTCCGGAGGAGGAAGCTACATGAAGCAGGGACGGGACACCACACAGGAAGAACGTGTTCAGATCGTCAAGGACTGTCTGGCCAGTGGAAAAAACTACGGCGAGATGGCCTTGAAGTACAAGGTGAGCTACCAGCAGGTACGCACATGGACGCTGCGGTTCGAGGAGATGGGCGAGGCCGGTCTGGAGGATCGGCGCGGGAAACGGAAGAAGGACCAAGTACCCAGAACTGAGCTAGAGAAGGCGCAGATCGAGATCGAACAGCTCAAGCATAAGCTGTATTTGGCGGAAATGGAGCGTGACCTGCTAAAAAAAATTGGACGAGATCGAGAGGAGAGATGCCTTTCGGAAGTGAGACAGCGCCATATCTATGCCGCGATCCGGGAAGCTCACGAGAAAAAGGGTATCCCATTGAGTTGGCCTGTGAACTGCTCCATGTGGCGCGCTCGGCCTACCACAAATGGGCCTCTGGAAAGCTGAGCCAGCGGGCTGCAGAAAATGAGCGTCTTGCGGATACGATTGAGAAGATCCATGAGGAAAGTCCGGATAAGGGCTACCGGAGACTCAATGACGACCTGCGTCATGACCACGGTATCCACGTCAATGACAAGCGGGTGCTCCGCATCTGCCGGGCCAGAGATATTCGTTCCACGATCAAGTACAACAACCATGGCTGCACGCGGCGAGCGAAGAACCCGCAGTATCTTGCCGAAAACCTTTTGGACAGGCAGTTTTATGCCGCAAAGCCCAATGAAAAGTGGCTTACCGATGTAACCGAATTCAAGTGGTTTGAGGGTGAAGGTACAAAAGCTCTATCTGAGCGCCATCCTCGACCTTTGCGATCGGCGCATCGTGTCCTATGTGCTCAGCGAACGCAATGACAATCCGTTGGTTTTCAAGACCTTTGATAAGGCTGTGAAAGCCAATCCGGACGCGCATCCTCTGTTCCATAGCGACAGAGGGTTCCAGTACACCAACCGTACCTTCCACCACAAGCTCGTGCAGGCGGGAATGACGCAGAGTATGTCCCGCGTGGCGCATTGCATTGATAACGGCCCGATGGAGGGCTTCTGGGGCATCCTGAAACGGGAACGCTATTACGGCAGACGGTTCATCAGCAAGCACGAGCTTGTTCAGATGATCCAGCAGTATATTCGCTATTACAACACGAGACGTGTCCAGCGCAATCTGGGCGTCCTGACGCCGATGGAAAAGCACACGCTTTGCCTCGCCGCATAAAAAGCGGCCAGCAGCGAATGGCTGCTGGCCGGGAAAACTTTATATTTTTTCTCTGTCCTCTTGACGGGGTGCGGTTCAAAAGGCGGATAGCTGCTCTGTTGGCGGCGGCGATGCTGGCCGCAGCCGCGCCGACGCTGGCGGAAACCATGCGCATCGGCGATCAGGCCGTTGTGAAAAAGTGCAAGGAATATATCACGCTGCGCGAAGCGGATAACGTGCAGGCGACCGAGCTTGCCCGAATCCCGCTGGGCGGACAGGTGATTTATCTCAATCCGGCGCAAAACGGGTTCGCGCTGGTGGAATATGGGGATACGCAGGGCTTTGTGAAGGCGGAATATCTGGGCAACCAAACCGCGCGCGCTACGCCGTTCGCCATCACGGAGGAGGAGCGCCGCAACGTCAATCTGTTTTTGACGAATTTCACCGAGACGGGGATGAACCGATACGACGCGGCCTCGACGACGGACGCGGAGCTGGTGCGCTTTGCCGTGCTGCATGCGTGGCTCAACCGATCCGGTCAATGGGACGTCACCGAATGGGGCAGTCGCCTTGAACAGAGCAACGTGACCGACGACGTGCTGCGCTATTTCGGCAGGCCGCTGATTCTGCTCGATCAGCCGGATTTTGATTACGACGGCGCGTATTATTACATGCACGAGCCGGGCGCGCCGATTGGGCTGGGCTTTGCCTGCGCCAGCGAGGTGGAAACGCTCGGCGGCGGGCTGTATCGGGTCTACTTCGGCGTTTATGGCGCGGGCGAAATCATCGACGACGACGGCGTATATGATTTCCTGCCGGAGCAGGCCGCGCTCCTGTACCCGAACACGCCGTTTCAGGGCTGCGCCGTCATCCGTGCCCTGGGGCTGAACAGCAGGGATGGCTTTCGGCTTGAAAGCTTGAGGATTGAGTAAGCGGGCAAACGGGAAATAAAAAAACCGGCTCGCTTGGCGTGGCAAGCTGACCGATTTTGTGCCGAAAAGGCAAAAAGTTAAAAACCAGATGTCGCCGAGCAGTTGCTTTCTGCAAGGCGACTTATTTTGTTATGTTTACAATCATTGAGCAAAAAGCAAATTCTGCACAAAACGCGGGCGCGCAATGCGCGCCTACAGGTACACACGCTTTTTCGCAACGTTGTAGGGGCGCGCATCGCGCGCCCGTTATCGGAATTTGTTCAAAATTTCGGATTTGCTCATTTACCGATGTTTACCATATTTCACGTCCGACAGGCTCTCCCCAGTCAAATTCGCCGGAAATATTTAGTTGGCCGCCATAGGCTTCGGCGCGCTCTTGAAGGGAGCGATGTTCAAAAATAGGAAGAGCATCGCAGACGGGGTTGTCTTCTCGTTCTTTCAAATCAATTCCTCCCTTTCGCTACTGCTGTTTTTTGAAAATTATAACATAATCATTGGGCAAAAAGCAAATGCCGCATAAAACGCGGGCGCGCAAGGCGCGTTTGATTCCGTCTTTTTGCGCTTTTGCCGAAATTTATGTTTCCCTCTTTACAAATTCCCCGAAACCGGGTATTATATCGTTGATATGAAACGCGATGACGCGGGACGCGCATGCCTTTTGCCGCAAAGAGAGCCGGAGAACTGGTGCAATTCCGGCCGGACGGGGCGTGGGGGATCACCCGCATCAGCGGCCGCCTTGAATGGAGTAGGGGCGGACGGTTCGCCCCGTCATCGGCTTTGAGCGGGCGCTTTTCGGCGTCAATTTGGGTGGTAACGCGAGCAGCCTCGTCCCATGCGGATGAGGCTGCTTTTTATTTTGTCACAGGAGGAACCGCCGACCGCCAACGGCAAGCCGCACATCGGCCATGTGGAGACGCGCGCGATCAAGGATATCATCCCGCGCTATCGCACGATGAAGGGCTACGACGTGCTGCGCAAGGCCGGCTGGGATACCCATGGCCTGCCGGTGGAGCTGGAGGTCGAGAAGATGCTCGGCCTGGACGGCAAGCCGCAGATCGAGGAATACGGCATCGAGCCGTTCATCAAGAAGTGCAAGGAGTCCGTCTGGAAATACAAGACCGAGTGGGAGCAGATGAGCGAGCGCGTCGGTTATTGGGCGGATATGGAGCACCCGTATATCACCTACGAGGATAACTACATCGAATCCGAGTGGTGGAGCCTCAAAAAGATCTACGAAAAGGGTCTGCTCTACAAGGGGCACAAGATCGTGCCGTACTGCCCGCGCTGCGGCACCGCGCTCTCCAGCCACGAGGTTGCGCAGGGCTACAAGCGCGTGGAGGAGACCTCCGCGGTCGTGCGCTTCAAGGTGAAGGGCGCGGACACCTATCTCACCGCATGGACGACGACCCCGTGGACCCTGCCCTCAAACGTCGCGCTCTGCGTCAACCCGGACGACGACTATGTGAAGCGCGTTCCAGCAAAAATGGGAGACCACATGGCGGCGCGCGCTCGTCGAGTCCATCTTCGGCGGCAAGGAGGAAAAGCCCGGTCCGTGGAGACCTGAAGGGCAAAACGCTGGAATACAGGGAGTACGAACCGCTGTTCGACCTTGTCCATCCCGCGAAAAAGGGCTGGTACATGACCAGCAACAGCTATGTCACCCTGAGCGACGGCACCGGCATCGTCCACATCGCCCCGGCGTTCGGCGAGGACGACGCGCGCGTGGGCCGCAAATACAACCTGCCGTTCGTGCAGCTGGTCGATGCGCAGGGCTGCCTGACCGAGGAACCAAGTGGCCGGGCGTGTTCGTCAAGGATGCGGACAAGCTCGTGCTGGAGGACCTTGGAATGCGGCCTGCTGTTTGCGCGCCGCAGTTCGAGCACAGATTCCGTTCTGCTGGCGCTGCGATACGCCGCTCATCTATTACGCCCGCGAAAGCTGGTTCATCAAGATGACCGCCGTGCACGATGCGCTGATGCGCAACAACAACAAAAAGTCAACTGGATGCCGGACAACATCAAGGAAGGCCGCATGGGCAACTTCCTGGATAACGTCATCGACTGGGGCCTCCGCGAACCGCGCTACTGGGGCACGCCGCTGCCGGTGTGGGAGTGCAAATGCGGCCATGTGCACGCGGTCGGCAGCATCGCGGAAGCTGAAGGAATGCTCCGACAACGCCCGGACGGATATCGAGCTGCACCGCCCTATGTCGACCCGGTGACCATCCGCTGCCCCCAAATGCGGCGGCGACATGCACCGCGAGAAAGAGGTCATCGACTGCTGGTATGACTCCGGCTCGATGCCCTTTGCCCAGTGGCACTATCCGTTTGAAAACAAGGAGCTGTTCGAACAGCAGTTCCCGGCCGACTTTATCAGCGAGGCCGTCGATCAGACGCGCGGCTGGTTCTATTCGCTGCTGGCGATTTCGACCGCTGATGTTCGATACCAACCCGTTCGAAAAACTGCATCGTGATGGGTCACGTTCAGGATAAGGACGGCCAGAAGATGAGCAAGCACATCGGCAACGCCGTCGATCCGTGGAGCGTGCTCAACACGCAGGGCGCGGACGCCGTGCGCTGGTTCTTCTACAACAACGCCGCGCCGTGGATGCCGAACCGCTTCCACGCCAAGGCCATCGACGAGACGACCCGCAAGTACATGGGCACGCTGTGGAACACCTATGCGTTCTTCATCCTCTATGCGGAGATCGACCAGTTCAACCCGAAGGAGCATCCGCTTGACAAGGCCGAGCTGACGCTGATGGATCGCTGGATTCTCTCCCGCCTGAACTCCCTCGTCCGCGAGGTGGACGACGATCTGAACGAATACAAGATCTTCGAGGCCTCCCGCGCGATGACGGATTTTGTGGATGATCTCTCCAACTGGTATGTCCGCCGCAGCCGCGAGCGCTTTTGGGGCAAGGGCATGGCCGGCGACAAGAAGCCGCGTTCGCGACGCTCTATCACGTTCTGGAGACGATGAGCCGCCTGACCGCGCCGTTCACGCCGTTCATGGCCGAGAACATGTATCGCAACCTCGTCTGCTCCGTGGACAAGGACGCGCCGATTTCCGTCCACATGACGGATTTCCCGGTCTGCGACGAGACATATATCAACGCCGAGCTGGAGCAGCACATGCGCGACCTGCTGGAGGTCGTCGTGCTGGGCCGCAGCTGCCGCAGCGAAAGCGGCCTCAAGGTGCGCCAGCCGCTCTCCCGCATGATCGTCAGCGGCGCGACCCTGCCGCAGGATTTCTGCGCGCTGGCCGAGGATGAGCTGAACGTGAAGGACGCCGTCTTCACCGACGACACCACCGCGTTTATGACCTATCAGCTCAAGCCGCAGATGCGCACGCTGGGCAAGAAATACGGCAAGCTGCTCAAGGCCATCGGCGAGAAGCTCGCCACGCTGGACGGCAACGCCGTCGTCGCGGGCTTTGAGAAGGGCGAGCTGCTCCGCTTTGAGCTGGACGGCACGATGATCGAGCTGGAAAAGGACGATGTGCTGACAGCGCCGATGAAGAAGCCGGGCTATGTCGTGGCGACCGACCGCGGCGTGACCGTCGCGCTGGATACCAACCTCACCGAGGCGCTGATCGCCGAGGGCTTTGCCCGCGAGGTGATCTCAAGCTGCAAACGATGCGCAAAGAGGCGGGCTTCGAGGTCGTCGATCGCATCCATGTCACCGTCAAGACGGCGGACGAGAAGCTCGCGCAGATCGTCGAGGCGAACGCGGACGCGATTGAGCGCGGCGTGCTGGCGCTCGACGTGACGCTGGGCGACGCGCCGGAAGGGGCGTATGTCCGCGACTGGAGCATCAACGGCGTGGACGCGACGCTGAGCGTGGCCAAGGCCTAACCGAAGCATAAAAGGAAACCATGAAAAAAATCGTAATCGCTGGCGCGGGGGCATATTTCTTTGCCCCCGCGATTTTCGAAGATTTGTTTGTCCGCTTCCGCATGGAGGCGGAATATTGGATGGTGGACGCCGACCTCGACATGGCGGAGCTTTCCGCGCGCGGGGCACAGGCGCTGGCGCGCGCCTTCGGCGTGCAGGCGCGATTCTATTACACGACCCAGCTGCAAAAGGCGGCGTTTTCCGCCGACGCGGTGATCCTCTGTTCGGATTTCCTCGACGAGGAAGCGTGGAAAAAGGATTTTGAATCGCTGGATGCGGTCGGGCTGGGCAAGCAGGTTCGCCTGCGCGGCGGCCTCGGCGGCGCGATGCAGACCATGCGCGCGGTCGGCTTTGTCTGCGATCTGGCGGATCAGATGCGCGAGGAATGTCCCGGCGCGCCGCTGATCCTCTGTTCGAGCGGATATGGCGGGCTGCCGCTCTCCCGCGCGTGCGAGGCGGCGCAGCGCTTCTGCGGCGTGCGCACCCTCGGCGTGAGCGGCGTGACGGAGCAGACCCGCGCGCGGCTGGCGCTCTATCTGGGGCTGAAGGAAGAAAAGGTGGATGTGACTTGCGCGGGGCTGAACGATTTTTCGTGGGTCGTTTCGTGCCGCGAACGCCCGAGCGGGAAGGATTTGATCCCCCGCATCCAGAAAGAAATGAAAGAGGACGACCGCGAGGCGCTGGCCGCGCAGTATATCGACTGGTACGGCGCGATTCCGGCGGGGCCGCGCGTGACCCAGTGCGAGCTGCTGGCCGATACGGAATTGAGCCCGCGCCGCTCGCTGATGATTTCCGGCGTGGGCGCGGCGGATTACGAGCTGCGCAAGCGCAATCTGGCGCTGCTGACGGTGCACGGGCCGATGCGGCCGCAGGGCGCGCAGGCGTGGGGGCAGATCCGCACCAGCGGTCTCTCCTCCGTGCGCCCGGTGGAAATCCTGCGCGCGCTGTGGGGCGAGGGCGAATGCGACGTGCAGAGCATGGTCATGCCGTGCGACGGCGCTGTGCCCGGCGTGACGCACGGGCGCTTTGTCGAAGGGCCGGCGCATGTCGCGAAGGACGGCCCCGTCGGTCAGCCGGTGGAACTGCCCATCGAGCTGGAGGATGTGATGGAGCAGCTCAGTCTGGTCAACCGTCTCTATGCCGAGGCCGCCGCGACCGGCAGCCGAAACACGCTGCGCGAGGCGCTGGAGATCGACCCGGCGCTGACGGGCATTGATCTGCTCTACGCCGAGGGCGTTGTGGCGGATATGCTGGAGAACCAGAAGGAAAAGTATCCGAGATTTTTTAGGGAATAAGGGATTGCGCGTTTAACTCCTTCCGTCACGCCTGCGGCGTGCCAACCTTCGGCGTTTTTATCGTCAGATTCCCGCCACAGGCGGTGACGATTTCAAACGTCCCTCGAAGAGGGAGGCTGAATGGAGGGGGAACATGCTGAATTGGCTCCCTCTTTGAGGGCGTGGAGCTTGCCACCCGCAGTGCGGGAGGCAGGTAAGCGAATGCCGAAGGTCTGTCAGCGAAGCTGACTGAAGGAGTAACCATGTTTTTACAGATCAATGGCATGACTATGAAGTTCTCGATTGCGGCGGCGGCGAAAAGCTCGAACGCTGGGGCGACGTGTATCTGCGCCGCCCCGATCCGCAGGCGATTTGGCCCGCGCGCGATCCGTCGCTCTGGCGCAAGGCACAGGCACACTATCATCGCAGCGAAAAGGGCGGCGGATCGTGGGAGTTTTTCACCAAGCTGCCCGACCGGTGGGTGATGAATTATAAAAATCTGCGCTTTTATGTCCGCCCGACCGGATTCAAACACCGGCCTGTTCCCCGAACAGGCGACCAACTGGGATTGGATGACCGGCCTCGTCTCCGACCGCGTGAAGCAGGGGAGAGGTGCGCGTGCTCAACCTGTTCGCCTACACCGGCGGCGCGACGATGGCCTGCGCGGCGGCGGGCGCGCAGGTCTGCCACTGCGACGCGGCCAAGGGCATGGTGCAGTGGGCGCGGGAAAACCGCGAGTGCAGCGGCCTGCCGGAGGATCGCGTGCGCTGGATCATCGACGACGCGCTCAAGTTCGTGCAGCGCGAGAGGCGCGCCGCGGCCGCTTCTACGACGGCATTTTGATGGACCCGCCTTCATACGGGCGCGGCCCGGGCGGCGAGGTTTGGAAGCTGGAAAACGAGCTGTACGGACTGGCAAAGGCCTGCTCCGGGCGCTTTCCGATGATCCGCTGTTCTTCCTCATCAACGGCTATACGACGGGCTTTCAGGCCAGCGTGCTGGGCAACATGATCGACATGACCGTTAAGCCCCGTTTCGGCGGCGTCATCACCGCGGACGAGGTCTGCCTGCCCGTGACGGCGGGCGGCGTGCTCCCGTGCGGCGCGAGCGGCCGCTGGCAGAGGGCGTAAGATGGAAAGCTATCGCGGCGTATCCATCGTCTACGAGGATAACCACCTGCTCGTGGTCGTCAAGCCGCCGAACATGCCCACGCAGGCGGATGATTCCGGCGACGCGGATCTGCACAGCACCATGAAGGCGTACATCGCCGAAACCTATCAGAAGCCCGGTGCGGTGTATCTGGGGCTCGTCCATCGGCTGGACAGGCCGGTCGGCGGGCTGGTCGTGCTGGCCAAGACGAGCAAAGCCGCCGACCGCCTGAGCGCGCAGGTGCGCGACAAGACGATGCACCGGCAGTATGTCGCCGCCGTTCGGGGCGACGCGGGGGACGCGGCCGAGCTCTGTGACTTTTTGCTCAAGGACGGCAGAACCAACATGGTTCGCGCCGTTCCCGCGAATACGCCCGGCGCGAAGGACGCGAAGCTGCGCTACCAAAAGTGCGGCGAGGCGGACGGGCTGACGCTGGTGCGTGTGCGCCTGTTCACGGGCAGGAGCCATCAGATTCGCGTGCAGCTCTCCCACGCCGGTCTGCCGATCTGGGGCGACGCGCGCTACGGCGGCGGCAAGCCCGGCGAGCAGATCGCCCTCTGGGGCGCGCATCTGGGGCTGATTCACCCGACCAAGAAGGAGGAAATGCGCTTTGACGCGCTCCCGCCGATGGACGCGCAGCCGTGGAAACGGTTTGACGCGGCGGTTTGGGCGCGGGAGGGCAAAATTTTCCTGTGAGCGGGAAGAAAAGGCGGCGGATGCCCGTCTAATAGATGGGAATAAGGTTTTTTTCGGAGGATTGCCATGAAACACATCGTAACCCTGCTGCTGGCTCTGTCTTTGCTGCTGGGCGCCTGCGCGCTGGCGGACGACCGCGCGGATATGCTCGTCGCGGCGGCTGTCAACGAGCTGGGCTATTCCGCGACAAAGGGCGGCTACAGCAAATACGGCGAGTGGGGCGGCAGCGCCTACGGCGAATGGTGCTCGGAGTTTGTCTCCTGGTGCGTGAATTTCGCCGACGAATACTACGGCGCGTCCATGCTCGGCAACGACTATCCCTTGCAGACGAGCTGCGAGGGCGGCGCGATGTGGTACAAGGAGCGCGGTCGGTATGTCACCGTGAACGGCGGCCTGCGCGGTGAGGAAGGCCAGTTCTACCTGAGCGACGGCGTTTCTGTTTCGGATAGGCCGTATATCCCGAAGAAGGGCGACCTGATCTACATCGAGTGGTATAAGTATAACCGCCTCGACCACGTCGGCATCGTCGAAATGGTCACGCAGGATTCGGACGGCACATACTACGTTCACACCATCGAGGGCAACAACCACATCCTCGGCCCGACGCCCTCCGTCGTGCAGCGCTATACCTATCGGCTCGACGACGACTCCATCCGCGGCTACGGCGTTTTGACGGAGGGGCTGGTCGGCTGGGAGCTGGGCATGGGCGCTTCCGGCTCGCAGGTGATCGCGCTGCAAAAGAACCTCAAGGAGCTGGGCTATTACGACGGCGACTGCGCCGGCAAGCTCGGCAAGGCGAGCGTCGAGGCCATCAAAAAATTCCAGAAGGCCAGCGGTCTGGACGTCACCGGCACGGCGGACTGGGAGACCCAGAAATCCATGAACGAACAGCTGAGCGACCTTCGCGCGGACGCGGCGGCACAGGCGGAGGCCGCCGCGCAGGCGAAGGTGCAGGAAAATCTGGAAGCGGCCAAAGGAAGCCATCCGGTTTTCGTGGTTCGGCGAGTTCGACCCGGCGGACGAGGCGGCGGCATGGGCGCGCCTGACCGCGGAAATCGCCGTGCTGGGCACGGATCAAAAGGAAAAAGTGTATCTTTCCGACGCGCCCAACGGCAAGCGCAAGACGTATGACGAGGGGCGCGGCTTTTTTTACGGCGCGTCGGTCGCCGTCCGGGTGATCGAGGAGCAGGACGGATGGACGAAGATCGAGGCCTACAACGACCGCGACGAGCTGGAGCAGGGCTGGGTGAAATCCAGCCGAATCCGAACCGTCACGCCGAACCAGACCTACGGCATCATTGTCGATAAGATGACCCAGCGGCTGTATCTCTACAAAGAGGGGCGGCTGCTGACCACGCTGCTCTGCTCCACCGGCACGACCAGCGGCGGCAATTCGGCCATCAACGAGACGGCGAGCGGCGAGTTTCTGCTATGCAGCTGGACGGGCGGCTTCTGGTCGGGCAATTTATACTGCGATCAGGCGATTCGCTTCAACGGCGGCGACCTGATGCACATGGTGCCCGCCATCTATTCCGGCGGACAGGATGAAAACGGAAACCCCGTCGGCACGGCGAATTACGACATCTGCGAGAGCGCGCTGGGGCGGCGCGCGTCGCACGGCTGCGTGCGCGTGCAGCGGAAGGACAACGCGGACGGCTACAGCCATACATGGCTGTGGAACAACCTGCGCGGCCAGAAGGACGTCAAGATCATCATTTGGGACGACGACGGCCGCAAGCTGAGGGAGACTGACCCCGCCACGCCGATGTATTACAACAAAGACGGCGGAAAAAAATACCACACCACGGCGCGGTGCGCAAGCGTCAAGAGCAGGTATCTGCCGCTTTCCGCCATCACCTACGGCGATTTGAGCAGCTATCCGTATAACCAGCTTTCCCCGTGCACGACGTGCGGCGCGCCGGAGCGGCCGGAGGTCGTCGCCGCGTGGAACAGCGTGATCGACGAGGCCTATGACGAATTGGGGCTGACCCCGTAAACGCGAAACGGGCAAAGAACGACGGGAAAATCGTGACGTTTGCCGCTACACAAAGCATGGAACCTGTGATACAATATCGGAGTTTGCGCGGCGCGCAGACTCTTTTTTTGATTTACAAGGCTGGAGGATAGAGTATGAGCATCAAACCCGTGAAAATTCCCGGTGTGGGAATGCGCAATGTCAAAACGGCGCTGGCGGCGGCGTTCTGCGCGCTTGCCTATTATTTCGTTGGCCGCAGCCCGGCGTTCGCCTGCATCGGCGCGATTTTTGGCATGGGGTCGGATATGGAGGATTCCCGCAAGAACGGCGGCAACCGCCTGTTCGGCACGCTGATCGGCGGTCTGCTGGGCATGCTGCTGTTCCGCATCTACCTGATTTTCAAGCCGGACGGCGCGTATACGCTCTGGCTCGTGCCGCTGACGTTCATCGGCACGGTGATTTTGATCGTGCTCTGCCAGATGGTGTGGGTCGGCGGCGTGCAGCCCGGCGGCGTGGTGCTGTGCATCCTGCTGTTCAACACGCCGGTGGAATCCTACGTGAGCTACGCGCTGTATCGGATTCTCGATACGACCATCGGCGTTCTGGTCGCGTGGGCGGTGAGCTACGTCTTCCCGCGGGGCTGGATGCAGCTCTGGCAGGAGCGAATCGAGGCGCTGAAAGCGAGATGAGGCGCGTTAAGGCGCCGCTCAAAACGCGGCGGCAGCCGTTGACAAACGGGGGCGAAAAGCGTATCATGGTGGGGCTTGCTGGGAGGTAGAGGATGAAGGAAAAAAGGGAAGCGCCGATGAGCCCGTCGCTGATGATCGCCATCGGCTTTGCGCTGCTGATTCTGTTGGTGACGCTGCTGCTCATGCTGCCGATTTCGTCGCAGAGCCGCACCGTGACCCCGCCGCTGACGGCGCTGTTCACCGCGACGAGCGCGGTCTGCGTGACGGGGCAGGTGCTGGTCGATACGGGCATGCATTGGTCGCTTTTCGGGCAGGTCGTGCTGATTGCCGCCATCCAGATCGGCGGCTTGGGCGTGATGACGCTGCTGGCGCTGGTCTCCATGGCGATGGGCAGGCGAATCGGCCTGCGCCAGCGGACGATTTTGCAGGAGAGCGTGGCCTCCTTCAGCGTCGGCGGCATTGTTCGGCTGATTCGGCTGGCGCTGATCGGCACGGCCGTCATCGAAGGGCTGGGCGCGGCCGCGCTCGCGTTTCGGTTTGTGCCGATGCTCGGCTGGGCGAAGGGGCTTTGGGTACAGCGTGTTCCACGCGATATCCGCGTTCTGCAACGCGGGCTTTGACCTGATGGGGCCGGTCAGCGGGTCGTTTTCCTCGCTGGAGCGCTTCGTGGGCGATCCGCTGATCAACCTGACGGTGATGACGCTGATTCTGGTCGCGGGGCTGGGCTTTCCGGTCTGGCAGGATCTGGCTCAAAACCGCCTGTGCTGGAAAAACTGCGCCTGCACACACGGGCCGTGCTCGCGCTGACGGCGTTTCTGGTGCTCGTGCCCGCCGCGCTGTTCTTCATCACGGAGAGGAACGCGACCATGGCGGGCATGACGACGGGCACGCGCGTCTGGGCGAGCCTGTTTTCCGCCGTCACGCCGCGAACCGCGGGCTTTGACACCGTGCCGACGGGCGAGCTCAGCCCGGCGGGCGGCATGCTGACGCTGCTGCTGATGCTGACCGGCGGCAATTCCGGCTCGACGGCGGGCGGCGCGAAGACGACGACGCTGCTGCTCGTCGTGCTAACGGCGGTTTCCATCCTCAGGGGCGAAGAGGATGTGCACATCTTCGGCAGGCGGATTGAAAACGACCTGCTGCGCCGCGCCTGCTCCATTGTCGTGGTGTATCTGACGCTGGGCGCGATGGCGACGCTGGCGATTTGCGCCATGCAGCCGGAATTCACGCTCCAGCAGGTGCTCATCGAGGTGTTTTCGGCGATTGACACCGTCGGGCTGACGGCAGGCATCACGCGCCAGCTGAATCCCGCGTCGCGGGTTCTGCTGATCCTGCTGATGTACGCGGGCAGGCTGGGCAGCATGACGTTTATGATTCTGCTCACCCGCAGAAAGCCGCCCGCGCCGGTGCAGTATCCGACGGATAAGATTCTGGTGGGATAAACGAGGAAAACGCCTTCCGTCGTGTAACTCCTTCCACCGCCTGCGGGCGGTCCCCCTCCCTCGATGAGGGAGGTATATGAGCATACACCTCGTTACTATGAAAAAAAGAGCTCCCTCCTTGAGGGCGTGGAGCTTGCTGCCCGTTGCACGGGAGGCAGGCAAGCGGAACGCCGAAGGTCTGTCAGCGAAGCTGACTGAGGGAATCAGAAAAAGGAGATCATATGAAAATCCATTCTCATCATCGGCTTGGGGCGCTTTGGCCGCCACCTGTGCTGCAAATTTATGAGCCTCAAAAACGAGGTGATGATCGTCGATCGGGACGGGCGGCCGTCACCGCGCTGGCCGACGGGCGACGAGCGCGCAGATTGCCGATTGCACCGACGAGAACGCGCTGCGCGCGCTTGGCGTGAAAAATTTTGACCTCTGCTTTGTCTGCATCGGGTCGGATTTCGCCAGCAGCCTGCTGATTACCTCCATGCTCAAGGACATGGGCGCGGCGCGCGTGGTCGCCAAGGCCTCGCAGGATATCCACGCCAAGCTGCTGCTGCGCAACGGCGCGGACGATGTGGTTTACCCCGAGCGGGACAGCGCCGAGCGGATGGCCACCCGCCTGAGCGCGCAGAACGTGTTCGATTACATCGAGCTGACGGACGAATATTCCATCTATGAGATTGCGCCGCTGGAAAACTGGGTCGGCCACAGCATTCGCGAGATCGATGTGCGCAACAAATACCACATCAACATTCTGGGCGTGAAGGAAAACGGCGTGCTCAAACCCCTGCCGGGCGGCGACTATCGGTTCACCGGGAACGAGCATCTGCTGGCGATGGCCGCCCGCGAGGACGCGAAGAAGCTGCTTCGCAGGATTTGACGCGCTTTGGATGAATTCGGGTTTATTTTGACGTTTTATCCATGAAATCCGCGCAAGGATCTTGCAAAGCATCCGGCGTTATGGTATACTCGCATCAAACTTACCGGAGGAAAACGGCCATGACGAGCTTCTCTTTCGTGCGATTTAGCGGCTATACCGGCTTTGGTCATAGTCTTGCTGTCGTGCGCGCATGAGAAGGCGTGGGTGTTTCCCTTCGCCGGGCTGAAACCATTTTCAGGCCCCTGCCACACCATGGCGGGGGTCTTTTTCTATCCGATCGGCCTCCGTCGGCGGCTTGAGGCCGCGATAAACAGAAAGCGAGGAAAACGTATGATTATCATCATGAAACCGCAGGCCACCGAGGAGCAGATCGGCAGCCTTTGTCAGGATTTGAGCCGCCAGGGGATGCAGGTGCAGCGCAACGCGGGCGTGGATTGCACGGTGCTGGGCGTGCTGGGCGACGTGGCCAAGCTCGATCCGCATGACTTCTTGATTCAGCCGGGCGTCGAGCGCGTGATGCCGGTCTCCGAACCGTTCAAAAAGGCGAACCGGAAATTCCATCCGACGGACAGCGTGATCGACTGCGGCGGCGTGAAGGTCGGCGGGCGCAAGCTGGCGCTCTTTGCCGGCCCGTGCTCGGTGGAAAACGTGGAGCAGATCACCGATACCGCGCTCAAGGTGCGCGCAAGCGGCGCAAACATCCTGCGCGGCGGCGCGTATAAGCCGCGCACGTCGCCCTATGCGTTTCAGGGGCTGAAGCTCGAAGGGCTGGCGCTGCTGGAGCAGGCGAAGGCGATCACGGGCATGCCGATCTGCACGGAAATTATGAGCCCGAAGCTGGTGGAGGAATTTGACCGGCGCGTGGATGTGATTCAGGTCGGCGCGCGCAACATGCAGAATTTCGATTTGCTGACCGAATTGGGGCAGACCCGAAAGCCGATTCTGCTCAAGCGCGGCCTGTCCGCGACGATCAGCGAATGGCTGATGAGCGCGGAATACATCATGGCGGCGGGCAACCCGAACGTCATCCTCTGCGAGCGCGGCATCCGCACGTTTGAAACCTATACCCGAAACACGCTCGATCTCTCGGCGGTGCAGGCGGTCAAGCGGCTCAGCCATCTGCCGGTGATCGTCGATCCTTCCCATGCGACCGGCCTCAACTGGATGGTGGAGCGCATGTCGCTGGCGGCGATTGCGGCGGGCGCGGACGGGCTGATCATCGAGGTGCACAACAACCCGCCGAAGGCGCTCTGCGACGGCGCGCAGAGCCTCACGCCGGATCAATACGCGCAGTTGGTCGGCAAGATCAGCGCGCTCGCGCCGATTGTGGAGCGCACCCTGTAAACGGAAAGGCTGAACGTTATGAAAATCATGTTTGTGGGTCTGGGATTGATCGGCGGCAGCATGGCGATGGCGCTGGAAGGCTACCCCGATTTGGAGCGTTACGCCGTCGATGGGGACGAGCCGACGCGGCTGGAAGCGCTGGGGCGCGGCGTTGTCCGCGCGGCGTGGCCGAATGCCGACGACGCGCCCGTTGAGGATATGGACATCATCGTGATCTGCCTGCATCCGGAGGCGGCGGCGGATTTCGTGCGCGCGCAGGCCGGACGCATTCGGCCGGGCGCGCTGCCGACGGACGTTTGCGGCGTGAAGCGCCCGCTGTTCGAGGCCGTCGGCGAGGTTCGGGGAGCGGACGTTCATCTATCTGGGCGGCCACCCGATGGCGGGGCGCGAACGCGGCGGCTTTGCGCACGCGACGGCGGATCTGTTTCGCGGGGCGCACTACATCCTCACGCCGGACGCGGGCGTGCCGCAGGAGAGCATCCGCCTGATGGAGCGGCTGGTGACGTTCATGGGCTGCGCGGACGTGGTCTTTTCCGACCCGGCGGCGCACGACGAGCGAATCGCCTATACCAGCCAGCTGATGCACGTGATGGCGCTCGCGCTCTGCGACCAGCATCTTTTGTTTGACAGCTACGGCTTTGAGGGCGGATCGTTTCGCGGCGCGACGCGCGTGGCGGCGCTCGACCCGAAGCTCTGGTGCGAATTGTTCTGGGCGAACAAGGAGACGCTGGCGAATTTGACGGACGAGCTGACGGAGAGGCTGGCGGAATACAGCGCGCTGCTGCACGGCGACGACCGCGCGGCGCTGCTCGAGCGGCTGACGGTTTCCAGCGACCGCAAGAAAAAATTCGACGCGCTGCGCGGACTGGACGCGAGCCAGAAGCCGCTGTTTAAGTGAGGACGGTAACCTGCCCTAACTCCTTCAGTCACGGCTGCGCCGTGCCAGCTCCCTCGAAGAGGGAGCTCTTTGATCAGGTTATTTTCCGTCTAAGCAATAAGTTGCGCCGTACCTGTAGGGGCGCGCATTGCGCGCCCGCGTTTTGTGCGGAACTTGCTGTTTGCTCAATCATTGTAAGGGGAACGTTGGGGCAGAGCCCCAAGGAGGAGGAACTTATGCCTATCGTAAAAGTCGAAGCGCCGGAACAGGCAAACACTTACAATATCCACATCGGTCACGGGCTGCTGAAAAAGGCCGCAGGGCTGCTGGAAAGGTGCCGGGGTCATCGGGCGATGATCGTGACGGATGAAAACGTCGCGCCGCTGTATCTGGACGCGATGAAGGCGCAGCTCGAGGCGGCAGGAGCGCAGGCGAGCGCGTTTGTGCTGCCCGCGGGCGAAACGACCAAGTGCATGGCGCAGCTCGAGCGCATCTACGACGCGCTGATCGACGCGCACATCACGCGGCAGGATTTCGTGGTGGCGCTGGGCGGCGGCGTGGTCGGCGATATCGCGGGCTACGCGGCCTGCACCTATCTGCGCGGGGTGCGCTTCATTCAGACGCCGACGACCCTTCTGGCGCAGGTGGATTCCTCCGTCGGCGGCAAGGTGGCGGTCAACCACCCGCGCGGCAAAAACCTGCTCGGCGCGTTTTATCAGCCGGGCTGGTGATGATCGACTGCGACACGCTCAAAACGCTGGACACGCGGCAGATCGGCGCGGGGCTGGGCGAGGTCATCAAATACGGCTGCATCGCGGACGAGGCGCTGTTTGAGAAAATCGAGCGGCTCGGTTCGCGCGAGGCGCTCGCGCCGGAACTAGACGAGATCATCGCGCGGTGCTGCGCCATCAAGGCGCGCTATGTGCATGAAGATCCGCACGACCACGGCGTTCGCATGCAGCTCAACTTCGGCCACACGCTGGCGCACGCGCTGGAAAACACGATGGGCTACGGCGTGCTGCTGCACGGCGAGGCGGTCTGCATCGGCATGGTTGCGGCGGCCGGGTGGGGCGAGGCGCTGGGCGTGACCCCCGCGGGAACGGGCGCGCGCATCGAGCGGGTACTCAAGGCATATGGCCTGCCGACCGAGCGGGACGAGCGCCTGACGCGGGCGCATCTGGCGGCGGTGATGGCGCTGGATAAGAAGGCGGAGGGCGACGGCGTGCGCTGCGTGCTGCTGACAAGGATCGGCGCGTGCACCGGCGCGGTGATCCGCGGGGCGCAGCTTGAAACGCTTTTGTAAGCATAGGCGGACGCGATATGCGCGTCCCCGCAAGCGATTCAAAGAAAAAAGGAGCGCTGTGGATGAATAAAACGGTTACGCCGGATACCTGCATGGGGAGCTTCGCGTTCTGCCCAGCAAGTCCGCGTCGCATCGCGCGGTGATGATGGCCGCGCTGGCGCGGGGAAAGACGCTGCTCGAACCGATGCAGCTCTCTAAGGATATCGGCGCGACGCTGGCCTGCGCACAGGCGCTCGGGCTGACGCGCGGCGCGGCGACGGCGGCGGGCGAGACGGAGGGTTTTGTCCGCGCGGAAATCTGGGGCGGCGGCGAGGCGGAAAAGCGCCCCCTGCGGGAGCTGGATTGCGGGGAATCCGGCTCGACGCTGCGCTTTCATCCGCTGGCGCTCGACGGGCGCAGCCCCCGTGCGCCCTGATCGGCCATGGGCGGCTGATGCAAAGGCCGCTGACGGTCTACCAAAACCTGTTCGCGCCGCTGGGCGTGGTCTGGCGGCAGGAAGGCGACGCGCTGACGGTCGAAGGCGAGCTGAAAAGCGGACGGTTTGAATTGCCCGGCGACGTGAGCAGTCAGTTTATCACCGGGCTGCTGTTCGCGCTGCCGAGGCTGGAGGGCGACAGCGAAATCGTCGTCACCACGCCGCTGGAATCCCGCGCGTATGTGGAATTGACGCGCAGGGTGCAGCGGGATTTCGGCGTAACCAGCGCGTGGCGGGACGGCGGGCAGACGCTGCTCGTGCGCGGCGGGCAGGAGGCGGTCTCGCCGGGGACGCTGCACATCGAGGGGGACTGGAGCCACGCGGCGTTTTATCTGGTCGCGGGCGCGATCGGGCGCGGCGAAATCCGCCTGACCGGGCTTGACCCGCAGAGCGCGCAGGGCGACCGTGCGGTGGTCGAGATTCTGCGCGACATGGGCGCGGATATCCGCTGGGAAGGGGATGCACTCGTCTCCCGTGCGTCGAGGCTGCACGGGCTGCGCGTGGATTGCGCGCAGATGCCCGACCTTGTGCCGATTCTGGCCGTGGCGATGGCGGCGGCCGAGGGGAAAGCCGCATCACCGGCGCGGCGCGGCTGCGCATCAAGGAGAGCGACCGGCTCAGCGCGATGGCGGCGGCGCTGACCGCGGCGGGCGCGGACGCGGCCGAGCTGCCGGACGGGCTGGCGATTCGCGGCGGAAAGCCGCTGCACGCGGCCCAAATCGAGGGCTGCAACGACCACCGCATCGTGATGGCGATGGCGATAGCGAGCGCGCTGTCCGACGGCGAATGGACGATCACGGACGCGGAGGCGACGGCGAAATCCGCCCCGGCGTTCTGGCAGGAATTTGAACGTTTGGGAGGGCTGGCGCGATGAGGGCGAACTTCGGCGAACACTTCAAGCTGACGATCTTCGGCGAATCCCACGGCCCGGCCATCGGCGTGGTGGTGGACGGCTTGCCGCGGGCGCGCGGCTGGACGAGGATTATATCGCCGGGCAGATGGCGCGGCGCGCGCCGGGCGGCGACCCGACCGCGACGGCGCGAAAAGAGGCGGACGCGGTGCGCATCCTCTCCGGCGCGATGAACGGGCGGGCGACGGGCGCGCCGCTCTGCGCGATGATCGAAAACACGAACACGCGCTCCGGCGACTATGCAGGCATGGCGGCGTGCATGCGCCCGGCCACGCGGATTACGCGGGCTACGTCAAATACCGCGGCGTGAACGACCCGCGCGGCGGCGGGCATTTTTCCGGCAGGCTGACCGCGCCGCTGGTGTTCGCGGGCAGCGTGGCGCGGCTGCTGCTCCGGGAGAAGGGAATCGAGATCGGCGCGCACATCGCCGCCATCGCGGGGGGAGCGGGATGCGCGGTTTGACCCGGTGGGCGTGGACGCGCGGACGCTTTGCGGGCTGGCGCAGAGCCGTTTCCCGCTGCTGAACCCCGAAAAGGAAGCGCCGATGCGCCGGGCGGTGGCCGAGGCGCGCGCGGCGCAGGACAGCGTCGGCGGGGTGATCGAGTGCGCGGCGGTCGGCGTGCGCGCGGGCGTCGGTTCGCCGTTCTTCGGCTCGGTGGAAAGCGTGGTGAGCCAACTGGCGTTTTCCGTGCCGGCGGTGAAGGCGATTGCGTTCGGCGACGGCATGGCGCTGGCGGAGATGCGAGGCAGCGAGGCGAACGACGCGATGCGCATGGACGGGGACGGCGTGACCTGCGAAAGCAACCACAACGGCGGCGTGACCGGCGGCATCACCAACGGGATGCCGGTGATTTTCTGCGCGGCGATCAAACCCACGCCGTCCATCGCGCGGGCACAGCGGACGGTTGACGTGGCCAAGCGCGAAAACGCGGTTTTGGAAATCGCGGGGCGGCACGACCCCTGCATCGTGCCGCGCGCGGTCGTGGTGATGGAGAGCATACTGGCGATTGCGCTTTGCGAGCTTGAAATGGACGACGCGGCGCAGCGGGCCTTGACGGAATAGAGCCTTTGTTCAACGCCTCCCTTGGGGAGAAAAGCTGTTGGTTTGAAAATAAGAAATAAATCCTCCCTCTTTGAGGGAGGTGGCTGCCGAAGGCAGACGGAAGGAGTTTGCACATGAGAGAACTGGAAAGCTGCCGACGGGAAATCGACGAAATCGACGCGGGAGCTGGTGCGCCTGTTTGAGCGGCGCATGGGCGTCTGCCGCGACGTGGCGCTTTACAAGCAGGCGCATTATATGGACATCCTGAACGCGGCGCGGGAGGAGACGGTGCTCAAATCCCGCGCGCAGCAGGTGAGCGACCCGGCGCTGGCGCAGAGCGTGATGGCGCTGTTCACCGAGATCATGCGCCTGTCCCGCGAGGAACAGCGGCGCTATCTGGATGCGCAGACGCAGACGCGGCTCATCGCCTACAGCGGCGTGCCGGGGGCATACAGCGAGTGCGCGGTGGTCGGCTTCTTCGGCGAGGACTGCGAGCGCGTGAGCTTCAAGACGTTTGACGAGGTCTTTGCCGCCGTGGCGGACGGCAAGGCGCGATACGGCGTTGTGCCGGTGGAAAATTCCTCCTCCGGCTCGATCAACGACGTATACGACCTGCTGGGCAAATACGCCTGCCACATCGTCGGCGAGCAGCCGTGCGGGTGGAGCACTGCCTGCTCGGCGTGCCGGGGCGCGGTTTCCTGGATATCACGCAGGCGTTCAGCCACGAGCAGGGCTTCGCCCAGTGCCCCAAATTCCTCGGCGAGCACCCGGATTGGGTGACCACGCCGTATTTCAACACGGCGATTGCCGCGCGCCACGTCGCCGAAATGGGCGACAAGCGATACGCGGCCATCGCGTCGCGGCTGGCGGCCAAGCACTACGGCCTTGACGTGATCGCGCCGGACATCCACACGTTCGACGGCAACCACACGCGGTTCGTCATCGTCAGCGCGTCGCCCACGCCCATCGGGATTCCGGATAAGGCGACCGTCACCTTTACCCTGCGCCATGAGCGCGGCACGCTGATGCGCGCGCTCTCCAGCTTTGTCGCGATGGGGATGAACATGACGCACATCGAATCCGCCCGCTGCATAACCCAACTGGGAATACTGTTTCTACGTCGATCTGACGGGCAACCTGCGCGAGAGCAACCTCGGCGTGCTGATGGGCTCGCTTCAGGGCGACTGCGAGAACTGCCGCCTGCTCGGCGCGTATCAGGCGGCGCGGGAGGATGCGCATGCGTAAGCCGGTTTTGCTCATCGGCATGATGGGGTGCGGCAAGAGCACCGTGGGGCGGCTTCTGGCCGAACGGATGCGCCTGCCGCTGATCGACCTGGACGAGGAAATCGCGCGCGCGGCGGGAAAAACCATCCCCGAAATCTTTGCGCAAGAGGGCGAGGCGGGCTTTCGCGCGCGCGAAACGGCGGCGCTTGAGCGCGCGCTGGCGCGGGAGGATGGCGTGATTGCGACCGGAGGCGGCATTGTCACGCGGGCGGAGAACATCCGCATGATGCGCGAAAAGGGCTTTGTCGTCTGGCTCTGCCGTCCGCTGGAGGATATGATCGCCGACGTTCGGCAGGATACGCGCCCCAACCTCGCGGGCGACAAGGCGGAGCGCATGCGCACGCTGTACGGGCGGCGGGAGCGGCTGTACGCGGCGGCGGCGCATCTATCCTTTGACAACCGCATGCCGCCGGAGGAAGCGGCGAAAGCGCTTCAAAAGCTGTTGACGGAGTAAAAAAATATGTCTTTATTCATGCTGGCCGCCTACGGCTTTGCCTGCGCGGCGGTCTACCATCTCTGCCCGGCCAAAACCGCTGGGTTGTTTTGCTGCTGGCCAGCTACGGCTTTACGCATCATCAGAAGCCTTGCGGGGCTGCCGTTCATTTTGGCGACGACGGGCACGACGTGGCTGGCCGCGCTGGTGATTGCCCGAATCGGCGAAGGCGGAAGGCGCGGCTCAAGGCGGCGGAAAAGGAGCGGAAAAAGGCGATCCGCGCGGCGGTGAGGCGCAGACAGCGCGCGGTCATGCTGGCGGCGCTGCTGCTGAACTTCGGGGTTGCTGGCGGTGCTCAAATATACGGACGACGTGCGCGGCTGGTTCGGCGCGTCGCCGCTGGGGCTGCTGCTGCCGCTGGGCATCAGCTTTTACACGTTCAATCCATGGGCTATCTGCTGGACGTATACAACGGCAAATATGCGCCGCAGAAGAATCTCGCGCGGTTCGCGCTGTTCGTTTCGTTTTTCCCGCAGTTGATTCAGGGCCCGATCGGGCGATACGATCAGTTGGAAAAGCAGCTTGGAGGGGCGGCGGGCAGGTCGATGTGCCGCGCGCGTTTCTGCTGATGCTCTGGGGCTTGCCAAAAGATGGTCATTGCCGACCGCGCCCTGCCGATGGTCAGCGCCGTGTTTGACGCGCCGGGCGGCACGTGGGGCGGCGCGATGGCCGTTGTCGGCGTGCTGGGCCTATTCCGTGCAGCAATACTGCGATTTTTCCGGCGGCATTGATCTGGTCGCGGGCATTGCGGAGCTGTTCGGTATTCGTCTGGCGGAGAATTTCGGCGGCCGTATTTTGCGGTTTCGCTGGGCGATTTCTGGCGCAGGTGGCACATTAGCCTTGGCGCGTGGATGCGGGATTACGTCTTCTATCCCTTCGCGCTGAGCAGACCGGTTACGCACCTGTCCAAAGCGGCGAAGGGGCGATTCGGCGCGGCGTTTGCGCGCGCGCTCTCGGCGGCGCTGGGCAATATCCTCGTGTTTGCGCTGGTCGGCGTGTGGCACGGGGCGACGAGCAATTACATCCTCTGGGGCTTATACAACGGCGTGATTTTGGCGGTGACGGCGCTGCTGGAGCCGCGGTATAAGCGGATGAACGAGCGCTGCGCGCGGCTGACGGCTTCGCGTGGCTTCCATGCGTTCCGCGTGCTGCGGACGTTTGTGATCGTCAACATCGGCTGGTTTTTTGATCGCTGCGCGACGGCGGGCGACGCGGTGCGGATGATGGGCGGCGTTTTCGCGCGGCCGGAGTGGGTGCAGGTTCGGCTGGATAACCTTGGCATTTCGCCGCTGGACGCGCGGATTTTGGCGGTGGGCGTTTTGCTGCTGGCGGCGGTTTCGCTGCTGGGCGAAAACGGGAAGGACGTTCGCGGCTGGCTGGCCGCGCGCGCGCTGCCGATTCGCTGGGCGGCGATGCTGGCCGGAACGATTGCGGTGCTGCTGCTCGGCGTATGGGGAAGCGGCTTCAGCGAGGCGAGCTTTATCTATTTCAACTTCTGAGGCGGGACGCCTGCGGGGGGAACTCCTTCCGCTTCGCTTCGCTCAGCACCTCCCTCGGGGAGAGAGGTCGGGTTGAGGTTTTTCAAAGTTTTGCCTTGAAAAAACAGCATCGTACTACTTCCCCAAAGAGCCCCTCTTTGAGGACGTGGAGCTTGCCGCCCGCTGTGCGGGAGGCAGGCAAGCGGAACGCCGAAGGTCTGGCACGGCGCAGCCGTGACTGAAGGAGTCAGGCAGACGCGCTCCTTCCGCTTCGCTTCGCTCAGCACCTCCCTCGAAGAGGGAGGTCGGCTGTAGACAAAAAAGCGATTCTCCTCGAAGAGGGAGGTCGGCTATGGACAAAGCCGAATGATGGTATCGGACTGCCAATCGCAATGTATATGGAAAGAGAAAAACTCTTGGGAGAGAACATGAAAAAGAAAATCGGGCGCTTCCTCAAGATATTCGCGTTCTGCGTGCTGCTGGCGGTCGCCGTTGCGGGCGTGAGCAGGCTGGTCGAACGCAAGGAGAGCCGGGAGAAGATGCAGCCGTTTTTGAGCCGTGCGGGGGAATACGACGTGCTTTTCCTCGGTGACAGCATTATGAACACGGGCGTTTTTCCGATGGAAATCTGGGAAAAATACGGCATTGCGGGCTACAACATCGCCAGCTACGGCAACACGCTGCCGATCACCTATTGGGCGCTGCAAAACGCGCTGGATTACGCCGTGCCGAAGCTGGTCGTGCTGGATGTGCAGGGCGTGAGCAAGAGCTACAAGGTTTCCGGCAACAGCAGCGACGTGCACACGGCGTTTGACTGCTACCCCATCACGAAGACGAAAATACGGACGATGAACGATTTGATGGACGACCCGGACGCGGTGGATGACAGCGGCACGGCCTACGCGGACATGAAATGGGAATATCTGTTCACGCTGGGCAAATATCACACGCGCTGGAGCAAGCTGACGGACGCGGATTTTCATCCCGTCTACAACCGGGAAAAGGGCGCGAAGAGCGTCATCGCCGTGGCGGACGCGCAGGATTACGATCTGATTGACGAGATGCAGGCGACGGAGAGAGCGGGCAGACCGGCTTCATCTATCTGCGGCGGATCATCGAGGATTGTCAGGCGCGGGGGATCGAGGTGCTGCTGGTGCATCTGCCCTATCCGGCCGACGAGGAAAAAGCAGATGGACGCGAACGCGGTCTGCGGCATCGCCGAGGCCTACGGCGTGGATTTCATCGACTTTGTGAGCATGGATCAGGTGACGGATTACGCGACGGACTGCTTCGACGCGAACGAGCATCTGAATCCCTCCGGCGCGCGCAAGGTTTCGGATTATCTGGGGCGGTACATCGCCGAGCATTATGAAATCGCCGACCGGCGCGGGGAAGCGGCCTACGCGGCATGGGCGGACGACACGGCGGCCTACCGCGCCAAAAAGCTCGCGGATTTCCAAAATCAAGGCGGGCTTGAAAGCGTGCTGATGCTGCTGCATGACGATGATTTCGCCTGCGAGATCACGGTGAGCGCGGGCTGCGCGCTGTTTGACAGCGAGAGCTGACGACGCTGATGCAGAACATCGCGCGGGAGCACATCTTTGAGGAGGACATGTTTGCCAAGTGGTCGAACAGCCTGTTTCCGCTGGAAAAGCTCGACGAGGCGGCGGAAAGCGGACAGAGCTACCGCGTGCGCATCGACCGCGCGGCGGGCAAGGCGGAGGAAGAGGTCGGCGGGGATGTGCCGGAAGGCGTATCCGTCGCGCTGCTCGACCAGGGAAAGCGGGGAAATCCTTTGCGAGAAGCGGTTTTAAGCGGGAAAAAACGCCATGGCTGCGGATTTGATGAAACGCGCTGACAAACGGAGCGTTTACTGCCTAACATAAAAGCCGCTCGATGGCGGCAACAGACTGTGGAAAAAGCTATTCTCCCCCGAAGGGGGGAAGCCCTTTCCGCAAATGAAAGAATGGCTGAATTTCTTGATTTTTGCTATTTAAGTCAATTTTGCTTATGTCAACAAGCTGAAGCCGCCCGATGGCGGCAAAATATGGAATCGAAACAGACAACGGATTGACAAACGACGTTGTCTGTGATTGAATGAAGAGGTCGGAAATCTTTCCGATGTACAGCGGCAGGCTTGACACCATTCCACCCCGGAATTTGACCGGAAGGAGGTGAGAGCCATGCCGAACCTTCTGCTTGTGATATCCGGCGCATGTGTCGTCGCATTCGTGCTTCGCGAGACGCTGGAAGACCTGCAAAAAAAAAGACGACCATGACGGGCATCATGGTCGCTCTGGTAAGCAGGGCTAAATAAGGCAAAGCCTGCTGCTGTACCCTGATTATAGCACGACGTCGGCCGCTCGTCAATGAGTTGGCCGTTTTTCTTGTAACGGCCTGCATTTTCCGCGTTCGGGTCGATTGACAAACCGGAGCGCGGAGAGTATAATCATAGAATATCGCAGTATGCCCGGAAGCAAACATTCCGGGCGCTCGTTTTGCCGCGCGGCAGCGCGCGCAAGGAAAAGGAGAGATGAACGATGTCTGACACCAAGCATGTGGTTGTTACCCGCGAAGGCCTTCAGCGCATGAAGGAAGAGCTTGAATACAAAGAGACTACCGAAAAAATGAAGGTCGCCGAGCAGCTCAAGGTTGCGATTTCCTACGGCGACCTGAGCGAGAACGCCGAATACGACGCGGCGAAGAACGATCAGGCTGTGCTCGAACAGCGCATTGCCGAGTTGAAGGCCATGATCGAGAACGCCGTCGTCGTGGACGAGAGCAAGATCAGCACCGACACGGTCGGCTTCGGCAGCCGCGTGACCATCGTTTACGAGGACGACCCCGACGAGGAGGAGACCTACACCATCGTCGGCACGTCCGAATCCGATCCGACCAACGGCAAGCTCTCCAACGAGTCCCCGGTCGGCGCGGCGCTCGTCGGCGCGCACGTCGGCGAGACGGTGGTTGCCCAGACGCCGGGCGGCGCGCTGCGCATCAAGGTTATCGAGATTGCCCTGTAAGACGTGAAACGAACAGAAAGAGGAATCCATCGTGGCAGAAGAATTTGAAAAGCCGCAGTACAGCGAGCAGGAGCAGATTCGCCGCGCTAAGCTGGCGAAATACTGCGAAGAGGGACGCGATCCCTATACCATTACCCGCTTTGACCGCACCCACACCTCCGCCGAGGTGCTCAGCAACTTCGACGCGCTGGAGGGGAAGACCGTCCGCATCGCGGGCCGCATGATGAGCCGCCGAATCATGGGCAAGGCGTCCTTCGTTCACATGATGGACGGCGAGGGCCAGATTCAGGCGTATGTGCGCCGCGAGGACGTCGGCGAGGACGTCTATGCCGATTTCAAAACGATGGATATCGGCGACATTCTGGGCGTGGAGGGCGTTGTGTTCCGCACCAAGACCGGCGAGGTCTCCGTGCATGCCACGTCCCTGACGCTGCTGAGCAAATCCCTGCGCGTGCTGCCGGAAAAGTGGAACGGCCTGCGCGATCAGGATATGCGCTATCGCCAGCGCTATGTGGATACCATCGTCAACCCGGAGGTGAAGGACACCTTCATCAAGCGCAGCCAGATTCTCAAGGCGCTGCGCGAGTTCCTGGATGCGAAGGGCTTCCTCGAGGTCGATACTCCCGTGCTCCAGACCATCGAAATCGGCGCCAATTCCCGCTCCTTCGTCACCCATCACAACGCGCTGGATATCCCGATGTATCTGCGCATCGAGACGGAGCTGTACCTCAAGCGCCTGATTGTCGGCGGGTTTGACAAGGTCTACGAGGTCGGCCGCATCTTCCGCAACGAGGGCATGGACACGCGCCACAACCCGGAATTTACCTCCATCGAGCTGTATCAGGCCTATGCCGATTACAAGGAGATCATGGATCTGGTGGAGGAGATGTACATCTACGTCACAAAGAAGGTTTGCGGCACGCTCAAGATTCAGTATCAGGGCAAGGAAATCAACATGGAAGGCCCGTGGACGCGCCTGACCATGGCCGAGGCCGTCAAGAAGTATTCCGGCATGGATTACTACGCATGGGAAAGCGACGAGCAGGCGCGCAGGGAGTGCGAAGCGCGCGGTGTGCACGTCGAGTCGTATGCGGTCAAGGGCGAATGTCTGGAGGCCTGCTTTGATGAGTTCGTCGAGCCGAACCTGATTCAGCCGACCTTCATCACCGATTACCCGGTGGCGATTTCTCCGCTGGCCAAGCGCAAGAAGGATGAGCCGGACATGACCGAGCGCTTCGAGTTCTTCGCCAACTGCTCCGAGCTGGGCAACGCCTTCTCCGAGCTGAACGACCCGATCGACCAGCGCGGCCGCTTTGAAGCCCAGGCCGCGGCCAAGCGCGCGCAGGGTCTGCACGCGGACGTGGACGAGGATTACCTCTGCGCGCTGGAATACGGCATGCCGCCCACCGGCGGCCTGGGCTTCGGCCTGGATCGCCTGGTCATGCTGCTGACGGATTCCGCGTCCATCCGCGACGTCCTCCTCTTCCCGACCATGAAGCCGCTGGGATAATCTAATAACTTACCAAGCCTGATTTTTCTTGATATTACAAGGAAAGTCAGGCTTTCTTATTTTAGGCAGAATACGCCATACGCCATTCTTACGCCAAATGATGCAAAGAATCATTTGTTCAGAAAAAAAGCGTTGTTCCAATGCGAGAAGAAGGTGTATAGAAAACTCTGACTTGAAGCCGCCTGACAATAGGCGGCTTTTTTGATGCCTTGAAAAAGAAAGGAAGAATAGGATGGATGCGCACGTTATCAGCCTTGCCAACCAGAAGGGCGGCACAGCCAAAACGACGACCTGCGCCAATCTGGGCATAGGGCTGGCGCAGGCGGGCAGGAAGGTGCTGCTTGTCGATGCAGACGCACAGGGAAGCCTGACTCTAAGCCTTGGCTGGGAGCCGGACGAGCTGCCGATTACGCTGTATGATCTTATGATAAAAAGCTATACAGGATAGACCTGTCACCCATGGAGAAGGGATGCTTCATCACGAGGAAGGGGTGGATCTCCTGCCTGCTAACATCGAGCTGGCAGGCATGGAGATGTCGCTGGTCAGCGTCATGTACCACGAAACGATACTCAAACAGGTGCTTGAGCCTTACAAACATGAGTACGACTACATTCTCATTGATTGCGCGCCGTCGCTGGGCATGATGACCATCAACGCGCTGGCGGCAACGGATGGGATTGTTGTGCCGACGATCCCGCAGCATTTGCTGACAAAGGGCATCGAGAAGCTGCTGGAAAGCGTTCATCAGGTCAGGCGCGGAATCAACCCCAGCTTGAAAATCGAGGGGATTCTGATGACCCTGATGGACGGGCGAACGGTCTACGAGCGCGAAATCAGCGAGATGATTCGGAAGGCATACGGCGGGAAAATCAACATCTTTGGAACGGAGATTCCGCGCTCTGTGCGGGCGGCGGAAACCAGCGCCGAGGGAAAGAGCATCTTTGCCTATGCGCCCAGAAGCAAGGTCGCGGAGGCCTATCGGCAGTTGACGAAGGAGGTGCTGGCGCTTGAAAAGCAGCGCGAAGAACATCGTGCTGAAATCGGTCGATGATATCTTTCAGACCGAAGAAAATCGAGCAGATGCACAGCGCGAACGGGTGCAGGAGATTCCGCTTGACCAGCTCAAGCCGTTCAAAAATCATCCGTTTAAGGTGCGCGACGACCAGCGGATGCTCGATACGGTGGACAGCATCCGTGAATACGGCGTGCTGGTTCCCGCGATTGCGCGACCCGATCCGGAAGGCGGCTATGAGCTGATATCGGGGCATAGGCGTAAGCGCGGCTGTGAAATGGCGGGGCTTCAAACCATGCCGGTCATCATTCGGGAGTTGGACGATGATGCCGCCGTGCTGGTGATGGTCGATTCCAACATCCAGCGCGAGGAGCTTCTGCCGAGTGAGCGGGCGTTTGCCTATAAGATGAAGCTCGAAGCACTGAAACATCAGGGGGCACGGTCAGATTTAACTTCTATGCAAGTTGCGCAGAAGTTGTCAGTTCAAAAAGTTGGCGATGATGCGGGAGTAAGCAAGGATCAGGTTCGACGTTTTATCCGTTTAACCGAGCTGATTTCCGAACTTCTGGATATGGTGGACGAGCGCAAGCTGGCGTTTAATCCCGCTGTGGAGGTGTCCTATTTGAAGCAGGATGAACAGCGGATGCTGCTGGAAGCGATGGATGCGGAGCAGACCACACCATCGCTTTCACAGGCGCAGCGGCTCAAGAAATTCAGTCAGGAAGGGCGGCTGACGGAGGAAGCGATGTCCGCCATTATGAGCGAGGAGAAAAAGAGCGAGATGGACAAGGTGACGCTCAGAAGCGATACGCTGCACAAGTATTTCCCGAAGTCCTATACGCCCAAACAGATGGAGCAGACCATCATCAGGCTGCTGGACGTGGAAGCGGCGGCAGAAAAATCAGGAACGATGACAGAACGGCGCTTGACCATGGGGTCAGCGCGTCTTGAATTTACAAATGGAATGGAGGGTTTTCATGTGGGCATATTTCGAGTAGAGAAGGTCAAGGATTACACAACCATCAGCAATTATCATCTGAGAGATAAGAATCTGTCCCTCAAGGCGAAGGGATTGTTGACTCTAATTCTGGCATTGCCGGAGGATTGGAATTTCACGATTCGCGGGCTGTCCGCCATCTGTAAAGAAGGGGTGGAAAGCATCGGAACGGCGCTTAAGAGAGCTGGAAAAGGGCGGCTATCTGGTGCGCAAACGTGTGCGCGGCGCGGACGGACGCATGAATGATACCGAATACAACTTTTACGAAGAACCCATCCGGCAGACGGAAGAACAGCCGGAAGAATCGGATGACGGACAGTCAGGCACGGAAGAACCGGAGTCGGAAACATCGGAAGAGGAGCAACCGCATACGGAAAAGCCGGATGCGGAAAAAACGGCACAATCAAATACTCATGTATCAAAAACGTATCCACCTAATACCCATAAATCCAATCCCTATCCATCCCATCTTCAGACTTACGAAGCAGATGGATATGACGGGATGGGGAACTGTGTGGACGTGCAGACATGGAACAGGATTCGCTCGGAGGTTGAAAAGCAGATTTGCTTTGAAGCCTACGAAGGGACACGAAACGGCAGCGTCATTAACGAAATTGTCGAGCTGATGACCGAGATCTGCTGCATGCCCGGCGGAATGATGCGCATCAGCGGCGTTCCGTACAGCGTGGAGGTGGTCAAGAAGCGCTTTCGCGAGCTGACTTCAAGCCACATTGACACGCTGCTGTGGAGCATGAAACGGTCGAGTCGCGAGATTCGGAACATCCGCGGTTATTTGCTGACCAGTCTGTTCCAAGCACCGACGACCAAGGAAAACATCTTCGAGGCGGATATGCGGTACAGGGGTTGGCTTAACACGAAAAAACGAGATAACGGAGGAAAACAATATGTTTTTTAACTACGTCTGTGAACTGAAAACGACAAGCAACATGGCGGGCACGATGGTTTTCGGCGATTTGCTGCAAAACTGCGTGAACCAGCGTCTTTTTGAGACATACAATGCGCCGGAATATGAGCGCGTCCAACTGCTGCATGAACTGAGCGGGCTGTACAGCGAAGCCTACGAGAACACGACACTGTTCTTCGGAGAAGAACCCATGGAAGTCCGCTTCTTCGGCGTTCCGGGTGGCGACGAGGACGATTTCATGCTCAACGCCGTGACGAGGTTGGAGGACGGGCGCTGCTTCCTGTTTTCCGCAGACGATGATTTCATGCAGAGCTATGTCGGCAAACAGCGCTTCATGGCGGTGCTGTAAGGGGGCGGATGGGATGCGGTATCTGCTGCACAGGCTGCTGGAGCCGATGTAGAAACGGGCGGCACATTGCAAGGAGAGATTAGGGATCTTCACAGGCTCCCTTGGTTTTTCACACCCATTCGTATATTATCAAATCCTGATTTGACAAATCGTGATTTGATAAAGAAAAATTCAAGCCGTTGTGCAGACACCATCTGCATCATCGAGAAGAATGTGAAAAAGCAGAAAAAGTGAATAGTTGCGGGACAGCTTGAAAAAGGCTGTCCTTATTTTGTATCGGGGAGTGTATATGAAAAATAATAAAAAGCAAGGGAGATGCCCGTTTTCCCCGCTCACCCTTCTGGCGGCGCTGCTGCTCATCGGCGGTATGCTCGCCATCATCCTGCCTGTGCTGCAATGGGACGCGGAGGTGAGCGCGGAAGCGGTTGAATATGAGCAGCTTCGGGAGCAGAACCGGCAGGCGGAAGCGCGCGAAACCGTGGAAGAAGAAACGCTGAATCAGCATGTTGTGCCGCCGCTTTCACTGGCGGAAGAAGGATTGCCCGTTCAGCAGTCCGAAAACGCAGTCGGCGAACGGGCGGCGCAGTCCGCGGTGGACTTGTCCGCATATCTGGCGCAAAATTCCGACTTTATCGCGTGGCTGCGGATTCCGGGGACGAATGTGGATTATCCCGTCGTGCAGACGGATGCTCCCGACTATTATCTGAACCATACGTTCAGCGGAAAGCCGAGCGTGGTCGGAACG